>Ga0316204_10002432_pt1 | contig 42154 bp, 36 predicted proteins | sample 6monrhotite_MG_2_FD_205661 | JGI IMG/M metagenome (GOLD analysis project Ga0316204, IMG submission 205661) | Microbial mat bacterial communities from mineral coupon in-situ incubated in ocean water Damariscotta River, Maine, United States -... | ecosystem: Environmental > Aquatic > Marine >... | reverse complement strand
TCGGACAACCACGTAATGCAAGCTCAATGACTGGAATCAACGGTGATCAAAGCAATACGGGAGCACTCTACAGCGGGGCTGCTTATATTTTTACTGAAAATAGCGGCTTATGGAGTGAGGATAAATTCATCAAAACCTTCAACGTCACTGGTTCTGATTATTTTGGAGGAGTTAGTAATATTGGGGCACTCAATTACAATTCAATAGCTGTTGATGGTGATTCGTTAGCAGTTGGAGCATATTTAGAAGATAGCTCAACTACAGACATACAAACAGGAAGCTCATACACCTTCAATGAATCTTTTACCAATTCTGGCGCAGTTTATACATTTAAATAATCTACATTCTTCATCAAGTATAGCTTCATTTGAAGCTATACTTGATGCCCACTCTTAGTTCTTCAATGTTTTATCAACAACCTCATACACATCTTTGGCAATTGTTTTATGCGACAATATTTTCTCCAATGCTGATTTAATCAAAGCTTGACGGCTTTCATCGTATCGCTTCCATGTTGAAAATGCATTAGCTAATCTCGCAGACATTTGTGGATTCAAATCATTCAGAAGAATAATTTTATCGGCATAAAACTCATATGCTGCACCATTCGCTTGATGAAAAACAGAAGGATTACCAAAACCTAAACTTCCAATCACTGCACGTACTTTATTAGGGTTTTTAATATCAAATGATTCATGATTATATAATGCTATGATTTTATCCAATGTAGCAGGCAACGTCGATCGACACTGTATTGAAAACCATTTATCAATAACAAGTGGATCATGTTTCCATTTATTATAGAAGTCAGTTACAACTTCTTCACTCTCTTCGCAGTTGTTATTGGCAAAACAAGCCACTGCTGCCAGTGCATCCGTCATATTATTTGCAGATTTATATTGCTTTAAGGCAATTTCTCGAACTTCTTCTGTATTTAAACGCATAAGATAAGCAAGACACTGGTTTTTCAAACGACGCCGCCCAACCGATTCGCCATTAAATTGATAGCTCTCATTTGTATTGAGCGCATGGTAAATTCGAGTAAAATCCATATCGAGTATTTTTACAAGAGTTAAACAAAGAAACTCTCTTGCTTCATGAATTGCATCAGTGTCTACAGTAGCAAAGAGGTCTGACAATAGTATTTCATTCGGGATAGTTATCGCCTGGGTAATCAATGAGCGATCTGCTAATGAATCATTTAATACAAGTCCAATAGCGTCAGCAAAATGTAGATCTACACCCATAGGGCGTTTTTCATTATAATCTTCCACTAATTCTTGAATAATTATATTTGCCAATCGCTGTCCTGCATCCCAACGATTGAACTCATCACTATCATGAGACATTAGAAAACGAAGTTCATCTTTGGAATAATCAAACGCAACTTTAACAGGTGCCGAAAAGCCTCGTAACAATGAGGGTACAGGTTTAGATTCAATATTCTCAAAGACCAGGCTTGCATTCTGATGTTTAATATCGAAAACCTGACTACTCCGCTGCGCTGGCTCTTCCGCTAATTTTAGGGGAATATTATTCCCTTCTTCATCGATCAAACCCATCGACAATGGAATATGAAATAATTCTTTTTCGATTTGTCCTGGAGTAGCTGGGCATGTTTGTTCAACATTTAAGGTATATGTTTTCTGCTCAGCATCATAGTCTCCAGATATATTTAATTGAGGAGTACCTGCTTGACTATACCAATTACGAAATTGATTTAAATCGTATCCACTGGCATCTTCCATCGCTTGTACAAAGTCGTCAGTCGTCACCGCTTGTCCATCATGTCGATCAAAATAGAGATCAGTACCCAGTCGAAATTTCTCTTCGCCCAGTAAATGATGAATCATTCTCACCACTTCTGCGCCTTTGTTATATACCGTAACCGTATAAAAATTACTAATATCGATAAAAGAATCAGGACGAATAGGATGAGCCATTGGACCAGCATCTTGAGGGAATTGTGCGGTACGTAATACATTAACATCAGAAACACGTTTTACTGCACGGGAACCCATATCGGCAGAAAATTCCTGATCTCTGAAAACCGTAAAACCCTCTTTCAAACTTAGTTGAAACCAGTCACGACAGGTAACACGATTACCACTCCAATTGTGAAAATATTCATGACCAATTATTCCTTCGATATTTTCATAATCAGCATCAGTTGCCGTTTCAGGTTTTGCGAGCACACAAGCAGAATTGAAAATATTGAGTCCTTTATTTTCCATCGCTCCCATATTGAAATCATTAACAGCTACAATCATGAATATATCGAGATCATATTCTCTACCATAAACCTGTTCATCCCATTTCATGGATTTTTTAAGTGAGGCTAACGCATGATCACATTTATCAATATTTGATTCTTCGACAAATATTTGTAATGTTACTTCTCTTCCTGATTGAGTAATAAATTTATCGTCTTGATGTAACAGATTTCCTGCTACTAGTGCGAACAGATAACTAGGTTTTGGAAAAGGATCATGCCACTTCACCCAATGCCTTCCATTACCCACTTCACCCGAATCAACTTTATTGCCATTTGATAAAAGTACCGGATATTTCTGTTTATCCGCTTCAATTTTGGTTGTGTAACAAGCCATCACATCAGGTTGATCGAGAAAATAAGTAATGCGACGAAATCCTTCCGCCTCACATTGCGTACAAAACATGCCACTTGATTTGTATAAACCTTCCAATGCTGTATTAAGTTGAGGTTTTATTATTGTTTGAATCTGCACAATGAAAGAATCTTCGACATTGTTGATGTGCAAATTTTCGTTTTCAACGTTAAAACGATTCCCCTCAATTTCAACACCATTAATTGAAATTGAGTTAATCAACACAGAGTTGTTCCCGGTTAAAACAAGCGTTTTAGTTTTTTCATTTGATTGCGGATTTTTTCTAAAAGCCATCCTAGAAGTAACGATGGTCTCTTCTTCGTTTAAATCAAAAGCCAAATCTACCGTATCAATAAGATATTCTGGAACTTTATAATCTTTTAAATAAATTGTTTGTGGCATATTAGTCATTAAACCCACTCCTTAATCATTCTTTGATCACTCCCTAATCAATAATTACTCGATAACAGATAACTCTTTTAAATATTGGAAAATTGCCCGTTTTGATTTTAGCGCCAACTTTTCGTTCTTTTTGTTTGTAGCATTTCGGACCAATTGCCTTAATTTTTGTGAATCAAGTCCAGGAAACTCCTGCTCAAGTTCGGACACGACAGAAACACCCTGCTCCACCAGCTTGTCTCTCCAATTTTCTAATGCTCTAAATTTTGCATTTTGAAGATTGTGTTGATTATCCACTTGTTCAAAATATTGATCTATTGTCGACACATCTAAAGAACGCATCAACTTGCCAATGTATTGGAGTTGCCTCTTTTTACCGCCATAGGCTTTAATTTCTTTAGCTAGCAAAACAGCTTCTAGTAAATTTTCATCTAATTGGAGTTTTTTTAATTGTTTATCATTTAGGGTCAGCAATCGCTCCCCCAAATCTTGAACAGCTTCTGCCTCTCGTTTTTGTTGCGAACGACTTTTTTCTAATTCATGATCAAATTGATCATCAGACATACTTAACACCTTTGTATCGAATTCGTTAAATCCACGTAGTTTCCTCGAAAATAATAGCAGCACTATTTGCGCCGAAGAATACAGTCCGATGCAAAATCGATGGAATCACTACAAAATAAATTTGTTCCTGGGCAGTAAGAAATCTCAGACCTATTTTTTAGTTTTATTGAGAATCAGTAAGCACCTACGAGGCTATCCGAGAATGGGTATCGTAACGAGGGAAAGCGATTATGAATCAGATTTTTTGCTCGTTTGAGGTTAATAGCCGTAGCTATTCACCGAAAAAGATCGAGAAATCTGATCAAAAATGATTTTCCGCAGTAGATTTTCCATTCTCGGACAGCCTCCTGGTAAAACGCTTGAGTAAATCGCTGCTTTAAATGCGCTTTGGAACATAATAGAATGGGCACATTCTGCGTGAACGCTATAAAAAAAACAACGATTTAATAATCGATATACAAGGCGAAGTAGCGGTGAAATTCATTTTCTACTAATTTATTAACTGGAGTTTTAATGAGTCATTCAAACGGTAACTACGGCATTCACTGTAACTCATGTCACTTTGAAGGGCCTGGAAAAACAAACAGTTCTACTGCTTTCATTATATTTTTGGTCATTCTTTGTGCGTCCGCCTACTTTTTACCTTTTATCATTGTCGCTCTTGTATACATGGGTTGGCTTATTGCTCGTCCAGTCAAATATAAATGCCCAAAATGTGGCTCAGAAGACTGTTCTTCATTAACGGAAGAGCAAGCGATAGCCCTCGCGGAGGCTCAAAAAACACTCAAAGTTGATGAATCAGCCAAATAGCTGCATCGAGTGCTTTTTAATCTATTCAACAAATTTACCTTAATTTTTTACAAAGGTATTGACGAATCTTTACCACTGATGTGGAATATGACCTTATTTTGAAAATCCGTACAATTCGATTTTCATATCTGTAGGCTAACGAATTATGCTTGAGGGAGGCTAATCGTGAAATCTAAACTTACTGCAATCTTTCTTATTGTTATCGCAACCACTTTTTTTAGCGGTCAAATCTTTGCTGCAAAGGTGAACTTAAATGGCGCAAACTGGCTCGGTCATTTAAAGCTCGATAAATCACAACTAAATTCAATTAAAACGGCATTTGAAAAGGCATTGAATGCGCCAATTGATGCTGAACAACAATGCGGCGAAGTTCGCTCGGATTGCATTGTTCGTGCAGCTCGCGAATGGAAAGTTGAAGGTGAAACATACCGTGAAATGGTGATTAATATTCACACTATCGGACACGCTTCACGTGCTGTTGGTCAAAGCAAAGGAAAATGGCCCGCTGTTGCTGCAAACTAAGGCTCAGGTAAAATAAGATTACTCGCGAGCAGATTTATATCAGCTTCATATTTGACTCTTGTTGCTTTATAGAAAACTAACAAAAACAATAAAACTCTATAAACGGGAGGGGTCACAAGCGCATGGTGAAGCATCAGGATGTAAGCTGCTCGCATTTACCGGCTAATTCTATCCTCATTTCGTAAATTCCAGCCGAAATTGATATTTAAAAGTAGAAAGTAAGTGAATTTTCTTAAACATTAACAGTAATTTGCCGTATACTACGTGTATTGCAACCTGTGCAAATTATGTGTGGCTATAAAGTAACTAAATTGCCACAAAACACGAATCTTCCATGAAGTAGAAACAATGCCTGATACACCAATAAGCAATTTAAACGTCGAATCTCAAGATCTTCTTCCAACACCTGCACAAATTAAAATAGACCTTCCTTTAGCAGAAGATGTTGAAAATATTGTCCTTGAAGGCAGACATACTATTCAAAGCATCCTTGACCATAAAGATCATAGACTTTTTATTGTTGTTGGCCCATGCTCAATTCACGATACTGAGGCTGCCATTGAGTACGCTAAAAAATTAAAAGTACTCGCTGATGAATTGAAGGATACGCTATACATAGTTATGCGTGTCTATTTCGAAAAGCCCAGAACAACCGTAGGCTGGAAAGGCTTGATTAATGATCCAAAGATGGACGATTCGTTCCATATCGAACAAGGACTTCATACCGCCAGAAAATTGCTGATTGATTTAGCAAAACTAGGACTACCAACAGCGACAGAAGCACTCGATCCAATCTCACCGCAATATATTTCCGACCTGATAACATGGACAGCAATTGGCGCACGTACTACCGAATCTCAGACTCACCGAGAAATGGCAAGCGGATTATCAACACCCATCGGATTTAAAAACGGTACTGATGGTAGTCTTGATGTCGCCATAAATGCGCTGCATTCAGCTGCTGAAAAACACCACTTCCTGGGAATTAATCAACAAGGCCAGTGTGCCGTATTTCATACACGCGGCAATCAATATGGTCACGTTGTTCTACGTGGTGGTGGTGGAAATACTAATTATAGTGCTGCCGATATTCAACAATGCGAAGAGCAATTGTTGAAGGCCAAATTGCCAATGAATATCTCCGTTGACTGTAGCCACGGCAATTCAAGTAAAAAACCGGAATTACAATCAGTTGTTGTTGACGAATGTGTTGAACAAATTGTTAATGGTAACAAATCAATAGTGTCACTCATGTTAGAGAGTAATCTCAATTGGGGTAATCAATCAATTCCTGAAGATTTATCTCAACTAAAATACGGTGTATCGGTTACTGACGCCTGTATCGATTGGGAGACGACAGAAAAAACATTGCGTGATGCTAGTAAGAAATTAAAAAATATTCTACCTACTCGCTTTAACTAATACCTCCTAACTCAGGATCTCTCTATGCCGGAAGCACGTTTTCCTCTTTTTGCGACGACTGCCAAAGGGCTTGAGGATCTCCTAAGCCTTGAGTTTCAATCAATAGGCATTGATGACTTTACCCAAAGCAAAGGTGGCGTCTACTTTAGCGCCACAATCGAAGATGCATTGCGGGTCTGTTTATGGTCACGTATTGCTAACCGTGTTCTTCTACAAATAAAACAATTTGATGCTGATACCGAAGAAGCACTTTATAACGAAGTGTACGCCATAAATTGGCAAGATTACTTTGATCACAGCAGTAGTTTTGCCATTGACTGTAATTTACAGCACTCCCATTTAAATCATAGCCAATACGCAGCATTAAAAACCAAGGACGCTATCGTCGATCGGTTTCGAGAAACAACAGGCGAACGCCCCAACGTAGAAACGAAACAACCAGATATTCAGCTTAACTTATACATTAATAACAATAAAGCCACACTGAGTTTAGATTTATCTGGCGATAGCCTGCACAAACGTGGTTATCGCAAAATTGGTGAACACGCGCCGTTAAAAGAAAATCTTGCCGCTGCTATTCTTATGCGTAGTCAGTGGATTAAGAAAGCGGCGGAAGGAAAACCTTTTGTCGACCCTATGTGTGGCTCTGGCACTTTGCTGATTGAAGCCGCAATGATGGCTGGTGATATTGCACCAGGTATTCTCAAAGAACATTGGGGGTTTTATGAATGGCGAGATTTTGATAGTGATGTGTGGCAAAAACTCATTGATGAAGCGCTAGAAAGACGCGAGCAAGGGCTGAAAAATTTACCCTCTATTACCGGTTATGATCTAAGCGTTCATGCTATTCGTGCAGCGGCTCTTAATGCAGCTGCAGCAGGATTAACAGACTATATCCACCTCGAAAAAAGAGACATTAGCGAAGCTACACCACGAAAACAGGATGATAAAGGCATAATCGTTGTTAATCCCCCTTATGGACAACGCATCAGCAACAAGCCAGAAGTCTTCGATCTCTACAATACACTCGGCGAACAATTTAAACAGCATTTCCTAGGTTGGGATGTCTCAGTCTTTACGGATAGTTTAGAGCTGGGAAAGAAAATTCCTCTACGTGCCAGAAAAATTCATAGCCTCTACAATGGCGCATTGGAATGTAAATTATTACACTTCCAAATAGATCCAAAGTTTTATTTCGACACTAACCGAAAATTTCGCACAATTCCCATTGAACAGCGTAGCGAAAATGCAAAAATGTTTGAAAACCGCCTGGTGAAAAACTTCAAACATTTAAAAAAATGGGCAAAAAGAGAAAACATCGATTGTTATCGAGTTTATGATGCGGACTTACCAGAATATGCACTTGCTATCGATCTCTATTATTCTCAGAAATTATTCGTCAATGTTCAGGAATATGAAGCACCAAAAACGATAGACCCTAAAATCGCCGTACAACGATTAAATGAAGCGTTGAGCATAGTCGTCGAATATTTTGAAATTCCTATTGATCAAATTTTCATTAAAACCCGCAAACAACAAAAGGGTAAGCAACAATACGAAAAGCTGGATGATGAAATTGAATACGAAGTTGTTCAGGAAGGTGGGCATCGATTCTATGTCAACTTCGCCAATTATCTGGATACAGGTCTATTTCTGGATCACAGAATAACCCGCTCTATGATTCAATCAATGGCAAAAGAGTGTCGTTTCCTCAATTTATTCTCCTACACCAGCAGTGTATCAGTGTATGCCGCCAAAGGAGGTGCTCTAAGCACTACCAGCGTTGATATGTCGAATACTTACATTGACTGGTCTGCAAATAACTTTGAATTAAACGATATGTATGACCCGGAAAAACACAAGCTTATACGGGCAAACTGCGTTGAATGGCTGGAACTACAAAATGATAAATATGATCTCATCTTTATCGATCCTCCAAGTTTTTCAAACTCTAAAAAAATGCAGGATAGTTTTTCGATTCAACGAGATCATATTTCACTATTAACCGATGCTCTTGCATTGTTGTCGGATGATGGCAAACTGATTTTTTCTAATAATCTACGCAACTTTAAGCTCGAAGAATCTGCTTTTAAAGACTACAACGTTGAAAATATCACTGAAAAAACGATTCCCGAAGATTTTAAGCGGAATAAGAAGATTCACAATTGCTGGGTCTTTAATAAAAAACCAGAGTAAATATTTTTTACCCGCTCGTCATTCTCTAGTATCATCATTAAAATCAATTATTCACCAGGTATAAATTATGAACAGCGATGACCCAAATGAAATGACGTTACATATGCCCTCTTCATGGGATAGTTTTGGTCAATGGTTGGTCTATGGAATCTTAGCGGCAATGATTATTGCTGTACTCATCTTTATGTTTAAATTACTTTTCCCCGGCAACAACAAAGATGATGAAGACAGAGAGTAACATTTAGCCAATTATTGACAATTGTGATATTGCATCTCTTCAACTATCAACAGATTTTTATGTGTTGCAATATAAGTGAATTGAAAGGGGTTGGTAAATGCTTGAAATAGCATACAACCGGGGGCTGGATTTATAATGGCAACCTTCACTACAACATATTTCTCATGTTCCTCCACCGAGGATACTGCAACGGAAAATCCACCCGTATTACGTTGCCCAACATCTAGCAATAACACATTCCCTTTTTCAAAATCCACTGCTTTAGCCGGATCTCTGGTATAAGTCGCCAATATCTTTTTATAATCAGCTTCCGAGTTTATGACTTTTATTGTTTTTGATGACGACCGACCATCTACAATAAAAAGACCTTTATGTAACTCGTCAAAAGCTAATTTTGTATCGTGAATTATTAACTGACCAGACACAACTGCTGCATTTGATACATTCAATAATAAAAATAAAATCACACCAACTATATTCCTGATCACAAACAAATCGTATTTTTTCATAAAGCACCCATAATTTCTCGTCCAACTGCTATTTCTATGATAATACTGTGATAACAGCATATTATTTTAATAATATTAAACAATAAACCACCTGCATTTATAAGGCCTACTCCACAATTACAATTACAACTACATACATCGGTTACATTCTTCAATTCGAGAGTAAAATAAAAATACCGGTGGTAACAGATTCATGAGGAAAACATAACAAATGACAGAAAATGGTTTAAATATTGGCTATATTGGACTGGGACTAATGGGGCAACCCATAGCATTAAACCTGATTAAAGCGGGTTATCAGTTGAACGTCTACGCTCGACACCCGCAGAATGCAAGACCGCTAATTGACGCCGGAGCTACTTTTTTTGACACGCCTAAAGCATTAGCGTCAAACTGTGACATCATATTTACCAATGTCTCAGACACATCAGATGTAGAAGAAGTTGTGCTTGGTGATTGTGGCATTATTCTAGGCGCAAAACCCGACGCAATAGTTATCGATATGAGTACCATATCACCGAGCGCAACAAAAAATATCGCCAAACAACTTCAAGCAAAGCAGATCGATATGCTTGATGCACCCGTATCCGGCGGTCCACAAGGCGCGCAGCAAGGTACACTATCAATCATGGTCGGCGGTAAACAAACTATCTTTGATAAAGTGCTTCCCATATTAAACGTGATTGGTAAAAACATCGTCTATATAGGTGATCATGGCGCAGGCCAGATCACTAAAGCGTGTAATCAAATTGTAGTCGCACAAACCATCGCCGCAATCAGTGAAGCATTCATACTCGCAAAGGCGGCAGGTGTTGATCCGATAAAAGTTCGACAAGCTTTACTTGGTGGATTCGCCAGTAGCCCAATTCTTGAAATACACGGCCAACGAATGTTGGAGCACAAATTTGTGCCCGGCTTTAAAACTAAACTCCATCATAAAGATATGCATATTGTTATGGATGCTGCAAAGGAACTGGGATTGACTTTACCTGGCACTGAAACGGTTACTCACTACCTTGATGAATTAATGCAGAGTAATGATGGTGAATTGGATTCATCTGCATTGTTGGTAGTGCTTGAAAAATTAAATGGTGTTATCTGACTCAGGTGAGCTTTGGGAGAGTGAGAACTAAGATGTAACTTAACTCAACATCGTTAAATGACCATGAGCTGCTATAACAAATCCAAAAAAAAACACTGTGATTCAAACCAGCATGAAATTTAATCGCACAATTTATTGAATGAAGATATGCCCGTGGAAAATAATAAAATGAGTTCTGTCACCATTTTACAGAGCGCAATATGCTGGTTATCAGCCCATGTTCGATCAACAGCTCTCTACCCATTCATCCCTGATTAAGGAATATATCAATTGATCTAAAAACATACCGTTTTTAAATACACTTTTTCTCAAACAGCCTTCAAAATAAAATCCGTTTTTTTCAAGCACCCTTACGGAAGCTGCGTTATTACTAAATACGCCTGTGAAAATTCGTTCAATATCAAATGTTTTGAATGCGTAATTCTTTATTTCCCGCAATGCTGATGTTGCAATTCCTTTTCCCCAATAGTCTTCAGATATCCAGTATCCAATTTCCGCTGATTTAGAAAACACATCATCAAGCAAATTAAAACCAATCCCCCCAATAACTTCATTTTTGTAAGCAATAGCAAAATCAGTTTTTGACCGTTCGTTTATTGCTCGATAAATCCACATCTCGGCCGCGTCTTCAGTGAACGGATAGGGAAATGCGTCTCTCAAATTTTGAGCGATATTTGGATTACTCGCATGTCTCACAAAGGACTTTACATCTGAATTCTGAAAATTCCTCAGTATGTATTCGCCAATATTTTTTTGCATACAATTCTTTCGAAACTCCTAGCGTCTAACTTTGTTTTTCTTGTTTGTAAACATCTTCGTTTATATCTGTAGTGTTTAAGATTTAAGTGTACATTGATATCGAAATTTTAGTCACTACGGCTACGCTATTCAAAACAATAATAAAGTTTATCCATATCATTGAACAAGAGTTTTAATGATAATGCAATGCGGTGGACGATTTTTGAGACATAATAAGCCTTGCATGCTTTGTATTACTACATTAATTAACTAGTATGAATGGATCACGAGTATTTTATAAGTGATGAGAAGATTGAATATATAATTATTGTCTAACTTCATAACGCATTTCAAATTAATCATGCACAAATGTAATGTAACATAACTCAAGCATAGTAAATGGATCAGAAGCGAGGAGCGATCACGTTAAAATATTGTTCAAAAATGATTTAAATAATCACACTCTACTAACCAAATATATTGGAATTAATTTAAATATTTGACTAAAGTTATTATCATATTTACACGACAAAAATAGATAAATTCATTAATCGGCCCTAAGGGCAAAAGGAGTTGGACAGTGGCAAAAAAAACTCAAGCTAAAAAGAAAGTTTCACCGAAAGAATTAACAAAAGCGGTGTTTGGTGATCCTCGCGAAGTGGAACGTGCCAAAAAGGCGATAGATAAAGCAAAGCTGGCACTAAAAAAAGTGCAGAGTAAAAACACAGCTGAAAATAAAGCTATCAAACAAAAAGAATCAGCACTGACTAAAGCAACAAAAGCGCTTGCGAAGAAAAAAACACCAGCAGGGATGAATGCAAAGAAAAAAGCAAAAGCTGTCGTTGATACGGCAAAAAAAACACATAAGATAACAGAAAAAGCGGTGAAAGATTGTGATAAACAGCTAAAGGAACTAGTTTCAGCGCATGAACGTCTTGTTAAAAAGCAGGCTGATAAAGAACATGCAATTATGAAGTTTATCAGCGATTGGGATAAAGATTATGACAAAAAACCAAAAAAAGTCGCTAAGAAAAAAGTCATAGCCAAAACGAAACCTAAAGCAAAGTCAACGCCCAAAGTAGAGTCTAAACCGGAGGTCGAAAAAGAGTCAAAACCAGCCAATGTTGAAACAAGCTCATCTGTTACACCTGTTGAGCCAACGATGGAAACACCCCCCTTTGCTCACAAACCATCAATTATTGAAGAACACACTGAAATGCCAAGTTCTGTACTTTCTAGCATAGAGAGTAATGTTGATAATAATAGTACGGAAAATGATTAAAGGCTATTAAGATACTTTACTAAAAAGAGAGGTAGAGGTACCTCTCTTTTCCAGGCAGCCACGCACCATAGCTATGTGTAACTGCATTTTCTACGATTAGGGAATTGCGACTGAGATTGATACTGCTTCAGCATCACCTGGTGCATTAATAGATACCGTGGCGGTATCACTACTTACTCCACCTGCGACTGAAACCTGCAGACTACATATTCCATCTTCATCAGTCCGTGTGTCATTAATGCCTATTGCCACTCTTTGAAGACAATTACTGACGGTCACATTTAAACCACCCACGTTCGTTTCATATCCGACATTAGCACTAAGCGACAAATAAGGTAAAGGTACCTGGTTCACATCGCGCAATTCAAAACCAATGGTTGTTGTTGAAGAAATTGTATCAATGCCAGAAATGTTTGTTAGTTCGAAATCTTCCATAGGACTGTAACAAAAACGGTTATCTATAGTTGTTGCTCCGGTTTCATTACTTTCAGCGACTAGCCACACTTGGGCAGATCCCGAGGGTTGGTGGCGGCGATCAAGCGTTGGATCATCGCGAAAGCAGCCCGTCAATATTTTATTTTTATCTGATGGATAAGTCACATAAAAGGTAGCCAAGCCACTTTCAGTTGTTGCTTGTCCTGTTTGAATTTGTTCAGAGAGTGCATTGACGCCAGATATCTGTCCACCAAGCAAGGCTGCACCGGTTAAATATTCCAGACTAGAAGTACTCGTGAAATAATTTTTATTCACTTCAATACGATTGTTTTGAATTGCACTTGCAGCACTATCAATAAATCGACTTTTATCACCTGCCTGAGCGTTAAATATTAAAACTCGATCGTTTGCCTGCAAAACACGTGTCGTATTATTTCGTGTAATAGTGGCACTGTCGAAATTTGAATTGGTATTATCTGTCAATTCGTTTTGATTGAAAATAATACTCGCATTACTATCAATGACACTACCATTAATAGAAGGAGCACGGTTGCTACTTATCACGCTGTCTAAAAGTCCTAAACTTATTGCGGTTCCATCTGGTACACTGTTCCCATAACGGTCTGTCACAGAGGCGCTACCCACCCGCCGATATATTCCCGCTCCAAGGTCTTCAACAGAGTCTTTAACGGGATAACTCAAGACAATATTGTGCGGTGGCCCAGAAGCAATAGTGACTTGCGACAATGTCGCTATTATTTGAGAAGTGGGGGTACTTCCGTCTGGATTTAATGCTTCAACTTCAAACTCAATAACCCCCGGCAATGTACCGGCTTGTAGTGTTAAAGATGCTACACCATCTATCGTACGAACTGACATTTCAGTCTCTGATTCTACGATATTCAAATTTGCATCCGTACCAATTAATTTTTCTCCGCCATTCGGTTTTGTTTTGAACCGAATTCTTAGATTGTTAACTCCTGCGTCTGCGTCTGCAATCAAATTGCCAGACGCTGTTTTGACCGTCACTGTTAAGCTTGTATTATCTTTTTTTCCGACGCCGGCAACAAACAATGCTGGATTAGCAACAGCAACCTCAATGTTTGCAGGATCAGGTGAACTTGTCGAACCAAATGTTACCTGGTTAGTGATACCTGAATATTCGAGTATTGTTAAACTAGCGACTGATGCTGTTGTTGCAGATTGTAACGTAAAGACAGCTCTGCCCAAACTTGTACGTTGAGGATTTGTTGAAGTGATTACACCCGCTGTTGAATGCAGTGTAACCACTGTTTCATCTGCCACTAAATTGCTGTTGGCATCTAAAAGTAATACTGTCACTTCCGATTCATCAACACCATTTGCCGGTATGCTGCTTGGAGAAGCGACAATTGACGAATTAACGCTATCTGCAATACCTGGAGAAAATATCAACGACGTTACCGCATTTACCCCTTCTGCATTTGCTGATATTAAAGCGGCGGTGGCAGTAGTACCTGATCTTACAAATACGCGAGCGCTGCCTTGAGCATCAGTCGTCACATTAAGCGTCGTGCTACCTACATCAGTCAAGGAAGAAAGAAGCGCTCCCGCGTTGGATACAAACTGAATTGTTCGGCCAGCTAATAGCTTGTCATCTTTATCGGTTACGACTGCATCTATCGCAGTGGTACTCGTTCCATCGGCGGCTAGAGTATCATTCAATACTGTTAACTCTAAGCCACCGATACTAGTCGTACTATTCTGTGCACCAGATTCGATTGTTACAGAGACCTTCTCCTGATAACCATTAACAAAAGCTGAAACTACTGCTTCTCCGGCCGCATTATCAGCGAACAATTTGATCTTTGCTTCACCACGACTATTAGTGGTAGCGCGATCATCTTCCAGTCGTCCCAATGTTGAACTAAACTCAATAGTGACATCATTGAGAAGCTTGCTACCCTCTCCTGTCGCTAGAGCAGTAATAACAACGTAGTTTGTCGTGCCTGTTTCTAAAGTTGCGCTTGACGTGCTCAAAGATAAGTTTGTTACTTTTGAATCATTAATACTCTCCCCCCAGCAGCCTGCTAACAACAGAGTAGTAATAATACCAGCAATGAAAAGCATAGAATTTTTCACAATGAATTTCTCCACTTATTCATAGGTTGTCACTTTTTATATAAAATCGTTTATACATTGTTATCATCTATCTCTCTCATGATACTACTAACACTACGAACAAACGGATCATAACGTTTTAAAACATTAGGAAGATTTAGGATAGCCGACTTTGCTGGCGTCACGCCGGAGTAAACCTGATAACACACTACATAGACTGATTTCCCGTTAGCTGTACCATGAAATACGAAAAAATCTTTCGCGTCTTCCGGATCAATTGTAAGAGCTAACATTTTTTCAAGATCACGTAATTCCGATGGATCATTGACAAAAGATGTCATCAATTGAATGGTATATTGAGAGCCTTCAGCTTGCTCGAGCCACTGCATAGTTTCAGTAACACGTTGAGTAACAACTGAGTTGAAATTTGAAAGTTTTCTTATGCTTGAAAAGCGATGACTATTTTGAGCCATGGTTTCGATATCACTTACGCCAGCTACCTCTGTTTTGTTTTTAGTAGCGTTGAAAAACTCATAATCTTGCGTGGGGAGCAACCAAAGCATCATCGCAATGACTATACTTAATCCCGCTGGAATAGCCATTTTCATCGGTAAACCTAAGCCAACCCGTTCAATATAGTCACAATCTTCAGCTGCGCTACGCGCATGTTTAATCGTTATTGCAGTATCATTGTGAGCATACGCTGCCAGTAATGTTTTGTCGGCTAACAAATTAATTCGTCTTACTGAGCCTTGAGCAAATTTATAAATATGTTTGACTACTCGAATATTGAATAGATCTTGGGTAGGACAGCCTGCCTTACGTAACCTATGATTAAGATAATCTTGTAATTCATTGAAGGAAAATGGCTTGAGATCTAATGAATAAGAGATCCGCTCTGTTAGTTGACGAAGATCTTCGCGTGCAAGCAACGTATTGAGTTCAGGCTGACCAAAAAGTACTAGTTGTAATAATTTTTGATCTTCTGTTTCAAGATTCGACATGAGACGAATTTCTTCGAGTGTGCGCGGAGGCATGCATTGCGCCTCTTCTATCAATACAACAATTCTTTTACCTGCTGCATGTTGCGTCAGTAAATATTTTCGCAGAATTTGCTGAACAGCAAATCGATTGCTATCCAGAGAAACAGGAAGACCTAGCTCTTTTGCCACCGCGTGCAATATATACTCAGGCTCCAGGCTAGGATTTTCAAGGAACACGACTTCAATGTTACTCGGTAATGATTCACTAAGCTTGCGGCACAGCATGGTTTTTCCATTACCAACTTCACCAACAACTTTAACAATACCTTCTCCGGTTTTAATAGCATAATGCAGCGCTTGCAATATTTCACCGCGGCCTCCACCATCAAAAAACATCTTGGTGTCCGGTATATTCCGGAATGGCCGTTCCTGCAAATTAAAGTGTCTCTCGTACATCTGCTTATCCAATAGCGAGCAATTTAGAACCACATTTTACCGGTGGCATTCAGTCTGAATCAGAATCATTAATACAAGGATAGGTCAAATTAACAACAATTAAAAAATAGACAGCCTCGTAGAACTATCGACAGTAATGGATTGAATCTTAAGAAGTAGGCTCTTTGAATACTGCGACAAAACACAAACCAATAGTTTCATTATCAAGCAATACTCACCTAACACACTGGCAGCGACTATGTACGGAATCTGGTGGTTTTCTTGCATTATATTGAGATCTTATACTTCAAGTTATAAAACCGATCTATAACAGCACAGTACTATATATTTCAATGATATTTGGGAATTTCTCAGAAAACTGGATGCATTTAAGCAAAGCTTTATAATGATTAATTCTAATAAAAAATTACATCGTCGATTTTTACAAATTGTGATTATTCTATTCTGCGCACTAACATTACTTTATTCATTTCTCGCTAGCCGCGCATTACATAAAGCAAACCTCAACGTACAACAAACGGTATTAGCTGATCGCTTCCACACCTTCCTGAATTTTCTCGATGGGGAGGTACAGCTTGCTCAAACAATGGCAAACACGCTTGCTAGCACACTTCCACAAAAATATGATTCGCAAATAACAACCTCTGAGCAGGATATAAACAATATAGTGTCAGAATACACAAATACATTGTCTTCATTGTGGAATGAGCAGCATCTTAATAACGTACCCGCCCGACAAGAATCGATTTTTTCTTTTAAACAGCAACCTCATTTAACGTTAGAAAATGAAGAGTTCTGGCAACATCAAAAATATATTGAGGGTAATGATGGTCTAGTTATCCTAAGCCGTGTTCCTGCCATTTTATTTGAGAAAATTGTTGGTGAGATAATAATTCAAATTAACATAAGCCAAGAATTGATACAGCAATATAAAAACATTTATAAAACTAATGTTTCAATTTATACAACAAATGAGAAAAATTTTACGGATTTGGAGCCCGTATTTTTGGAGAACTCCCAGCTAACTAAGCATATGCCGACTAAGAACGGTTTAGTCGGCAATGTAGCTATTTTTTTTGATGATGTTAATTCAACGCTTTACACGGCAATAAATAATCAATACGGAGAAATGATCGCAATAATAACAATCACTGAATCCTCATCCTCAATTTCATCCACTGATTATTGGCCATATGCGATAGCAGCTCTGTTAGGGATTCCGCTGATGATGCTTGCATTGTTTGCCGTGCGACTTAGCAGTCGTCAAATCACCTCCACCTTATCAACAGCAATGAATGCCCTGGACGAAATGGGTGTTGGTAATTTTAATGTGAAATTAGATAATATCCAAAAAGATGAGACCGGAAATTTGCTAAAAGCAATTCTAATAACATCTGGGACACTAAAAAATGAAATTCTACCACTAGAAAAAGGTGTTGCTGTTCTCTCTTCAGAATCAGTGCAACTAGAAACTAACGTCAAAAAAGCACTTCAAACCACAAAAACTCAACAGCAGCTGATCATAGAACTTAACGAAAAATTCTCAACATTGAATTCTTTTATTGAAAACATTTCACATGCTCAAACTTCAAACAAAGATAATAGTGTAAACGCTGAAATATTAGCGAATTTTATCAATATTCGTCAATCATTAGAGTCAACAGATACGATTACTTCAGACATAACTTCAATTGCATCCGTTATTGCTGATCAGAAATCCGAAAGTGAAGTCATCAGCAATATCGTAGAAACAATCAATAAGATTTCCAATCAAACCAATTTACTTGCGCTAAATGCAGCAATTGAAGCAGCTAGAGCGGGTGAACATGGACATGGTTTTTCAGTGGTTGCCGATGAAGTTCGCATCCTGGCAAAGCAAACTCAGGGCGCTACAACACAGATCCAGGATATGATTCGAAAAATACAATCTTCTACCAATAATACAGTATCAGCTATAGAAGAAGTAAAGAATAAGATTGCAACAAATTCATCCGACTCAAGTAAAACACTTCACTGGATAGAGGACTTCATCTGTACTAACGAAGCGATAGAAGAGAGTGGAAAAAGTGACAATATAAATTATGATGATATTGATAAATCTAAATCGATCATAAATTTATTACAAAAATTAATGACGCAATCTCATATTAATGAAAAATATTTGGAAGATATATCAACACAATCCTGTAGCTTGTCTGAAGTCTCCTCCAGTTTGACAAAGAAGTTTTCTTTTTTCAATAAAGACAGTAGCGATAGTGAAAATTAACTATTTATCCCAATCATGTCTAGACGTATTATTTCTGAGAAATACATGCCACAAAAGAGTTATCCAGATCACCCTCTCCGAATAGTGTAGCAAACTCTTTTGGGGAACCGTCGAATTGAATAGAGTTATTATGTAACACTAACATTCGATCACAAACACTCGCCACATCCGCCAACATATGAGTACTAATTAAAAGAGTATGACCGGCTGCTTTGAGCTCTTCCAAACGATTTTTTAGAAACATACGTGCTAACGGATCCAGACCAGACATTGGCTCATCAAGAATAAAAAGATCTTTGGCAGAGAGGAAACAACAAATTAAACCAAGTTTTTGCATCATTCCTTTGGAAAAAGAACGAACTGACATTTTCAATACAGATTTGGAAAGATCGAGCGACTGTAATGCAGTGTCAATATCAACCTGACTGACACTCTTATTTTGTAAACGCAACATGAATTTGAGATAGTCTTTGCCGTTCAGATGTGGCGGAGCAGAAAAACGTTCAGGAAGATAAGCAAGTTTTGAACGGCTAGTAGCGAGTAATTGACTCTTTCCAAATATTGAGATTTCACCTGAGTTGACTCGGTTGAGATCCAAAATACATTTGAGCATTGTCGTTTTACCCGCGCCATTAATCCCTACTAAACCGACAGACTCACCTCGATTTATTCTGATATCCAGATTTTTTAATACAACTTTGTTACCGTGGGATTTATTGATTTGACTTAATTGTAGTGCTGAATTGTTCGTCATCTATGGGTGGTAATCTTTCTAAATATGATAATAATACCTACGCAAATATTGAACCGTGATAGAAAAAGCCCGCGTCTTAACAGCGGGCTTTTATGTATGCTAGTATTCGAAACAGATTACATGATTCTTACGCCAGCACAATCCTGTTGTCCACCAGCTGCGTTATAAACACTTGTCGCATCTGCACCGGTTCGACATGTTGCGATGTTAACATTGTCAGTTCGCAAAGATCCGGCCTCAGGAATACCATCATCAACTTTTCGATCAATTTCGGAGAGCACATTAACCGGAATACTTCTACCAAAACGTAGCTCATGTGCATTTGGTGAAGTGCCCGTGGCACCTGAGCCCCAGGAAAACATCATTGCTCCCCCAAAAGCATTACGAGGGCATCTGCCCGCAGCACAGTTAAGGTTATTAGCTGCAGCGGCGCCATCGTAATTGCCTGTGATATAACCTGAATTCGCTAAATGCATCCAGAATAGCCCGCGCTCATTATTTATGCTCACGAAACCATTGCCATTACCGTTCCCGCCGTTAGCACCTGTTGCTACACCAGCAATATTCGTTGATGCAAGCGCGTAATCACCAGGAAGTGCTCGAAACCTGTCTTGAAAGGCGAAAACTGCAGTTTGTATGGCGGTGGTTTGATCTACTACATTACGCACTTTTGCATTGGAAATCATTTCCTGGCCCTTCAACACACCGCCGAGAATTAATCCGACGATTACCAATACTATGGCAATTTCCACCAATGTAAAACCTTGTTGATATTTTTTAAAACTCTGATTCATGTTTTCCCACCTTGTCTTCAATTCTTAGCACCCAGTTGCTCCAGGCGTTCTTTGAGAAAATGTATTTCGTACGAGTCAGTGACAATCCCACTACTTAACAACCCGCCAATTAATATTTGTGCAGCTTCAAATTCGCCCATATCTTCCAGGATAAACACTTCCATTTGTTGCGCCCATCCAGGAATACTTTCTACTTCTTTTGTAGCGGTTAAAAGACGAGCATACTTTAAGGCCAATTCTGTATCTTTAATCCTGTGTTTTGCTATCACAACGGCGTGTGCTAACCAGGGCCACCGCATGGCAGGATCTTCAAGATATCGCTCCGCAACAAAATCAAGCATTTGTCGCTGCTTATTTTTGTCACTAACTTCTGCATACAAACGACTAGCAGCAAGTAACGGATACTGTCCACGAGGATCAAGATCAATAATATGACTCAACCAGGCTTCAACCCTTTCATAATCTAAATCCTGAAAAGGGATGCTAATTCCTGGCTGGTTATCAAAAGCTTGTAGCCAAAGCATCAATACTCTGGCGAAGGTTGTAGGTTCACCCAAAGAAGATACTTGAAATGCAGCGATTGACGGTGGAAATGGTAATTCTTCCGCGCTCGCTCGTTGCTCTCTCTGCTCGAGATGTACAAATATCTGGAGAAGTAAAACAATTAAAAATATTGGGGTAAAACTAATAGGAAGTGCATTAAGTTTGCGATGTTTTTTTAGCATTTTTTCAAAACTCAAACCTTAATAATTCTTCCGATAAAAATCAATCAGCCCTGCAAAAGCGAGTAAACTTACGTAAATAACGGTTTGCAAAAACAGTTCTGAAATATCATTCGTCATACCTGTTTCATATACTAACCAATTTGTTTGGGTGAAACGTGATAGATCGGGTAATAACATGGAAATGGAACTAATAATCTGAGGCATTACACTCTGGTAAAAACTATCGTCACGCAGCATCGGTGTTTCAGCAATTAACTTTATTGCAGATATGCTGCGTGCTAACAAATAAAATGCCAGAATAACAAAGATAGAGATAGGTTGCTGTTCGATACTGACACTACAGAATAATGCAAATGAGATAATAATCAGTGATTCAAAAAAAAGAGAAGTGCTCCACAACATTACTTGTGACGGTGATGCAATGAAAAGAAGACACAATGAAAGTATTATGATGATAAAAAATGCATCTATGGAAAAACCGAGTAGTTTTCCAAGATAAAATTCTGTTCTTGTGATATCTGAGGCTAATACAATGTCGAGCGACTGTGATTGAAATTCACGTGAAATTGTTGTCACGACAAGTAAACTTAATGACAAAATTGTGGCGAATCTCAGTAATGTCGCAACAAGTGATGTAAGTGTTAAATCACCTTCTGTAACACTAACACTTTGAGCAAATAAGCCTATTATCAAACTGGCAAATACAACAAACAGGATTAATAGGAAAAATCTGCTGCGAACAGATTCTAGAACAACAAATTGCGAGATGGTGGATATACGTTGAAACATGACAAGTATCAATTATTGCATAATCATACTAAGAGCAAATTACTTGCCGAATAGTTAGGGCCTGTTGACGTTTAAACTCAAACGTCAACAGGCCCTAAGGAAAAGCATCGAAATTGTGACCATAAGGCGTAAGACCTGCGCGAATTTCTCCTACATCTATATTCAGCAACGTGTCATCAGCCGTACCTAATAATCTATCTTCACCAGATACATTAAAAACTGCTTGAGGGGGTCCTCCGGCTATATTATCGGTTATGCCCACATTAGCCCAATTACCCGGAACAACATAGGTAATATAAGTACTCCAGGGATCGATAACTGCCGCTTGATCTAAGCCAAGTGTGACCCAGGGAACAACTCCATTAACGCATAAAATATCCGCAACTCCGTCCGGCGCAGGGGTACAATCCGCATAAGGTACCGTCCTGCTAAAATTTCGTGGGCCACCGCCATCGGGGTCGAGATTATCATTGGCAACATAGGATAATAATGCGTTACGGATAGTAGCCAATTGTTGATTGACGCTAATATTTGGAGCAATCAATACACCAAGCTCCACCAATTCTAAGTTTATTTCACTAGGCTTTAACCATAATATAATATCATCGTACAACAAACCCGGATTACCAATTTGATCGTCGGAATATTCTTTGATGACAAAATCGAAATCATTATCCGTGTTTTCATTTGTATTGACATAGCCTGCAAGACCCAAAGCCATGCGCGTCCCTGTTTGTGGCAGATAAGCACCATAACCATCATTACCGTGAGATAAGATGACAGCCGCTGCAGGATCTAATGGATTAATGAGGACACCACCTGTGCTATCAAATATATTTATATTTCCTAATAGCCCAACACCGCTGGCAGCATTTGCCGCTGTTTGAGAAAGCAATACCTGATAGGTAAATCGTCGACCGTATCCATCTAGTGCCATCTCATCTTCAATTCCTAACGATATCCAGGGAATGACACCTCGAGCATTACGGGCAGCGCCAGCAATAAACTGGGTAGTCGCTAAACAAGTACCCGGGGTTGCCGCCTCTACACCATAGTTAGCAGCTCCTTGTGCCAGTGTTGCTACTGCAGGACAAGGTAGGCGCCTATTGCGAGATAAAAAAGTCAATATCGACTTTTTTAAGGCAATCTGTTTCTGCAGTGTGCTTTCGTATCTGCTTTTTTCGATTTGTGTTGAAGCAATAGAAATGACACCTGTTATCATAATACTAGCAATGAGTATCACTATCGCCATTTCAACAAGTGTGAAACCCGCTTGTTTACGAGAAATAATATTATTCATTTCTTACTCTCGCATCAGAGTCTCTTGTTAATCCACTAGTCACTTGAGATTTGTTGTCTTCTTTTTTTGGCAAGTTATACACCTCAATAACTTTACCATTCGCAATATCTACTGCTTGACCCGGCTTCATAGAAACTTTACGTCCCGGCACAGAAAACTGAATCAGATTTTTTTTCATTTTCTTTGTATTAACTTTTATACCTTGTTTATCCAGTTCTTCACCCATTGTGTTTGAATCGTTAATCCACACCACACTTTTACCGTCGCTTCTTTTAATGAAACCGTTAAGCACAACTTTCGTCTCTTTTTTAACCTTTATCGGATTCCCATCATCATCTTCCGATGCTGAATCCATTGTTTTAGGTGTATATTTCAAACGAGCCTTATTAAGTGAATTACGTTCTTTTTTTGTAGTAAACAAGCGCTCTAAACTTTCTTCATTTTCATTTACAGATGCAGCATAACTCTTTTCCGAGCTATAGAATAAAACCAGAGCACCTATCATCAGATAGAATGAAATATAGAGAAAACGCAGTTTCACGTTTCGACCTCATCATTCTTATTGTTATAACGAATGGTGAACCAGGTTAGACGGCACTGGGCACCAATATTGGATGCAACACCTTTTTTCAACTGTTGCTGTAAACGACTAAATTCACATTCGTTTATATGAAATAAGCCATTGGCTTTTGTTTTCAATGCATCAATAATTTTAAGAAAATCGCCTTCGTGCAACAACGACATACTTAAATGCATTTGACTTGTAAACACTTGATAATCACCGGCTACCTCAAACTCAGGATCATCAAATGTTTTTTGTTCATCAATCCGATATTCGAACTTTTCGGCTTTTAAATTTTTGACAGTTTCACCTAACACTTCCAACCAACCGAGTCTATCTTCCTCTCCAATCAATCGATTTCGTTTCATCTCGTTAAATCGGGGCAATGAAAGTTGAAGAATTTTTAAGTCTTCTGATGTTCTTTGACTCTCTAGCTTAATACTGTTTAATGCGGCTTTCTGAAAAACATTTTTATCAAGATAACTGTGGTACTGGAATGAGGAAAGCACGATCACGATCAAACTAAAAAGACAAGAGATGACAACCCATTTAATGGCATGCTTTAAAAATGCGACTTCAATTTTTGGCATTACTCGATTCTCGCTCGAACAAGGCCTCGACTTCAAAAGCAGCAATGAGTTTTTCGTTTGATTGAGTACTAATATCACCTGCCATTGATGCACTAGAGTGCGCATTTAACGGCAAAGTTATTATCGTAGCATCTCGAATCTCTGACTGGGAATTTAAGGCTTCCACAAATTTGTTTACTTGCATAGTAGCTTGACGATAATTGCCGTCGAATGGACTAATTGTGCCGCCTATTTTTGTGACTTCAACGGTTTCCTGCCCCGTTGATTCATCAAATGTATCAGCAATTTCAGTTGGATCAATTGGCTCGCCATGATCGATAGTTTCTCCCATGTCATCTGCGGCTGTTAAGTATCTATCTTCAATTTTCCACTCAACTCTGTTGATTTTTACATCCGTAAGATTATTTAGTACCTTGCTTATTTGTATAAGCGCTGCTTGTGGAGAGGTGGAATTAAACTGTAATTTGTCCAAAGTATCCAAACCAGACTGTATATCTCTCGCAGAATGTGTCGTAGCAGGTAAAGCTGCCCTAATTTTTTCAAGTTCGTATTGATACAGTTTCATATCAATCTGTGATATTTCGCTATCCTGCTCCAGAATAATCGAATCCAAATAAGTATTAGTAGACCAGCTCAATGCAAAAACAGCGAATAATACGCTTGCTGCTTTCATGGGAAATATCAGCCTACGCATATCGTAAAACCGTGTTTGCTCTTTACTTGCGTAGTGGTTAGCTATGTTGTTGTGACAGACTAAAAAACACATCAACTGGACCATACCTTTTGGTCCATCTATATCGTCAATTTTTAGCGCATTTGCAATTTGTGATTCAGAAATAAGATGATAATTCAGTACATCATCATTTTTTACTATGTTACTAATTGTTTCTAAAATAGAATGTTTAAAAGTAACAAAAACATCCAGTTTTGCATCAGGGGGTAACAAACGAATCCGCTTCAAATACTGCATTGTTTTTTCAATTTCTGAATTAGCGAGTTGTGCTATATCGTCATTTGATTCGCCTGATATTGAAGTTAAACGACTAATTTTTAATTTTGAATTTTGAAAGAAGGATAGTCTTAAACCGCTTTTTTGATAAGTGACGAATAATACATGATCTTGTTTGCTTGATATCTTGCTTAGCAATTTTGTAGATAATATTGGAAGCGAATAAATACCTGCGATTGAAACCTGTTCCGCTACCAGTATATCTACCCATGAAGAGATAAGACCTGGTTCAGTAAGCGCGGAGAAAAAAACAGTATCATCCTTTTTATCCGCTTTTTCACGACCCCGGGCCTCACCAAATCGGTAGATAGTGTCCCTAAACCGTTTTTCTTTCTGTCGTTTAAAATAGGATTTGCGATTACGAAAAGAAACATGGGGCAAGTTTCCGTTGTAGTACTCCTCTTCAATAACATCGACTAATATATAGGTGGTTGTTTCTGCGTTATTTCGAAAAATATCAACTAAACGTTTTCTGTCAGTTTCATTATGATCGAACTCTGTTTGCTCGAGTAGCACTCCACCTAACCATTCATAGAGAGTGATATTATCACAGGTGAGATAGAGCACTCTTTTTAGTTTTTTCATATCGTCACTGTCGTCAACGTGTTATAGATAGGACCAAGAACCGATATGATAACCCATGCCAATATTGCCCCTAATACAGCAGTCATCACTGGTCCCATTAAACTTTGTAGCTTATCCAACGCTTCCTTAACATCACGATTATAGAAATAACTAATATTGAGCAAGGATGTTTCCAGTGCTCCTGTTGACTCGCCAACACTCAACATACGCAGAACTAATTTTGGAAATAAATTTGTTTTTTCAAAACTTTTACTAATTCCTTCACCCTCGGATATGGATTGCGCTGCGTCACTAATTGCTTCTGCGACAACCCGATTACCTACTATTCCTTCACCGATTTTTAAACAGTCCATGACAGTTATGCCAGACTCATACAGTAGAGCGAAATTATAGGTAAAGCGGGACATTATTATTTTCTGCTGGATGGAGCCAACAAGCCATAATCGGAGCTTGATGTTATCAACGTGATGTTTCATCTTAGAACTCTGCTGATATACGATATAAAGTAACGCCGTGATTCCTAAAGACGTCAGAAATATATAATGGCCATAATTTCGAATAGTATCGGAAACAAATATAAGTACTAATGTATGCCATGGTAGTTCTTGATTCATGGTGATAATGAATTTTACGAGTTCAGGCACTAGAAAAACCATTAACGCTATAACAACACTCATTACAGCGATTGCTACAAAAAGAGGATACATCGCGGCTTTTTTTGCCTGAGAGGTAATCTCATCCTCCCACTTTAAATTTTCAGAAATGCTATTGAGTATTTGGCTCAACTTTCCACTACTCTCACCCGCACTAATCAAGCTGACAAAAACAGGATCGAAAGTTCCAGAATATCCCGCCATTGCTTCTGATAATTTCATACCACCTTCAACTTTCTCAATCAGGCCAGCCGTCACTGCACGAAGTGTCCTGTTGTCGATATTATTTTGCAGCTCGTGTAGTCCCTCAAGAATCGGAATACCAGCGAGCATCTGCTGTTCAAGATAAAAAGTAAATGTAATTAAATCACGACGTGGAACGGAACGATTACCAAAGGATAAATTATAAGATTTTACGGGTTTTATAGAAACGAGATCTAAATCACGATGATGTAATTGAACCTCTGCGTCATTTTCATCACGCGAGTCAATAGTACCACTTACGGTCTTACCCAATTCGTTAATCGCTTTATATTTATATAGTGCCATGATTATCAGCTAATGTTTTCTGTTAAATCTACCACACGCGATATTTCATCCAGCGTAGTCGTACCTTCTAACACGCGCTGGCAAGCATCTTGTGCCAGGGTTACAAAGCCCTTCGATATCGCAACTTTTTTGATTTCTTGTATTGTTGCATCACGTGCTATCAATTCATCCAACTCAGAGTCAAATCGAAATACTTCCATAAGCGCAATTCGCCCGTTATAACCTGTCATATCACATTTATCACAACTACTTGCGGTAAAAATACTTTGTGGTGGTTTGTCATTTTCTGTCACACCTAAAAGTTGTAACTCCAGTTCATCAGGATTTTTAGGTTTTTTACAAGAGTTACAAAGTTTTCTCACTAGTCGCTGAGCTGCAATACCCGTAATATTTCCAGCCATAATGCTGGGTTTAATACCAATATCCAGCAGTCTTGGTATAGTGCCTAACGCTGAGTTTGTGTGTAACGTAGAAAAAACCTGATGCCCAGTCATCGCAGCACGAAATGCCATCTCAGCAGTATCTTCATCACGAATCTCACCGACCAGGATAATGTCCGGATCTTGCCTCATCATGGATCTAATACCGTTTGCAAAATCTAATTTTGCAGCTTCGTTAACTGATGTCTGTCGAATCATTGGCATTGGATATTCAACCGGGTCTTCTAATGTCATGATATGCACAGACTCGGTATTTAAATAATTAAGCAAGGAATAAAGTGTGGTCGTTTTTCCGCTACCTGTAGGTCCAGTCACTAATATAATGCCCTCAGGACGCGCCATCATAAGCTTGAGTGTGGATAGGATATGTTCCGGAATTCCTGTTTTATCGAGCGGAACAATGCCTTTATCTCGATCCAATATCCGCAACACAAAGTTTTCACCTGAAGTGGTTGGGTGACACGCAACACGAAAATCCACTTGTCGTCCAGAGAGCGTTAATGACAATCTTCCATCTTGAGGTGCTCTGGTTTCAGCGATGTTCATTCCTGATATAACTTTCAAACGAACGACCATGCCAGACCAATAATCAATATGAAGAATTCGAATTTGTCGTAATACACCATCAATTCGATATCGCACCCGCAAAAAACGTGGCTCGGGTTCAAAGTGAATATCTGAAGCTCTTCTTTTAACAGCATCCGCCAATATGCCGTTAACTAATCGCACTAATGGCTGGCTAAACTCGTCTTGTCCGTTTGTAACAGTGGTGTAATCTATTTCTCCCGTTTCCAATTCATTCAGTATTCCATCAACAGATAACTCAAACTTGTAAAAATTATCAATGGTCTCTTCAATTTGAGATTCTGTTGTTGCTAGTGGCTTAATCTCAATCCCATCTTCAAGTGTCGCTTGAACTTTATCAACCGCTACAACATCAAAAATATCCGCCATTGCAACAATAAGTGTATTCGTTGATTCAATAAAAGTAATCGGAATCATTTTATAACGTAGTGCTAGCACCTTAGGGATCATTTTTATCGCGACTTCATCCACCAACATTTTTGCCAGATCAATTGTCTTCTGGCCAGATGCTTCTCCCAAAGCATCACGTATGACTGCATCAGTAACAAACCCAAGTGACGCAAACAGTTTACCGAGCGGTTCTTTTGTCCGTTTTTGCTCAGTAAGTGCAATACGTAACTGATCAGGCGTTATTAATCCTTCTTCAAGCAGTTGATCTCCTAAACGTCGTGGGCGTTTTGCGGTTGTACTCATTATTTAACACCAGAGGAATTTTGTAATAACGACAACCGATCGGCTACCACTTTTGGATCAAACAGTGCCCTTCCCTCTTTCGATAAAGCCAACGCTTTTTCATAATACTGCACTGCTTGCTTGCTCTCTCCAAGCATATCCAAACTAACCGCCAGATTATAGGCATAATCTGCGCTTCCTTTGTCAATACTGGATGCAATGAAATAACTTGCCTGAGCATCTGCCCACCGCTGTTGTGCCACATAAACATTACCTAAAGCAAAGTGTAGATAAGCTGCACCAGCTTCTCGAGATAAGAGTGTTTTTAATTCACTTTCAGCGGCCAAGGGATCCATTTTCCCGACAATGTCTACAAGCCCTGCAAGTGCTACGCTGTCATGTTTGTTTTTTCGTAGCAATTGACTATAGTAAACTTGTGCGCTATTTATATTGTTATTGCGAACTGAAATTGCAGCTAGGCCAAGTAAAGCATCACGATTATCTTCGCTTTGCTGTAATACTTTTTGATATTTCTCTTTTGCAGCCTCATATTTTCCGTTATTAAAATCATTGTATGCTTCAAGAAGTAGTTGGTAGGTCTCATCCACTTCGTTTGTACGTGAAATTGATACTGGTTTTTTATTAATAGCTTTTGTATTAGTTTTTAGTTTTTTCTGTTTTTGAACCTCACTTCCACTGCCTAATGCTGGTACCACTGGTTTTTTGTTTGACGTAACATTATTCTTTATCGCTGTTTTGGAAGGTGGTTTCTGTTGTGTGTTGTTAACCAAAGATTTGGATGCTGAACCTACTTTAACTGGAACTTTGGGGATTTTTGGAACCTGTGCTGGCAATACTTGATTACTCACATCGTTAGCACTATTTGATTTTAATAAACTTTCATCTTCTTGTTCATCATCAACATTGTTTAATCCTATTTCTAGATCTTGATTGACAGGTGTTGGCTGAACTACTCCTGTCGAAAAGCTTTGTAGTTGATCTTCCAAATACATATAGGCGACTACAGCACCAATCAAGATGACACTCAATACTCCTAGACTGATAATATTACGTTTACTACTATATTTTTTAGGGTTTTTAGTATTAAAATTAGCACTACTTGACGAGCTAGAAATTGCAGCTACAAATGGATCATCCTTTACCTTGCTGCCTACTTTATTTTTCACTTCATTCTGTTTTTCAACGTCAATTATTGTTGTCGTTCCTGCATTATCAAGGTTATTTTTATTTGCACCGGAAAATATTTGATCACGAGCTCTTACTTCTTCAAGTTTCTCATTCAACCCGGGTGAGCTTTTTTTAGGGCTGGTTAGATTGATATCGCTTAAATCGAGGGAAGAATTTTCAGCAATTTCACTAGTTGAAACATCATCACTGGGTGTTGCAGTTAGATCTTGTTTAGCCTCTCGATCATCTTGATTTAACTTGTTTTCTGCTTCATCTGGATATGGATAGTCAATCGAGTTAGATTCAATAGGAACATTCGGTAACGAATCATCGGATAGTGATACATTTTCAAACCGTTCGGTTTCATGTTCTTCTTCAACATCTTGTGTAGAACCTTCAATAGTAGAATGATTATCGTCAACAGATGATACATCATGATCAAGTAATTGAAGTTCATCAGAATTCATTTTTTTTGAATGCATGCCTTTATCACTATCATCCAGTAATTTTTCTGAATGAACAGCGTCATTATTGACATCCAGCATTTTTTCTAATTCTAGCTCTAACTCATCTTCGTTTATGCCTAATTCTGATGGAACATCCAGGAGATTATGTTCCATTTCTACTGGTGATGATTCGTCCTGAAAGTCAGCTCTTTCTTCATTGTCTGCAAGAGAATATACGGTATCCTGGTTCGCCGCTTGCTGATCAGTTAATGCTTTTTTCTTAGCTAACTCTGCTTTTTTAAGAGCTTCCATTAAAAGACTCATGGTCTACTCCTATTGGGCGTAATGTTGTCCTATCATCATTTTTATTCTCTGTATTGGATTTATTGTCATCCAATGTTTTAGGTAGATATTGACGATAACGACGTAATTCCTGACTGTTATCCGCATTATGTACAACGACTGGGCGTAGAAAGATAACCAGTTCAGTTTTCGTAAAATCATCGTCCTGATATCTAAATAAATTACCAATGAAAGGTAAGGCGGAAAAAAATGGGACTCCACTCTTATTTTTGTTTTCTTTATTTTGCATAAGGCCACCAAGCACGACAGTTTGGCCATCTCGGACCTGTAAAAGTGATTCAATTTCTCGAACCTGAATTTCAGGAATTAGATTTTCATAACTTTGACTTGCATTGTTGAAAATCGCTTGTTGCAGCTGAGGTCCAGGATCGCGCACATAGCGTGTAATGCGTGTAATGGTCGGTCGTATGTTCATGGTAACTGTTCCGTTCTTATTGATTTGTGGTGTTACACTCATCGTCATACCAACGGGAACAGTTCTAATTTTCGAGTTCACTGTACTGGTTAATTTTTTTGTTTCAGCGTCTTCCTCTACCTCGACACTCACTTCAAAATAGACTTTTTCATCAACCACTTTAAGTAGTGCAGTTTGATTATTAATCGCAATAATTTTAGGGCTGGATAATACTTGTACGTCTCCAAACGCTTCGAGCATGCTTACGCCCATTGAAAAATTGAAATCGGTCGTCTCTTTCACCAGGCTCATGAGAAAGTTAGGCGCCGTGGCAAGATTAGTACCTATCGTATTGGATCCTGCGGCTAAGGTAGTGGCACCCCGATTAGCAATTCCCTGCCAATCAACACCTGCCTGATAACGATCACTCAATTCTACTTCTACTATAGTGGCTTCTATGAGTACTTGCCGCTGGGAGTTTGCCATGACTTGATCAAGAAACGATTGCAATTCGCTGTGTTGTTGCTGAGAAGCTTTAACCGTTAATATTCCACTTAATGGATTAGCAATGATTTTATTACTAGTACCACTCTTCTCGTCACTACTCTCCTCACTAAGAATTTTACTGACATTTCTTATTAATGTTTTCCAAAAATCATTGTTCGTTTCACTTGTTACAGCTGTTTTTGACGTATTTCCAATGCCCGCTTCACCACCCACTCCTTGGCCAGTAGTGGCCACTTCTGTTGCTACTTTCACACTGCTACTGCTGTTGCGAGTCATGTTAACGTAATTAATTTTGTAATTACGAAAAAAGGGTAAATCAGGTGAAATCACTAAATTTTCATTCTCAACAACATATCGAATGGGCACTTGCTCGGAGATCCGATTAAGGATTTGAATTAGGGTTTGTTTAATGGCATTAATAGTGACCTCACCTGTTATGCCAGGATGAATATCAACATTCATTTTTGCATCACGCGCCAGTGCGAATAGAAGCTCTTTTACTGGTACCTCGTTGACAACTACCGTATAAACTTCTTCTGCTATTTCAGGTTTTGGTGGTGGAACAAACGGAGCCTGACCAACGGGCAAAGGAACATTATTGGATTTGGGTTTCTCAACTTTAGCTGTTAAATGTCCTTCCGACTGTTTGGGCGGCATCGTCGCAGCACATCCAAAGAGAAAGACGCTAAGAAATAATATTAACAGTATATGTTTCATAATAGCCTAATTCTGGTTTCCTAGAGGCCGTTCTAAAATAGCGCATAGTTAGCTCAAGATATGGTATACGAAACTTAGCGGCAGCTAGATATGTGCGCTTAAATTAACTTTGAAAAGTCAGCTAGTTGATGTGAAACATCAATAAAGAAGAGGTTGAAGATGGATATTCGTGAAATAATTTTGTTAACGGATGAAAGTAATTAGGTGCTTAAAAAAACACCTACCCTGAACGATAGGTGTTTTTATTTTATCAATGAACAGAAGGCCTGGCAGAATCATCTTTATCCTGTTTGCTAGCAGCGATTATAGTGGCATCTTCATCTTTTTTAACGCCCTCGTTATCGACTACTTCAGATTTTTTATCTTCAGAAACTTCAGTGGCAGGTGATGCCTCGACTGTTTCTTTGGAAACAGTTGTTACATCTTCAATTACTTTAGTTTCTTCTGCCGCTTCTGCTTTAACAGTTTCCGCCTTAGCTACAGTTTTAACGTCTTCAGCAGCTTTTTCCTCTGTTGGAGCAGTTAATGAAATAACGTCCTCTTGAGTAGCCTCAATGTTTTCAGTCGATCTTTTTTGCACCTCAAGAGTCGAGGTTAATAACGTTGCATTTGTACCAGGCTGACAAAGAGACTGTGCATCAGCTGATAACTGATCATAAATATCGCGATATTTTTGTGTCATCTCTTCGAACAATTCAGACGTTTTCACAAAATGTTCACTAACCTGATCTTGAAAGGCGTTTGAGGCTTGTTGTGTCTCACCTAATTGTTGCTCCAATTCGTCGATCTTTACTTTCTGTTCTTCGTAATCTTTTTGGGTTGCTTTAGAAAATATAACCCCTAATGCTCCACCAATAGCAAGAGCAATTAAACCAATAATCCACGTCATAATTTTCCTCCTGTTTTATTGTTATTATTTTAGATTGTGCGATATTAACTCGCAATTAGAACTGCAATTTTTTGATAACAACCCTATGCTACACCCCAAATTAACGAGTTTCCAAAAATAATTTTCATCGAATATTATTTGACCTGACAAATCCAAATTCAACAACATTTTGTAAGGTTAATCTTACGCTGACATTCCTTTAACTCACTTTAGCCTTCCTGCAATCTGCATAAATTACCACCCCTAAAAATTTTCGCTTTAATCTATGTTAATTGTAAAAGAAGAAATCAAAGCGAATTTAGCGATTGAATTTAATGCCGTCAGAATGCATATTGAAAATATTACAACGGTTTGAACAACATTGAGGTTATGCATGAAAAATCGTAAACAAATTTCTCTTTTTACCTTAGGCATTGCTTTTTTCGTTTCAAGTAGTTTTGCTGCATTACCTCAACAATCCTATTTACCATCAGAGATGGCTAACAAGGCTGTGCTTGCAGCAGTGGAACAATGCAAACAAGACGGCTACAACATATCCGCTGCGATTGTGGATAAAGCAGGCGTTGTGATCGCCCAACTCAGAGCTGATAATGCTGGCCCTCATACGATTGATAGTAGTAAAAATAAGGCCTACACCTCTGCCAGCTTAAAAGAACCGACACAGAAATTGGCTGAACTGATTAGCAAGTTTCCAAATATTCAAGCGTTGAGAGATATGAACAGCCAAATCTTAATGCTAGGTGGTGGCTTTCCTATTCAAATCAATGGTGAAGTCGTCGGCGGCTTGGGGGTTGGTGGAGCGCCAGGTGTAAAATTGGATGAAAAATGTGCGCGTGCGGGCTTAAAAGTATTGAAGGCGGAGATGTATGAAAAATAATCTAATCGCAGAATAATATGACATTTATAAATTTTTGAGAATTATCTATATGAGCACACCAACAAAAACTGATTTACACCTCAAACTCAGAAATCTATCGGAAAGCGATTACCCGCAAGTCGCAAAATTAATGGAAGAGGTTTACTCCGATATTGGCGGTGCCTGGTCTGAGCAATCCTTGTTAACACTAATCCGAGATTTTGCTGAAGGACAGATTGCTATCGAAGATAACGGCGTCATTATCGCCGTTGCACTGACAGTAAGATGTAGTTATGAAAGATTTAGTCGACAGCATACCTACGAAGATCTTATCGATCGAAGAAGGCGCATAAAACACCTGCCAGAAGGTGATGCATTGTATGGAATGGATTTATTTGTATCACCAAAATATCGCGATTTACGGCTTGGCAGACGTTTATATGATGCACGAAAAGAGCTATGTAGAAATCTTAATCTCCAGGCCATCTTAGCCGGTGGACGCATTATCAGTTATCACGAGCATGCTGAACTCTCCCCTGCGGAGTATATTGACGCAGTGCGAAAAAAAGAGATTCACGACCCTATATTAAGTTTCCAATTAGTCAATGATTTTGAAGTAAAGCGATTATTAAAAGCCTATCTGCCCGAAGACGAAAAATCACTCGGCTACGCCACGTTACTGGAATGGAATAATATTCTCTATGAGCCAGAAAATATCGATGCTGCACATATTCGGAAAGCGGTTGTAAGGGTAGGTATCATTCAATGGCAGATGCGTTTATCCAATTCCTTTGAATCCTGGTTAAAGCAGGTTGAATATTTTGTTGACTCAGTTTCCCATTATCAATCTGATTTTGTTTTATTTCCTGAGTTTTTCAATGCCCCCCTTATGGGCATGGGAGATCAGGAAAATCAGTTTGATGCGATTAGGTTTCTATCAAAATATTCTGAGCAAATAGTAGATTCACTATCACAGTTTGCCGTTTCTTACAATATCAACATCATTGCCGGCAGTATTCCTGTAATGAAAAATGAGATCTTATACAATAAGGCATACTTATGCCGTCGAGACGGAACGACAGGAGTTCAGCCCAAAATACATATCACACCCCATGAGCGAAGAGACTGGGTGATAAAAGGTGGTGATAGTCTTCAGGTATTTGACACTGATGCGGGTAGAATTGGTATCTTAATTTGTTACGATATTGAATTCCCCGAACTTTCTCGCTTGCTCTCAAAACAAGACATGGACATTCTTTTCGTTCCCTTTTGGACGGATACAAAAAACGGATTCTTGCGTGTGCAACGTTGCGCACAAGCAAGAGCAATCGAGAATGAATGCTACGTTGCTATTGGCGGCAGTGTGGGTAATCTTCCACAAGTAGATAATGTTGATATTCAGTATGCTCAGTCAGCGATTTACACACCGTCTGATTTCGCGTTTCCTCACGATGCAATAATTGCAGAAAGCACCCCTAATACAGAAATGGCTCTTGTCGCAGATTTAGATCTAGATAAATTAACGCAAATCCGACACGAAGGCTCAGTGACTAACTCCAAAGACCGCCGTGATGATTTGTATGAAATAATTTGGCTAAAATCTTGAAACACTAAAATGATTTCGTTAATATTCTCAATGAAAAACGAAGAAATAAACTATTTATCCCATCAATATCTTGAAGCAGTTCTTGATAATTGTTATCTGGAATAAGCGCCATTTTCTTCCTTGCCATAATTAAAATCTTACAATAATTGGCACACATTTTCAGTATATCAAACATACTTCTTTAAATTAGGTTCTTTAAACCATTTAATCACAAAAAGTTCTTAAAAGTACTTTTGATTTCTTGCAAATAGGAGTCTAATGTTATTTATAAATAATATGTTTTTTTTAAATATGAAGGAGAGTGAAAAATGAAGGTTTGCACAAACTGCGGTTATGAAGGTAAACCAATCAGGCAAAAATCTGGTGCTTTTGCAATTTTATTTTTGACATTAGCCTGCACTACGGCATGGTCTTTTGCGAGTCAATTGTTCTGGATTACCTTACCTATATCATTGGTATCCACCATTTTGTTCATTTACTGGTTCTTCACGACTAAGTGTCCCGAGTGTGGGAATATAGCCATGGTTGGCAAGACAAGTCGTGAGGGTAAAGAATATCTTAAAAATCCTCACACCCCGACCAGTAACGTAGTTTTCAGCAAAAGAGACCCAGAAGCAGAAATATACATTAATGAGAAGTAAGGGTTAAAAGGGAGGTGGCTACATTATGTAGCCACCTCCATATTTATCGGTACTATCATCCTTTTCCAGGACATCCATTAGAATAAACGTGAAAACTGAGTTTATAATGGCTGGCCTAGACCTTCCTTAGAAATAAAATACAGCGCCCCTCAAGTGTGCATTATCCCATTCAAATCCCAACAGCTTGTGTTCAATGGTGATCTACTAAAGACATTCGAACAGTGGTATCCTAACCCCAGGTACAAGAATTTGGTGAACACAAAACAACGGTGTTGAAAGCATTGGCCTGATTTTTTTGCATTTTGCCCTACACTTTTTTATGCTTTCCACTCAGGAAACCAACAAAGGTTGGTTACATAAAGGACAATATATGAAAACAACTGGACTACGGCTCAAACAACTATTTATGTGTTGCCTCTGTTGGTATTGTTACAATGCCGTCGCCCTAGATGAATTCCAGGCCTGGCAACAAGAAACGCTTAACGACTTTTCTGAGTACAAATCCAAACAAGATAAAGAATTTGCCGATTTTCTGAAAATGAATTGGGTTGGCTTAAATACGTTAAAGGGAAAGCCACTGTACGAAGAAAATAAAATAATTGAACCGCCTAAGGCACCACCTGAAAAAAAGAAAGCACCCGCTGAAAAACCTATCATTGTCCAGATCCCACCAAAGAAGGTCGAACAAAAAAAACAAATTCCAATACCAAAACCTGTGTTTACACCAATTAAAGGAAACATGGTTGAAATACACTTTTTTGGTAACAAACTTTCGTTCCCTTATGACAAGTCAATGAAAAAAAGAATAAGAGGCAGGATTAACAAAGATAAGATTAGCACACAGTGGTCGCTACTGGCGAAGTCAGATTATGAACCGCTAATGAAAAGTCTGAAAACCCATCAAGAACAACTCAATTTAAATGACTGGGCTTATGCTTTACTGGTTAACAAAATCGCCAATGAATTATATCCCAAGCAAAAAAATGAACAGGCTTTTTTCTCCTGGTTTGCTCTCATTAAGTCCGGATATAAATCACGCATTGCGTATAAAGATCGAGATATTATTCTGTTACTGGCAACCAAACAACAAATATTCGCAGCACAATCACTTAAATTTAAAGACACAAAGTATTACGCACTGGATATCTCTGGTGATAAACCACAAAAGTTAGCTAAGGTATATACTTATGATGGCGATTATCCGGGTAGCAAAGAGTTTTTTGATATGCGTCTTCAGCAAGTAATCAGCACCGGGCAAAACGAGACTAAACGAACCTTGGATTTTTTCTACTCACAAAAAAAATACACGCTCGATACGGTAAGCAACAAATACTTGGTCGACTTTATGAAAACCTACCCGCAAGTGCATTGGAATACCTATTTTAATTCAAACCTTGATACCCTTCCGCGGCAACAAGTCGCAAACCAACTTCGACCTCACTTAACAGGTTTATCCGAGGAAGAAGCTGTTAATTTTCTTTTGCGTTTTGTGCAAACATCTTTCAAGTATGCGACAGACGAAAAACAGTTTGGCTATGAAAATCCCCTGTTTCCGGAAGAGTCTTTGTATTATCCGGCTTCTGACTGTGAAGACAGATCTTTTCTGTTTGCCTGGCTAGTACAAGAACTACTTGGCCTGGATGTTGTTGGCCTACATTATCCTGGGCACATAGCGACAGCGGTGAGATTAAATATGAAAGTCAGTGGTGATACCGTACGTTACAAGGGCAAGAATTATTTAGTAGCAGATCCAACCTATACTAATGCAAACATTGGCAATGCTATGCCTAAGTTTAAAAATGCCAAGGTGGAGTTTTTAGAGATAAGTAAGATCTAGGAAGACCGAAGGTTGGGGGGGGAGCTTGCAAACCCCAACCTTTAAGCGGTTCAACACACTTAAACCATCAAATATCACTCTTATTGTTTTTAACTACCTATAGCAGATTATTCAGCTAGCCAGGTTCGCCAGCTTGCGTCTTATTTCTTGTGCGAGTTCATTATTCGCCGGTGCAAGCACATTTCTTATGGTAATGAGCATTTCTTTTGCAGCCCCTTCTTTATATTCACTCTCTTCCTTGTGAATATAAAACAAGTTATCAATGGCTTCATTGTATTGATATAGGGCTATTTGGCGGATTGCTAGATCAAAACGCGCATCAAAGTCATTTGGGTTAGTTGCCAACCTACTTTGCAGTATCTCAACGCTGTCAGCTTTAGCGGCATATGTTGCTAAGGTGAGTTGTCCGTTTAAGATTTTACCCTCTTCGCTATCACGAGAAGATTTCGGTAAACGTGCATACAAACCGTTGGCTTGTTCGAGTTCACCAATGTCGATAAATATTTGCACCATATCCATGGCAACACGTATATTGGATGGGTCAGCTTTAATCGCTTCGGTAAGTTGAAGAATAGCGGCTGGTGTATCACCGGCTAAATGTTTTTCACGAGCTTGCTCACGCATTAAATCTGCTTCATGAAATACACCAAAATCTTTCAATATATTGCGGGCTTCGTTTTCTGTTAATTCACCCACTTCAGTGCGCACTAACTTTCCATCCTTAAATACCATTAAAGTGGGTACGCTTTCTATGTTGTATGCTTTTCCTAGCTCTGATTGTTCATCAATATCAACCTTAGCAAAAATAAACTGTTCAGCAAACTCTTTGGCTAAACCTGAAAACAGGTTATCCATAACCATACATGGGCCAGACCACACGCCCATGAATTCTACAAAAACGGGAATTTTATGGGAATTTAATAAAACAGCTTGATCAAAGTTTTTGTGGTTGGTCTCAAAAACGAATATTTCTTTACTCACGTGAAAAATTCCCATGATTGGATTTTAAAGGTCGTAAATTATACATTAATCCGCCGGAGAAACTCCAACATATCAGTCACCGACCAAAAAATCGTTATTCAAAAGAATTTCAGCATACCTCTGTTCTTAAAATAACCTAACATACCGATTGTCGAAATCTAACAAATTAGCAGTATATATTCTCAACGTGCTTTGGTTCATGCTGGGAATCGTATCTCAACCCGACGGGCTGAAGAAATTTACGCCACTACACCAGGAAATATAATGGGTATTTAACAATCTAAATATTCTTATTCAGTCGAGTTCACTCCTACTAGAACATATTCATATATAATTTTTGGATATATAAATCATTTTTGCGCTAGTATTACTAGACGTCCTCGTTAATTTGTTTTACTACGCAGATTTATTCTGAAGCGACAATAAACTGGACACTGGTTGTTTGTGAAATTAAACATTATCAACTAAATCATAGCGAATTATTTATGGATAAACATAGTCTTAAAAAAGCAGTTGATCCACAACATACAATACAGGTTGTTTTTTCGCCTAGCTATATAAAAAGGCTTGCTTCACCAAGCAGGCGAAGACAACTTTTTTCATAGAGCTATTTAAAACAGTATCCTGCATTCTACTTGTGCATCCAACTGCTTTTTCTGGGTTAATCATTAATGATATATAAAGGGATCCGAGTTATGAGAATTATTAGATTTTTTCGAATTGCGCCAATAATTATCTTGGGATTTACTACGTTATTTTTCAATTCATCGATCGCCTCCCAGCAGGAAGCGTATGGATCGGGCCTGAGTACATCGACCATTCTTGATCTGAACGACCTGAAAACGAATCCAAACAATTACGACTGGTTTGATTTTCGGCCAAATTTGAAAAAGCTGATTCTTTCAGGCGCAGCGGATACCGAGCATGTGAGCATTCTGTGGTATACGATTTCGAACGGAAGTGTAGGGCTGCATTATCATTCAATGACCGAGTCCGTTTACGCAATTGATGGTCAGCAGACAGATGGAAAAGGGACTTATCCAACGGGAACTGTTTACTTCAATCCGCTTGGAAGTGGGCACGAGATTTGGGATAGCTCGGGCTTTTTCATCCTTGCTTATGCATCGCCTCCTGACTTTGTTAATACGGATTTGATCGAGGAGTATCAACCTGTTCGAATCGACATTGCTGATCCGGATCTTGAGAACCTCTACCCATTCAAGAGGAAGAAGAGAGGCGTTTGGGTGTACGACCTGCCATTGGATAAAAAGGGTGGAATGAATTCCGAGATCATCAAGAGCACATCAACCAAATCCTACAAGTACAAGGGAAACTATCTCCTTGTCATCAGAGGGAGTTGCAACATCGATGGAACAAATTTCGGGAAGGACATGTTGATTGTTGCTACCACGGTGGAGCTTCAGACCTACCGAGTCACTGCAACCGAAAACTATTCATGTTTAGCTATGGGAGTGTCTTTTTAAAAAGTTGCATAAGGCAAGCAATATTATAAATACTCTTGGTGTTAGGTCTTTCTTCGTACTCTCTCAACAATGCAATATGAAAGACCTGACACTATCGCCTATTAATTAGCAAAAGGCTTCCCATGAATTTTATCCAAGTTTCGTGATCTATAAGTCGATTTCCATAAGCATGATAAGATCGTCCGGTGGAATATATTAAAAAATCCATTTCCCATAATTCAACAAAACTCTCTAGTTCAAAAAATGTCTTTAACTCTCTATCTTTCCCTCCAAAATCTATCATGGGAATATGAAAAACTTGATCATTTATACAAAGATTGGATTGAAATGCAAGTTCTTGCGTTGGAGACAACTTATTGAATGCATCAATCAACCAAGGCATCGTTAAAGTGCCATTCGTGTCAGGCCTGTATTACTGCATTTTTTAACTTATCCAGCGCAATTTCTGCTTTTCTATCTTCTCGCCGTAACTCCTTCACACGACTTACCGCACGACTCAACGTGGTGGAATCACGATTCAATAAAGCCCCGAGTTGTTCCAATGTTGCGATTTCCAAATTCGTTGCTAACCAACAAAACTGGGATCGTAAGGCTGATATCTGCCTTTGGCGCGACGAACCAAGTATTTCCTCTTCATCAATTTTCATGTTGATGCAAAATTGTTCCAATAATTCCGGTAAAGTCAGTTGGATTTGTGGCGATTTGTTTTGTTTATCGATGACCTGTTCAATGAAAGAGTCGTCGCCCAGCACTCTATTATCTACACTTCCACCATAAAACTCTTCACGATGGCCCTGCCCCATTCCGTCTTCAACAAACTGTAAATATCGCTTGCGAGCCGTGGCATCACGCTTAGCAAGTTGGCTCAATAACCAATCAGTCGTTAGCCAGGGAACGGTTTCGGTTCCCAAATAAGCATGATGACTACTCCATGGATAACGAGTCAGTTTTTTCACTAACTTTGCACGGATAGGGTTCAAATGAATATAACGCACCAATTCCAGCAGATAGCTGTCAGATTCCACCAGAATCGCTTTATACCTGCCCTGGAACAAGTGCCCAACTCGGTTTTGTTTTTTATTTATCCATCGTGTATAGCGGAAAGAAATATTCTGCATAATTTTGGAGAGAGGTTCATCACCGACTTGAATAGCCAAATGAACATGGTTACTCATTAAACAAAAGCCATGAATACGATGACCAAACCGCATGACACCCTCTTGTAATAATAAATAGAAATGAAACCGGTCTTCATTATCAAAAAAAATATCATCACCACCGTTGCCACGGAGCATTACGTGATAGAGACCGCCTGGGATATGTAATCTGGGTTTTCTTGCCATTAAGTAAGTATAGAGGAAAAAAGATAAATTGCAATAATGCAGGCCTGACCCGGCAGTATATAAATTGCAATAATGCAGGCCTGACCCGGTCTTGCGGTCTCTTTATGACCCGGTCTCTTTAAATTCGATGAACTTGCTGACCTATACTTACAACGATGGGATGTCGAACTTTTTTTCCGTGATATAAAAACAACCATGGGGATGGATATTCTTCGTTGTAAAACACCGATAATGGTTCAGAAGGAA
>Ga0316204_10002431_pt1 | contig 42164 bp, 41 predicted proteins | sample 6monrhotite_MG_2_FD_205661 | JGI IMG/M metagenome (GOLD analysis project Ga0316204, IMG submission 205661) | Microbial mat bacterial communities from mineral coupon in-situ incubated in ocean water Damariscotta River, Maine, United States -... | ecosystem: Environmental > Aquatic > Marine >... | reverse complement strand
AAGCGCGAATACTTTGTGTACCGTTATCAATAGTTAAAATTAAATCATCCGTTTGGCGTTGTTTACTCATTCAATTCTCTATTACGCTGGTGCTTTTTGCTGTGTCATCAAGGCTAGTTGTTAATGTCGTTTGTGCAGTTATGGTGCTAATAATAGGCAAACTATAATGATTTTTCCAAAGTTGCTGATAAGCCTGCACTTCACTTTGCCACTTACTGTCATTCCACTGTAATACCGTTTGGCACAAGGTTTTAATTTGTGACATTAAATGCATTGCACCTTCCGGTAACACATTACCTAAACGTGTGCGCCGTAACAATAAATCGTCTAAATGGTGCACTTGCTCATATTTAACCGCCCAAACAAGTTCAGCCCAAAGGTGGCGACTATAAGAAATAGGGGTAAGTTGGTAATACGGTGATTGCTGTAAAAAATCCCCCGTTAATGCGCCATAACAACCCGCTAAATGCTGATATTGCGACTTACTCAGCTTTGCCTTTTTTCTAACGGCTTGACTACTTTTTGTTTGACTACACGTGGCTTTATCAAAAATCGTTAAATTATCGACATTAAACACAAAGTTGAGCTGTTTAGCCGCCATTTGTAGCACTTGTTCTGCAATAACTCTAAAGGTAGTGAGCTTGCCGCCAGCGACGGTAATTAAGCCAGCTTGCGGATAAATACTGTGATCACGTTTTTCTTGTGATGACGAAACGAAACCACTCCCAGCGATAACTGGACGAACGCCAGCAAACGTTGAAATAACATCGTCTTTAGTGAGTTTACTTTGTGGAAATTGAAAATTAACTGCAGCGAACAAATAGTCAAATTCTTCGTTACTGATGCAGGGTTCATTGCTTAGTTTATCACCATGTTCAACATCTGTAGTGCCGATCACCGTAACATTTTGCCAAGGATAAACTTGTACTGGACGTTTATCTTTGGGGTGTAAAATAACAACCACACTGGCCACAGGTAAACGCCAACTTGGCACAATAATATGACTACCGCGCAGTGGCCTAATTTTTATCGGCACATTCTTGCTATGACTTGTGCTCTGATTTTTACTAAGACCTTCACCAGTAGCTTCACTCGCTTTTTTATTACTTAAGTTAGCTTGATTAGCAAGCTCTCCAGCCCATGCCCCCGTTGCGTTAACAACCAATTTTGCCTTTAACCTTATGTTCGCTTTTTGGGCATTGTCTTTTTGCGCATAGTCTTCGATATTGACAGCAACACCGACTACTTGCTGATTATGATTTTTCTGATCTACTGGTTTTTGCTCTAATTCGCCCCTGATTTCATCCTTGTATAGTAAATGTTCAACCGCGCAGTAATTAATGGCATGACCACCCAGTTGTTGCCCTTCTTGAATTTGTCTTAACACTAAACGCGCATCGTCGGTCAGGGCATCATAAAACTGAGTCCCCCCTTTACTATGCTTTTCATTACTACTAGGTACTAAATAAGGAAAGTTATGCTTGCTGAAATAATGATGTTGTGTTCGTACCGCATCGTTATTTCTGGCAAATAAGTCATAAACCCACAACAGGCTATTAAAAATCCACGTCCACGGAAATTGTCCTTTATAATGACCCATAGCAAAACTTTGCTGGGAAACTAAATGGGGCGCTTCAGCTAATAAGCGTTGGCGCTGTTGTACCGATTCTTGTGTTAATTTAATCTGCCCTTGGGCAATATAACGTAAACCACCATGCACCATTTTTGAAGAGCGCGATGAACTACCCCAAGCAAAATCTTTTTGCTCAACTAACAGCGTTTTTAGTCCTAACTGACACGCTAATTTAAAAACACCGGCACCCGTTATACCGCCACCAATAATAATAATGTCCCAATGCGGTTGCGCGATAATATCGTCGATACGTTGCGCTCTGGTTAATTGAGGTATCGGCATATTATTATTCATTAGCCTTAATCAGTTTTAAGAGGGTTAATTTCAAGGGGTTAATTTCAAAAGTATTCTCAATTAAGGTATGCGGATTTAATAATTTTTGCTGATCGAAATGCTGACATAAATTGGCTAATACTTGCATGCCTTGTTCGCCCTTTTCAACTGACAAATACGGTGCGTGATCTTTACCAACGCCATGCTGATGACTAATGGTGCCACCATTTTCAACAATGGCAGTACTTGCCGCATGCTTTAACGTTTGCCATTGCTTAAGTGTTTGCTGGTAATCAATACCATTACAAAATAAATACGTGGTGTATAAACTACAGCCTTGCCCATAAACATGGGATAGATGGGTAAATACGTGAACTTTTTTCGCGTCACTTGAGTTGTTTTGGCTATTGCCGGTAGATAATCCATTTTTAAGGCTGCTTTCAACTTTTGCCATTAAGTTATCCACATTCTGCCAATCAGTAGCCGTTTCTAGCGTGTCTACGACGACACCTTTTTCCCATAAGGCTTCACGTAAATACGGAAATTTAAAACGATTTTCACACCAACGTTTACCTAAATGCGTGCCGGTTGAAACGCCTTTATATTGTTTAAGTAATGGTTTTAATTGTTTTTGGCTGGCAGATACTTGTGCGCTAGAGCCAGTAAGACCAAAGGTTAACATGCATTTTTGTTGCTTTGCGCCACGTAAACTTAAATAGCGTTCAAGCCAGTTAATCGCCTTTTCATGCCCTGCAAGCTTTAATTGCGTAGTGGTTTCCATAGCATTACTAACCCGCAACATGGAAAGTTGAATACGCTGCTGTGCGACTTCTCGACAAAAATCAGTCGCTTGTTGCCAGCTAGGGAAAAACACCACACTAAACTTTTCTTTTTCAGCTAATTTACTTACCCGTACTTTAACTTCACTTATAATGCCAAAGCGCCCTTCACTGCCAAGCACAATTTCTTTAAGATCTGGGCCTGCCGAAGAGGCAGGAAAGCTCGGTAGTTGCAACTCCCCGCCAAAGGTTTCCATAATACCGCCCGCAAATAATTGCTCGATACGGCCATAACGCAAAGACTGCTGCCCACTAGATCGACTCGCAACCCAACCACCAATAGTTGATAATTCAAAAGATTGCGGAAAGTGCCCTAAGGTATAACCTTGCGCGCGTAGTTGTGCTTCAACCATAGGTCCCGGTGTACCAGCACCAAACGTGGCAATTTGACTTTTTTCATCCAACGCAATTAATTGATTTAAGCGTGATAAGTCAACGGTAATAACAATACGCGAAGATTTAAGTGGGTTAATATGTCCAGCAACACTGGTGCCGCCGCCATAAGGAATTAGCTCAATATTGGCAGTTTGTGCCCATTGTAATAATGCTTGAATGTCTTGACGATTTTCAGGAAAAGCTATTGCATCTGGGAAAACATCAATATCGCCACTGTGCATTGCTAACCAATCAGGTAAAGATTGCCCTTTGGCGTGGCGAACTCGTTGTTCTTTGTCGTCGGTTAACCAAGTAAACTTTGCCAGCTGATTTGCATGCAAACGACTTTGCGGTACTTTTGCCATCATCGCATTTAAAGCAATATCCGTTAAGGGTTTTGCTTTACCTAACGTTTGTTGTAAATACAGCTCTGCTGAATGTGGTAATGCCATACTATTTTGTTCATCACCCCAGCCATTCCAACGTCTCATTCTTTGTACCATTCGCCATTCATAATAATTTATGATAAAAGATGGTGTCGATAATAAAATGTCCGCAAAAGACAGTTTTAGGGACAAAAGTGGACAGCTATCAGCAAGCGGCTCAATTAAACCTTAACGATAAGTAGTAACATGAGTAAAAACATGAGTGAATACATGAATGAAAAGAAGAATGAAAAAAAGTCGTTAATACAATCTTTAGGTCAAGCGTCAATTCCTGCGGTTAATCAATATTTACAATTAGCTAACGTGCAACAACTCGATGTTACCGCATTATTGACTGAACTGAGTATCGATGAGGTTTTATTAGCGGATCATGACAAAACTATTACGGGTGAAAAATTTCAGCAGCTAATCGCAGGCTTAATCTCGCTATCTAATGATCAACTTTTTGGTTTGCATACCGCTCAATTTGTCCAACCGGGTTCTTATAGCGTGCTGGGATTTATTGTGATGAATTGTGAAACGTTAGGCGAAGCGATTGCTAAAATTCAACCTTTTGAAAAACTAGTGGGTGATATGGGCACAACAACGTTAACTGATGATGGCGATTTTTTTAAAATTGGCTGGCGTTGTATTTTCCCCGATAAATTAGTACGCCGACATATGATCGATAACTGTCTTTCATCATGGTTAACTTTCGCCCGTTATCTAACCAATAACAAAGGTAAGGCCGAAAAAGTATTATTAACCCGCTCCGCGCCTGATTTAGCCCAATATAATGAATATCAAGCTGTCTTTAATTGCTCAGTATTGTTTGAACAAAAAAGTAATGAAATTATCTTTAATAAATCACTACTTTCACTCCCACTTAGTACCGGTAACAAACAGTTATTACCGACCTTAGAGCAGCATGCGAATAGCATTATTAATAATTTATCACAAGACAACAATATCGTTGCCATGACGAAAAAGCTGGTTTTATTAGAGTTAAGTAACACTAAAATTAATCAACAACGGATTGCTGAAAAATTAAATATCAGCGCGAAAACCTTACAGAGACGTTTAAAAGCAAACAATACCCATTTTAAAGCATTGGTTGATGAGGTGCGTTTAACTAAAGCAAAAAGTTTATTAACGACCAATTTAGATAACGCTGAAGCGATCAGTAGCCTATTAGGTTTCGCCGAGCCAAGATCGTTTTATCGCTGGTTTCACAAGCAAACTCAGCAAACACCAGGTGAGTATAGAAAGAGCGTTATACAATAATTTATTTTCTAATTGTTACTTAAAATTCATATTCAATATCTATTCGTAATGCTTGGTCTTTATTTTTTCCTGTAATAGAATTAGTTAAACCGCCCTTTATGCCAAAAATAAAGCCAACTTCCCATTTTAATTGTTTTTTAATGCTAAAACGTTGTAATCCCATAAACGCGGGGCCTATCCCTAAATAATCATTACCAGAATAAAATTCAATAGCAGGTTGTAACTGGGGAAGCCACCGATAGCGATATTGAAAACGAAAATCAGTTTCAGTTTCAGCTTTAGCATCGCTCCCCCATTCTTGTACAATAAAAAAGTTCATTGCTAGACTAGTTCGCCCAAACTCTTTTTCAAATAATATCCCTGATTTTGCAGCCCAATCATCGAGATTATATTGTTTTTCTAAAGTAAATAAAGCACCAAAATCAGCCCAATATTGCCCTTGTTCTGTTAACATCCAACGTATTTCAACTTCATACGATTGCAAGCTATAGTCATCATCAGTATCGCGATTTCCAACAAGATAACCTTCAGCCATAACATGCTCTGACAATGAAAATCCGTACCCCAAACGTTGCACTAAAGAATTCACGTTATTATTAGATTGTGACAATAAACGCCATTCAAGTTCAGTTTCATTTGGCAACACATAAGGATGATATACCTTATCAATAGCCTTATTTGACGCATGGGCATTTGCGATCACCATATTTAAAAGCACTAAAGCACTAAACATGGCCAAACCGAGATGATTAAGCATTTTCATTCAATTTTCCTATCTGCTGATAAGTTGTAAACTTTTGATACGTAAAAAAGCAACTTATGGGGAGTAGCAGTGCACCGCCATAAATTACGACATGAAGTAATGAGGGAGTTGCTTCATATCCAAGTAATGCCATTAAAAAATAGCCTAATTCTTTATTTTCATTAACTAAAAAACTACTATCCCAAAGTGAAGGGTAACTAGGTAGTACGTCTATTTGTAAAAGGAGATCTATCGCTTGATTTAACTGCCCACACCCAAAAAACAATAATAAAAGGTAAATTGAAAAATTTTGATAATACTTAGGAATTAAACGTAATGAAAAATATAATAAAATTGCAATACTAATGCATATGCCTGTTCCAAGTATTAAACCAATTAATAATGCGGGTAATAATGATTGTGACCAAAATTGAGTAAAATACAGAGAAAAATTACTCGCATTAACACAAATAAGTAGAGTAAAACTCAACATAGCACTAGCAAAAACCCAGTGCTGACTTGTCTTTTTTATTACACAAAAAAGGTGAAATACGATAGAAAAATAAACGCTGATAAAAATAAAAGAAAAAAGAAGTTCGATACCTTTTCCTTCAAAAAATTGAGAAATTGTCGCTAAACAAAAAACTAATATGGAGGTTAAAATAATACTTATAAATATTGCTGTAATCAGCCAATAATAACGTTGGCTTTCTTCTTTTATGGGGTCGATATCTATTGGCTGTATGTTTTGTCTAAAATTTTGTTGATTTACCTTTGTCTTCGTATGTGCCACATAATTATTGGTTGTTAATAATAATAGTGACCACATCAACACAATGGGCAAGCCGTCGCGCAATAATAAAATAACCGTATTTATTAACATAGTTAATCGCCTCCATGAAACGATTGATTAGTCATATTTTTCGATGGCGCGGGTATATTTTTAACAATAACAACGCCTCTGGCGCTATTAGGATGGAATTCACCAAAAAAGTGATATTGACCTTGTGGTAACGGTCCAATAAAAATAGTAGATTTTTTCCCTGCAAAAATAACTTTTTCTCGATTTAAATCAAAGCTATCAAACTGCTCTGGTGTTTGATCTTCATTATAAATAATTAACTTAACTTTTTGGTTGGCTGGTATTTCGATTTCAGCTGGATAAAACAGATGATCTTTAATTTTAAGAATAAATTCTGGTCGCTGAGCAAATGCGTAATCAAAAATAAACAAGGTAGTGAGTAATGTAAAAAGTAAACTTCGCTTTAAAATTTCGATCATTAAATTAACTCGTTAACTTGTTTATTATTAGGAAAACTCAATGTAACTCTTAACCCTTGAAGACTTGGTGATTTATCTAATTCAATGCTTGCATGGTGCAATGTAACAATATGTTTAACTATCGATAATCCTAATCCACACCCCACAACATTAGAATTATTTTGATCACCACCAATACGATAAAAACGCTCAAACACTTTTTCTAATTCTTGCGTAGGGATCCCTGGCCCCGAATCTTCAACCGTTAATATATTATGTTCACCATGGTGTTTCAATGTAACTAAAATAGTTCCCTGTTCAGGTGTATATTTGCTTGCATTAGAAATCAAATTTTGAAGTAAAAGCATTAAAGAAAATTCATCTCCGTAAACAGTATATTGTGATGATACTTTACTATTATGATTTTTTTCCCATTTAATGTCACCTTTATCAGAATGTTGAAATTCCAATTTACAAAATTCAATAATTTGATTACGTTGAGTAATTTCATTATAGAGTTGAGCAATTGCTTGTTGTATTAATGGCGGTAAAGCAAGTATCTGCATATTTGATGCAAATTGACTAGGATCGGTACGATTCAATTTTAATATTTGTTCCACCACATGCGCCATTCTATCAACACTAGCGATTAGATGATTTAATGATGAAGACTGTTCACCTATTTCATGTTGAAGGTTATGAACATTGATTTTTAATACACTTAACGGTGTTCTTAATTCATGCGCAGCATCTGAGGCAAAACGTTTTTCTCGCTCAAAAGCATTATCGAGCTGAGTTAACACTCTATTTAATGTTTCAACTACAGGTTTTAGCTCTTTACTCGAATGCTCAAGTTTAATGATGCTTAAGTCATTAATTTTTTTCTTAGTTAATTGTTTAGTTAAATGCGTTAACGGTTTCAACCCTCGACTGATCACTAAAAAAATGATTAAACTCAAGATAGGAATAGTTAAAATAATGGGCGTAACCGCAGACAAAATTACTTGTTCAGCCAAATCAAAACGTGGTTTTATCGATTGCGCCACCATTAACCAAACATGACGTTGAGTATTTTTAAGGGTATAAATTCGCCACCTTTGATCATCAAAGTTATTTTCACTAAATCCTTCTTTAAAATGACTAATAGCATTTTCAGGTGCGTTACTGGTTTTAGCGAGTAAACGAGGGCCTTGTGATTGAGTTTGCCAATATTGAAAGGCGAGATGATCATTATTAGCTATATTTAAAGACTTTTGCTGTGGTTGAATTGCAATAAGCGTTTGAGCAACAGAAGAAAGTTGACCATCAAACAAGTCTGATGCTTTGGCCATACTCGCTTTATATCCTTCAATAGCAGCAATAAAAGAAAGTAAGGTAATTATAGAAATTAAAATGAGCACTAGATAACGACGGATAGACATTTATTAACTCAACTTTACGTTATACCATGTATAAACCAAACGACCGTTTCTATTTGCTAAAAATTATAAATCAATCGTGTAACCAACACCACGTATGGTATTAATGAATTTTTGTGGTAACTTTTTACGGATATTTGATATATGAACTTCTACAGCATTACTAGCGACTTCCTCACCCCACTCATACAGGCGAGATTCAATTTGATCTCTTGACTGTATCCGACCGGCATTTTCCATCAAAACTTTAAGTACCATATATTCTTTTTTAGAGAGTAAAAGATCAGCTCCATTTAATCTAGCTTTATGTGCGAGGGTATCTAACTCAACGTTATTAATAGTGATGATTGCTGAATTCGCAGTACCTAAGCGTCGTTCAATAACTCTTAATCGAGCAATAAGTTCGTTAATATCGAAAGGTTTAGCCAAATAGTCATCTGCACCGAGATCTAATCCTTTGACTTTTTGATCGATAGAATCACGTGCAGTTAAAATTATAATAGGTATCGATAATTTCTTTTTACGTACCGTCGCTAGCACCTCTAAACCGTCTATATCAGGCAAACCTAAATCTAAAATAACCATATCGTGATCAGGAAATGCCAACGCATTTAACGCATCTTTCCCCTTATTAACATGATCGACAACAAAATCATGGTACCGCAATGACACTTGTAAACCTTCAGCGAGCGGTAAATCATCTTCAACCAGTAAAATTCGCATAGATAAAAATCAAAATATTATGTTATGTATATGTCAGCCTATCAAATATTTCTGAAGAAAAACTTAATTCATAAATATTTTTAGGTGGTATTTATAAAACAACTTTATTGGGAAATTAAATTTTCTGTTTTTGAAATAACATCTTTAATCATCTTTACATTAAAATTATCTGTTGGCTTACCTATAATATCGATTTTTCGTTTGGATAAATTTAACTGAGGGATAGCATTCTTAAAGCTAGGATAAGACAAAAGCAATTTAAAAAACCCATCATCTTTATTTAGTGCTTTGAGACCAAAATCTATTCTCTTTGCTAGGGCTTCGTTATCTTTTCTTACAAAAAAATAAATATTAGATGGATAAACAAATAAATGCTTTTGATCTATTTTTAATTTTGTGGTGCCATATTTTTCAAACTCGGGAATAACTTCTAATGCTCCTCTTAAAGTGAAATCAAAAATTCCTCTACTCGTATCTGAATAAATTTTTTTATACAATCTTGTTTTGAGCACGTTAAAGCCATCTTTCATCAAAATATCAACATCAGGCCAATCTATACCTTGTACTAATTTAAGCTGCTTGATTTTGTCAATTGATTGGTTGTTGTTAAATATATCGTTTACCGAAGTGTTATAGACTGCTATGCGATAACCCATTAAACCCGACATTAAAGGAAATTTGATGGCCCTATATAAATTTTCCCTTTCATTGTTAGATACGGTCCAAACCACATCCAACAGATTAGTTTGAAGGCTAACTAGTTGGCGTTGTTGATACATAGGTAGTTTTACAGGAATTAATTCACAAGGCCCATACTTTTTTGATGAGGCGGCACAGACTGCTTTTAAAACATTAATAAAATAGTCTTTTTGAGAGTCGTTGGATTCAAGTGGGGCTATATAACGGATTCGATTAACTTCACTGGAAAATACAAAACTTGAGCATAGATTTAATATAAGAATCGCTACAATAATGCAAAAGTGTAAAGCCTTCATAAAACTTCATTTTGTAAGAACCATATTTATATCATCTTAGATAAAATATCATGCAATTGCAACGCTCACAAAACAACAGAACAACCAGTATTTCCCCCTTTATATGCGTTATTGGATGAATTAAAACAAAACCGAATATACATATATTTACTGTAGGAAACTGCACCCACACCATTCGATATTATCAGCATTAATATTTCTAGTGTTAAAGTGCATGTTTCCATGAAAAATTATTTTAGTCATATGCTTATTTTATCTGTCGTGAATTATTGTTATAAGATTGAGGTTTTTCCTCCGTTATATCCCACTGGCTAATAGCCAAATATCGAACACTATTAATAAAATAAATAACTTCTTTGATATTTTTCGTTAATTTATGCAACATTTCTGCCTCCTTTAGATTATTCACTAAACCCAATTGTACTGTTCATTTCATCTGAAGATGTTCGTAAAGTTATCAACTTTAAATTATTTTTGGTAATGTGATTAGCGTCAATCAACATCGCTTTGGCTAAATCATTGATGGCGCCAGAAACATTATTATCTAAGTATCTAGATATACCTCGGTTACTGTAAGAAATAGATTTATGGTAAGCAATTTCTTTACTTGAGCCTTTCATTTTTTCAATACTATTAATTGCTGCAGTACAAGTACGTTCGCTATTTTTAAAATCATTTGTTTTTAAATAAGCAACACATAATCCCATATCTAATTCGTAAGGTTGTTCAGCCGCATTATTTTGCATAAGACTATTAATGCCCTTATCAAATTTACCTGAAAGTATATCCTTACTGCCTTTAACATTTTTAATAACTGCGACTTTAAAGGTTAAGTCATGCGCTAACACATTTAATGAGTTACCTAAAATGGCACTCGTTAATAACGTCTTACATACTATTGATTTTATCTTCATGTTCTTTCTCCGTTTAATTGGTGTATCATTGTGATACATCGTTAATGTAGGGCTTAAACAAAGTTCAGACAAACGATATAAATACATCCATCACATGAATAAAATTCACTTATATAGTTAACAACTATCTAGAGCAATCAATAAACACCGTCCATCAAAAGATGAACGTTTCTTTCACCCAATCAGCAAATAATGTAAGTTCTCTGTTATTTTCAGTATTTTCATGTTGAATTAAATAATAACGGTCATGCGTTATAAGTTCCTCATCAAATAATTTTACTAATAGCTTTTCGCTAAACCATGTTTTTCCCATAGGGAGAGGGACAAGCGCAATTCCCATACCTTGTTGTGCAGCTCGAATAACACCGAACATACTATCAAACTGTATAATTTGTTTAGGATCAAAATCTTCAATATTTACTTTGTCAGCCCATTGATGCCAAGACCAAGGGCGAGATTGATGAAGAATTAAAGGCGTATTTTTGAGTGCATTAAACCCGATGTTTTTAAGTTTTTTATACAGTTTTTGATTACATGCTGGTGCATAACGAATAGGAAATAATTCATCAACAATACTAGCGTTTGGTTTTCCATTTGCCAAAACAATTGATAAATCTGCAATTTTTGAAGGCGGACTATTCGCTTTTACTGTTTCTAATTGAAGGTTTATTTCAGGATTTTTTTCGTACCATTTACTTAAATGCGGTATAAATAATTCACTGGCAAAAAACTCTGGCAAACATACCACGATAGTTTGGTTTTTTTTACCTTGAGTGAATTCACCAATAGTTTTTTCTAGATCATTCATGATCGGTTGAATGGCATAAAAAAATTGTTTTCCTGTACTTGTTAATTCGATTGCACGAGTTTTTCTTGTGAACAATACCAAATCTAATTGTTCTTCAAGTTGTTTCATTTGATGACTTACCGCGGAAGGTGTTAAGTATAGTTGTTCAGCGGCATGTTTGAAGCTTAAACATTTTGCGGCAACACAAAATGAACGTAAACCACGGATTGGAGTTTGAATAGACATAATTCATAACTTTTTGATTAAGACATCATATAACAGCAATATCTAAACCAATTTTTATTTCATTGATTTTTAAGTAATTAATCATTAAAAAATCAAAATTTATATTTATAAATGCACCTTTTTGGTGCTCTTGCACAGCAAAAGGATATAAATAAAAAAGGGCATCGAAAGATGCCCTTAAAAAAAACAAATAAATAAAATAAACAAAATTTAAGAATCGGGGGGATCCGAAAACAAATATATAATAAGTTAGTTTGATGTTCTGAACAAACGAGATAAATTCACTTGATAAGTGAAATTATCTCACCTAATAAAGATTTTATTTTAAAATAGTTTTATTTAAAATGTTTAGAGCCAACATTAATTGCGTTATGTAGTTTATTTATTTCTTTATCTATATTTTTTAATGCGCTACTCAAACGTAATAACGAATGTTCAGAGTTTTCTCGTAGTGACTCATCATCTTTGAACCCATCTTTTAATTCAGCTAAGCTATCTTTTGCTAATTTGATTTTATTCATTAACTTTTCTTCCATGACAGACATTCGTATAAAAGAGATTAATTTTTAATCAATCTACTATAAGCACAATAATTAGTCAAAAAACAAACAAATTAATTTTTTAATCTTTAACTTGATTAATCATTTAATTATATATACTGTATATAAAAACAGTATATATAATTAAGTGATTTTAGAGGTTAATATGTCAACAATAATTCAAACATCAATAATAGATTTACATTCAAAAAAATCTTTTATATCAAACAATTCTCATTTATTAGCAAAAGATAACTCAAGCTATACTATTGGCCTCGCCAATGAATTTATCAGTATATGTGAACAATATGAACAGGACGAACGCTGGATTATAATGATTGATCCTCAAGAAAAAGACATAGCGATTCTTAACCAAAGTGAAAAAATTAATCGTTCAAAAATATTAAGAATTAATTCTAAAAAAGTTAAACTTGATCCGAAATCCATAGAAAAAGCGCTCGCAAAAGGTAATTGCTCGGCAATAGTATTGTGTGACTCTCAATTTGCACAACAACAGATATCTTCATTTTATCAATATGCCAGACAAGGTAATACGCAGTGTATTGTTTTAAATAGCGCTCAAAAACTTCACTAGATATATCATTAAATTTGATAAACTAAATGCAAATTGGTAAATAAAGTAATAAAAATGAAATGTCCCTGTGGCTCAAAAAAAACCTTTGATAATTGCTGTTTTAAAGTTATTACCACGAAAAAAGCAGTCACGGCAGAACAATTAATGCGTTCACGTTATAGTGCTTATGCAACAAACAATGCACAGTATATTTTTGACACTTATGCTAGTTCATCTAAAAAAGAACAATCGCTAAAGGCGATTAGCCAATGGGCGAAACAATGTAAATGGATTTCTTTAAGCATTAAATCAACAACTACTCATGGTGATGATGCGACGGTTGAATTTATAGCCCATTATGTACAAAATTCTACACTTTACCAATTACATGAAAACTCAAACTTCATTAAAACAGACGAGCATTGGTATTATGTAGATGGTGAGATATTAAATCATAAACTGTTAAACAAAATAAAGGTTAATGAATTATGTCCATGCGGCACTGGTAAAAAATTCAAAAAATGCTGTGGTACTAGATATTGTTAAACATTAAATGATCAAATTATTCCTTCAGACAAGATCTTCACAACTCAATAATTGAAAAATTGAAAAATTGAAAAAATGTTATAGCTTTTATTATGCTGTATGTAAGTTTACGCTTGTCGCATTCACTAACGTTGTTTGAATATTATCTAACCAAGCTTTAGCATTAAAAAATGCAGGGCTGCTTAATACTGTTGATTGAGATTTATCTTTGTTAGATAAGTATTCCTTATATCTTTGCTGACAATGAATACTTGTATCTGTCAAAATTTTGGTTGGAATATGCTTTTTATTATCACGGAATGACAATGGTAGTGGTCTTAATGCATTTTTAAGTTGAATATCTGCAAAGTTGTTTTGTTCAGCCAGATCTGCCTGTGAAAAAGCATTAATGTCATCTAAATCTGTTATTGCTAATGCTGTTTTAGCGGGCAAATGATAAATTTTTCGAAAAAAATCATCCCCCGTATTTGCTTCTTTAATTGCTGTTTTAGGAACAAAAAATTGGCTATGCTCACGAACATCTTCTGTTAGCATAGCTAACATCAAAGAAAAATCAGCTCTTCTTTTGCTATGAACACATTGACCAAGTTGATCACCGAGTTGTAACTCATTAACAAGTAATGAAGTTTCATTTGGTAATGAATTTGATGGTGTTGTAACTGGTGGCATAGGAGGTGATTAACATTAATCTAATATCTGTAATTAAGTTATCGACCTTAATATATAAAGCTTAAGTAATATTTTACGTTATTTTCTCAAATATTTAATTGGCCAAACGATTTTAAAAGCGGCTCCTCCTAATTGGCTATCAGTAATACCAACATTACCTTGATGCCATTCCATAATTCTGCTCACAATAGCAAGCCCCAAACCAAAACCACCGGTTTCTTTATTTCTACTTTGATCACCACGTGAAAACGCATCAAAAATTACGGTTTTAAATTCATCTGAAACGCCATCACCATTATCTTCAACACTAATCGTGCATAATCCGTTTTGAACGCTAATGTTAATTTGTATTTTATTTTTACCGTACTTTATTGCATTAGTAACAAAGTTACTTAATGCCCGATGAATAAAGTGGGAGTCGCATTCAATATTTAAATTTCCTACTTGATTATTAATAACAATACAGCCACCAAATTGAGTTTGTTGGCTCGCGAGATTATTCACTAATTCGATTATTGGTACTGATTCTATCGTTAATAATGGACGCTCGTTATCAAATGTAGCATAGAGCAACATTTCATTGATCAATGCGTCAAGTTCATTAACATCATCATTAATTTGTTGTAAATATTTTTGCTGTTTAGTTTCATCTTTAATCGTAGAGAGCATTTGTAATGCAAATTTTGTTCTTGCTAATGGCGTTCTTAATTCGTGAGATACCGCGCTACTTAGTTCTTTATGTGCGTCAATTAAACGTTTTATCCGTTCAGCCATCATATTAAATGCATTTATCATAGGAGCAATAGTAATGGTTTTAGCCTGTGGTGCTTGACTATCAAATTCACCTTTACCAAAAGAGATTGTTGACTTTTTTAAAGAATCTAAATCTTTTGATATTGGCCAAACCCAAATAAAAATAACTAAAGCTAAAAAAGCAAAAATAGAGATCCTTAATAAAGCTTCATAGCGAGGTCTTGTCGGCATTTTTACAGGACCAAGATTTAAAACTTGTCCACTATTTCCCAGTAAATAATGTATAACGACATGATCATTATCATAATAAACGTGAGTATCGCCTTGATGAAGCGAATTTTTATGGGCAGGAGAATTTAACAATAACTGTTGATTGGAAACTAATGATAATGGCAGTTGGTATTTCGTTGCCATTTTATTGGTTAACTCAGACCACTTTTTTTCAGGTTGCTGTTGTAAATAATCGCCTACAGCGGCCATCATTGTTTTGTAGCCTGTATACGATTCTATATCTTGCTCTAAATAAGAAGTCCATACTTCATCTAATAACCAAGAGAATAAAATAAAAGTAGAAATAATTAAAAAATAAAGACTAAAAAATGTACGACCTAATTTCATTATTAAATCCAAAATAAAACACTAATAAAAAGTAAAAAATCATCTTATCTTTATTATTATAATATTATCTGTTTAGCCCCAAGCATCTGGTACAAATAAATAACCTTGTCCCCAAATCGTTTTAATTCGGAAAGGATTTTCTGTACTATCGAACATTTTTTTACGTAAACGAGAAATTCGCACATCAATACTACGATCTAAACCATCATAATCTCGGCCAACAACTGCTTTATAAATATAATCACGGTTTTGAACTTCCCCAGACCTACTAGCTAATAACCATAACAAATCGAATTCTTGACTGGTTAACTCAATAATTTCATTTTCTAAGATCACTTGACGAGAATTACGATTAATACTTAATTTACCATGAATTATTTCATTATTACTTGCATCAGTGTCAGGCAATTGAGTACGCCGCAATAAAGCATTGATACGTGCCAGTAAAACTCTTGGTTCTACTGGTTTTATTACATAATCATCTGCACCAATTTCTAACCCAAGAACCTGATCAAAATCTGTACTCTTTGCCGTTAACATTAAAATGGGGTTACTAAAATCTGGACGTAAATCTCGACAAATAGTAAAACCGTCTTTACCCGGTAACATTAAATCAAGAATAATGAGATCAGGGGAATGTTTTTCAACACTTTTTTTAACACGATCCCCTCTGTACTCTTGAACAACATGAAGCCCTTCGCTTTCCAAAAAATCTTTCACCATTTCAGATAATTGTCGATCATCTTCTACTAATAAAATTTTATTCACTAATTTATTTTCTGGCATGACTTTATTCCAAAATGATTATCTACTTTATATTATAATGACTTAGCTCTATTGTTCACTATATGTTTTTCTTTATCAAAAAGACAAAAAAATAAAATAGCAATAATTTCAATTAGTTAACTAAAAATATCACCATTGTACCGCACACAGTGTTACTAACAAATTACATTATTTAACATTCTTATATACACACAATTCATTTCACACATAATTATCTGATATTATGTGCTTAAATTTTTCCCCCTATTTGAGCTAATATGAAAATAATAAGTTTTAATATTAACGGTTTACGCGCCCGTTTACACCAATTACAAGCCATAATCGATAAACATCAGCCCGATATTATTGGCTTACAAGAAATTAAAGTACATAACGATGCGTTTCCTGTAGAGGACGTTGAAGCAATGGGCTATCACGTTTTTTTTCATGGTCAAAAAGCGCATTATGGTGTTGCCATGCTTTGTAAAAAAGCACCTATAAATGTACAAATGGGGTTTCCAAGTGACGATGACGAGGCCCAAAAACGTATGATTATGGTAACTACAACCAATGAAAATGGTGATCAAGTAACTGTACTTAATGGCTATTTCCCCCAAGGTGATAGTATCCATCATGAAACTAAATATCCTTATAAACGTCAATTTTACAAAGATTTAATGACTTATTTAGATGAAAATCATAATCCAGAAGACAATGTGATTATTATGGGAGATATTAATATTTCACCAACCGATTTAGATATTGGCATTGGCGAACCAAACCGAAAACGTTGGTTAAAAACAGGAAAATGTAGCTTTCAACCTGAAGAGCGCGAATGGCTAGCAAAATTATTAAATTGGGGCTTTAATGATACTTTTAGAATGCTAACACCAGAAAAAACAGAGTGTTATTCATGGTTCGATTATCGTTCTCGCGGTTTTGACGACAATCGAGGTTTACGTATTGATGTTATTTTAGCAACTGAAAATATTGCTCAACAATGTACTGAATCAGAAATTGACTATGAATTAAGAGCTATTGAAAAACCTTCAGATCATGCACCAATTTGGGCTAGTTTTAAGTAATGAATGTAAAAGAAAATAGCGACAACCAATGTCCTCATTATTTATGCCCATTATGTAAACAGCCTTTGTTACTTATTAAAAAAAGTTTTATTTGCGCCAATAAACATAGTTTTGATCAAGCAAAAGAAGGTTATGTTAATTTGTTACCAGTGCAGTATAAACATTCAAAAGATCCTGGTGATAATAAAGCAATGGTAAATGCCCGGCGCGCTTTTTTAACAAACAATTTTTATCAGCCGTTAATTGAAAAGTTGTTAAGTCTTTATCAAGAATTCGGTGATTCAAGTACTAGGGTTTTTGATGCAGGTTGCGGTGAAGGCTATTACACGCATCAACATAAGTGTGCTTCTAATAGTGTATATGGTATTGATATTGCTAAAACTGCAGTACGTATTGCAGCTAAGCGTTATAAAGATTGCTTCTTCAGTGTCGGGACTTTATCTCAACTCCCGTTTGAGGATGGATTTTTTGGTTGGATATTTTCTATTTACGCGCCTATCTTGGAGCAAGAATTTTCAAGGGTATTAGCTGCTGATGGTTATTTAGTTACCGTTACTCCCGCAGAAAACCATCTTTTTGAGCTAAAAGAGTTAATTTACCGAGAGGCAAACAAACACGACATTAGTAAAACACCTATAAATTTTTTAACTTTAATTGATGAGCATCGGCTAAACTACCACATGCAATTTAACCAAAGTAATGATTTAATTAACTTACTAGCAATGACCCCTTTTGCGTTTAAAACTAGTGACGAACTATACACTAAGTTAAAAGGTACAACAGATTTTACCTGCCAAGCAGATTTCTTAATTCGTGTGTACAAAAAAGAAGCTTAAACAAGTAAAAATATTTAGCTACACTCTTTGATAGCTTAAACATAATAATTGGGCGAGATCTAAATATCGTGGTTTGTGTTGTGATAGTTTTATTTGACCGCCCTGTTCATTAACTTTAGCAACACTTTCTTTATACCATGAGGCTAACGATGGTGGTAAATATTTATCTGCTTTCACCCCTAAAATTACTAGTGCTTGCACAGGAATACTCGCAATAAAAAGTGCATAGAAAAAAGTTTGTGGATAGGCTCCATATACGTTAAACACTATCGGTAATATCAGAGTAAAAATGGCAAGCGCAGGGAAATACCGAAAAACAAATCGGCTAAAAACAATTATTTGGTATTCACGAAAATAATTCGCTAATTCAGCACGTTGTGGCCAAAGTTGCAAATATTTACGACCTAATTGAATTAATTGATAAACACTCATATATAAATTGGTTCAACTATTTTCATTCACTTGTAATTAAAGATAGCACAAAATACTCGGATTACTGAAACCTAAAAGTGTAACTTTTTGCATTACATCAATGTTTGTGCTGTTTTTATGGTTATAATTATTGAAATTAAACTTTTATTCGAGAGCTAAAGTAGCTATGCCCGATAATTCTTATGTATTAGTGATTAATTGTGGTAGTTCATCACTAAAGTTTTCCTTAATAGCACCACTAACAGGAGAGGCTTTACTCGAGGGTATTGCGGAACGATTAATGACAGAAAATGCCATTATCACGTTCAAATATCACTCAAACAAAGCTTCTCAAAAGCCTAATAAAGAGCAGCAATCACAAAAAACAATACTAAAAGCTCCTTTTGATCATAAAACTGCAATTGCACAACTGGTTGAAAAATTAAAACAAAATCAATTAATTAATAAAATTAGCGCTATTGGTCACCGAGTTGTTCACGGTGGAGAGCAATATTCTCAACCAACGCTAATTACTGAAGACGTAAAAGAAACCATTAAAAAGTTAAGTAAATTAGCACCTCTGCACAATCCAGCTAATTTAAGTGGCATTGAAGTAGCACAACAAGCATTTAAAAACCTACCTCAAGTCGCTATTTTTGATACGGCTTTTCATCAAAGCATGCCTGAAAAAGCCTTTATGTATGCCCTACCTTACAATCTTTACCAGCAACACAGCGTTCGAAAATATGGTTTTCATGGCACTAGTCATTATTTTGTTAGTCAACAAGCTGCAAAAAAAATGAATAAATCAATAGAACAATGTAGTTTTATTAGCGCGCATTTAGGCAACGGTTGTAGCGTTACTGCGGTAAAAAATGGTAAAAGCGTCGACTCAAGCATGGGCTTTACACCATTGGAAGGTGTAATGATGGGCACCAGAAGCGGTAGTATTGATCCAGGTATTATTTTTTATTTAGTTGAACAACTAAATTATACACTCGCAGAAGTAAATCAATTACTGAATAAAAAAAGTGGTTTACTTGGCTTGTCGCAGCTCAGTAATGATTGTAGAACACTAGAAAAATCTGCACTGGCAACCGAAGATTATGAAAAAAGTCGTTTAGCTAAATTAGCGTTATCCGTATTTTGTTTTCAAATAGCAAAAAGTATTGCGTCATTTTCGGCAAGTTTAACCAGCTTAGACGCCCTTATTTTTACTGGTGGTATTGGTGAAAATTCAAGCTTTATTCGTGAACATATTATTGAGCACTTATCTTTGTTAAATTTTCAACTTGATCCTTCACTTAATTTAACCACTCGCTTAGGCAAAAGTGGCAATATAGCTACAAAAAATTCTCGCCCATGCTTAATTATACCCACCAACGAAGAATGGGTTATAGCTGAACAAACTTATCGTCTCATTCAACAATTAAACAAGAGTAATTCTTAATGTCTCATAAAATAATGTTAGTCCCTGTAGGTTTTGGCGTTGGGTTAACAAGCGTTTCTCTGGGTTTACTTCATGCTTGTCAACGTGAAGGAATTAATGTAAGTCACTTTAAACCCATTTCTCAAACGTCTCGTAATACTAGGTCAGCAAGTACAGTAGAAGTTATTAATACAGCTAAGGATCTCACGCATACTTCAATTTCTCTTGAGTATGTTGAAGATAAACTCGCTCATGGCGATCAAGAATTAGTATTGGAAGAAATTATAGATAATTTTAATCAACACCTGAAAAATCAGGATGTTGTTATTATTGAGGGCTTAGTACCAACTACTCGCCAGCCTTATGCGGTTCGCATTAATAGAGATGTTGCGCGTGCCTTAGGTGCTGAGATAATACTTATTGCGAGCCCAGACAATGATAAATATGAACAATTTGCTAATCGTATTGAAGTTACGGCAGAAACTTACGGAGGGATTAAAAATAAACGCTTAATTGGTTGTATTATTAATAAATTGAATGCCCCAGATCAACATGAATTTGGCTTATTACCCCAAGAAAGTGAATATCAAACACCGTCTGATCCTGCTATATGGCAAAATTTATCTTTATTTAAAACCAAAAACTTTCAATTACTTGGTACTATTAGTTGGGAACTTGATTTAATTGCGCCGCGGGTTATTGATATTAGTAATTATCTTGAAACAACAGTAATTAATGAAGGTGATATGGCGCATCGCCGCATTAGAAGCATTAGTTTTTGCGCTCGCTCTGTTGGTAACTTAGTCAGTCATCTGCAGCCTGGACGCTTAATTGTAACACCAGGTGATCGTACCGATATAATTATAGCAACCTGTTTATCAGCTTTAAACGGCACAAAAGTTGGCGCTTTATTATTAACTAATGGTTTTCAACCGAGTGAACAAGTTTTAAATTTGTGTAATCAAGCGCTTGAAGCTGGCTTACCGGTACTTTCAGGTCCTTGGGATACTTGGCGAACTTCACGCCATCTAATGAATTTTAATCCTGAAATACCTCAAGATGATCAACAACGGCAAAACCGTGTGAAAGACTACATCGCAAATTCATTAAATAAAAAATGGCTTGAGCAATTATTAAATAAAGTGGATTCACCAAATTTACTTTCTCCACCAGCTTTTAGACATCATTTAACGCAACTCGCTCGAAAAGCAAATAAACTTATTGTATTACCTGAAGGAAATGATATACGCACTATAAAAGCGGCAGCGATTTGTACTGAACGTAATATTGCACGATGTATGCTGCTTGGTGATAAAGATGAAATTGTACGAATAGCTGAACAACAAGGTATTACTCTACCAACGGGTTTATTAATTAATGAACCAAACGATTTGATTGAAAAATACATCGACCCATTAGTTGAATTAAGAAAACACAAAGGATTAACGGAAGTTTTTGCTCGCCAAGAATTAAAAGATAATGTTGTACTAGCCACAATGATGTTGCAACTTGGACAAGTTGATGGCTTGGTTTCTGGCGCAGTAAATACTACCGCCAATACAATACGCCCTGCTTTACAACTAATTAAAACCGCCCCAGGAAACTCGTTAGTGTCCTCGATCTTTTTTATGTTATTACCAGATCAAGTTTTAATTTATGGTGATTGCGCCATTAATCCAGAACCAACTGCTGAGCAACTCGCCGATATCGCTATTCAATCTGCAGATTCAGCTATCAAGTTTGGTATCGAACCTAAAGTGGCAATGATAAGTTACAGCACTGGCAATTCAGGGCAAGGTGCCGATGTTGAAAAAGTGTCGTTAGCGACAAAATTAGTTCAACAAAAACGTCCCGACATTATTATTGATGGTCCGCTGCAATACGACGCAGCAATAATGGAAAATGTTGCTAAGAAAAAAGCGCCTAATAGTCCGGTAGCTGGCAAAGCTAATGTTTTTATATTTCCAGATTTAAATACGGGCAATACAACCTACAAAGCAGTACAGCGTTCAGCTGACTTAGTAAGTATTGGTCCTATGCTTCAAGGTATGCGCAAACCTGTTAATGATTTATCACGCGGAGCATTAGTTGACGATATTGTTTACACCATTGCCTTAACAGCGATCCAAGCAAATATGTAGGGTTTTTTTAGTGTGTATTGCTGTTTTATTGAGTACTTTGAATAGGTAATACCTATTAATCATACAAAACAGACATTTTTCAATAGTAATATATTAAAGTAATTTAAAAATAGCAGAGTTAAAAACCATCTATCTTTATTTTTCATTTAATTACAATTAGTTAAATAAATAAACACGCTTTACTAACAAGGATATCCACAGGTTTTGTGGATATCCTTATTATATATAATTAAAACAACTCAGTAAAAAAAACACATTCGGACAATGTTTACTATTACTTTTATCACTAATTACATAAATTTCCTGTGAAATCAGTGTTTTTAATGAAATCAAAGTTTACGAATATGGTTTTTAATTAACAAAGCTAGAGATAAACTAAAATAAGCGTTATAGTTTTGTTCAATCAACTATTTGTTCAATCAACTATTTGTTCAATCAACTATTTGTTCAATCAACTAATCGGTTACACTCTTTATGCCTAAACTAACTTTACAATTACTATCCGAAACGTTTTCAATTCACAGCTTACCTGCTAAAAGTAAAATTCCAGAGCAAGTTTTTACCGCTAATATATATTTTATTGGCAAAACTAACGATGAAGTATCAATAGTTCTTCCTGAGCATATTGCCCTCGAAAGTGATGATATTGAACCCAATTGGAAGGCGTTAGAAGTTGTTGGCCCGTTAGGCTTTTCTCTTACAGGTATTCTGTCTAATATTTCAGGTGTTTTGGCTAATGAAAAAATAAGTATATTTGCAGTTTCTACCTTCGATACCGATTATATTTTAGTAAAAAATAGTAAAGTATCCTCGGCAGTCAAAGCATTACAAGCCAACGATTATCAAGTATTAGGCTATTAAAAAATTTTCAGTTTTGCGAATTAAGGAATAATAATGACCACTCTTTATGGCATTAATAATTGTGATAGTACCATGAAAGCTCAGAAATGGCTGACTAAAAATAACATTAACATTGATTTTTTTGATTTTAAAAAACAAACATTAAGTGTTGAATTACTTAATGATTTTGTTAATCTTTGCTCTTGGGAACAGCTAATAAATAAGCGCAGTACCTCGTATCGTAATTTAAGCGAAGAGATTAAAAATAACCTTAGCGACGAGGTTGCATTCAAAACTGTAATAGCATTGCCTACGCTATTAAAGCGCCCATTACTTATTCATAAAGGTGTTTTGCACCTTGGCTTCACAGAAAAACAATACCAAGAGATCTTTTATTCATGAATGATGTTATCAAACTGGCAATCGATCTTATTTCTCGTTCCTCTATTACTCCTGAAGATGCAGGTTGCCAAAATTTAATGGCTGCAAGGTTAGCTAAGTTAGATTTTAATAACGAAAGTATGGTATTTGAAGATACGACTAATTTATGGGCACGACGCGGCTCACAATCTCCCGTTTTTTGTTTCGCAGGACATACGGATGTTGTTCCTCCCGGTAATTTACAATTGTGGAACAATCCACCGTTTAACCCCTTAATAAAAAATGGCATGTTACATGGTCGTGGCGCTGCAGATATGAAAGGTTCACTAGCAGCAATGATTGTTGCAACCGAAAAATTTGTTAGAGATTTTCCTGATCACCAGGGCTCTATCGCTTTTTTAATCACTAGCGATGAAGAAGGCCCTTTTATTAATGGCACCACGCGAGTGATTAATACCTTAGAAGCTCGCCATGAGAAAATAGACTATTGTATAGTCGGTGAGCCAACCAGTACCAACACCATCGCTGATACGATAAAAAATGGCCGGCGCGGCTCAATTTCTGGCGAACTCGAGATCCAAGGTATTCAAGGGCATGTTGCTTATCCGGAAACAGTTAAAAATCCAATTCACCTTGCCATGCTCGCACTTGAAGAGCTCTCACAGCAACATTGGGATAACGGTAACGATTATTTTCCGCCAACAAGTTTTCAACTGACAAATATTCAAGCTGGTACAGGCGCTACAAATGTTGTACCCAGTCACTTAACTGCATGGTTTAATTTACGTTTTAGTACTGAATTAAGTTTTGAGCTGATCATAAAACAAATAGAAAAAGTACTAACAAAGCACCAACTTGACTACCATATTAACTGGACCTACAACGGTAAACCTTTTATCACTAAGCCAGGTAAGTTACTAAGCGCAACGCAAAAAGCCATCAAAGTAGTCACTCAAACATCAACAAAGCTGTCGACTTCTGGCGGAACATCTGATGGCCGTTTTATTGCTCCAACTGGCGCCGAAGTTATTGAATTAGGTCCTTGTAATAAAACTATTCATCAAATTAATGAGTGTGTGAGTTGTGATGATTTAATCAGCTTGTCAGATATTTATTATCAAACCATGAAGGCTTTATTAGTTGATGACAGCAAATAAACTAACTAAAAATCAATTATTATTAACTGGGCAATCAAGTGATCATATTGTTTGGATAAATGAGCGTATTGGCATCCATCAAAAAATGTTAAATGCGTGGCGAAATATGCAAGATGCCGCTAAAAAAGCAGGCTTTGATTTACAAATAGCCAGTGGGTTCAGAAATTTTGAACGACAATTAACGCTTTGGAATAACAAATATAGTGGTAAAACAATGGTTAAAGATAGAAATAATCATCCACTAGACCTAACTCAATACAGCGAAATTGAGCGCATTAACGCCATTTTAGTATTCTCTGCCCTACCTTCTGCAAGTCGGCATCATTGGGGAACTGATATTGACGTTTATGCGCCTAATTTACTAAGCAGCGATCAATCTTTGCAATTAGAGCCTTGGGAATACCAAAAAAAAGGGCCATTTTATCCCTTATCTTTGTGGCTACAAGCGCATTGTTCTGAATATGGGTTTTATTTTCCTTACGATATTGATCGCGGCGGTGTTGCTGTTGAACCATGGCATTTATCCTATGCTCCCCTAGCTTATTCATTTCAACAACAGTTTTCTTTAGCATTACTCTGCTCAACCATCGCAAACAGTAATATTTTGGCAAAAGACTGTATATTAGAAAATTGCTCAAACATATATGAAGACTTTATAATAAATATTAACTGCCCAACAACTAAACTTATAGAGAAGTATTATGAATAATTGGCTCGCTATCGCAATAATCATAATCGCCTTCGTTCTTATTATTGGTAATTTCAGTACTTTTCAAAAAAATAGTAAACAACGACTTCGTAAAAAAGGCCTTAATGATTTGAAAGAAACGCTACCACGAACAAATAAACAAAAACACACAATGAACACACATAAAAATAAAGAGTAAAACATAAAATGTTTTATAATGAATAAAAGGCAGTCTATGGAACAATCAACCTAATTTTTAGCACAGTTTATAGTCAAATTGCTGTCAGTTTAAACAAACAGTTAAAAAGTATGAAATATTCAAAAAAAACGGTTGACGTATGTCGGGTAGATTTGCATAATACGCGCCACTTGCTTAAGGGCGAGTTGTTAAGGCTACATAGCTCAGTTGGTTAGAGCACATCACTCATAATGATGGGGTCCCAGGTTCAAATCCCGGTGTAGCCACCATTGAAATGCGGGGTTGGCGGAATTGGTAGACGCGCTGGATTTAGGTTCCAGTATCGCAAGATGTGAGAGTTCAAGTCTCTCACCCCGTACCATTTCAATACAACAATTTAATTATTGTTGGCTAGTAAGTATATTGCAGGGGTATAGCCAAGCGGTAAGGCAGCGGGTTTTGATCCCGTCATTCAGAGGTTCAAATCCTCTTACCCCTGCCACTTTTTCACTCTGTTGAAAAACACTATATAACTTACTAAATCTATTTCTGCAGGGGTATAGCCAAGCGGTAAGGCAGCGGGTTTTGATCCCGTCATTCAGAGGTTCAAATCCTCTTACCCCTGCCACTTTATTTATAAAGATTTAACTCTAATTACTCACAACAAAAACATCTACTAGTGATACAACCATTAACACACTTCAAAAGCGTGCCATCATTTCAATAACTCATTCAATACCACAGGCGTGTTTTAACACTTTATTTTTAATCAAAGGTGTTTTATTTGTAAAAAACAATAGTGTATTTCTTATCGATTTAATCAGTATTGACGGATGAGAAAAACCGACATAAAAACTATCCATTGCACTCATCATTAATAAATTGTCTGCTCTTCGGCTTTTTTCATAACGCGAAAGCACCTCCTCATTATGCCAGCATTCACCACAACCTATTGCATCAGCGATCACTGTTTGTAGTGCTTTTACATCTTTAAATCCTAAGTTTACGCCTTGACCAGCTAAAGGATTAATAGTGTGTGCTGCATCACCAAGCAAAAGTACCTGTCGATTTTGATATTGATTTGCATGGCGACGAGTTAAACCAAACGAACCTTTATTAATAACCTTAATTTGACCTAATTTTTTAGGAAAAATTTCCATTATCGCATTTGAAAGCTGCTCGTTCGATAATGCATTCAAGCGTGCTATTTCATCTCGGTGGTGATACCACACTAACGACGCTGCTCCCTGAAAATCAGGCTCAGATTGAACATTTTCATTAACCGCTTGCTGCATAGGTAACATGGCAACAGGGCCTGTTGGTAAAAACTGTTGCCAAGTAATATTTTGTTGAGGTAACCGTGTTTTAACGTTTATTAACATCGCTGATTGTTGATAATCCCAACCAGTAATACCAATATTAGCTAAATCTCGTACCTTCGAATTAGCACCATCTGCTGCAACTAATAATTTGACTTCTAATTTACTATCTTCAAGTTCTATCTCAACAATACCGTCATTTTGTTTAAAACTTTTTAAAATTTTTGGGCACAGCAAAGTAATATTTTTATTTCTTCTTATTTCTTGCCATAAAGATAATTGTAATAAACGATTTTCAACAATATGTCCTAAATAAGGTTGATTAATATCTATTGCATTAAATTCAGTATAAGCAAACGATTGCTCCCAAACACCTAAACGTTGATACGAACAATTTCGCCACTGGCTAATTTGTTGCCAAGCATCAAGTTGTGTTAATAGTTGTTGCGACGCTAAAGAAATAGCAGAAACTCTTAAATCTAAGGGCTGATCAGTAGAAAAATCTTGAGGAGCGTATTTTTCAATCAGTGCAACCGTCAAACCTAATTGTGCAAGCGATAATGCACACGCGGCTCCAACCATTCCCCCACCATTAATGGCACAATCAAATTTTTGAATTTCTTGCATTTTTTCAACTTTAAAATGAATATTGTTTTAGTTTAATCTATTTCACTTATTCTTTCTAAAGATCTGAATATTTTTATTTTTATAAAAACCCCCAAATCAATAGTTTAACTGTTGAGAATACTTAAGCAGATCCCAATACACAAGATGAAAATATAACAACGCCTGATATAGCATGTTGACAATACTAATTAAATTTTTATATAAAATTATCTGAACCTTTAACGTATTTTACTCGTTTTATTTTATAAACTGCGTTAAAATACGTCCCCTTTTTTAGTCTTAAAATTCTTGGTAGTCGGTAAATGGGTAAAAAGTTATACATCAAAACTTGGGGTTGTCAGATGAATGAATATGATTCGCAAAAAATTGCAGAATTATTAGATTCAACCCATGGTTATGAATTAGCAGAAGAGGCAGAAGACGCTGATGTTATTTTGCTCAACACTTGTTCTATTCGTGAAAAAGCTCAAGAAAAAGTATTCCATCAATTAGGTCGTTGGAAAAACCTAAAAAATGACAAACCAGACTTACTTATTGGTGTTGGTGGATGTGTAGCGTCTCAAGAAGGTGATGCTATTCGTCAACGGGCACCTTTTGTTGATATGGTATTTGGTCCCCAAACCTTACATCGCCTACCTGAAATGATCAAACAAGTCACTGGCGATCACAACCCTATAGTTGATGTGAGTTTTCCTGAAATTGAAAAATTTGACCGTTTACCAGAACCTAAAGCCAATGGCGCAAGTGCGTTTGTTTCAATTATGGAAGGCTGTAGTAAATACTGCTCATTCTGCGTAGTACCTTACACTCGCGGAGAAGAAGTAAGCCGCCCATTGGACGATGTATTATATGAAATAGCACAACTTGCTGAACAAGGTGTACGCGAAGTTAACCTTTTAGGTCAAAATGTAAATGCTTACCGTGGTGCTAATTTTGATGGGAGTGTATGCCGTTTTTCAGAGTTATTAAGACTTGTTGCCACCATCGATGGCATTGATAGAATTCGTTATACCACCTCTCATCCAGTTGAATTTACCGATGATATTATCGAAGTATATAAAGATATACCTGAGTTAGTGAGCCATTTACACTTACCGGTTCAAAGCGGTTCCGATCGTATTTTAACGCAAATGAAACGTGGTCATACTGCTTTAGAATACAAGTCACAAATAAGAAAACTACGTAAGGCTCGCCCTGATTTATGCATGTCTTCTGATTTTATTATTGGTTTTCCTGGCGAAAGTGATGAAGATTTTGAAGATACTATGAATTTAATCAAAGCCATTGATTTTGATTTAAGTTTTAGCTTTATTTATAGCGCTCGCCCTGGAACTCCAGCGGCAGATTTACCTGATGATATTAGCGAGCAAACTAAAAAACAACGCTTAAAAATATTACAAGACCGAATTACACAACAAGCACTTCGTATAGCACGCCAAATGCTTAATACGACTCAACGCGTATTGGTTGAAGGTCCTTCGAAAAAAGATCCAATGGAACTACGTGGTAAAACTGAAAATAATCGCACCGTTAATTTTGTTGCGCCACATACCGTTATTGGGCAATTTGTCGATATTAAAATTACCGACGTTTATGCGAACTCTTTACGCGGCGAGTTAATTCGCACCGAAGCAGAAATGGGCTTACGAAATGTATACAGCCCTGCCGATATATTAGCAAATAGTCACCATAAAAGCGTTGCACAAAATGATAACATCGGTGTTTCTATATATACCCCTAGCCTTAACTAAAATGATTCATTAACCGAGATTTCCTTGACTAAAAATAACAGCCAGCAACTACTTTTAGAACCTCAAGATAACGACCGCCAAGCAAAGTTGTGCGGTCCGATGGACGACAACTTAAAAACAATTGAACGTCGTTTAAACGTAGAAATAAGTTATCGTAATAACCTTTTTAAAATTTCAGGTAGCCCGTCGAACTGCCTAGCAGTTGCACAATTGTTAAAAGATCTTTATGTAGAAACTCTACAGGTAAAGGGTAAAAGTGCAGTTATCAGTGATGAGATGGTGCATTTAGCAATAGTTAATGCCAATGTACTTGAACAAACGCCCGCATTAAATGCTAATAACCAAAATGATTATGAAAAGACGGTTATCATAAAAACTAAGCGTGGTGTTATTAAACCGCGTAATAAAAGCCAACATGATTATGTCCATAATGTATTAACCCATGATATTAGCTTTGGCGTTGGTGTTGCGGGTACAGGTAAAACCTATTTAGCAGTAGCTTGTGCTGTTGAAGCATTAGAACGTCAAGAAATTCGTCGTATATTATTAACGAGACCAGCCGTTGAAGCAGGTGAAAAACTTGGTTTTTTACCTGGCGACTTGTCACAAAAAGTTGATCCATACTTACGCCCTCTTTACGACGCATTGTTTGAAATGCTCGGCTTTGAAAAAGTTGAAAAACTCATTGAAAGACACGTTATTGAAATTGCGCCTCTAGCTTATATGCGAGGACGTACGCTCAATGATGCCTTTGTTATTTTAGATGAAAGCCAAAATACGACTGTTGAACAAATGAAAATGTTTCTAACCCGTATTGGTTTTAACTCAAAAGCAGTGATCACTGGAGATATTACTCAAGTTGATTTACCAAGAGGCCAACGTTCAGGTTTACGACACGCTATTGAAGTATTAGAAAATATTCCCGACATCGGCTTCAGTTTTTTTGAAGCCAAAGATGTAGTTCGTCATCCTGTTGTTGCCAAAGTTGTTTTAGCTTATGAAGCTTATGAGAAAAAAACACAGCAACAAAAGATAAAAAACACAAAAGTTGATGCTTAATAATCACAATAATAAGGTTTCATTTTGTCAATAATCCTAGATTTACAAGTGATCACTACGAATCAGAAGATACCTGAGCCAGATCAAATACAGCAATGGATAAATGCCTCATTATTACCTGAACATGAAAATACAGAACTTACCATTAGAATAGTTGATATCGATGAAAGCCAAACGCTTAATCATCAATATCGTGGAAAAAATAAAGCCACCAATGTCTTATCTTTTCCTTTTGAAGTACCCGAAGGTATTCCCTTAAACCTATTAGGCGATTTAGTGATTTGCGCTGAGATTGTCGCTAGGGAAGCTGAGCAACAACATAAAACACAAACAGAACATTGGGCTCATATGGTTATTCACGGTTGTTTACACTTATTAGGCTATGACCATATTGAAGAAAATGATGCTGTTCAAATGGAAAATCTCGAGATAGACATTTTGGCAAAACTCGGGTTTAATAACCCATATATTGGAATAGATTAACATCTTATCGCTACTATAAATAACGTAATAAGATCAACATAGGAAATACAAAAGCTCTATGAGCGACGACAATCCCCACTCTAGTAACGGTTCTTCTAATAAGTCTATTTTAGATAAAATAGTACAAGCTTTTACCGGAGAACCCAAAAATAAAGACGAATTGGTTGATGTATTAAATGATGCTCAAGATCGAGAATTAATCAAACCAGAAACAAAACAAATGATCGAAGGTGTTCTTGAAGTTGCCGATATGCGAGTTCGAGATATTATGATCCCTCGTTCTCAAATGATCACGCTAGATATTGAACAAAATATTGACGAATTTTTGCCGATCATACTCAACTCGGCCCATTCTCGTTTTCCCGTTGTAAATGACGACATAGATCATATTGAAGGCATCTTACTCGCTAAAGATCTCCTCGCTTATGGTTTCAACCAGCAAGATAACTGTGATTTAAAAAGTATTATTCGCCCCGCAATTATTGTTCCTGAGAGTAAAAGAGTTGAACCTTTATTAAAAGAGTTCCGCTTACAGCGCTATCACATGGCTGTTGTTGTGGATGAGTACGGTGGCGTATCAGGCTTAGTAACCATCGAAGATATTCTAGAACTCATTGTTGGTGAAATCGAAGATGAAACTGATGATCAAATTGAAGAAGAAATCAAACATTTAGCGAGTAATGTTTATCAAATAAAAGCGTTAACTGATTTAGCCGATTTTGACGAATACTTTAATTGTGAATTTGATAAAGAAGATGTTGATACTGTTGGCGGATTAGTTTTATATCACTGCAATCATATGCCAAAGAAAGGTGAAGAACTTAACATTGGTGGCTTTATTTTTAAAATTGCTGCCGCAAATAATCGCCGCATAGAAATGTTACAGGTAACCATACCTAAAAAGCATAAAATCAATGGAAAAATATCCGATTAATCATGGATAAATCCTCATTTAAAAACTACCTATATGGTTTTTTTCCTTTCATGCTTGCGAGCTATAAAGTCCAATGCTTACTAAGTTTTATCGCTGGACTCAGCTTAGTTTTTGCCTATGCCCCCTTTAGCATTTGGCCTATCACTATTATTGTTCCGGCTCTGTGGTTAACTTTAATGAACAACAAACCATCAAAAAAGGCGACCCTTTATGGGTTCTTTTTTGGTTTAGGTTGGTTTGGTAGTGGTATTAGTTGGGTACATGTTAGCATTGATAAATTTGGCGGTATGCCCTTTACTGTCACCTTATTATTAATGGTGCTACTTAGTGCCTATCTTGCCATATACCCTGCTTTAGCTTGTTATTTATCATGTAAATTAACTAAAAAAAATATTTTTAATGTTTGGTTGTTTCCTTCCATTTGGTTATTTACCGAATTTTTACGCTCAATAATTTTAACGGGGTTCCCTTGGTTATCATTAGGGTATAGCCAAATAGATGGTCCATTATCAAGTTTAGCTCCCGTAATTGGTGAAATTGGCATCACTTTTATTATGCTAATACTTGTCACTTGTTTGAGTCAATTATTCTTGAACAATAAAATTCGTAGTCACTTATTTATCATCACGACAGTTTTATTATTCTCGTGGGTTTTCTCACAACTATCATTCACGACACCATTACACCAGCAAACTAAGGTGGCTTTAATTCAAGGCAATATCAAACAAGAAATGCGTTGGCAAGCACTACAAGAATGGCCAACCATGTTAAAATATTTAGATTTAACTCGTGCAAATTATGATGCTGATTTAATTGTTTGGCCTGAATCGGCAGTGCCACAATTAGAGCCGCTTGTACAAGATTATTTAACCATGACAAATAAGGCAGCCGCGCTAAATAACAGCGCAATTATTACTGGCATTCAAAATTATGATGTTAGCAATAAAGAATATTTTAATGGTTTGATTGTTTTAGGAAAAAAAGATCAACAAAGTACAGTAGGACAATATTATTATCAAACCCATAATAGGTATTACAAACATCATTTATTGCCTATCGGTGAATTTGTTCCTTTTGGTGATTTATTAAGGCCGTTAGCACCACTTTTTAATTTACCGATGTCTTCTTTTTCTCGAGGGGATTATCAGCAACCAAACATTCGCGCAAATGGCTTGAATGTTTTACCGCTAATTTGTTTTGAAATAGTTTTTGCAGAGCAGCTACGAGCAAATTTTAATGACCACACCAACTTACTTTTAACCGTTAGTAACGATGCATGGTTTGGTGATTCTCATGGGCCACACCAACATTTAGAAATAACTAGAATGCGTGCATTAGAGTTTGGGAGGCCTATATTAAGATCAACAAATAATGGTGTAACCGCCATAATTGATCATTTAGGTGTTGTTATTGCACAAGCGCCACAATTTGTTGAAACGGTATTAAGAGCAAAAATCAACCTAGTAACAGGCAGAACACCATTTAGTTATTGGGGGCATTGGTTAGCCTTTTTACTCGCCTTAATTCTGTTTTTTAGCGTTCAAATTAAAGAACGGTACACACGTTAGAATGTTATATCGTATCTATTAATCAATAGAATTGGGGTCTTTCTCTATGATTTTTTAGTTAAGTAAAGAGATGATTTATTTCTTCCCGATTCTTTAGATTGATACAATGCTGAATCAGCACATTCGATCCAAGCCTCGTAACTAGTAAACGTTGCATTAACTTCGGCAATGCCAAGACTAATAGTATAATTTAATTCTATATCATTATATTTAACAACAGATAATTCGACTGCCTTACGTAACCTCTCTGCAAAAATATAAGCATTTTTCAAATCAGTATCAGGTAATAACACAGTAAATTCTTCACCACCGTAACGCCCCGCAGTATCGGTTTCTCGTACATGATCTTGAATTAAATTAGAAATATGGCGGATCACTTCATCCCCTACCATATGACCATAGCTATCGTTGACTTTTTTGAAAAAATCGATATCTATCATCACTAAACTTGCCGTAATGTGAGTACGTGTCCAACGTTTAAATTCAGCTTGTAAACAAGACTCCCAATGAATCCGGTTAAACAGACCTGTTAAGCCGTCAGTCTGACTTAATATTGCGAGTTCTGCATTGGCCTTGTCTTGCCCTTGTTTATGCACGGCACTGTCGGTGACGTCATAAACAATCAAACATAAATGCGTAACTTCACCTGTTGCCGACATTAAGGGGATAAACGTTGTGTTTTGGTACATAAATTCTGCAGTACCCGTAACTGGACGATAATTATCAAATTTAAATAAATAAGGACGTTGTTCCCATATGGTAAATGCTTTATTTTTTAACAAAAAAACGGATTCAGCTTTACGCATAAACCAATCTTTAGGTATTTCATCAAACAAATCAAACAGTAACTTACCTTTAGTTTCACACGGTAATAAACCACTATGATTTTCCATAAAGCCATTCCATATTTGAATGGAATAGTCCCTATCTAATACCACTAAGCCAACATCAATGTTATGAAGCATTTCCATTAACCAATGTAATTCATGAAGCTGAGATTTTTCTAATGACATAATTAATCCAACATGTATGAAACTTTATTATTCAGTGTTTTCATTGATTTTTCAGTAAATAACAACAAAATATCGCATTTTATCGGGTAATTCTCTATCCCGTAACTAATTTCGATAGCCAGTGTTTTACTCCATTTATTTATATTTGTTGCCACCAGCTCGGAAATATTACAATGTTGGCCTAAAACAACAGGATGTCCCTGACTAAAAGGCATGTCTAATTGCTCTGAAATTCCACTTAAACAAGCACCAACTAAAACATTAGCAATATCCATTAATAATTCAAGCTCAGCACGTTCATCAACTTTTTCTTGATAATTCATTAATGAAGCAATATCGTTAAAGCTTGAATCATTTAGAATTAATAATGCTTCGCCCGATATTCCTCCCCCTATAAATCCTTGGCAAATCCCTGAAATACTCTCATTTGATTCAACGGCTTTTAAAGCCATGCTTAATTCGCTTACTTCAATCAAATTGACATTAGGAATGGGAAGTACAACAAATACATTTAATAATCTTGCTAATAAATCACCCGCTCGCCCCATAGCCACATTAGCTATTTCTTGATAACAATCACGTAAATCATTATCTAGCGTTAATTCAGTTGTTTTTTCTAGCGATTTTTTTTCAATTTCAGGTGCAATCGTCATTGCTGGTAATGATGGTTTAACGACTTTTTCGGCTTGAATCTTTATTTTTGAGGGAGTGCTTTTTTCAGCTAAAACGCTAGTGGGTTGAACACCTTTTGCTTCAAACAAACCATAAGCACTTAATATTTCTGTTAATTTTTCTTTGCTAACCGGTTTTTTTATAAAATCTAATGCACCTAAACTTTTTACTCTCTGGTAAGCTGTTGGTTGAATATCACCAGAAATAACAACAACTAATGTTGGTAAATCTTCCTTTAAAATAGCGTCTAGAACTTCATAGCCATCCATTATTGGCATATTTAAATCAAGTAACAGTACATCCCCTTTACCTGCTTTAATCGCCTCAATACCTTCTTCACCATTGGTTGCAAAATTAACTTCAACATCCCATTCATCAGGTAAAGAACGCGCAACTTGTTTGCGAGCCATATTTGAATCATCACAAATTAACAATTGAGTCGACATACACAGTTCCCTAAAGCCAATATTAGTTAGTATAAATTATAAATACAGGTAAAAATCATTAAAAATATACTATGGTTTTACTAAAATTTTTCTTTTATATACAACAAGTATATAGGCAGAACTAATTTTAGCAAAAAACTACGACGCTTATTTTACAATCGTTATAAGCTAGCTTTTTTATTACGAGCAAGTTAAGGTATAATAATAATTTCAATTACATCAATGATATAACAAAATGAAACGGTATTTAACTTTTTTTCTACTTAATTTGTTCTTTTCTCACACTTTATTTGCTCAATTTTTTGACAATAGTAAAATCACGCAAACAGAAAATTTAGTGAAAGCAGGAGAAAAATCTATCACCTTGTTAGGGAATCAAGTTAACGTTGGTGAAATAGCTCCTAACTTTAAAGTTGTGAATGAAAATTTTACTCCTGTAGAATTAACAGACTTTGCTGATCACACGGTACTTATTTCTGTGGTACCTAGCTTAGATACGGGGGTATGTTCGTTACAAACAAAACGGTTTAATGAAGAAGTTGCTAGCTTTCCTGAAAACGTTATTATGCTAACCATAAGTAACGATTTACCCTTTGCGCAAAAACGTTTTTGTAAACAAGAAAACATTGATAAATTAAAAGTGCTATCAGATTCTGTTTGGCGTGACTTTGGTAGTAAATACGGTTTACTAATTAAAGATATGGGCCTATTAACTCGTGCTATTTTTATTATCGATAGGCAAGGAAAAATCACTTATAAAGAATTAGTGGCTAACATTTCAAACCATCCAAATTATGAACAAGCGTTATCAGCATTACAGTCAATCACAAAAAAAGATATTAACTCCGAATCTATAACACCAGTAATAGATGAAGACAACATAAAAACAGTTAAGCTTGACACTTCAAGTTTAACTAAAACAAAAAAATAATCCTTTTATAACAAAACTCTGATAGCAATTAAAATAATTAGTTATTATTGCTATCAGTTTTCACAATTAAAATAAAAAACACTAAATATCAATAAATTAAATTTTTTTTATTTTTTTTCCTTGAAAACTCAATTGTTGTTACCATCTTTAGTAATGTAGTCGCCATTAGGGTCTACATTAACCGCTCGTTCAAATAATTGAAGAGCACATTATTTAAAGATTAATTAAACTTGTACTTGTTTTTATATTTATATTTATATTTATAACGCAAGACAATTTCGCAACCTAGTTGGTTATTGAAAGCAAAATTAATCGATAAATTACAACATATTGCTAAATATATAATAGGATATGAATTATGCGTACATCTACAGATTTCAGCCCACTTTACCGTTCTTTCATTGGTTTTGATCACTTAGCTAGTTTAATGGACAAAGCCTCCCTTGCAGAGAAACAACCTTCTTACCCACCATACAATATTGAATTATTGAGTGAGCACCTGTACCGAATTTCAATGGCAGTTGCAGGCTTTGCAGAAGAAGAACTCGATATAGAATCAAAACAAAACACATTAGTGGTCACGGGTACTAAAACCCAAGATAAAAACAACGTAAACCGAAAATTTTTATACCAAGGTATTGCCGAACGCAACTTTGAGCGTAAATTTCAATTAGGTGATCATGTCAAAATTATTGGTGCTTTTATCAAAGACGGTCTTTTACACATTGATTTAGAAAGAGAAATTCCCGAAGCATTAAAACCAAGGAAAATTGCTATTAATGGTAAAAGTTTACTCGAAGGTAAAAATTCTGAGTAAATGATAGATTTTCCCTCCTTTTTTAGTTTTTAATTTTTAATTTTTAATTTTGTTGATTTTACAACAGCCCAGTTTAATCACTGGGCTTTTTTATTCAAGCACATAAAAATTCAATTTAAACTCTTCTCCATAATGCCCGAGATATCATCCGTACTTTTGTTGGCATTGCCATGCGTTTTAAATTCGTACTGATAATACCTTTAGTAAAACGGGTACGTTTTGAGTAATCAATATTCACATCTAATACCACAGGAATATTTTTATTCATTAAATCAAGTGCTTGCGTTATTTTTGTTGCTACCTCCTCATTATTTTCTATACGTAAATAAGTACAACCACTGGCCTCACTTAATGCTTTAAAGCGTGTATTTGGCAGCACAGTACACGTTTTTTTATTATAAGGTGTTTGTTGAGCTTGTGATATTTGAGCTAATTCACCGTCATTAAATATCGTAAAAATAGCGCCAATATTTCTATCACTCGCGGTAAATAACTCAGTTTGTGACATTAAAAAAGCACCATCGCCAATAATACCAACAACTTGTTTATCTGGGTTTGCTAATTTAGTGCCTATAACAGCGGGAATGGCATATCCCATACAGTTAAAGTCAGTCGGACTAAAAAAATGTTTAGGATGATAACAAGGCATTAATTCAGCGGTTAAGAAGGTATGATTGCCATCATCAGCAACAACAAATGCATCATCTGCAATAGCATTACGCAAATGTTTAAAAAACAAAGCGGGATTTACCTTCTCTTTACTGTCGTGATCTAGCCACTCATCAATATAGGCTTGTTTGTCTTGTTTTATTTGCGCCTGAATTAAGCGCTTATTTTCGTTATGATCCTTATCTGTAACGGTTATTTTTTTTAATGCAGCTAAAAGTTCAGTTAAGATTAAACTAGCATCACCTTCTATCATTACTTTAGCAGGGTAATTAGCATTAAATACTTTAGGATTAATATCAATATGAATTAAATTTTCTGGTACGGTAACACCAAAGCTTCCCGTACCAATTTCAGCAAAACGTGTTCCTATCGCTAAAAGACAATCACACTTTTTAAAAGCATTCGTCGCTGCAGGTACCGCAGCGTTGCCAAAGCCCATGCCTGTGTGTAATGGGTGAATCGCTGAAAACGCACTTAAACCCTGTAAGGTAGTTGCGACAGGAGCATTAATTAGTTCAACAATTTCAGTAACTAATTCATTAGCTTCAACAGCTCCCCAACCTATAAATAGACCAGGGTTTTTTGCTTGATTTAGTAATTTAGCAGCCTCGGAGATTTGAGCAGAAATATCAGCTGAGATTTTAACTACTTGTTTTTGAAAAAGAGGTAAATGAGACACCTCCCCTTTATCAAGTTGAAAATTAATTGGAACTTCAACAAATACAGGTCCTGGTTCACCTGATGTAGCAATATGATACCCTTCAAAAATGGTATCAACTACTTCATCATGACTGTTAATTTTAAACGTTTTTTTTGTGATCGGCTCAAGCATTTTATGCTGATCCATATCATGCAGTTGATAGGAAAATGCGGAATCTGTACGTACACCACCACTGATAATCAACATTGGTATACCATCTAAAAATGCTTCACCAATGCCACTCGCAGCATGGGTTGCTCCTGCTGCAGGAACAATAACTATAGTGCCAATACTATCACTACTTCTACTTATTGCATCAGCCATAAAGGCACCATAGCCTTCATGAGTAACTAATACGGGTTCTATTAATGTTGATTTATCTAACTCATCGTAAATCTCAGTATTATGCACACCTGGAATACCAAAAGTATGGGTAATTCCTATTTGTTCAAGTGCGTAACGTACTAACCATGCTGCTGTTTTTTTCATTGTTTTTCCTATTTTATATTAGGGTCTGTTGATCTTTCAGTTTATAGCTCTGTTGCACTTGAAAAAGATGGCAGTCGAGGCGCTTAATGTAATGTTTGGTTGTTCCAAATGCACATTAAGCAACAAAGAGTGACACTTTTTCAAGGCAACCCAAGGGGCTATGACTATTTTTCAAGCTAACATCGTTAAAAATGGTTAAAGTAGAATGACTACATTGCACAATTTTTGCCTTGTTATCTTAAAAAATAGCCTATAGCAGAGACTAAAATGAAAGATCAACAGACCCTACTTTAAACCTGTTATTTGGGTTGCTTAATTATGGCTTCAGCCGCGTTACGTGCGGTTAAAATACAGCTGGATAAAAAAGTCCCTTCAAGCGATCGTTTACCACTAGCGCCACCACCACCGAAACCCGCAGCCTCACCTACACAGTACAAATTTTTCATTACATTTTCTTGGTGATCTAATACTTGTGATGCTAAATTAGTTTGTAAACCACCTAGAGATTTTCGACTAATTAATTGTAATTTGATCGCAATTAATTTTTCTCCTTTCTTACCTTTCCCCGTCCCTGAAGATAAAATGGGTGCCGGTTTACAGGTACGTAATTTATCTGCTTGCCATTGCCTTGCATGATTAATACGCCTTACTTGTTCATCATTTTGTAAGGCTTCACCTGATTTAACACCTTCATCAAATAACTCTATTTGCTGCTTTATTACTTGATAATTTATATAAGATTGTTCGGTTTTCTGATTCATTTTTTCAACTAAATGTTCAAGGTTGTCAGCCACAATAAAATCATCACTCTCATCTTCTAATTGCTGCAATAATTTTTGATTACCAAACACCAGTTCCTTTAATAAGCTCAAAAATTTTCTATCGCGAATACTTGAATTATGCTGTGACCCTGATATTGCTAATTCTTTAGCTGCAATACGCCAATTTAGTACTTGCCACGTCCAAGGTTTTTCTTGGCTTGCTACTTGTTGGCATAAATAGCGGGTATCAAAACCGGTGACCAAAGGCATAGGTCCAATACGTTTTCCGGTATGATCAAGCCACAGTGCTGATTTACAAGGGATCAAACTTAAACCGTGGCCTTCAAATTCAGCTTGAGGGTGTTTAATACCCGCAGCGTAATTCCACATATTATCAAGATGAGTAAGCTTACCGCCATGTGCTTCAATATGATCATGTAGCTTACCATCAGAAATAGGATTAGCCCCATTTAACAGTGAACTTGGTAGCTTACCCCATGACTTAGCCCAATTTTGTTTTACCCGCTCGGTACTACTATTAATACCGCCACAAGCAATAACCACATTATTTGCATCAATAGAAAAACAAGCGCCAGTGCGTTCATTTTCTACGTGTGCACCAACCGCTGTTTTTTCAGAAAAATTTATCGATAACACTTTATGTTGATGTTTTATGATCAATTTATGTTGTTGAATATATGGTTGCAGTTTTTTAATAATAGTTTCAACTAAGTGCCAACCTGTTCCCCATAAAATATGATAACGCGGTAATGAATTACCTTCGCCAAACATACCTCGCTCAACCCAATTAACCGCAGGCAAAAATTTCAATCCTAATGATAATAAATATTGATATACCCTATCATTATTGTGGTCGGCATATTCTTTCGCCCATTGTTTCGGCCAATAATCATTGTTATTAAATTCAGCAAAAGAGTGCCAATCACGTAATAAACGTTCACTATTATCGGGTATTTTTAACTTATGTTGTTGTTTAGTTTGCGATAAGGCCATACCGCCAAAGGCCCAACGCGCCAAGCCACCAAGACGCTCTGGAGTATCTCTATCAACAATACAAACACTTTTTTCTTGCTTTAATAAGTCAAGTGCCGTTACTAAACCAGCAATGCCACCACCAGCAATTAACGTATCAAATGTATCGCTAATATCAGTTGTACTGGCTTTATTTTTATTCTCTTTCATCAGCAATAACTTGTTCACCTTATAAGTTTCATTTATCTTGTGATAAATAATATAAAAAAACTATAGTAAAAATTACCTAATAAGATGAGTTAAGTGGGTAATAAATAGGTATACACAAATGACCCCAGATCAATTTATTAGCCAGTTATATCGAGGTTCGGCACAAGTTGCCCTTGCTGAATTTCCTAATTGGGCACTCGATTTATTACAACAAGTCATTTCTTTTGATGGCGCTGTCTGGGGTACTGGTCATAATTCAACACAAGAATTTCATACTCAAACAAGTGTTGATGTAGATATAGAGATATTTAATCGACTAAAAGAAACAATCACCATTAACCCGATATTTGAACAACTAATGTTAAACTCAGGTAGCCCTGTTGATATGTCAGATGTGATCAATGACCATGCTTTTTATCAATCACCTATTTATTTAAAATGTTTCAAACCTTTTGGCATTGAACGTATATTAAGTTCGATGCAAGTAGATGATCGCAGCGGTATTTTTACACTTTTAACTTTGTACCGATATGATCGTGAGCATAAATTTACAGCACACGAAAAAACTATTCAGCAGCAGTTGCTATTTCATTTACTCTCCGCTTTTTCTCATCGACAATTTTTAGCGTTAAAAGAAAAAACCAACTCTACAGCGTCTGAAGTAAAACAGTCAACACAACTAGACAAGTTTGCAATATGCGATAGTGCTGGAATCTATCATGCCGTTGAATCAGGCTTTTTAGATATCATTGAATACCATACTGGAGCCCAACATCATCAAAAACTCCCTTTTATCCTTAAAGGAAATGATAAAAATTACAGTGTCGGAAAATTACAAATAAGCCAAGCAAAATTAGGTGATCTATATCGAATTTCATTGCACATTAAAAATAAATTAGATGATTTAAGTGATAGAGAAAAACAAGTCGTAGCAGGAATTTGCCAGGGTAACACGTTTAAACAAATAGCCAAAAATTTAGGTTTATCACCTTCAACAGTCTCTAACCATTTATATCGTATTTATTTAAAACTTGGTATAAATAGCCGTAGTGAATTAGTGCAACTTGTAAAATACTAGGGTCTGTTGATCTTTCAGTTTATAGCTCTGTTGCACTTGAAAAAGATGGCAATCGAGGCGCTTAATGTAATGTTTGGTTGTTCCAAATGCACATTAAGCAACAAAGAGTGACACTTTTTC
>Ga0316204_10002430_pt1 | contig 42174 bp, 29 predicted proteins | sample 6monrhotite_MG_2_FD_205661 | JGI IMG/M metagenome (GOLD analysis project Ga0316204, IMG submission 205661) | Microbial mat bacterial communities from mineral coupon in-situ incubated in ocean water Damariscotta River, Maine, United States -... | ecosystem: Environmental > Aquatic > Marine >... | reverse complement strand
CGACCCCTGAGCGAGGGTGTAGAGCATGCGCCCCATACTGCCTCGCAAGCCCATGAGGGCCGACCACTCCCAGGCCGCGCCGACCATGACAGCCGTCAAAATCAGAGATAGATGATAGGTCGAAAGCGCCAAGATCCCGGCAACAACCAGCGGGATCAAGACCATGGCCGTCAACAAGCGTTGCTTAAGCACCGCGGATCGTCTCCACCTGATCGCCCGTCATGCCAAAGCGACGCTGCCTGCTCGCGAAGGTATCGAGCGCGGACCGAAAGGCCGCTTGATCGAAATCCGGCCACAGGGTGTCGGTGAAATAAAGCTCCGTATAGGCCAACTGCCAAAGAAGAAAATTGCTGATGCGCTGCTCGCCGCCAGTCCGGATAAAGAGATCGGGATCAGGCAGTCCGTGCAAGGACAAACGGGATTCAATAACGGAGGTATCGACCTGATCTGGGCTGAGTTCGCCCGTCGCCAGCGGCGCCGCGAGCGAGCGCACGGCCTGGAGTATGTCCCAACGACCACCGTAGTTGACCGCCACAACGAGCGTCAGCCTCGTGTTGTCGGCAGTCAAGGCCTCGGCCGCCTCGATATGATCAGCGATACGGCTGGAGAAAGCCTGACGATCACCAATGAAACGGACACGGATATTATTTTTGTGCAGCTTGCGGATCTCTTTTTTCAGAGAGGTCCAGAGTAAATCCATGAGGAGGGAGACCTCCTGAGCGGGACGACGCCAATTTTCGCTGCTGAAGGCAAATAGCGTCAACACCTCGATCTCGGTCTCGGCGGCCGATTCGACCAGCTCGCGAACCTTCGTGACGCCCGCCCGGTGACCGGCGAACCTAGGCAAGTGTCGACGCTGAGCCCAACGGCCGTTGCCATCCATGATAATGGCGACATGGCGGGGCATCCGGTACTCAGATGACGACTTGATAGGATCCTGAGTGACTGTATTCATGAAAGACTAAGTTATGGTGATGACCGGCCCGGTCATCCCTTCATCACTGGTTTGACCGTACTCGGCCACGCCGCATACCGCAGAATGCCTATCTGGCGATCACCAAGATTGAAGACCACCTAGATGGCCATGAGTTCGGTTTCTTTTTCCGCCAGCATCTTGTCAGCCTCGGCGATATACTTATCCGTCAGCTTTTGCATTGATTCCTCGGCCCGGCGTTCATCGTCCTCGGTAATATCCTTTTCCTTGAGCAAGGACTTGAAGTCGCTATTGGCATCGCGGCGGATATTGCGGATCGCAACCCGCGCCGCCTCGGCCTCCGACCGCACCACCTTGACGAGGTCACGACGACGCTCCTCAGTCAACGGCGGCAGGACAATTCGGATTACGCTGCCTGAAGTGGATGGATTGACGCCCAGGTCCGAACTCGCGATCGCCTTCTCGACAACCGGCACCATAGGCTTTTCCCATGGCGTCACCGCGAGCATACGGGCCTCGGCAATCGTCACGCTGGCCACCTGACTCAACGGCACATCGTCACCGTAATACGGCACACGAATGTGATCCAGCAGGCTGGTATGGGCGCGTCCAGTGCGGATCTTGGAAAACTCCTGGCGCAGAGAATCCAGGCTCTTCCCCATCCGGGTCTCGGCGTCTTTTTGGATCTCATTGATCATGCTTCGTCCCCTCTGATTCGACCAGTGTCCCTTCGTTTCCGCCCATCACGACACGCTTCAGGGCGCCGGGCTTGGTCAGGTTGAAGACCTTGAGCGGCATATCATTGTCGCGGCACAACACGATCGCGGTGGCATCCATAACTGCCAGCCGGTCATCAAGCACCTCGTCATAGCTCAGGTGGGAATAGAACTGCGCATCCGGATGGATCTTAGGGTCAGCCGAGTAGACGCCGTCGACCTTGGTGGCCTTGAGCATTAGGTCGGCGCCGATCTCAATGGCTCGCAGGCTGGCAGCGGTATCGGTCGTGAAAAAAGGATTACCCGTCCCAGCCGCGAACACCAGCACGCGGCCCTTCTCAAGGTGTCGAACGGCGCGGCGACGGATGTAATCCTCACAGATCTGATTGATCTTGATCGCCGACATGGTACGCGCATAAAGCCCCTTCTGCTCCAGGGCGTCCTGGATCGACATCGCGTTGATGACAGTGGCCAGCATGCCCATCTGGTCCGCGCTGACACGATCGACCCCGGAGTCCGCAAGCTGACTGCCGCGGAAGAAGTTGCCGCCACCCACGACGATGGCCACCTGAACCCCGATCTCGACGAGTTCCTTGACCTCAAGGGCAATGCGCTCGACGATCCCGGGGTCAAGGCCGAAGCCCCCCTCGCCCATCAGGGCTTCGCCACTCAGTTTGAGGAGAATTCGTTGGTATGCGGCTTTTTCCGACATGAATGATCAGGCCCCGCCGCGAACCTGAGCCATAACCTCTTCAGCGAAGTTCTCCTCAGCCTTCTCGATACCCTCGCCGACCTCGAAACGCGCGAAACGTACAACGCTGGCACCGGCCTTGTTAAGCAATTTACCAACCGTCGTGTCAGGATCCTTCACAAACGGCTGGCCCACGAGCGTGACCTCAGCCAGATATTTGCGCATACGGCCGTCGACCATCTTTTCGATGATTTCCTGAGGTTTGCCGCTGTTAGCGGACTGAGCCATGACAATCTCACGCTCCTTAGCGAGGACATCGGCAGGGACATCGGCCTCACTGATGGCCAGCGGCTGGCTGGCGGCAATGTGCATAGCGACATCCCGCACCAGGGCGTCATCACCGCCCTGCATTTCGACGATAACGCCGATACGAACACCGTGCAGATAGCCACCCAATACACCCTCGCCCTCGAAGACGTTGAAGCGGCGCACATTGATGTTTTCGCCAATCTTGGCGATCAGTTCCCGGCGAACGGTATCGAGCGTCTCTTCGGAGCCGTCAGCGGCAGGCAGGGCCAACAAGTCGTCGACGGTGGCCGGCTTGGCGCTCAGGGCCCGCGACATGACTTTGCCGGCGAAGCTGCGGAAATCATCGCCCTTGGCGACGAAGTCGGTCTCGCTGTTGATCTCGAGGATCGCGACGGTCTTACCGGCATCGGCCGTTTCGATAAAGACGGCGCCGTCAGCGGCCACGCGACCAGCCTTCTTGCCAGCCTTTATCTGGCCGGATTTGCGCATCGCCTCAATGGCGGCCTCGATATCGCCGTCGGTCTCGACCAAGGCCTTCTTGCATTCCATGAGCCCGGAGCCGGTACGCTCACGTAACTCCTTAACCTGTACTGCTGTCACTGCCATGATGGTTTCCTCATATTCCAGATGGGTCCACCGGAACGCAACGAGACGCTCCAGTACAATTCTTTAATAAAGATTGCGGGTGTTTCAGCCCGCCGCCACCGGCGCTAGACCGGTGGCGGTAGCAACCGAGGAGTTAGATCAGGCCTGCTCGGCGGCTGGTACAGTGGCCTCTGACTCTGCAGCAGGTGCCTCCTCCTCGGTAACCTCGACAAAGTCGTCGGCGTCGCCACTCATTTGAACGGTCGACAGACGACCCTCAGAGATCGCGCCGGCAGCGGCCTCGGCGTAGAGCTTGATCGCGCCAGTAGCATCGTCGTTACCTGGAATGACGTAATCAACGCTCTCGGGGCTGTTGTTGGTGTCGACGATCGCGATGACCGGAATGCCCAGTTTCTTGGCTTCGGCAACGGCGATCTTCTCGTGACCGACGTCAATCACGAACAGGGCATCCGGCACGCCGGGCATGTTCTTGATACCACCCAGGTTGCGCTCCAGCTTCTCGAGCTCGCGACGCAGTTTCAGCGCCTCTTTCTTGTTGACGCGCTCCTGCATGCCTTGCTCGAAGAGCTCCTCGAGCTCCTTGAGACGCTTGATGGATTGCTTGACGGTCTTGTAGTTGGTCAGCATGCCGCCCATCCAACGCTGATCGACGAAGGGCATGCCACACTGCATGGCGGTCTCACGGACCACAGAGCGTGCGGCACGCTTCGTGCCTACGAACAGAATGGTCTTCTTCTTCCCGGATAGATGGCCGAGAAAATTGATGGCATCGTTGAAGAGCGGGAGGGTCTTCTCTAGATTGATGATATGAATCTTGCTGCGCTCCCCGAAGATATAGGGAGCCATTTTGGGATTCCAAAAGCGGGTTCGGTGGCCGAAGTGCACACCAGCTTCAAGCATCTGCCGCATTGTGACAGTCGTCATTTCTTCTACCTCATTTGTAGTGGGTTAGTCCTCCACATGCCCCGCGCATCTACCCTTGCGGGCACCCAGACGCGTGTGTCGACATGTGTGCGGTATTGGCGCCCCAAAACGGGGCATTCGCCGGCGAACCGGCCGGACCGGTGGCCGCGCCAATAGACGCAGAGACTCACCAGCCCGCGCGCTTTATAACACAAAACGCCCCCCATCACAAACACGGCGCGCTTTTAGCGACGCGAAAAACGTACTCGAACCGGCCTATTTAAGGGCCAATCACTTGAGGGAGAAATTTACCGAACTTTAGGGTATTGAACGATCGGGGGATAGCAACGAACGCGCCTAAATCTAGGACGGGAGACTCGGCCGCCGTTGGCGCACCGCCTCATAGAGCAACACGCCTGTCGCGACCGAGACGTTCAGACTGCTCACGGAACCCGCCATGGGGATCTCCACGAGGAAGTCGCACAGCCCTCGGGTCTTTTGCCTAAGCCCGCGGCCCTCGGCCCCAAGCACCAGAGCGATCGGCCCGGAGAGATCCGTCTTGTAGACCGAAGCGGCCTCCGGCGAGGCATCGGCGCCGACCAGCCAGACCCCCAAATTTTGAAGACCCCGCAAGGTCCTGGCAAGGTTGGTCACCTGAAGCAACGGGACTACCTCCGCCGCTCCGCTGGCAACCTTACGCACAACCGGCGTGATGCCGACCGCGTTATCTTTGGGCGCAATCACCATCTGCACCCCAGCCCCATCCGCCGTACGCAGACAGGCGCCGAGGTTATGTGGATCTTGCACGCCATCAAGGACAAGCAATAAGGGCGGGGCCGAAAGGCCCTCGATGAACCCCGCCAGACCGGCTTCAGACACCTCAGGCAAAGCCGAAGCCGCGACCAAGGCGACAATACCCTGATGACGCACATCGCCCACGGCATGATCCAAATCCGCGCGGGTCTTGGATCGCACGGCGATCCCTGCCGCCTCGATCTCGGTCAGGAGCTCCGCCAGTCGCCCCCGCACACGGCCATCGTGATCCTGAACCCAGACCTCGGTGATCCCAGCCGCGTCCCGGCTTACCGCCGAACGAACGGCGTGGATGCCGTAAACCGCATCAGATGCCGTCAATCGTCGCGCCATACCGCCTAGTCCTTCTTGCGGTTACGAGAGCGAGGCCGCCGTTTGCGTTTGCGCTTGGCCTTTTCCTTGCCCTGCTCTTGGTCCGCCGTCGCAGCTACCGGCGCCTTTTCGGCCTTATCGGCTGCCTTACCGGGCCTGGGTTTGGATTTGGATCTGGATTTGGACCTGGATTTGGGTTTGGGCTTGTCCTTTCCAGTCTTGGCCGGCGCCTCAACGGCGGCGGGCACGAAATCGATCTTGCGCTCATCGAGATCGACACGCACGACCTTGATCTCGATCGCCCCGGCGAGTCGGTATTCGACGCCGCTGTGTTCTCCTCGCAGACAATGAGTCAGGGCATCGAAACGATAATAGTCGTTCTCAAGCGAAGTCACATGAACCAGACCTTCGACATGCAGATCATCGAGTTCGACGAACAGACCAAAACTCGTCACCCCAGAGATCCGTCCGAAAAAGACCTCACCGATCCGGTCCATCATATATTCGCACTTGAGCCAATCGACCGTGTCCCGTGTAGCGTCATCGGCGCGGCGCTCGGTCATCGTACAGTGGGTACCGGCGCCCTCCATATCCGCCTGACCATAAACAAAAGTCTTATGGCTACCACCATCGATTAAATGGTGAATCGCACGGTGCACGAGCAGGTCTGGATAGCGCCGGATCGGCGACGTGAAATGGGCATAGCCCTCGAGCGATAGACCGAAGTGCCCACCATTCTCAGGGGCATAGACGGCCTGCGCGAGACTGCGCAGCATGACGGTCTCGATCAGGAAACAATCGGGGCGCGCCCGAACCGCTCGCAACAATTTCGAATAGTGGCGTCCCTGAGGCCGTGCGCCGCCCTCGAGCTTAAGACCCATCTGGCGCAGGAAGGCCTTGAGGTCGGTGATCTTATCGACCATCGGCTGGGCGTGGACCCGAAACAAACTGGGCATCTCCGCCTTGAGTAGAAAATCGGCGGCGGCCTGGTTGGCCAGGATCATGCATTCCTCAATCAGGCGATGTGCATCATTGCGTTCAGTCGGTTCAATCCGACTGATCTTGCCCGCGTCATCGAAGACGATACGGGTCTCGGGACGATCAAAATCGATGGCCCCGCGTTTCTCTCGCGCCTGACGCAAGGCCCCGTAAAGCCCGTGCAGTTGCTGGATATGCGGGATGAGCGCCACATCGATCGCACCCGCTTCACCGCCCCCAACAAGGGCCGCAACCTGATCGTAGGTCAAGCGGGCATGAGAACGCATGACGCCCTGGAAAAAGCGATAGTCCCGAATGCGTCCGGCAGGACTCACCGACATCTCGCACACCAGGCATAGACGATCCTCGGCGGGTCGTATAGAACAGAGGTCGTTGGACAAGGCCTCAGGCAGCATCGGAACCACCTGCTGAGGAAAGTAGACCGAGTTTCCGCGTTGCCAGGCCTCGTCGTCCAGCGCGCTGCCTTTCTTGACATAGTGGGCCACGTCAGCGATCGCCACCAGCAGACGCCAGTTACGGCCAACGCGCTCGCAAAAAACAGCGTCGTCGAAGTCTTTGGAATCCGCGCCGTCTATCGTAATCAGCGGGATCTCGCGCAGATCCTCTCGGCCGCCATACGCGTCGTCCGGCACCGAAGCGGGCAGACACTCGACCTCCTGTTCGACCGCATCAGGCCAGATATAGGGGATATCATGACTGCGCAGGGCAACCTCGACCTCCATACCGGGCGCCATGTGATCGCCAAGCACTTCGACGATCTTTCCAATCGGTTGGGAACGCCGGGTCGGCTGCTCGATCAGGCTGACTACCACCATCTGCTCAGGCTGCGCCCCGCCTTGCATATCCGGTGAAACCAGGATGTCTTGGCTGATTCGTTTATTGCTGGGCAGGACCCGAGCGATGCCGCCGCCGATCTCAAAGCGTCCCACCAGCGAGTGGCAATTGCGCTCAAGCACATCGACGATCGAGCCTTCGCGGCGATTGCGCCGATCGACGCCCGTGATCCGAGCCAGTACCCGATCACCGTGCAGGACCGCCTTCATCTCCCGCGCACCCAGGAAGACATCGTCTCCACCTTCGTCCGGGACCAAAAAGCCAAACCCATCCGGGTGTCCCGACACCCAACCTCTCACAAGGTCCATCTTCGTAGCCAAGCCGAAATGACCTCGCCGGTTACGCACGAGTTCTCCATCGCGAACCATCGCGCGCAAACGCGCCCCGAGGGCGTCAAAGGACTCTTCGTCCTCGTGGCTCAGGGCCTCGGCCAAGGCCCGATGGCTCATCAGTCGCCCCTCGGCATCCAGAAGGGCCATGATATATTCCCTGCTTTTTATAGCGGTGCCGTACTTCGCGGCCTCTCTTTCGGCATAGGGATCTTTCCCGCCCAATTCGATCGCCATTAAACGGCACACCCCGCACCAGCAGATCCATTCTGTATGATTGACATATTTTATAACTCCCGTTAGAGTTCGCAGCTCACAGAGACAAGGCGCGCATTTGCGGTATTAAATGATAAAGCGCTTTATATTCTTGTGTATCAAGGCACTTGCCGAGGTGGCGGAATTGGTAGACGCGTTAGCTTCAGGTGCTAGTGGGGGCAACCCCGTGGAGGTTCAAGTCCTCTCCTCGGCACCATCGCGGTAAACCATACCAGACCGCCATAGACCATACAAGCGATTGTTCCGAAAGCGTTTTTCGAAACAACCACAGCCTACCTAGTCCGCTCATGCGTGGCGAGCACTCAACGCACACCCCACTCAACAGCTCTAACGAGCAAGCAATACCGAGATTCGGCGCAAAATGAACGCCACCGGCCGCCTAGCGGGGTGCTTTCTGAAGAAATGGCCCTTCATCTGTAGGATCAACATATGGGGAGGCCATCGCAATGACCTTACGCCCGCAAGTTGCCCACCAACCATAGACCACGGAACCACCCTCAAGGATTGGGGCGGCGTATCCTGAATGGCAACGAATTCGCCCTATACATCAATCACTGCTCTCGTGAAAGACATGAGGCAGTCTCGCTAAGCAGTCCGAAATTCGAAGCAGGGTACTATCATGAGCCGGGATGCTGCTGCGACTAGGCCGCACCCTCAACAGACTCATCTTGGGATGCCGCGCCCCGATCGGCGCGCCACTCGCTCGATTCCAAGGAGTACTGAAAATCATTGATATGTGGAAGATCCATCTTCCGTGCGTATTTATCAAAATTCAGGGGTAAAGTCAGCATCATTCGGTTAAAAAACAGCACCGTTTTCAGTTTATTGAAAAACGTGTTTTTCGCCTCCGGCCGCTCCTGAAGATAGCGCTGAGCGATGACCTTAAAGCCCTCCGCTTCGCGCCCCGTTACCTCCTCAACAACATTTGTGGGCGCATTGATGGCGAATGTCCCTCTTTGGTGCTCCTCCATATAGTAGCGCGCCTGATAGATTTCGTAGTCAGGAAAACCCATTGCGCGCGCGGCTTGGGTAAACATGCGCATGGGTACATCCCAATAGCGAATATTTTTACCCAACAACTCGGAAAAAATCTCTACGATATCAGATGCGGATATTAGCTCCGGTCCTGTTGGTCTAAGCGTTCTTCCTGAATATTCTTCGGGTTTCTTGAGCATTTCCACAATAACGCGAGCCATATCCTCATTGGAGGGCGGCGCATTCCTTCCTGAGCCCAGGGGCATCGGCATCATGCCGGCATGGCATATCACGCCCAGCACGAGAAAATAGAATTCGGCAAACAGCCCGGGATTGATGGTGGAGACGCTGAGGCCTCGGATATCCTCAAAAATTTTGTCCGCGACCCAGTGCGAGCGAGTTGCATCGGAAGGGTGACTGCAATGAGGCAGCCATTGCGTAGTCTTAACCACGTGCTCGAGCTTGCATTGTTTAGCGGCGCAGGCAAACAACATACTGAAATGAAGAGAATTTCTGCTAAATGGGGCACAAAAATATGCGCGTTGTACGCCGCTAAGCGCCCGTTGCAAATCGCGCATATCCAGCATGTTTCCAACGACGACATTGGCGCCCTGTTCGCGCAAGATATTGGATTTTTGGGACTCTCGATGTACCAGCGCCTTGACCGGAAAATTTGATTCCAACAAAAATCTTGCGACGTGGAAGCCGGTGTTACCTGCCGCGCTCGTGACCAACACTGTCGGCTGCATGTGCGTTTCCTCCTTGAATTTAGTCCGTATCATTTTGAGCCAGCATTGCCATCGGAGATTATATCTCGCTCAATCTCCAGTGAAAGGGACTGTACTCATAGTGGATGAATTGAAAAGGGAACCTGGATAGTCATACCCAGATCGAGTCATCACAAGATGAATGGCAATATGTTATTGGTTGGCTGGCGTTGCACGAAGCGGGAAGATCATGTGCGCCGTCCCGATTTCACCGGGCAACCGGGGGTCACGCGGGTGCATCGGAGCAATTATGGTTGTTGCATGAGATTCGTGATTGTTACGCAACACCAACACCCACACCAGCGCAATGCCATCATCATGCGGCGTTAGCGGAGGACAACGGTTGAGGTATGCGCGCAGCTCCCCTTCGCCATATTCATTGGAGACAAAGGCGTCGGGCAAGCCGCCAACGTATTGCGGCAGGATGTCGAATACGCCTACCGGTTGACCCGTCTCATACCACTCAAAAACGTCGTAATACTGATTCGGAATCAGATTTTTGAATTTCATGGCAACGCGCGCCATCTCGTTTTCGGGACAACTGAATTTCACGATGCCCTCTGCCTTTTTGAAACGTCCCACGGTTAGAGGGTCTGAGGGTTCGGCACGCGCGTAATCCATTTGGCCGCCATCAAGAATACCAGGCAGTGCTTCACGGTTTAAGCCGGTGCCATCAATGGCGATAGGTGTGAAGTGGAAAGGAATATTTTGCCTCGCGCCGGTCGCAAATTTTTCGGGATCAAACGCCCCAAAGCGAGCCAAAATTGGTTCCTTATCCACGACAGTGGCGAGGATAGCGCTATCGGGGGTATCGACCGAAAATTCTTTAGGCACGTCAGAGGTCGCATCATAAACGCCGGCAGTGCTAAAGCCGAATGCGCCGATTCCATCAGCCAAAATACCGATTGGCTTGCCCGTGAGGCCTTTGTTCATGCCCGTTGCAATAACACCTTTAATTACACGTTGAGGCGCCGTGCTATCGGTGAAAAAGGGATCGTCCGCAAACAGTTCGGCGGTAAATGCCTTGTTGTCGAGTTTCGGGCCGCCGTCAGAGCTAATGCTTATTTCTTCTTGGCGATACCTAGCCACTGAAGATTCCGCCGCCACAGGGAATTGCAATGCCACATGGCCGGTCGCGCCAGGGAATCGGCCCTCGTCGATAAAGGAAGGAACTGCACCATAGGTCATCTGATCAGAATGAAAGTAGACAAACACTGCGGCCAACGGTACTTCGCCTTGCTTGATCTCCATGGGACAGAAATTCAGTACGCGCTTATACTCGGCGGCGCCCCGCCCATCGCTCACGACCAGATTGGAGACGCCGCCCAGTGGCCGTATCGGGCCGAAATCGTCAAAGGGCAGGGTTTCCTGGGAGTCAAAGAAGCCCCACACGGTATACATGCGGTTTGGCAGCAGGCCGTTCATGCGAATCTTTACTTCGGAATACCCCTCCTCGTCGCATTTGAAGGACATCCGTCCTTTGGCGTTCATCCAGTCGGCAAGCGTGACCGGATCTGCCGGCAAGCTTTGTGCGGGTTGGAATATTCCGCCCTGCGCGACTTCAGTAATTGCCGGGGCCGGAAAATAGTCGACGCCGTAAGGACTGGCGTTCACACCTACGTCACGCAACGGAATGTTCAGCGTGTCGATGGGAAGTTTTGCTACCGATACTCCACCCATGAAATTCGCAAGGAATGCCTCGTCAACATAAGTAGCCAACAAGGCATTTTCCGGTGTCACATCATTGACGGGTGTCGCTCTCTCCGCATTTCTCACCTGAACACCAACCGTATCAAAACCTAGCGTACCGTACGCGCCCAGGTTCATAACCACATGACCTTTCAGGCGATTAAAACCTGTAGCGTTAATTGCATCAACACCCCACACCGTGGAATCATGATCGTGCGCTACGGCTTGGGCCGCCAGCACGCACATCACCCAAACAATTATTGTATTTTTCACTATCGTCATCTCTCTACCTCGGCGAAGGGGCTGAAAGAGAATTAGATCGCGACGGATCGAACGCAAACAACTGTACGATCGGACGGGTACTTGGTGTCTCGGCCCTAAGTTGCTCCGAGGCCGCGGAAGCGGGCAGGCATCCAGATTGGTTTGAGTTCAGACCCACCGTAACCCAATCGACAGCTCTGAACCGAATCGGGTAAATTGGCGTTAAATGACAGACCACAATAAACAGCCGTTCCGGCACGCATGAGCAAACCTATAATCCAGTGGTCCAAGGGCCGCGGTGCCCTGGGCAACCCCAACAACCGCTTCGAGACCACAAGTCGCGATGCCATCGACGATGGTTGGGGCAATCTCGAACAAGCGCCCGAGCCGATCCAGACGACATTGACCCTTGATACGGCCAAGACGGTCATCAGCTACAACCAGTCCCCAGACGTGCCCTTCGACCGCTCAATCAACCCCTATCGCGGCTGCGAACATGGTTGTATCTATTGCTTTGCGCGTCCTTCCCACGCTTGGCTTGGCCTCTCGCCCGGCCTCGATTTCGAAAGCCGCTTGTTCTACAAAGTCAATGCCGCCGAACTGCTCCGTAAGGAGATCAATAAGAGGAACTACCGCTGCCAACCCATCGCCGTTGGTATCAACACAGATGTCTATCAACCCGTGGAGCGCAAACTAGGTATCACGCGACAGATTCTTGAGGTCCTGGCCGAACACCGTCACCCATTCAGCATTGTGACCAAGTCGGCGCTGATCGAACGTGACATCGACATCCTCTCGACCATGGCCCGCGACAACCTTGTACAGATCGCCGTTTCCATCACGTCCCTGGATCACGACCTCGCGCGCAAAATCGAACCCCGCGCCAGCAGCCCGAGACGTCGTCTCGAAACGGTAAAGAGGCTCTCGGATGCGGGGATACCGGTCATGGTCCTGGCCGCCCCTCTGATCCCGGTGCTGACCGACAGCGAGCTCGAAAGCATATTGAGCGCCGCCCGCTCAGCGGGCGCATGTTCGGCGGCCTACGTCCTGCTTCGCCTTCCCCATGAAGTAGCCGAACTATTCACCACTTGGCTCGGCACCCACTTCCCGCTCAAAGCGGAACACGTCATGAACAGAATTCGCGACTGCCGCGGCGGCAAAGACTATGACGCCACCTTTGGTAAACGCATGACAGGAGAAGGCCTTTTCGCCAACCTCATGCAAAAGCGTTACCGACTAGCGATGAAGCAGTTGGAATTTCCTGGGGAGAACGAATTGGATACGTCGTTGTTCAAGCAGGTAGGCGCGAGGCAGCTGGCGCTATTTTGAAATGCGCACGGATTCAGCCAAGCATTGACAGCCAACATATCCCGGCGCTATTTTGAACGGGCGTCTCTCGTACGCAACCCATCCGCGGAAAGGGCCGAGCCCGACGAGAAGTCAAGACCAGACAAACACATACTCAATACGATTTTTTGACCGTCAAGCGGATACGGAGTCAAAGGAGAATCGTATGTCTAAACATCCTCCGGGACCACCCGGCAAGCAGCATGTATATCTATTGCCTGACGCGACCAAGGCCCTCCAGGCCAAAAACCAGCTAGAGGCCAAACGGCTTCTAGCCGCCTATCGCAATGGTGACCCGCAGGCGATCGCGGTATTCCAGGATCGTCACCCCGAGGCGCGGAAACCCGGTTTCAACCCCACGCTCTTGGGCGCGCGCATGCTGGTCTCGAGCAGCGCGTTCATCATGAAACGGCTGTCGCTTGAGAAGCTCAAGAAGGAGGCTAAGGACTTGGTCAAGCAGGTCAGCTCCGGGGACCTTGACGCCCGGGAAAGACTTTCAAACCAACACAACAAACACCCTGAAGAATGCAAACTGGCCGATGCGCAACTCATCGTCGCGCGCGAGAACGGGCTGCAGAGCTGGCCGAAATTGAAGGCTCATATCGAGTCGATGAATCGTGCCGCCGAACAACTTGTACGCCCGGGAAAAGGCCCGGACGCCGACCTAAAGACCCTGCATATTCGCTGTGGCAATGACATCAAGACAGCCTTGGAGACCTGCGGTTTCACGGGAGACTTCCTTGAGGTCAGCAACCCCTTTGCACAGGGTCCGGTACCTGATTTCGATCCATCGGACGCCTTCATCAGAACGCGCACGGATTTCATTCTACGCAGCTACGGGAACGATGTACCCAAACACTACATCGAAAACACGGAAAAGGAGATCCGGCACGTCGAAGACACCCTGCGCCATCTGCCCGAGGGGTACGACCGCGTCGTAATGTGGTACGAACACGACCCCTTCGACCAGCTATCCAAGGCCTATGTGCTGGCTCATCTTGCCAGACTGGGCCTAGGAGACACTGTCGTCGAATGCGTCCAGATAGACGGTTTCCCCGGCATCAAAAGATTCATCGGCATCGGCCAACTCAGCCAGGCCCCGGAGGCCCTGCTCGCTCTCTGGCCGCAACGCACGGCTGTAACGCCGGCCATGACGGCCTTCGGCGCGCGTTGCTGGCGGGCATTCACCGCAGAGGACCCAACCGCCCTGTGGCGCCTCACCCAAGAACACGAAGCGCCTCTACCGCTCATGCAAACGGCCATGAGGCGCGTACTCTGGGAACTGCCTTGGACAGGCAACGGCCTCGGCCTGACGGAACACCTCGCCCTGGATATATTGGCTAAGGAGGGTCCCATGCGCCCGGGCGCGATATTCAATCTATTGATGACCGAACTCGACCCCCTCCCCTTCCTCGGCGACATCATGCTCTTGTCCATTCTGCGCCCGCTCTGGCGGGGAGATCACGCCGCCATCGAAATACTGGAAGAATTTGGCGACGAACCTCCCATGCGCCAGTCTATGCTGACCGTCACCGAATACGGACGGGAACTATTGCGATGCGATAAGAACCGGTTGACGGCCAATCAGAATGACAAGCACCTTGAGAGGAGCGTGGGTGGTGTGAACATTACGGCAGGCGGGAAAAACTGGTGTTGGTCTCAGGAGCAAGACAGACCCGTGTTGATTTGACACATCAAAGCACCTGTCGTAACTCCTGCGTTATCCTGTCCACAAACATCCGACGCGGGTCGACATAAACCGGGGGCGGGAATAAAGGACGCTCACAGGTAAGACGAAGACTCTATGGGGCCAAGACGAACATCAACGTTCGATGTGCGTCTCCCGCGCCAAAGGCACGCGCCTTACCTGGATCTTTAAACCTGGCGATGCGCTCGTTCGAAGTCTCCGTATTTGGGTGCACATCACCGGAACCATCGACTATGATTATCAGACAAACCCATGCATCGGCCGCCCTATTTGGATGCAAGACGACAAGACAAAAAGATAATTATTAAATACAATCAATCGATTAAGCTTTGGCGCATTCATTGCGGGGTTTTATGGGCCATCTAGCATTGCGCCATTTAGCGGAGCCCACATCAATGTCTGCAGACGATATCACGCCATCATCCGCTACTCTAAGATCCAGCGATGGGTCCCGCTTGTGCCGTGGACGCCAGGGTGCCGCCGGCGAGCGGCAGATCAGTTACAGGATATCCTTAATCAACAGCCTCCTTCTGCTGTTGATCGGTCTCTGCCTGGACGCTCAGGCCCTCGCCGCGCAAACCACGATCGCCGTCGCAGCGAACTTTACGAATGCCACCCGCGATATCGTGCGTTTGTTCGAGAAGACCAGCGGACATCGGGTTAAGGTAAGTTTCGGCTCTACTGGAAAGCTGTACGCTCAAATCGAGAATGGCGCGCCGTTTGATGCATTTCTTGCAGCGGATGCGGCGCGTCCGACCAAGGCCGAGAATGCGTCGCTGGCTGTCAGGGGCCACCGCTTCACCTACGCCGAGGGCAAATTAGCGCTATGGAGTGCGACTCCGGGGCGATTCGACAATGGAGGTTCCTATATAAAATCCGGGGGTTTCAAACGCCTCGCGATCGCCAACCCCAAGACAGCACCCTACGGACTCGCGGCGCGACAGGTCATGGAGCGCCTCGGCATCTGGAAATCACTTCAGCCGAAGGTGGTGCGCGGTGACTCCATCGCGCAGACCTTTCAATTCGTCGTTACCGGCAATGCTCAAGTCGGGTTCGTCGCACTCTCTCAAGTCAAGGCATGGAGCGGCGAGGCCGGTTCCTTTTGGGAGGTCCCCAATGGTCTCTACGCCCCCATCGACCAACAAGCGGTCTTGTTAACAAACGGAAAAGAGAACGTGGCGGCAAAGGCATTTCTCGAATTTTTGAAGGGGCCTGAGGCGCGCGCAGTCATCACCCGCTACGGCTACGGTATCGAATAGCTCATGATTAGCGACTGGCAGGCAGTCTTCATCACGCTCAAACTGGCGACACTCACCACCCTGATTCTCATGGTCGTGGGCACACCCATCGCCTGGTGGCTGGCCCGCACCCGGCATTGGATGAAGCAGCCTATCGCCTCGTTGTTGACCTTGCCATTAGTGCTGCCGCCAACAGTATTGGGTTTTTATCTGCTGATCATCATGGGCCCTCACGGTCCGGTCGGGGCACTCACGGAGTCTCTGGGCCTAGGAACCTTGCCCTTTACCTTCGCCGGGTTGGTTGTGGCCTCAGTCATCTACTCTCTGCCATTCGCAGTACAGCCACTACACAATGCATTCGAGGCCTTGGGAGATCGTCCGTTGGAGGTCGCGGCCACCTTGCGGGCCACGCCCTTGGATCGCTTCATGACGGTGGCCGTACCGCTGGCGCGTCCGGGCTTCTTGACAGCAGCCGTGCTAGCGTTTGCCCACACCGTGGGCGAATTTGGGGTGGTATTGATGATCGGCGGCAGCATTCCCGGAGAGACCAAGGTTCTGTCCGTTGCGATCTACGACCACGTAGAGACCTTGGACTACGGCCACGCCCACTTGCTCGCAGGCGGCATGCTGGTGCTGTCCTTCCTGGTCCTGCTGACGCTCTATATGACCAATGGGCGACTCAATCGGGCGAACAAGTCGTGATCCACGCCCGCTTCCAAACACGTCTCTCTGACTTTTCTCTTGATGTCGACGTGACCTTACCCGGACAAGGCATCACCGCCCTGTTCGGCCATTCCGGTTCCGGCAAGACCACCCTGTTGCGTTGCATCGCCGGATTGCATCATGCCAAAGGCGAGTTGCGCGTCAACGGGGATGCCTGGCAATACGATGGGCGATACCTGCCGGTCCACAGGCGTCCACTGGCTTACGTATTTCAGGAGGCAAGCCTGTTTTCACACCTATCGGTACGCCGCAATCTCGAATATGGCTTCAAGCGAGTCCCCGAGTCGGAAAGAAAAGTGGCGATTGACGAGGCCGTGAACTGGCTGGGGCTGGCATCACTGCTGGCGCGACAACCCGACAAGCTCTCAGGCGGCGAACGGCAACGCGTAGCCATCGCCCGCGCCCTGCTGACCAGCCCAAAGTTGCTATTGATGGATGAACCGCTCTCAGCGCTCGACCACCACAGCCGTGGCGAGATCATGCCCTATCTGGAGCAACTACACGACACCTTGTCGATCCCCATGATTTACGTGACGCACTCACCCGACGAGGTCGCCCGTCTGGCTGACCATTTGGTCATCATGGAAAACGGCCGCGCCCTGGCCAACGGACCGCTGACCGAGACCTTGGCCCGCCTCGATCTACCCATACGGCAGGACGAGGACGCCAGTGTGGTGCTAAAGAGCACTATCGCCGAGATCGATCGAAACTGGCATCTGGCCCGGGCCGAGTTCCCCGGCGGCAGTCTATGGGCGCGCGATCCTGGCAGGCAGATCGGGCAAAAACTGCGCGTGCGCATCCTGGCGCGCGATGTCAGCCTGGCGCTGGAACATCACCCTGACAGCAGCATCCTCAACGCATTGCCCGCCGTGGTGACCGAACTGGCTGACGGCAATCACCCGGCCGTGCAGCTGGTGCGCGTCGAGGTTGGAGAAACCCCGCTACTGGCAAGACTCACTGCCCGCTCTGTCGCGGGACTGGGACTGAGGCCCGGAAAAAGGGTCTGGGCTCAGATAAAGTCCGTGGCGGTAATTGACTGACAACGACCTGCGCTATTCACCGTCGCAGACTATCGTCGCCAGAAAATCCTGAAGCGTCCGGCCGGGTACACTCTCGAAACACTCCGTCAGGGCCTCCACGCGCGCCATCCGATCGAGCCGAAAATGCCGGAATTCGTCCCTCAACTCGCACCAAGCGACAAGCGTCCAGACCTTGCCCCAGTAGAAGAGGCCCAGCGGATGCACGGTGCGACTGGAATGTTGACCATCTCCTCGGGTGTAGTCGTAGCGGGTTTTGTGCCGCTGCCTGATAGCGCGGCGTAGCAAGGCGAGGGTTTCGGCGACCTCATCGGAGAAGGCGAAATCAGGCACGATGAGATCTTCACGCACCAGTTCCGGCCTGAGCCTATCGGGGATCACATGCTCGATCTTGCCGACGACCTGAGCGGCGGCGCGCGCGAGCCCCTTGTCGGTCCAAACCTGCACCATGCGCGCACCCAACAGCAGCGCTGCCAATTCCTCTTCATTGAACATGAGCGGCGGCAGCTGGAAACCCTTCAAGAGGCGATACCCCACCCCCGCGGCCCCGGCGATGGGTACCCCCGACAAAGACAGGTCCTGCATATCACGATAGATGGTGCGCTCGGAGACATCGAGGTTCTCCGCCAGGAAGCGCGCCGTGACGGCCCTGTTGTGACTCAGAAGCTGAATGATCTGAAACAGGCGATCGGCACGGCGCATAAAGTCAAAGGCCCCGCATGCTGGTCTTACGTAGGATCCATAGTGGAATAACTGATTAACGACAGCGTGGCCCCCTGCGGGTCCTGTATCACCGTAAACCGGCCCACGCCAGGTATGTCCGTCGGCGGGACAGAGACCTTGCCGCCGAGCTGTTCAACACGGGAGGTCATGGCATCCACGTCGTCAACCGTGACGTAGGCGCCCCAGCTGGGCGGCATACCCTGGGCCTGCGGAGGGACCCCCATGATGCCGCCCATCTGCGCGTCGCCGACGTTGATCATCGTGTAGTCCGTTCCGTTATTGTTGATATCCTGCAGGGTCCAACCCAGCAACTCGCCATAGAATGCCTTGGCGCCCGCTACATCTGTGGTCAACAGCTCGTTCCAGCTGAATGCGCCGTGCTGTTTCATCGTTTCCATCGTCATCGAGTAATCCTCCTCTTAAGTGATTGGGGAAAGGGCACTCTAGCAAGGACCTCCTGACAGCATTATGTCAGGAGAGAATGGCTTACACCGTCTTTTTTTCGCTCATCAACCAAGATTGGGTGGCGCCGAATTTCCTTGAGGCGGTCGCCGTGTGCGACTACGGAAACCGTGCCCCTTTGCCCCCCACGCGGGGCGGCATCTCCGTCCCACCAAGGAATGGCATAACAATTGCGTAGATCTTGAAAACCTGTCCCGGGCGTCATTTTTTTGGCTCAGAGTATATACAATGGGGGCTCGACATCGATAAACACACAGCAGTCAGCCATTCACTGGCCCAGGCCTGGCTGGCATTGCAGTGCCGGATGATTCCCCACGCTCGTGAGGCCGTGACGATATTTTGCGGCGAACAGATTAGCCCCGCCCCCCCGACGGCTTGTTGGCCGGATGATGCCCGGCACAACGCTGAATTGCTTTCAGCGGCCCATCTGGCGCTTTCCAGACACGCCCCGGTGATTAGCGCGCGCGCAAATGATGAAGATGATGAAGGTACGGGGGATACCGAGAACCTGATCGTCGCCTGTCCGCTCGTCCTGAATGGGACTCCCTTCGGAACGATCGCGGTACATTTGAATGCATCGCGAGGACAGCAGGCCACGGTCCTCCATCTGCTGCAATGGGGGGCCGCATGGCTGGAGCTTGCAATCTCCCGCCGTGCGCACGCCGACGAGCCGGCATCACACCGTTGTATACCACTCGTTGAAGCGGTACTTGCCGCCGAGGGCAGCCAAGCCGCGATGACCATTGCCGTCGGTGAATTGGCCAGACTGCTTACCTGTACACGAGTGAGCATGGGATTGGTCAGACAGCAAAAGGCCCGCCTCCAGGCCTTATCGGGGAGCTCGGCATACGCTCAACGCTCCACCTTGGTCGGCTGTATCGAAGATGCCATGACCGAGGCCTACAGGCAGGGTCAGGCAATCACTTTTTCGCCCGTTGCAACAGATCGTACCGACCCACCTTCCGCGCATGTCAGGCTATCTGAAAAGGGAACCTCGGGGTGGATCCATACCACCGTATTGGGTGAACCGGATGCCGATCAAGGGGTCATCTGCCTAGAGCGGTCCGCCAACCAGCCGTTCGGGACCGAGGACCTTCACTTCATCGACGAGGTCTCTGGGGTGATCGGCCCGCTCATACGACTAAAACAACAAACAGAAGGGACCCTGTTCCGGAATGTGCGTACCGGACCTCTTGGGGCCTCCGGCCGCCGCCTTCGATCGTCGCGACGGCGATTGCTTGGCTCTATCCTAGCAGCCATCGCACTCGGCATTGGCGCGCTTGCCGCAACTCAGGGGACCTTCCGGGTCAACGCGCCGGCCGCCCTGGAGGGTCGGATACAACGCGTCGTGGCAGCACCCTTCGAGGGGTATATCGCGGGCACGCATTTTCGTCCCGGCGATGCCGTCAGGTCTGGCGAGACATTGGCCGAACTCGACGACCGTGACCTGAAGCTCGAACGCCGACAATTGGCCTCACAGCATGCGGAGACCCTTAAGCAGTATAATAAAGCCCTGGCCGAACTCAACCACGCCCAGGCCCGCATCCTTCAGGCCCAGGTGTCTCAAATCGAGGCCAGACTGGACCAGGCCGATTCGCATCTGGCCCGTACGATCATCAAGGCGCCCTTAAGTGGAGTCATCATCTCCGGTGACCTGAGTCAGTCGCTGGGGGCGCCCGTCGAACGCGGACAGGTCCTGTTCGAGATCACGCCCCTGGATGAGTATCGCGCCGTCTTCAGCATTGATGAAGCGGACATCGCGAACATTGCGGTCGGTCAGCAGGGCTCGATTGCGCTGGCGGCCATGCCGGGAAAGCGGATTCCACTTGAAGTGGACAAGGTTGTCTCGGTATACAAGACCGATGGCGAGGGGACGGAATTCCGTGTCGAGGCCCATATCACCGAATCGAGTGTGATACCGAAGCTGCGCCCTGGCATGCAGGGCATCGGCAAGATCGAGATCGGCCCCCGCAGCTACCTTTGGATCTGGACGCATCACTTTACCAATTGGCTGCAACTGCGATTTTGGTCATGGCTGCCCTGAGGATGCGCGTCCATGTCTAACGCAAGCGCGCCCACTCTCGATGCATGGGCCTTAATCGCCCCTCAGTGCCTCAAACTGGCGCAGCATGTCGGCCTGAATAGCCACCGTTACCGGGGCCGAAACTGGTGTGTCATCCATGACAGAATATCCACCCGCTACTTCCGCATCGACCACCGTGGCCACGAATTTCTCCGGCGACTTGATGGTACCCGTACGGTCGCCTCGATTGTCGATGAGCTTAACCTCGAGCTGCCCGAGTCCCCCGTTGATCATGATAGCGTCGTCACCCTGATAGCCCGGTTGCATGCGGCGGAGCTTATCCAAGGGGAACAGAACATAGACCCGAGCGTGCTCCATGAACGCCGGGGCGCGCTGCGAAACTCGCGCGCGCGCGCCTTTTGGTTGCGCCCGTTGAGTCTCCGTTTTCCTCTCATCGACCCGGACCGGCTGCTGAACCGTATCGCCCCCTGGTTTCAACCATTGTTTAGCCGTCCCGCCGCCGTGATATGGGCCATCACCGTCGCCAGCGCCGTCATCATAGCCTTGTCACACTGGGGGTCACTGACGTCACATTGGTCCAGCCGCGCCCTGGACCCGCAAAATCTCCTCGCGATGATGCTCGTCTATCCGGTCGTCAAGCTCTGCCATGAACTCGGCCATGGCCTGGCGACCAAGACCTATGGCGGAGATGTCCACGAGGCGGGCGTTATGCTGCTCGTGCTGGTCCCGATACCCTATGTGGATGCCTCCGCGTCCTGCATCTTCGAGGACAAATGGCAACGCATGGCGGTCAGCGCCGCCGGCATCATCGTCGAGCTGTTCCTGGCTGCCCTGGGTTGCTTGGTCTGGTTCAATACCGAACCGGGCCTAGTGAATGATATGGCCTTCAACGTACTGTTTCTCGGCAGCGCCTCGACGCTGCTATTCAACGGCAACCCCTTGCTGCGCTTCGACGGCTACTACGTCCTGACCGATGCCCTGGAGATCCCTAATCTGGGGCAGCGTTCGACACATTATCTGCGCTATCTCCTCAATCGCTATCTGTTCGGACTACGAGACGCGATATCCCCTGTGACGGCTAAAGGAGAATGCGCTTGGTTTGTAGTCTACGGCATAGCGGCGACAAGCTATCGCATCGTCATCGCGTTTTCGATTGCTCTCTATATCGCCGGAAAGTACTTCTTTGTCGGCGCCCTGCTCGCGCTCTGGTGTCTGGCGAGCATGATCGCGCTGCCGTTGTGGAAAGGCGTCACCTATCTGCTCGGTAGCCCCGCCCTGGTTGGACATCGCCTGCGCGCCTTGAGTCTCTCAGGCATCGTCACGGGGACCGCCGCCGTGTTCATCTTCCTAATTCCCATGCCCTCATGGACCCAGGCGGAGGGCGTATTGATTCCGCAGGAACATTCCGAGGTCTCAGCCCGACTTGACGGCTTCGTCACCGAAGTCTTGGTGTCCGGGAACCAGTTGGTTCACAAGGGAGATACACTGATCGAACTCAGCGAGCCCTTACTACCTGCCCGTATTTCCATTGCATCCTGGAGGCTCAAAGAGTACCAGGCGAGGGAACGGGCCGAATTCATGCGCGACCGCGTACAGCGAGGTATCTACGGCGAGGAAATCGCTCGGATTGAGGCCGAACGGATGGGGCTGAACGAGGAGTCATCACGGCAAACCGTCACGAGCCCCGCTAGTGGCGTGTTCGTCCCCACTCTGACCACAGGGCTTCAGGGTCGTTTCGTAAAAAAGGGTACGGTGTTGGGTTACATCGCCGATCCAGAACAGGCCAGGGCTCGGATCGTGATCCCACAACAAGCGCTGAACAGCGTGCGCAACGACACCTTGTCCGTCGAACTCCGATACCCACATCACCCCGAGGCCGGTCTGCCCGCAACCATCCTCAATGAAATCCCCCTGGTCGGCAGCCGCCTGCCAAGCCGCCTCCTAGGCACCCAAGGCGGAGGCGCCATCACGGTCGACGCCCGTGATGGCCAAGGGACCCGGACCCTGGAGCCGGTCTATCAGTTGGACATCAGCGCACCACTCACAGGGGATATTCCCCGACTGGGCAGCAGGATCTATGTGCGCTTCAATCATCGCGTGGAACCACTTGCGAGCCAGTGGTCCCATTGGCTGCGTCAACTGCTGATTGATCGGCTGGCGGTTTAGCGCATAAGGCCCAAGTCTATGGCGTTGTTTAAAGAAAGAACCGGCTGCGGTCGAATTATTAGCATACTTTAAGAGGGATTTCGGGCCTGATATGTCTAAGAGAACAACGATTCGTTTTTCAAAACGGTGGCTCGCGCCTGGACTCGCCATGGTGTTCTTCGCGTTACCATTCATACCTACCCAAGCGGCCGACCGGACCGCCTACGATTGCGTCATCACGCCCTCCCAGACCGTAGACGTGAGCAGTCCGGTATCCGGGACACTGTCAGAGGTCACAGTCGACCGTAGCGATCGGGTCGCTAAAGGACAAGTGCTTGCACGGCTGAATGCTGAGGTGGAAACAGCGACCACCGCCCTGGCTCGAGCCAAGGCAAAACTCGACAGTGAAGAAGACATTGCGGCCGTCAACCTCAAATTTGACGGCGAACGACTGAACCGATTTCTCGCCCTCTATGGCGTGTCAATGACCTCGTCCCAGGACAAGGATGACGCCGAACGCAAGGTGGCGCTGTCGCATGCGCGCCTGCAGTATGCCAAGGCTATGCGCAAGGTTCGCCAGCTCGAATTACGCGCCGCTGAAGCGCATGTCGATCAAAAGGTTATCCGCAGTCCGATCGACGGCGTCATATTGAAGCGCTATAAGACCGTCTCCGAATATATCGAGGCCCAACCTATCGTCCGGGTAGCTCAGCTCGACCCGCTCTTCATTGAAGCCATCGTCCCCATGGAGCAATTCGGGCAGATCAGGCCCGGCATGCATGCACAGGTGTTCTCCGATGCCTTTCATCAGGGACCTCAACTGGCCACGGTCCATATCGTTGATCAGATGGGCGATGCCGCAAGCGGCACTTTCGGCGTCCGACTCGAACTGCCCAATCCAGATTGGGCGCTACCGGCAGGGGTCAAGTGCAACGTCCAGGTACTGACTGAAACCACGCCTATCGAAAACGATAGCGCGACCCACACAGGCTATGACAAGCCATCGCCCCACCACGCCGCGCTCATCAACAAGAGTTCAACGCCTGCCTCGGCATCCCCGCTCAACACGGTATCCCTGCCACTAACATCTGGATGCTCCTCGCTGGGGCCTTATGCCGACGAATCGGCCATACAGCCCTTGCTTGGAATCCTTGATAAGGAACATGTCACGTATGCCTTGCGCAAAGACCGCCCAGGCGCGAAGTACCTGTTGCTATCACCCGAACAGGAGAACCCACAACAACAAGCGGACTTGATGAAACGCATGAAGCAGGTCGGGGTCAAGGATATGGATGTCGTGGAACGGGGTAAATTCCGTGGCCGCATCGCGCTCGGGGTATTTGCCCGAGAGGAAAACTCCATGCGGCGAACCACAGAACTCGCCAACCTGGGTTTTTCGAGCGAGACGCATCGGATTCGTAATAGACAACCGGCCCTTTGGGTCGATATTAGACGACCGATCCAGGACGTCAATGCCCTAGTCTCCCGTGACCGTGCGTCTGCAAATGGCGAACCGGGAGATCAGCTCAAGGACCACGGGTCGATATGCCCTGCCCGATTTTCCTCATAGCCGTCTTGCGCGAGACGACCTAAAACGACCCCGGGCAACGCGATCATCATGTTAGGAAGGCGGAACAGGCATCGACCAAGGTCGCCATACCACCCCCACGGAACAGCCCAGCCTGCCAGCGGGTTCGGGTTCGAACCGCTCGAACCTCGGCTGCTGATGTCTGCCGATCCGTTTGGACTGGCCATCGCTGGGATGAGCGTCGATAGCGCATCCCATGCATACCCTGATCTGCACACTACCGACCCTGTCCAATCGCTGCTATCCACTCTGACGCCCGAATATCACGACCGCCTCAACGATGCACCGCTTCCAGACGCGCCACCCGCGCTACCCCTGGCGACACTAACAGGGCTATACGATCTCGAAAACCAGGATGTCGACCCCGCCAATATCGCGCTAGGCCCGGTCGACGGCAACCCGATTCCAGCCCGCCATGAGCTCGTATTCGTCGATATGCGGGCCCCGGACGTCGAATCTCTAATCTCAGATATCCAATCGAACCACGGCTCGACTGCCTATGAGGTCGTCATCATTGACCCCGATCGTGACGGCGTGGCCCAGATCAGCAATGCCTTGGTCAACCACCAGGGGGTAGACGCCGTACATATCGTCTCACACGGGCAAGACGGCGCTGTGCAGATCGGTAACGAGTGGCTGACCCTAACAGGGCTTACGCGCCACAGCGACGCCATCTCGGGCTGGGGACAGGCCCTGTCAGCCAATGCCGATGTATTATTCTATGGATGCAATCTGGCCTCCAGCGCCGACGGCGTGGCCCTGGTGGACGCTCTGGGAGATCTGACCGGGGCCGACGTAGCCGCCAGCGCTGATCTGACCGGCAATACACGTCTGGGTGGTGATTGGGATCTGGAATATCATCGCGGCACTATCGAAACCACTCTCGCGTTCAGCGACCAGTTACAAGAAAGCTGGACTGGTGCCTTGGCCGCGACCAACCCCCTCTGGCTGACCACCCAAAAGGATGTCCGCACCGGAGGCCAACCCGGCATCGATACCTGGCAGGCAGGCGACCTGGCGCAGATCGCGGACCCCAACCTGGCCTTTGAACAGGGCGGACTGACGAATGGCACCGTATCGATTGCCTTCGATGTCGATTTATTCGCAAGCGGCGCCAATATATCCGGGATCCACTACGTCAGCCAGGACATCACCATCGGGCTTTCCGCCTTTCCGCTCAAGGCGGGTGACCTGTTGTTCAGCGGCGACGCCACGACCTGGGGTGGAAACTCGGCATTGAGCCTGAGCGTGGGATTTTCCAACTCGATTGCATCCGCGGCTGGCGACGTTATGGTCTTTCGCCCGGACGCAGCCGGCGACTACAGCGCAGGCTCCTTCGCCAAGTTGTTGAGCAACCCAACCGGTCACACGCTCAGCGGGATCAGTCTGATCGAGGCCAACACCGTTGTCGGCGACGCGACCCTGGATCAGGGAGATTTCCTGTTCACGGTCGGCAGTACGGGGGGAGCTGGATCATTATCCCGCGACGTCCTTCTCTATCAGGTCACCGATGGCGGCCTAATGCCGACATCAGGGGCGACAACCGTTCTGTTAGACGGCCGCGAGCTCGGTCTATCCAAACTGCACGGGGTCGACCTTGTGGAAGCGTCCAGCACGGTCGGCGGCTACACACTGAATATCGGATCGGTCTTGTTGACGACCGACGCATCCACAGTGGGTTCGAATGGATTGGTAGTCAACAAGCACGATGTCTTCGCGCTCAATGTCACAGCCACGACCATGGTTGCCGGCGCCGGCAATACCGCTGCGACGGCCGGCTTGGTCTTCGATGGCAGCGACCTTGGCTTCGATATCGGGAGCGAGTCCCTGGACGGCCTGACGTTGACGCTGACCTTCAATAACCCGCCGACCGTGACGACGTCCGGTACCCCGCTGACCTACACCGCCCTGGATCCCGCAACGGTCATCGATCCGTCGATCACGGTCACAGACAGCGACAGCCTAACGATGAACTCCGGATACCTGAATGTCGCGCTGTCGAGCGGTGCCACAGGCAACGACAACCTGGGCGTCGTAAACGGGGGCAATGTCACAACGGTTGGAGCAACCGTCCAGGTCAGCGGCGTTGCCGTGGGCACGATCGACGCTGTTAATAACGGCAGCAACGGCAACGCCCTGTTGATTCATTTCAATGCCGCCAGCACACCCGCTGCGGCCCAAGATGTCGCCCGCCAGATTACCTATCAAAACACCGCTGGGACACCGAGCACGGCAACCAGAATCGTCAATTTCGTCGTAGATGACGGAGCCGGAGGAACAAGTATCGCCGGCCAGAAAGCGATCTCCTTTACCGGCGCCTCGCCCCCTTTGTTGACCTTGACCGGGACGAACGCGTCCTATACCGAAAACGCCGCCCCGGTACTGCTTGACCCCGGCGCGACACTCACCGATGCCGATAGCGCGAACCTCAATGGCGGCTACATTCGCCTGTCGACGGCCATCAATGGCGCGACAAGCGATGTTCTTGCCGTCACTTCCGGCGGCAACGTCACCCTGAGTGGGTCCAACGTACTTGTCAGTGGCAATGTCATCGGCACGATCGACGCATTCAATAACGGTCTGGCCGGGAGTCCCCTATGGATAAACCTGAGCAGCGTCAACAGCACCCCTGCCGCCGTTCAGGAAGTCGTTCGTCAGCTCAGTTTCAGCAGCGGATCCGACGCCCCCTCACCATTGACCAGAAGCGTAAGCATTCTTATCGCCGACGGCAGCGGCGCCGTCGGCTTGAGCCGGGACCAATGGGTCGATGTCTTATCCGTCAACGACGCCCCCAGCGGCGCCAACGCAACCGTGACCACGCTCGAGGAGACTGCGTATACCTTCTCCCTCGCGGACTTCGGCTTCAGTGACACGCTCGACAATAACAGCTTCATCGGGGTCAAGATTTCCGCGTTGCCAACCCTCGGCACTTTGACCAACGGCGGCGTGGCCGTCAATCCCGGTGACGTGATCAATACCAGCGATATACTGGCGGGGACATTGAGTTATACACCGGTAGTCAATGGTGTAGGCGCGCCATATACGAGTCTTAATTTCCAAGTACAAGACTCCGGCGGTACGGCTAACGGTGGCATCGACCTTTCATCCGCCAACACACTGTCCATCAACGTGACCAACATCAACGATGTCCCAACCGGATCGGTCACGATCTCGGGCGCAGCCACCGAGAACCAGACGCTGACCGCAGGCAACACCCTCGCCGATGCCGACGGCCTCGGCACGATCGGCTATCAGTGGCAGCGCAACGGTATTGATATCACCGGCGCAACCGGATCAACCTATATCCTGGGCAATGCCGATGTCGGATCGGCCATCTCGGTCGTCGCCAGTTACACCGACGGCCATGGCAGCAACGAATCCGTCGCCAGCGCCGCGACGACTGCCGTCGCCAACATCAATGACGCCCCAACCGCGCTCCATCTATCCAATTGGATACTGAATGAAGGCGCCGACACCTCTTCCGGCGTCGTCGTCGGCACGCTATCCGCAAGCGATCCCGATACTGGAGATACCGCAACCTATTCGATTCAAGGCGGGACTGATGCTGCGGCTTTCAGCATCACCAACAGCAACGAGCTCACACTCACGTCAGGCATCCTGGACCATGCCGCAAAGCCATCCTACGACGTTGTCGTTCGGGTCACCGATTCAGGGGGACTCAACCTCGACGCGTCGTTCAGCATCACCATTAACCCGGTAGCCGCCTTCGTCTCACAGGTCACGGCGGCGGCCAGTCAATCCGCCGTCGGTGTCGTGACCGCGTCACCGGCAGAGGTCACCTCATCCATAGTGACGCCCCCTACAACGCCGGGTACAACCGTCTCTACCACCCAGACCACGACCGTTGAGGCCCCTGCCGCGACCCGCTCATCCCAGGAAGGCATTGATGAACGACTCATGTTCCAGGCGGCCGTGATGGCACAGATGTCCGAATCCGACATCGGCGCGGCAACGAGCCTCAACGACAACGCAATCAGCGAAAATCCGGCGGCAGCCGATTTGCGCTCGCAACGCCTCACCGAACAAGCCACTAACCCAGACCAAAACGCGCAGCTCAGGGCTGGCATATCAACCATCATGAAGTCCATCGAGATCGTGCCGCCGGGCTGGAACGGCATGATCAGCACGATAGCAGTCGACCCGTTGGCAATGCTGGGCAGCTACCAGATGAAAGGCTTCACGGATGAACTCGCCACGCTACGCGAAGGGGTCGACAAGGAGATTCGCTACGAGCAGATCGTTAACCATTCCGCGGCGGCCGCGACGGCCAGTCTGTCCGTCGGTTATGCCGCATACCTACTGCGTGGCGGCATTTTGCTGAGCAGTGTCCTGTCCTCGTTGCCGGCATGGACCTTTGTCGACCCGGCGCCGATTCTGACTTCGACAAGCAAAAAGAATAACAACGACCCTGACGACGAAAGCCTGGAATCCATGGTGGAGGACAATGATCACGAAACCGAGCGCACGGACGATATAAATAGATAGCCTATGAAAATAATCAGGATCCAAACTTGAGTCAAGCTGCCGACGAATCCTTTGCCGATACCTCTCGCCAATCTAGGCGCGGAGGCGGCGGCTTGCGCTGGATAAATTGGCGAGTTAGGGCATTGCTCGCATGGTTAGCGGGTGGCAGCGCGAGATTTCGCATTACACTTGGCTTGGTCGGCATTCTCTCCAGCTTGGTCATGCTGGCCGATCTGGTCGGCCTGTTCCCCGATCGAATAGCAGCCGTGCGCGCTGGCCGCATCGCCATGGCGGAGACCATGGCGGTCAACGCCACCGCCTACGTCTCTCAATCCGACCTAAGAAGATTGAAGGCTAATCTTGCGTTTGTCGCCCAACGGAACACTGATGTCCTATCGGCGGTGATACGCAGAGAAGACGGCACACTGGTGACGGAGATCGGTGATCACGTGACCCGCTGGCGAACACAGGCCAGCGGCGACGCGATTGAATCGGAAATGCGGATTCCCATTTGGGCAGGAAGCGAGAAGTGGGGCCACCTGGAGCTACGCTTTTCGCCGCTGACTCAAGCAGGCTGGACGGAATACTTCTCGCGCCCGCTTATACAGTTTATGGCGTTTCTGATTGGCACCTGCTTCCTGATCTACTACTTCTACCTGGGCAGGATGTTGACCGCGCTGAATCCCTCTCAGGCGATACCTAGTCGGGTACGCTCCACGCTAGACACCATTGCGGAAGGACTCCTCGTCGTCGACAAACGAGAGCGGGTCGTACTCGCCAATCAGGCCTTCTCCTCCCTGCTCGATAAACACACTGACCAACTGCTCGGTCTCAGCGTAAGCAATTTCGACTGGACCCTACCGGGAGACGAACCGCTCAACAGTATGGACGCCCCATGGCGAACGGCAATTATCGAGGGCACGCCTCAATTGAATCAGATGATTCGCCTACAGTTGAGCCCAACAGTGAGGCGGACCTTCATGGTTAACTGCTCCCCGATCATGGCCACTGGCGGCATGGTGGGCGGTGTGCTGATCAGTTTCGACGATGTCACTGAGCTCGAAGAGAAAGAGATCGAGTTACGTAAATCCAAGGAGCAAGCCGACGCGGCAAACCGCTCAAAGAGCGAGTTTCTGGCCAATATGAGTCACGAAATCCGAACGCCGATGAACGCCATCCTGGGATTCACCGAAGTGCTCAAGCGAGGAGTCCAACGTGATCCGGCTGAGACGAATAAACATCTCAACACCATCCATTCCAGCGGTCAGTATCTGCTGAATCTGATCAATGACATCCTCGACCTATCCAAGGTCGAGGCCGGCAACCTCGAGATCGAACGCATCCCCTGCCCTGTCCATGAACTGATCCTGGAGACTGTAAAGGTGCTCGGGGTCAAGGCTCGCGAAAAAGGCATCGATCTCTCCTTCGAAGCGGAGGGCGCGTTACCGGAAAAGATTCAATCCGATCCGGTTCGCCTCCGTCAGATCATCACAAACCTGATCGGAAACTCGATCAAGTTCACCGAACAGGGAGGCGTCAGAATCGTGGCGCGAATGACGAACGACGCCGGAGAGACTCAGCTTGCCATTGATGTCATCGATACCGGCATCGGTATGACGCCTGCTCAAGCCGAACGGATATTTGAACCCTTTTCGCAAGCGGACACATCCATCACGCGGAGATTCGGCGGCACCGGGCTTGGCCTTTCCATCAGCAAGCGGTTTACGGAGGCGATGGGCGGTGCCATCAACGTCAGTAGCAAACCCGGCAAGGGCAGCCATTTCACCGTGACCGTGGACACAGGTCCGCTCGACGGTGTGCGAATGATCTCTCCCGAGGAGGCTACCCTCGAGCGCGATACCGTGGTGGCCGAACACACCCTGTGGCAATTCCCGAGCGCCCGCGTCTTGGTCGTTGACGACGGAGAGGAAAACCGTTCACTCGTCAAGATTGTTTGCGAGGAGGTCGGGTTGACGGTCGAAACCGCGGAAAACGGGCAGATCGGCGTCGACATGTCCCGGGCCAAGCCGTACGACCTGATCCTCATGGATGTCTCCATGCCACAAATGGATGGCTATACCGCCACCCGCATTTTACGGGACGAGGGCGTCAAGACACCGATCGTGGCCCTGACCGCACACGCCATGGCGGATGTCGAACAGAAGTGCCTGGAGGTCGGATACTCGGCCTATATGTCGAAGCCGATCGATATCGACAAACTACTCGGACTCGCTGCCGGATATCTGGGCGGACAGGCCGCGCCGGGACATGAAAAGGGCAATCATCGAGAATCCGTCGAGGCCGATGACGCGCCGACCTCGTCAATACCGGAAGAAACGATTGCTTCGACGTTGGCGACCGACAACCCGAGGGTACAGGCACTCGTTGAACGATTCATCGAAAAGCTCCGATCCCAGATCACCGTTATGGAGGGATTCCTGGAGGCGCATGATTATGCGGAGCTGGTTCAACGGGCTCATTGGCTAAAAGGGGCCGGAGGCACGGCAGGATTCGATATCCTGTCAAAACTCGGGCAAACCCTGGAACAACACGCCCAGGACGGGGATCTGGCATTGATCGAGCAGGCACTTAACGAGTTGCGGAACCTGAGCGCCCAGGTTGTTGCGAGGCCCCACGCCAAAACCGAAGATCCATCGACACCGACGGCTGAAACCAATGATAGCAACGGCGCTGCCGTAACCCCTCTTGAGCCGATTCGATCAAGCATTCTGCACAAAGATCCCAGAATGCGCCCCCTCGTGGAACGCTTCATAGTTCGCCTTAACGAACAACTCACGCTCATGGAGATTGCATACTCAGACCAGGATTTCGAAGGCCTGGCCGGTTTGGCTCACTGGTTGAAAGGCGCTGGCGGCACGGTCGGCTTCGAGGCCTTCACTGATCCGGCCCAGCAACTCGAACACCTTGCCAGAGCCCGCCGCGAGGATGGGGTCAGAGAAACCATCGATGGATTGACCGCGCTATCGGCGCGGATAATGCTCACGGATGACGACACCCCCGGGAGCGATGCATTTTCGACACCTGGATACGGGCAACCGTAAGGTAGAACGACGAGATGAGCCCCGAACCCCATTCATCAATGATCGCTCAAAACACCGCTTTGCACGAAGCGGTCATTATGATGGTTGATGACGAACGCATCAACATGGAGGTCATCCAGATCTATCTGGAAGACGCCGGATATAATAACTTCATCATTTGCGACCACCCCAAGCAGGCGTTCGAGCTCCTGAGATTCGAGCGACCGGATGTGTTACTGCTTGACCTCATGATGCCGGAAATATCCGGCTACGATATCCTCCGCGCCGTCAGGGCTGACGAAGCGATCGGCGCTACCCCCGTCATTGTGCTCACATCCTCGACCGAGGGCGGCGCCAAACTCAAGGCGCTTGAGGCAGGAGCGACCGATTTTCTGGCCAAACCCGCAGACCCGAGCGAACTGACGCTGCGCATTCGCAATACACTGACCGCCAAGGCCTACCATGATCAGGTCGCCTTCTATGACCATACGACCGGCCTCCCCAATCGAAAGCTCTTTCTGAAACGCCTAGACCTGTCGATTCAACACGCGGAGCGCGAAGGACATCGCGTTGGGGTGATCAACATCGTCTGTGAACCGCTCAAACAACTCAGTTTGACCTTGAGCCAGGAAATGACGGAAAAGGTCATCGGGCAGGCCAGTCAACGGATAAGAAAAATCCTTCGTGACCACGATATCGTTTACTCCGACAGCCGTCGCTGCCTCGACATACCCGCAGTGACGGGGGATAGCGATTTTTCGGTGCTACTGCCCATGGTCCGCGACGCCAACGACGCCATCCGCGTGGCGAACCGGATGATGGCCGCAAGCCACGAAGCCATACATATCGACGGGAACGATATCCACCTGACACCGATTTTCGGTATCGCGACCTTTCCGGAAGATGCACAGGACGCCAGCGAGCTACTGGCCAAAGCCTCTGCCGCCTCGAGCTACGCCAAGCAGGACCCGCGGCGGAACTGCGTCCTATATTCCCGCGAGATACACGAACAGATTGCAGGGCGAGTCAAGCGGCTCCGTTACCTGCACACAGCGCTGGACAACAACGAGTTGCAACTCTATTACCAGCCCAAGATCGACCCCGCCACCGGAGCCATGGTAGGAATGGAGGCCTTGTTACGCTGGATCAACCCGGAGCTGGGCATGGTGCCTCCGGCCGAGTTCATACCTCTCGCGGAAGAATCCGGCCTAATCTTTCAGATCGGCGAATGGGTCATCCTTGAGGCCTGTTCCCAGGTCAGCAAGTGGCGTGCCGAAGGTATGGGAGACGTCTCCGTATCCGTCAACGTCTCGGCTCAGCAGTTTCAAAACCAGGATGTCGCAGGCATCGTCTCGCTTGCCCTGCAGAACTGCGGCCTGGATCCGAAATATCTCGTGATCGAAGTCACCGAGAGCATGATGATGGTAGACCCGGAACGAACGATCGAGGTCATCAAAAAGCTCAAAGGTCACGGCGTCTCGATCTCGATCGACGATTTCGGCACCGGATACTCGTCATTCAGCTATCTTAAACGCTTCCATATGGATGAACTCAAGATCGACAGATCGTTCATCGTGGATATCGATGACGACAGTGACCATAACAGCCGCATCATCGTCTCGGCCATTATCGCAATGGCTCATCGCCTTGGGCTCAAGGTAGTCGCCGAAGGCGTGGAAACCGACAAACAGCTTGCCATCCTCCAACAATACGACTGCGACGTGATCCAGGGTTTTTATTTCAGCAAGCCCCTGCCGAACCAAGAGTTATCGCGATACGCGCTCGGTCACAATATTTCCCGAAAAATGAAATCCAATGGCTAATACCCGGCGGAATAGCGCACCCAGTCTGGCCGCGCCTCACGGCCCGGGTTCAAGCTCGATTATGCCACTGGCAGTCACTCGGATGACTTGATTTCCCGAGGCGATCGCGGGCCCGGACGTGGACTCCATCATGGCCATGCGGGCCTCCGGCTGATACGGCGGTGACGCATCTGAAGGGGCGAGGATGATCTCAACAATCCGGTAACCTTTGCGCCCCAACTGTTGAGCGACCTGTTCGGCGCGATGCTGGAAAGCCGCCAAGGCCTTGGCGGCCTGGGCGTCCTCGGTCCGCTCTCTCAGTTGCGCCGACACCGAAAATCGCATGCTCTGGATCGCAAGCCTTTGCTGGAGAGTCCCCAGCAATCCGCTTACCTGCTCAATATCCGTACCTTCCAAGTTCAAACCCTGACGCACACGCCACCCCGTGACCTTATGAGTGTTGCTATAGATCGGACGGGTGGCGTAACTGCCAGTCTGCACATGAAAACGGCCGTCCTTTCGGACGATATCCAATGCCCAGCGGATGTTGTCGTTGACTACGCGCGTTAAGGGAACGATCTCGCGTCCCTGTTCCTGGGCATAGAGCGCCAAAATGAGGGTATCGTTCTCTACTTTTTGCTCTGCGCTTGCAGACAGGTGAATACGATCGTAATGAACTGCCTCCGCATGACTTGCGGCCTGCATGCCTACGAGCATGCAGAATATCGTCATTAGACGTCTCATGAAGCCTCCTTTCGCCCTAGATTAGACCAAACCAACCTCATACAACCCGCTCGGTGCACGTTGACGTTACCGATCGGTCCTATACATACATTCGAGTGTGTATATAATAAATTTTCATGCCCACCCCTGCTAATGGATTCTACCCATGTCGCATCGATTTTTCACAAGTCGCCTCCACCGGTATTCGCTCGATACGCGCCAAAGACCGCTTCTGGCGCTCATCTTTCCACTCGCCTTCGCGCTGACTGGCTGCAACCAACAAGGCGACGTGACTGGCGGACAGGGTCCCGGCGAAACCATGCCCGCCCTGCCGGTTACGGTCATCGAGGCCCACGTTCAGTCCGTGCCCGTGACCATTGAGGAGGTGGGGCAAGTGGAGGGCTCCAAGGATGTGGAAGTCAGGGCTCGCGTGTCGGGCTTCCTAACCCGGCAACGGTATAGTGAAGGTCAAAAGGTCAAGCAGGGTGAGGTCTTGTTCGAGATCGATCGGGAACCCTTTGAGATTGAGCTGGCACAGGCCGACGCCACGCTGGAGCAAAACAAGTCCAATCTGGAAAAGGCGGCACGCGATTTCAAGCGCTTGACGTCGCTGATCAAGAACAAGGCCGTCAGTCAGAAGGACCTGGACGATGCAACGACCACGCTGCGGACGGCGCGGGCGGATAAACTGGCCGCCGAGGCGCGGGTCCGTAGCGCCAAGCTTGACCTGTCTTATACCTCTGTCGTCGCACCCATCACCGGCATCGCCGATCGCGCGCAGTATTCCGAGGGCACCTTGGTCAGCGCCGGCGCCGCGACAAGCCCGCTGACAACCATGCACATCATCGACCCGGTCTGGGTCCGCTTCGCTTTTTCCGAGCATGAGGCCCGACAGTTGCGTCAGACTGGCGCCAAGACCTTTGTCAAACTGGCCATGGCCGGAGATCATGCTTATCCACTGACCGGCAGGCTCAACTACACGGCCTCGACTATCAGCACATCAACCGGCATGGTGGCCATGCGTGCCGAGTTCCCCAACCCCGACTCACGCCTTCTACCCGGTCAGTTCGTCCGCGTCCTGGTCACGATTGGTGAACGAAATGCCGTTCTGGTGCCCCAGGAAGCCTTGACCCAGACAGGCCAGGGGCAAATGGTGTTCACCGCCGGTTCGGGCGATACCGTGGTCCCCCACCCGGTCAAGACCGATGGTTGGCTGGGTAACAAGTGGATCGTAACCGACGGGCTAGAGAACGGTGACCGGATCATTACCGACAATCTGATGAAGCTGCGCCCAGGGGCACCGGTCGCACCGCACGCACCGGGCGCGTCGCCGGGAAAGGCATCGAGCGACGACACTAAGGCCGGCGGCAAGAAGACGGCTCAGGCCTCCTAAGCTCGCTCAACGACCGCGACACCTAGTCCGAGACACGTCAAGCCATGTCAAAATTCTTTATTGAACGCCCCATTTTCGCCACGGTATTGGCGATCATCATCGTGCTGTCCGGTCTCGTGGCGGGAAATATCCTGCCGATCGCCCAGTATCCCGAGATCGCGCCGCCGACCGTGACCATCACGGCACGATACCCAGGCGCCTCGGCCGAGACCCTGGCCAAGACTGTGGCCGCACCGATTGAGGAGCAGTTGTCGGGCGTCGAAAACCTGCTCTACTTCAACTCCACCTCAGCCTCCAACGGCTCGATCTCGATCACGGGCACATTTGAGGTCGGGACCGATGCGGACAAGGCGACGTTCGACGTCAACAACCGTGTCCAGCTAGCGACCCCCAGGCTACCCGATGAGGTCCGACGCAACGGCGTGACCGTCGCCAAGCGCTCGCAGAATATCCTGCTAGTCGCGGCCCTGAACTCGCCAGATAGTTCCCGAGACATGCTCTACCTGTCCAACTACGCGAGCCAAAGCGTCGTCGACGAGCTCAAACGCATTCCGGGGACTGCGGACATCATCGTCTTTGGCGCGCGCGACTACTCGATGCGTATATGGCTCAAACCCGATCGCATGGCCCAGCTTGGCCTAACAACCGGTGACATCACATCGGCAATCAACGCTCAGAACGCTCAATACGCTGCTGGCAAGATCGGTGCCGATCCCGCTCCCGATGGCCAGCAGCTTGTTTACACTGTGACCGCCCACGGACGCATGCTTCAACCCGAGGAGTTCGGCAATATCATCCTGCGCGCAAGCGGGTCCGAGGGTGTCCTCAGGCTCAGCGACGTGGCCCGTATCGAACTCGGCGCGCAGAGTTACGATCAGGCCAATACCGTCAACGGACAACCTTCGATCGCGGTCGCGGTCTTCCTGCAAACGGGGGCCAATGCCCTAGACGTCGCCGATGCCGTTCGCGTGCGTATGGCCGAGTTGAAAAAAGAGGATTTCCCCAAGGGCGTCGATTACCTGATCCCTTATGACACAACGCGGTTTGTCGCGGCCTCGATCGCCGCCGTCGAAAAGACCTTGATCGAGGCGGCGCTCCTCGTGCTACTCGTCGTCTTCGTGTTTCTGCAGACCTTCCGGGCAACCCTGATTCCGATGATCGCGGTGCCGGTATCGCTAATCGGGACCTTTGCCGGTCTGTGGTTGTTCGACTTTTCGATCAATACACTGACCTTGTTCGCCATGGTGTTGGCTGTCGGTATTGTCGTCGACGACGCTATCGTCGTGCTCGAGAACGTCGAGCGTCTGATGCGAGAACAAGGTATGCGCGCCTATGACGCCGCCTTGGAGGCCATGCGCGAGGTGCAAAACGCCGTTATCGGCATCGTATTATCGTTGGTCGCGGTCTTTATCCCGGTCGCGTTCCTGGGCGGCATCGCCGGTCAGCTCTATCGCCAGTTCGCGGTCACGGTGGCCATTGCCGTCGTGCTGTCGGGGGTCGTCGCCCTGACGCTGACACCCACCCTTTGCGCCGTGTTGCTGAAACCGCGCGAAAAAGAGGACAGCGGTCTCCTGCACAAGCTGTTCACGCCCTTCAACATCCTGTTCGGCTGGATCACCCGCCACTTTCTCAGCGGCGTCGCGTTCAACCTGCGTCATAGGATCTTCGCGCTTGGCGCCTTCGCCGGCCTATTGGCCCTGGTCGGTTTTCTATTCGTCCGCATCCCTGGCAGTTTCGTGCCTTCCGAGGACATGGGCTATATCATCACTGTCGTTCAGCTGCCCGATGGCGCGACCTTGGCCCGTACCCAGAAGACCACTGAGCAATTGCGTCACATGATGGATGGCAATCAGGCCATCGAGAACATCTTCATCGTCAACGGCTTTGATCTCATCAGCAGCAGCAACAAAAGCAACTCGGCAACGGTCTTCATGCCGCTGAAACCTTGGGACAAACGCCAACAGACGGCGCTGGAGCTCGTAAAGGAGGTCAGCGGCAAAGGCTTTATGCTGTCCGATGGTATCGCCTTCGCGATCAACCCGCCGCCAATTCGAGGCCTGGGTTCAACCGGTGGCTTCGAGGTGTATGTCCGCGGGCGCACCGATCCCGACCCGCAGCACCTTGCCACGGTCACGAACAACTTCATCGCCGAGCTAAACAAGGACCCCGCCCTGGTCGGGCTGCGCACCTTGTACCGACCCACGGTGCCCCAGCTGCGTGTTGAGGTCGATCGAGAAAAGGCCTTGTCCCTGGGCGTGCCTGTCGACAACGTCTTTGACGCCCTGCAGGCCCAGATGGGCTCTCTCTATGTCAACGATTTTAACAAGGCCGGCCGAACCTACCACGTGACCATCCAGGCAGACGCCCAGTACCGATCGAAGCCCGCAGACCTTGGCGATATTTATGTGCGCTCGACGACAAGCCGGCAGATGATCCCGCTCAAGGCCCTGATCACAGTCGAGAACATTATCGGCCCCGAGCAGATCGAACGCTATAACGGCTTTATCGCGGCCAAGATCTTTGGCAGCGCCAAGCCCGGCTTCAGCTCGGGCGAGGCGATCACGGCCGTCGAGCGAATCGCCAAACAATCCTTGCCCAAGGGTTACGACGTCGAGTGGACCGGCCAGGCCTTCCAGGAAAAACGCACCGGCAGCGCCTCGGTCTTCGCCTTCGGTTTCGCAATCGTCATGGTCTACCTGATCCTGTCGGCCCTTTACGAGCGCTGGAGTGTACCGTTCGCCGTACTGTTAGCCGTGCCGTTCGCGCTCTCGGGGGCACTCGGTTTCGTCATGATTCGGGGTATGGAAAACAATATCTACTTTCAGATCGGCTTGGTGGTATTGATTGGCTTGGCCGCAAAGAACGCGATCCTGATCGCCGAGTTCGCTATGCAAGGCATGGAGCACGGCAAGAGCGCCGCAGATGCGGCGCATGAGGCGGCTCGACTGCGTTTCCGGCCGATTGTCATGACCTCGCTGGCCTTCGTCTTCGGTGTATTGCCACTGGTTTTCGCAACGGGCGCCGGCGCCGCCGCCCGGCAGTCGATGGGTACGGGCGTATTTGGCGGCATGATCATCGCGACCTTTATCGCGCCGATATTCGTGCCCATGTTCTTCGCCCTGCTGGCGCACAAGCCCCGCCCGCGTCATGAGCACGAGCACCAAAACCTCCAGCACGACACGACCTGGGAGGATGGAAAATGACGTCCGACGCCAACTTTCTAGCACTCACGGGCGCCTCTAGGGATTCGCCTTCCCCCGGGCGCGTTGATTTGCCTTGAGGCCCCATAGCATGGAGAATGTGGCGCCTAAGCAAGACGGCCGCGGGATCCCTATGTCAGTCATTATCTATGAGCAACCACTGAACGAGCGGGTAAGGACCCTGCTCAGACTGGACTTTCTATTCAAGCAGGCCGCCCACGCCCTCGAAGATCACTCCGCCTGGGGCAGCCGGGCCACGATCAACGCCTTGATCGACATTCTCAATGTCTTCGTTCGATCGGATCTCAAGACAGAGCTCATTAAGGAGCTCGAACGACTCGCGACGATCCTGTCACCTCTGGAACACCGCCCCGGCGTGGATCAAGGCGCGCTGGGGAAGATCCTTCGCGACCTGGAGCGACTGATTGACCTGATGCAATTACAGCAGGGCCAGATCGGCAACGGTCTAAAGGATCACGAATTTCTCAACAATATCCGCCAGCGAAGTACGATCCCGGGAGGCACCTGTCATTTTGACCTGCCTGCCTACCATCACTGGCTGAATCAATCATCCGAAGACCGGACCCGCGACCTAGAAGGCTGGTTCGCTTCCTTCACACCGCTTAGGGATGCCTCCGAGCTGATATTGCACCTGACTCGGGAGAGCGCCAGCAGCAGTCGTGAGACAGCGGAACAGGGTTTTTTTCAGCAGGCGCTGGATACTCAGGTCCCGAACCAACTCGTCCGCGTGGTATTGGCGCAGCCAACGGACTGCTTCGCGGAAATTAGCGGCGGCAAGCACCGGTTCTCGATTCGGTTCATGCGCCCTGACGAGCAGGGTCACCCCTGCCAGACGGATAAGAATATCGAGTTCCAACTGCTCTGCTGCGCGATCTAAATACTGCTTTTGCACCCATTCGTTAGCGACCTGCCTGCCGGGCTTATGCCCCTTGCCACAGGCCGCTGATCGCGGCGATCCCGACCGCACCGCTCTGACGCGCCAGTCCTAGGTGGGATGGATGCATGCCGCCTAGGGCATAAACAGGCACGGTGCTGCATTCGACCAGCGCCCGCAACCCCGTCCAACCCAGCGTCGGCGCCCCAGGATGCGAATCGGTTGCCAATACCGGGGAAATGACGACCCAATCGACCCCGATCTCGCAGGCGTGCGCGAGCTCCAGCCGATCATGGCAACTGGCAGCGACAAAGGGGACGTTAGCCGGATAGGCGCGAGTCTGCATGAGGGTCTTCGCGTCCAGGTGCAGACCGCATCTGCCCTCTCCGTACGCGATCGTTTGACTATCGAGGATGAGGCGGACGGACCTGGGCGCGCAGAGCGCGATGGCCTCGCTGATCAAGACTTGGGCATCAGCGTCATTGATATGGCGCCCGGGGCGAAGACGGATCTGACCGACGCCCGGTTGCAACGATGCACTTAGACCCGTGAGATATGGATCGATCTCTCCCTGAAAAAAGGGCGTGATCAGGTAGAAGTCAGATAAAGATAGAGGTGCAAGCGACAGCGCAGGCCTCAGGCGTAGTAGTCGACCAACCCCGAAGGACGGGTATCCACGATTGATGCGCCGGCGGCCTGAAGATAGGCCTGCACCATCGTCCGTCGACTGCCGGTCTTCGATTCAGCATCCAGGAACTCTGCATCCCGGCGCGCCGGGAACGTGTCGTCCCTGAAAAAGAAACTGGGTCCCTGGCCTGCAGCCACATATTCACCGACATAGACCCGCTCGGACGAAACGGCGTTCACCGTCATCGTATTCCGATCAGGGGCGCTCGTCTCTGGAGCGGCGATGGCCCGAGCCGGAAGCACCGGTAAACGCGTACTGGAAATGCCTAGAGGTGAGACATTCATCGCGACAACGTATCAGGGTTTTTTGCTAATATCCAGTATTTTTTTGTCTGAATTAGAAGATGAGTTGCAACCCGATATGCCCGCCATTGTCCAAGTCCACATTCGGTCCGCTCGTCAGGTCGGCCCAAACATTCCGGTAACCGATATAGGCCAGGGCCTGAGGCAAGATCTCGTATTCTACACGGGCGGTTGCATAGATAAAGCGTTGGGCATCGACAAAGGTCACGATATCGGGGGCATAGTGGGCCTCGGCAGTAAAGCTCAGCCGGTTCAGCGCCTTGGGATGAAATCGGAGTCTGCCGCCCACGGCCAACGCGGCGACATTGTCATTATCGATCGTGGCCGCGAATAGCTTCACGCCAACACCGACATCCAATTCGGGGGCGCCGCTACCCGCGTTACCCACGACCATGAGACCCAACATGCCGAGCAGGCCGTCTTTGGCGTCGCCGCGACCGCTCGTATAGAGCGCGCCTATGTCCATCTCACTGTTACCCATCCCGGTAGGGTTACCGGCAAGGCTCGAAAAACGGGCCTGAGCACTGTCATTGCTCAGACTCAGATCCAGTCCCTGAGCCACCGCCTGACTACTGATGAAGGTGAAGGCGGTCAATACAAACCATAGAGGACGCAGCATAATCGATCTCCCATTCGTGATTGAGGCGCAATCTAGCACAGCTTGAATCAAAACGGCAAAGATCGCGACATTCAGTCAGGTGTACGGGCGCAGACCCAGATTTCTATGCGCGCCACGCCCGCCCGCCTCAGCGCTTCGGACAGAGATTGAACCGTCGCGCCCGTGGTCATGACGTCGTCTACGATCGCTACATGAGGCGGCAGGGATGTCTCGCGGACGCGAAAGGCCTTGCGCAGGTTCCGGTGCCGTTCGGCCGCAGTCATGCGGCTCTGGGCCTCCGTGTGGCGTATACGCTCGCAGGCACGGGTATTCATCCGAACGGAAAGCGCTCGCCCTACCGAACGGGCCAACTCAATGGCTTGATTAAACCCTCGTTCCCGCAGGCGATGCGGATGTAAAGGCACCGGGACCAGCAAATCCGGTAAATCCTGACCGACGTGGCCTATATACCTCGCCATGATCAACCCCAAGACCCGCGCATGCGCAAGCCGCCCGTTAAATTTCAGCCCCTTCAACAGGGCATCGATCGGCATCTGGTACAGAAAGGGAGATTTAACCGCGTCATAGGCCGTTTGCCGCTGTCGGCAACGGCCACAG
>Ga0316204_10002428_pt1 | contig 42215 bp, 35 predicted proteins | sample 6monrhotite_MG_2_FD_205661 | JGI IMG/M metagenome (GOLD analysis project Ga0316204, IMG submission 205661) | Microbial mat bacterial communities from mineral coupon in-situ incubated in ocean water Damariscotta River, Maine, United States -... | ecosystem: Environmental > Aquatic > Marine >... | reverse complement strand
CAGTAGAACATGGAAACAGGCGCTGAACCAATTCGCCGTCCTGTTTCATGACCGTTTTCCACCTTCACTATATTGAAGATGGAAATAAACCCAAATGGTCACTTACACGGAATATCGGATACTACCCTTCAATTGGGCATCTACTTTCATTTCTTTCTTGATCAAAAATACTTACGTATTTTTGTTTTCGATTAAAATGTAATCTGCAAATCGGTTTGCGGTTATTATCATCCAACAAAATACCAAAATAACTGTGTGTATCTCGGTACTTAATACGATTAATATCAATCACTTTACGAATAATTGCTTTAACGATAAAATACCCCTCCAACTCTTCAGATGTCGTAAGTATCGTATCTTTAGCATTTTTTTCAGATGCTACCGTTTCTTCTTCCGCCTCTGGTTCATCTCTTTGCAGCGCACTTTTTATACGCTCGTTAATTTTTTCATTTAAGAATTGCTTCAAAGCCTTTCTAACAAGAACTGAAAACTGGCCCTTAATTTTTTGTGTAAATACGCCATCATAAACTTTTACAGAAAGAAGCTTTACAAAATCATCGCTAGGTTCAATAAATTGGCCAGCAAGACATTTTTTAATCTGACTAAGGTATTTGAGCTCGCCTGCAGCAGAAATAATTGAACTTAAATCAAACGATGATTTAGTTAGTTTTTTCAATTCTGGTAGAATACTTTCATCAGGCTCTTCAAGATCAAACTCTAAGAAAGGCTTGTTATCCATCTGGTTTGGCTTGTCTAGGTCTGTATAAAACTGATAAATACTCCCATTAGTTAATATGGCAATACGAGTATTTGTAACAGAAAAATATCGAAACAATTGGCTTGCATGATTAAAACCTAAGGCTTCACCATATTTTTTACATTCTACCAAAATTTGCACTTCCCCATTTCGCATTATTGCATAATCTATCTTTTCTCCCTTTTTAATGCCGTGATCCGTTGTGAACTCTGGGACAACCTCATTAGGATTAAAGATGTCGTACTCTAATATCGTTTGCAGAAAGGGCATCACAAAAGCGTTTTTTGTGGCCTCCTCAGTAGCAATTGTTGCACCTTGGTCTTTAACCTTTTTAGACAATTCTTCTATTTTTGTAGAAAATGGCATTTTACTTATCCTCCAATATTTGAACCCTCATTCTCAAATAGCAATACCAATAAATTGAATTACCACTAACCAACCTATACTTATGATCGAAAAAGGTCAAATCACCTGTGAGGGGGATCGGGATAAAAGCGGGGTGTTCTCGGTTCTTTAATTTTGTTCTTGCTTTGTTCTATTCTATGAGTCTATAATCTCGCCCCTTCCTTTGAGAGAGACTCAGGTTAAAACATGCTGGACATTCCCACGGCCCTTCGGTGGCTGTATCTTGACCTGAATAGCTATTTCGCCAGTGTGGAGCAGCAGCTTCAGCCGCACCTGCGGGGGCGGCCTGTGGCGGTGGTGCCCACATCGGGCACCGACAGCACCTGCGCCATTGCGGCAAGTTATGAGGCCAAGGCGCTTGGCATTAAAACAGGCACCATGATCTATGAGGCCCGCAGGCTATGCCCTGACCTTGCGATCGTTCCCGCGCGACACGATAAATATGTGGATTTTCATCACCGCATCATGGCCGAGGTTGAGCATCATCTTCCGCTCACCAAAATATGTTCTATTGATGAGGTCGCCTGCCGCCTGATGGGGCCGCAGCAGGAAAAACAAAATGCCCTCGCCCTCGCCCGCCGCATTAAACAGGGGATTATCGATAATGTGGGCATCTGCCTGAGCACCTCGGTCGGGATTGCCCCCAACCGGTTTTTGTCCAAGGTCGCCAGCAATTTGCAAAAGCCCGACGGCCTGACCGTGATTGAGGCCCATGAATTGCCGGGCCGCCTGTATCATCTTAAGCTACGGGATCTGCCGGGTATTGGCCGCAAAATAGAACAGCGTTTGGCCAAGGCGGGCGTCACAACTGTGCAAAATTTCTGGAACTTGGAGCCAAAACATGTGCGAAAAATCTGGCATAGTGTGGAAGGGGAGCGTTTTTGGTACGCCCTGCACGGGGTTGAGGTTTCAGGCCCGCCAGAAACCCAGCGCCATACCATCGGCCATAGTCATGTGCTCAGCCCCCAAATGCGGCCCCGCATCAAGGCGCGGATTGTCGCACGCCGCCTCACCATCAAGGCCGCCGCCCGTTTGCGGAGACTCGGCTTTTATGCCCGTTTTTATAATCTTTATGTGCGTTATGATAATCAAGGTCCCCGAGAGACAACCAGATGGCAAGGTCATGTCAAATTACCCCATAGCCAGAATAGCTTTACCTTCCTTAAAGCCCTAGATCAGCTGTGGGAGGCGATCCCCAAAAGTGCCGAGGCCCAGCGCATCAGGCAGATCTCCGTCGCCCTTTATGGCCTGACCCATGAGGATCAGATGATGCCTGATATGTTTGATTTGCTGAATGATCCCGTTGCCAAACAGCAGAAAAAAGAGGGACGCCTGTCGAATGCTATGGATATTATCAACCAGAAATACGGCCTGGATACCATCGTGATCGGTTCCCTGCCCGCGCCCATGTCCCGCTATACCGGCAGCAAAATCGCCTTCACCCGAATCCCCGAAAAAGCCGAATTCCACGAATAACGCCCCTCGGTCATTCCTCGCCCCCTTTGCATCCCTTTCGTCATTCCGGACGTGATCCGCAATCCAGTGTTCTTGTTCGGAAAAGAGAGAGAGGTAATTTTTATTTATAAGGTTGCAGGGGGCGCAATAAAGGACGCCCCCTCGCATAAAATGGTTGTACTTAGAAGCTTGTCCGGAATGTCATGCCGAATGTCCGTGGCTGATTGGTACGGAACCCAAGACGGGCCCGCCCCCCACGTTCACGGTCAAAGGAAAGATTGGCATTTTTGTCTGTAACATTGTTAACATAGGCCACAATTTCCCAGTTATCCTTGACAAAACCAGCACTCAGATTCAATGTCTGGTATGCTTTCAGTTCAAGGTCAAGAACCGTCGCGTCATTACCAGAGGCTCCCCCAAAAGGAAGTCCGGAAGTAAATGTTCCCGCCCCCGCTTCTTGGTCAGAAGGCTGGGTAAAGATGCTGCTGCGATGTTGGAAAGTTGTTGAAATATAACCTTCTGCATTGTCACCAAAGGAGTCAAGTGGGAAGTTATAGGTTGCCGTTACGCCAATGTTGAACTTTGGCACAGACGGCAAGCGATTTCCAGTACGAACCCCCCCTAGAACAGCACCACTACCATCTTTAACGGTTGAATCAAATTTGGAATCAAGCAAGCTACCGGCAACGGAAATATCGAGGCCATCTGTTGGCTGGGCTTTCAATTCAAACTCCACACCCTTTGAATGTGCATCAGGCACGTTGAAGGATACCCGTGACGAACAAGATCCCGCATCAAGCGTGACCTGAAGATTTGACATTTTGGTATAAAATGCCGCAACATTTAAGGATATATTATCAGAATTATATTTTGCGCCAGCCTCATAATTCCAAAGTGATTCATCTCCGTAATTCTGGAACCCCCCAAAGATTGCCAAATCCTGTGCATTACAAAGTCCTGTGTTCAGAACGTCATTCACCCCGCCAAGACGGAAACCTTTTGAAACCTGCGCATTAACGGTGACCTCATCGCTCACGTCATAACTCGCCAGGAAACGCGGTGTGAACCCATGAGAGGCCGTTTTATTCACCTGCCCCACTACGCCGCCACTGAAGAGGCCAACCTGTGTCAAGGTGCGGGTCTCTTTATAATCATAATAACGCCCACCCGCAGTGAAATGGAATTGATCGGTGATGTCATACGTTGCTTCGCCAAAGGCCGCAACCTGTTCTAATGAGAAAGGAAGCTCGGAATAGAAAGGCGAATCAACCGGCCCAACCCCCATTGCAACGGCGTTAGATGTTCCGGCACCCAAGGCGGCGTCGACATAGGCATCATATCCCGGCGTGGGAAGAATCTGTTTATAGGCACGGTCGGTATTGGAATAGAATAGGCCGCCGACCCATTGCACGGGGCCTTCACCGTTTGAACTGACCCTGAATTCTTGGGTGAATTGCTTAACCTTCGTCGTGTCGCGCAAATTGGAGGGCAACAACACTGCAGCATCAGGGAAGCCCAAGTCCACAGAAACGCTGCCGGTTAGGGCACTGGCATCGCGGCTCACCAGAATATCGCGATCCGTATAGCTGGATATAGAGGTCATATCAAAACCGTCAAAATTAACCTCAACATTCAGGTCGGCAATCAGTGTTTTGTCATTGAACCCCTCCCTGAGCAGCAGGAATTGCTGGCGCGGAGCTAATTGTACGGGGGGGCGTGTCGTTGTATAGGGGTTGGCAAAAAGGTTGAAGACCTCTTGGCGATTATTGCCCTTCATATTGATCTTCTGATATATGATACGGGGCGTAATGGATATATTTTCGGTTGGTTTTAATAACAGCGCAATACGGCCACCGGAACGTGACCCATTATTAACATTTTTATCAATACTGCCGCCTTCACGGAGCGCATCAATAAAACCCGCGTATTTCGTATAATATCCGACAACACGAATAGCCGCCTTATCTTCGGTTATGGGCATATTGATCATACCCTTTAAATGGCCCCCTGTGCCACCGCCATTCACAACGTTAAGATTACCTTCTACGCTGCCTTCAAAGTCTTGTGTGTTTGGCTGATTGGTAATATAGCGGATGGTCCCACCCTCTGAACCAGATCCAAACAATGTTCCTTGTGGGCCACGAAGAACTTCCACACGGTTAAGGTCATACAAATCAATGTCTGGCGTAAACAGAGAAAGGGAAATCACGGATTCATCAAGATAAACCCCAACCTGTTCCTTAACGCCTGGTTGATCGCGGACGATCTGGCCGGCGGAAACGCCGCGAATAGACACCTGACTTTGACCAGGGCCTAAGTTCTGGATCATCAAACCAGCCACATTGCGGGATAGATCTTCAAGGCTGGTCGCGCCCGTGCGTTGAATGTCTGTTTGCGTTTGAGCATTGATTGAAAAAGGGACATCTTTAATGGTCGACGCCCGTTTTGTTGCCGTCACTAAAATTTCTTCGATAGCGGGTTTAGCCGGCTTATTTTCTTGAGCATGCAGGCTCCCTATGATCGATATACTGGTTGCCATAGCCGTTCCAGCAAGCATTGCAAATTTCTTTGATACTTTCATGTGTATGTTTCCTCATTTTAAATTAAGGTTAATAGATCTATAATATTTTTATAGTAAGAATAAAGACGTTACAGATCCTTATTTAGTCAAGTTTTTGAATATTAAATATAAAAAAAACGCGGCGCATCTCCCAACGCCCCGTTCACTGGTTAAGCCAAACATTATACCAGATGGCCGGGGGGCCTCTGACTTGCTCCAACAGCCCAAATGAGAAACGACGTAAACGTTATATCCACACAAGGCTTACTATAAAAAAGTAAGCCTTTATCGGGATAAACGACAGGAATTATTTCTTCTTTTATGAACGATTCACCAATTAAACAACTCATGGAGGAATCATGTTTATAACCAATAATAAATTTCATACTCATATAAAGACGAGCGTATCAATGTTGGCACTTGTAGGAGGATTGAATCTAGGAATAATACCATTTTCTGCAAATGCGGCGCGTGGCGAGGAAAAAGGAGAAGAATTCGAAGAAGTTGTCGTTACAGGGTCGCGGATCAGGCGCGATCAATTTTCAAGTGCGGCACCTCTACAAACCTATGACATTGGGACAGCGCGTCAGCTTGGGATTTCAACGATTGGGGAATTGTTACAACGATCCACAATTTCAAATGGTCAACAGTTGAATGGAACATTGAATACCAATGCCGGTAATTCCAATGCCAGTGAAGCCCCCCCCACAGGCGGCGTCGGGTCTGCCAACATTGGTTTGCGCGCCCTTGGTCCAGAGCGGACACTTCTTATGGTTAACGGTCGACGCATGGGGTCTTCCGGCGTACGGGGGGCTCCAGCGCAGCCTGACCTTAATCTACTGCCCTTGAATATGGTAGAACGGATCGAGGTCATAACAGAAGGGGCCTCATCTGTATATGGTGCCGATGCGGTTGCGGGAGTTGTTAATGTGATTTTACGCGACAGCTTTGAAGGCATTGAATTTACGGGTAATTTTGAAGCCCCTGGTGCTGGCGGCGGTGAAGTGAAACAATTTTCCTTTATCACGGGCATAAATACGGATAAGTCAAAATTTGTTATTTCCGGTGAATATTATGACCGTAAGCGCCTCAGAACGGGCGCAAGAGCCAAATGCATCTCATCAATCTATACTGATAATGAGACAGGAAAAATTCTTGATTTCTGTCAGAATGGATTCTTTGACAATGCGGGGTATGATGCCTATGGGAATAATCCAATCGATGCCTTTACTTATTACACGCCCGGCACCACCAACATTGGCATTTTGAACTGGAGTTCAGCTGAAGCCCTTGCGGGGCCTACTGATCCACGCCTTACCGATGGGACGGCAGGTGTTTTTGATAACAGGTTTACCCTTCTTCCTGAATATTCGGATGAAAATGAGCGCATGAATGCGGATCTGGTCTCACCACAAAAACGTTTTTCCATCGTTTCTGTAGGCTCATATAGCCCAGATTTTTGGGGCGGGAATGAAGAGTTTTATTATGAAGCCTTTTTCATGCATCGCAGTTCGACCAATATTGGCGCGACAGAACAGATATTCCCTGGAATTCCCGGCATGATCCCACAAGAGGATGCAAATGGAAATATCGTCGTTAGTCCAGATGGTAGCCCTGTTCTGGTGGATAATCCCATGAATCCTTTTCCAACTGGTTTTGCGCCCATCGTTACGCTTGATGATTTGGCACAGGTTCGTAAGGTAGAACTCAACCATATCCGGTTTGTCGGCGGATTCAGAGGGGATTTCGCGGGCAGCAATTGGTTTGCGGATAATGATTGGAATTATGATGCCAATTTCTCTTATGATAGAGGGGTCGGCTTCCAGTCTCAACCTGTCTTGAATGAGGTCAACTTGGGACTTAGCCTCGACACGTTGCGGCTTGATGTTAACGGGAATCCAATATGTGGATTAAATACAACATTTGATATCGGTTTCCGTACGCCACAAAAATGTGTCGTTGTTGATTTTTTTGCCCCCTCTATATATGAGAGCCTTGCCAATGGCGATGCGACGGATGGTACTTTTGCAACCGACAAAGAGAGAAATTGGTTAATTGCAGATCGTCTGAACCGTACCGTTGTCGAACAAACAATGGCGGCAGCTTACCTATCGGGTAATTTATTTGCCATCCCAGGCGGCGGTGACGTTGGTGTTGCCATTGGCGCGGAATACCGTAAGGATGCCATTGATTCCTCGGTAGAGTTTTTGGGCGCGAACGCCAATAATGCGGCTGAAAATGCCCTATCGGAAGGTGCAACAGTCGGCTCACGCGAAATCTATGACATTTTTGCTGAGATCAATATTCCCATTGTGTCTGGCAAAGAAGGCATTGAGTATCTTGGCGTCGAAGGGGCCTTCCGCTATACTGATGAATCTAATTTCGGAAGTAAAGTCACAGATCGGGCCAGAATTATCTATCGTCCCAACGATTGGATACAGGTCAGTGGCTCTTATGGGACATCTTTTAGAGCACCAAATCTTCGCGAGACCTATCTAGCCGCACAAGGCGGCGGCGTTAGTGGACGGCTTGATCCCTGTTCTATTCCCCGTGCGGCACGTCCAGGCGGCGTTTATAATGCCGCGCTAGATACGCGGTCACAAACGGTTTTGGACAACTGTGTATTAAGCGGCGCCGACCCCACGCAATTAGGGCTTCAGGCTTCGGTGACTGTACCGACAACTGTCGGCGGAAACGCCATTGATTTGTTGCCAGAAACGTCGCGTACTTTTACAGCCACCTTACAATTAACGCCTCACTTAAGCGATGATTTTGATTTTGATGTTGCGATAAGTTATTTTGATATTAACGTTAAAAATACCATTCGCCAACCTAGTGTGTCTGATATTTTGTCTCGCTGTTATAACGATACGGCCAATCTAGCTAGTCCTTTCTGCGAACGCATTAGCCGTGATAGTTCAGGAACGGCGGATCCCTTCTTTAACTTCGTCGCTAACGTTGATGCGTCATTTGTGAATATTGGTCAGGAAACATCAAAGGGTTTTGATATTAATACCCGCTTCCGGACCAGCTTTGATGATGTTTTAGGGGCGCCATTGGAATTTGTGTGGACTAATGCCGTGACCTTTCAGACAGAAAGAATTGAGCTGATCTTTGCCGATGATCCGCTTGGTCCAGATGAATTGAAGGGTGATTTTGGGATACCTGCCCGCAGATATACCTCTACTCTCTCCTTAGCAAGAGGTCGTTGGGAATTATTGTTGGAAACGCGGCATCTTTCTGGAACGGAAGCCAAACGTGAGATCATTACAAATACATCTTCTTGTCTGGTTGACGCGGATCTTGCAGCCCTGACCTCTAGCTCTGTTTCATCAGTCTGTACTGCTGCCGGAGCATGGTATCAGGATATGGCACTGACCTACCGTGGTGAAAGTTTTCTGGTAACGGCAGGAGTTAATAATTTGTTTGATAAACAGCCACCACGCGTTGATAGAGGAGCTGGATCAAACCGCGCAAATCGCCTGACATCCTCAGGATATGATCAGTTCGGTAGATCATTCTTCCTCAATGTAACAAAACGGTTTTAATAGAACAATATAGAACAACAACGTAAAATTATATTTATAAAATTCCACACTAACCTGTTATTTTTCCACACAGAAAATAACAATCCTCCGTAGGAGTGGAATGAAAGGCTGCAGCCCACAGGACTGCAGCCTTTTTATATAAAATCGCCGTTTGAAGAATAGTATAATATCAATCAAGGCACTGTTCGCGGGGCGTGAGATTGCCGCCCTAGTAATTTTGTACCAACCAATTATCCTTATTTAGGTCTTCTTTTCACTTACGCGTAATTTGCGATATTCGGATGGGGTACAGTTATTCCATTTCCTAAAGGATTTATGAAAGGAGACTTTGTTGTTAAACCCTGATTGCATGGCAACATCAAGGACAGAGTTATTGGTGTTGCTGAGAAGTTCAGAAGCATGTTTTACACGCCAGAAATTGACATAGTCATAAAATTTCATCCCAATACATGTGTTGAGTATCTCTGACACATGATGTGTTGCCATTCCTAAATGCGCCGCTAGAGTAGGCAGGCCAAGACCTGGTTGTAGATAGAGTTTTTCTTTTTTCATTGCGGCCTCTATCGATTGAGAAAATATATCTGCGGTATCTCTATCAAGGCTTGATTTTAAGTATTTTGCTATGTTGTTACTGTCTTCTTTGTTGGGCATATTCCCGATAACTCTATACACACAAAGAAAAAGAAATATTTCAAAAAATAATTCAATAATATACAGAATATGGCTGTTCGGGCCTAAAATGAAATAGTTAACCGCATCAAGTATAAGCATAATGAGTAGAATGACGGATATTTGCCAAACCCATGGAAATAACTCTGTATTCCAAGTCCTGACGTCGCCCGTTCTCCTTTTATCTATATAAATAACCATCAGGCAATAGAGAAATTGATGTCCGTAAATGATAGCGCAAAAAACGTCATTTTTGAAGTCCTTGACATCTGTCTCGGACATAATTCCGTAGGCTGTTAAAAATATTAGAGACGTCATAGCGGGAATGAAATGCAAGTAGTGTTTCGCCTTTTCTTCCTCCTTATAACTATAGGCAGAGAGATACAAAAAGGGGCCAACCATTAAGGCAAAAGGCATCATCATAATGCTTGGGGATACTGAATAACCACGAAATAAAGGGTTCATCATCCATGCCGAATATTCAATACACAGGCAAACGATAAAACCGACAAAACGTATATTACGATACATATTCTTTTTTTGTGTAAGAAACATAAGACATAACAAGATACTTTGCCCAATAATTACCCAAGTAAGCGTGTTCACTATATTTAAATAGTTCATATTTAATCGCCTCAATTTTTAGAAAATATTTTCAGCGGAAATATACTAGAAAGCAAATAAAAATCGTTAATGCCAGCCGAGACTTACTCCTTTTGCGGCGGGAAGACATAATTCTGAGATAACAATAAAGACTTTGGCCACATATTATGACCGGCGGCACCAGTGGTTGCCACGCCCAAGTGGGACAGGGGGAGTCCCGGACGTGACATTATTTACGGGGCGGCTAACAATTGATGTGTTCTTCTTGATGAATTGCCATTTTATATCAGCTTTTCGTTTTGGGGAATGGGTCTGAATTTATGTCGTCAGCTTGCGTTATATTTAGATTTTCCAATATTTTTGCAATTTCGGCTGGCGTCGCGGGCTTTTCGAGCGCACCCAGAATATTTAAATGGTAATCCGAGGCCAGTTTTTCTGCAGAATGAATAAATTCAATATCTGCCCCACTCACCAATATGACGCCACCGGAAAAATCGCGTTTGGACAGTTGTTTTAGAAATTCTATGCCGTCCATCTGGGGCATGTGCAAATCGCAGAAGACAACGTCAAAAGCCATGGGGTCTTTGTCTATTTTAGTTAATGCGGTTTCTGCCGACAGGCATTTTGTCACCTCTGTTATGTCAAGTTCATTCAAGACAAGTGTAATGACATCCAGCATAAGACTATCATCATCGACCAACATAACGTCTAGCTCGTGAAAATGCCGAATATTTTTTTCCACCGCCGGATCTTTAGTACCGTATGTTCTCTCCACATAAGATTTAACATCTGCGAGCAAGCCGCGAAGCGTCGGCGATAACTCTTGAATTTCCTTCATGTCCTGCTCTTTACCTGCCGTTTCCAACATCTGACATGTAAAGGTCATCTCATTCGCCCCCATACTCCGGGCAGAGGATTTTAATTTATGGGCAAGCCGCGTTATTTCCTCGGCATCTTGTTCCTGTGAGGCATGTTCCATAGCCTCAATAATTTCAGGGGATGAATTGAGGAATGACGTCAGCAGCGACTTGTGACTTTCAACATTATCGCCAACCAGCTGCTTTAACATGGAGGGGTCAATGGGGCTGTCTTCATCTTCCACAACATCCTCAATTTCTTCGGCATGGCTTGCCTGCGACATTGCTACGGAAGAGGTGTTTTTTCTCGCCCAATAGCTCAGAACTCTTTTTAGTTCTTCCAAGGTAATTGGTTTGGCCACAAAATCGTCCATACCGATGGCTATACATTTTTCTGCCTCCCCATCCATGGTATTGGCGGTGAACGCAATAATAGGAAGGTATGAATTATCCAGAGATTCTTGTTTGCGTATTTGTTTGGTAAGCTGAATGCCGGTTAAATTTGGCATATGAATATCGGTCAGCAAGATATCATAGCTCTCCTTCTGCAATCTGAGCCAGGCTTCCTGACCATCATCGACAACATCCGCCGTATAGCCTATCAGGTTTAATTGCTGAACCAACACATCCTGATTGGTAATATTGTCTTCTGCTATCAATATTCGGAAGGATTCTTTGTCGATGGTATCTATTTCCTGATCCGTCAGATCACCGCCGATATCTATTTTTTTCGGCGTTGATAAGACTTTTTGCGTTTTATTCTGTTGGTCATGCTCTGAAGAATATTCTTGGAGATTTATAGAAAAAACACTTCCCACATCAGGTGTGCTTTCCACAGTTATGGAACCGCCCATCAATTCAACGAGCTGCCGCGTAATCGTAAGGCCGATTCCGGTTCCTTTTATATTGCTGAATTCGGCATCCAGGCGGTTGAAAGGAACAAATAATTTTTTTATCTGATCCTCTGATATGCCTCTGCCGGTATCCCGGATGGTGATGGTCATAAAACCATTTTCAGATTTTTGATGTCCTATTTCAACGGTGCCATTTTTCCGGTTATATTTAATGGCATTGGATAACAGGTTAAGCAGAACCTGTTTCAGCCGGGTGTTATCTACAAAAAGAAAAGGTGGGGTGTTTTCTTTGATATCAAGCTTTAATGTCACATTGTTTTCTGCGGCCATCGGTGCCATAAGCGTATGACATTCCTGCAAAGACTCTAATAAATCCACCTTTTCCATGGAGAGCAAAATATGCCCCGCTTCTATTTTTGCCAGATCAAGCACACTATCAATGAGGCCTAAAAGGTGATTGCTGGCTTTTTGGATTTCACGCGCATTATTCTTCTGGGCCTCTGACAGGCTATCAGCATGGCTGAATAATTGAGAATATCCGAGAATGGCATTCAAAGGCGTCCGTAACTCATGATTCATGCTTGACAGAAAATCGGATTTTGCCCGGTTGGCCAATTCTGCCTGTTGCTTGGCTTCAATGAGATTTTGTTCATATTCCTTTCGTTCGGAAATATCCCGAACAACACTGGTAAATAAATGCTTGTCTCTGACTTTGACTTTCCCGACGGCCAAACTCATGGGGAAAGTCGATCCGTCTTTTCGTTTCCCAATGATCTCCCGGCTTGCCCCGACGACATTAAACGTGTCGCTGGAAATATGATCTTCTGGAGCGCTGTCATCATCACTGTGGTGAGGTTCGGGCATCAACATACTGACATTTTGGCCGATAGCTTCCGCCTGATTATACCCAAAAATAGATTCTGCACCGGAATTAAATGTTCCGATAACACCCTTTTCATCCAAGGTTATAATGCCGTCAAGAACGGTATCGACGATGGCTCTGATTTCCGCTTCATTCTTCATCAAGGAAATGGTTTGGCTCAACACCTGATTTTTCATCAAAGCACTGTTTGCCCGCGTATAGAGATAGGAGACAAGAACAATTATAAGAACCAAACAAAGCAACGCCGTTAATTCCGGCACCCAACTGCTTCTGGCAATTAAGTTGTTGTCAAAGGGCTTGAAAACAAAGTGCCACTGCGCATTTGCGACATTTAAGGTCACAATCCTATGATCTCCTGACAATACATGATTAGTGGACGTCAAAAATCCATCTGCGCCGTCATTTGCCCCAAGATTTTCTTGTTTTACTCTGGCACGTGAGGGATGGAAATGCAGCAGATTACGATCTTTTATTTCTGAGTTATAAATATAAAAATCATAGCCCCCAGCCCTAGGGGAATAGGCCTTTAGGCTCGTGGAAATCATTTCCGCAACATTTATTTTGAGCAGCATAAAGCTATCAGGGATATTACGATTGAGCGCAGAATTACTTTTGTACAAAGGATAAACGACGTTGAGAAAAGTTTTCTGTTGATCTTTAAGATCAATCTCAGGAACTATGATGGCCTTTTGTTGTTTCGCCGCTTCAAGATATGACGCAGAATTTAAGAGGAACGACTTGGGGAAGTTAGCCTCATTCTGCAGGCCTGAAACATGATTATAATATTGGGATATCTGTAAATTTAGTTTCTCCGGATTATGAGACATATTTTTAACTATGGCGAGCTCATAGACGCCGGGATAAAGTATAGTCATCACTTTTGAAAATGCCTCAAATTCCTCAGAAGTCACTTGTCCAGAATTTTCATATAAAACACTTGGCTCGCTTAATAATGTGATGGCCCCTTCAATCCCATCGGTGATGATTTTACTCCTGACGTCACTTTTCTGTTCCAGGGCAAGTTTCGCGCGCGTGTTTTCTTGTGATATAAGGACAATATACAGGGCGATAGACAGAACCAACCCCAGGGCCGCGACCACATATAAATTTATATATTTTCTTAGACTCTGCATTATAATATCCTTTATTAATCTCACGTTTATTGAGGAAATCAAGCGCTGCTCAATAATGTTTTCCAGGGCAGTCTCACCATATGGTCAGACGTGTCTTTATAGTCCCCGATCGTTCGTCCGGAAATATAATCCGCGCCGGCTTCCTTGGCTTAAATCAGGTCGTCTAAGCTATCGACATTGAGAAGCATCACCTGGATCTTGTTTTTATGACAATTGAGAATGAAGGATGCGAGACTGATCCAGCCCCCTTTTGTGCTATGAATATACGTCACTATATCGATACTGAATACTTTAAATTCCACAATCCTGATATTTTTCAAGATGCAAATTCTGGCCATCGGTTTGAAGTAAAACCCCGCTGCCGTATTTCTTAAGCGTGGACACAATAAAGTTTAACTTTACTGTCGGTATTCCTCCCGGGAAATTGACGAGGGAGAAAATAATATATTTTTTCACAGACGGCGAAACTTTTTTGCAATGAATGGCATATTTGACGAGCAATTCTGTGGTAAAAACAGTTTCATAACATAAGGGAATGACAAATATTGACCTGAATTTATTGAGAAAGAGATCCTCGAGAGTTAAGGCGCTATCCTGCAACACTTCATAGTCAAGGCCGATCATAGATTTCTTAGAATCCGGTTCTGCAAGAACATCGTAGCCTATTTTATTTGATTTATCATTGTGATTTCGGGTTTCGTCCAAATTTGAACAGGCATTAACCAAATACGTCGTTATGACCTCGTTGTTCACATCCCATACCGGACAATATCCAAAGGTAAAATCTTCTTGCTCTGTTTTTTCTTCATAGGAACTGGCCGTATTAGCCTTTCGTTCTTTTTGACTATCTTGCTCTTTAGTCGTCACATTCCCGGCGACCTCAAGCATGGCCTGAAGACTTTTTGGTTGAAAAAATACTTCACCGTTCACCTCATGAACGGCGGTTTTAACAATAATCTCCGCCGTATCCACTTGACCGGCAAATTTTTCTGTTAATTGTTGTAAAATTTTTGCACAGATTAATTCTGCGGATTCATGGGATGTGGCGGCAAAAACTATGATATATTCCTCATCAGATCTACTGAAGAAAACATCTTTCTCACTGAATCACTTTGTTCGTAATCGTCAACAGGGATTCATGAATACTGTCCTTCAAGACAGGCCATTTCTTGCCGAGTTTTTCCTTGATATTTTCCAAACCCAGTAATTTCACTTGCCCGGTTTCCACCAGTGTTTTATTGGCCAGAATGAGGTTGAGACTAGCAAGCGCCTCTTTATCTAAAGCAACTTTCTTCTGGGTTCTGGCAAAGGTTTCCCTTTTTTGCTTTATCCGCGTTGTTTTTCCCGAAGACTCTTGCGACGATTTCCCAATTAAACTTGAAAAAATTTCTGCAATTAGATTCATTTATTTTACCATTCTTAAACAAGCTACGCCTAATTATAGGTGCAAGAAGGTTTACAATTAATTAGCAAATCTTAATAAGAACTCCAAATAAGAGTATAAATTTATTCTTTCCCGACAGAGGTGTGAGACGAAGATATTGGAATTGTCAGTGATGGTCTATTCGTTTTGGGAGAAATTGGACCTTTAGCGAGAAATTAAGTACATGATTTGGAAGCGTTAATTCACTGTGGAGATATTGATATCAAGAGGAAAGCTACAGAACTTATAACTTTTAACTTTTAACTTTATACGGTGGAATACACCCGATTGATTCATAAAGGTTTTTTTCCTCCGAAGGGTTGTGCCCTTTGCAACATCAACCAATAACGATCGGGCTTCTTTTCGGCCCTCATCGGGCGTTAAGACCCATGCGCACCAAAGGTCATGCGGCGGGTACCATTGCCAACCCGATATTGAATAAGGTATGATTTACGTCCAGTCGTAAAACCCGTTTTCCAAAGCCTAAAAATTCACTGTTCCAGATAAAAATAATCTTTATCTTGAGGCATGACACTATCAACAAGGCGCTTGGGAATGGAATCCATCCCGACCAAAGATTCAAGCTCAGCATATCCTGATATTTCTTTCATTTACAGGGTATATTATTATGGCTAGTATATGTGACGAATAATCAGGGACTATAATAAATGGACAATAAAAGCGACCTTTTAAATCAATTGAAAATTGATCGTTCGGTAAAAGAAACGGGCGGGGGTATTTCAATTCTTGTTTTGCTTTTGCTTATGCTGGCTTCTGCGGCCGTTGGCGGGGCTGGAATTTGGGTCATTTTCGGGGGAAAGAATACAGTCGAGCCGGGGACGGCGGAAATATCGTCTTCCTCTGCGGCGGCACCGTCGCTCAATATGACCGCGACCATCAATGACAAGGTTATCTCAGGCCCGGATACAGAAAAGATACTCAATGCCTCTGGTTATATCACGGCGCGCAGGATAGCGACGGTTTCTGCCAAGGTTATGGGCCTGATCATTGAGGTTAATGTCGAAGAAGGCATGTCGGTAAAAAGCGGACAGATCCTGGCCCAGCTCGATAGTAAGGAGGCCACGGTAGATCTGAATTATGCTTTGGCGCAACAGGTGGTTGTAGAAACGAGGATAGGGCGTATCATGGCAAATCTGGCAGAGGCAAAACGCGTTTTAAAGAGGTCAAAAGAACTTAATTCAAGCAATTTTTCTTCCAAGGCTGTATTAAGCCGTGCGCAAGCCGACATGGAAAGTCTGGAAGCTGACCTTCTGACGGCAAAAGCAGATATCAAGGTGGCCGAACTTGAAGTCACGCGTCAGCAGGAACGTTTGAGAAACTATACGATCAGAGCCCCTTTCGATGGGATGGTAACGGTAAAGAATGCACAACCCGGAGAGATTGTCTCGCCCTCATCCGCTGGCGGCGGCTTTACCCGCACCGGAATTTGTACTATCGTGGATATGACATCCCTTGAAATAGAGGTGGATGTTAATGAGGCGTTTATTGGCCGGGTCTTCGAGGGGCAGAAAGTCGAGGCAAATCTGGATGCCTATCCGGACTGGACAATTCCGGCATCGGTGATTGCCGTTATTCCGACCGCTGATCGGGCCAAGGCAACAGTTCGCGTTCGTATCAGAATTGATGTCAGCGACCCCCGTATCTTGCCAGATATGGGCGTTAAAGTCGCTTTTCTTAAAAAATGAACCAGCACAGAATGAAGAATTTACAAAATAGGGAGAGACTGAATGACTGACAGACCATTATATGACCTGCGCGGCGTATCCAAAAATTTTATCAAGGGCAAGGAAAAAATTACTATTTTCGAGAATCTCGATATGACCATCAACGAAGGGGATTTCCTGTCCATCATGGGGCCCTCGGGGTCGGGGAAAACGACGCTTCTCAATTTGCTTGGTGGGGTGGACAAGCCGACAAGCGGGGAAATCTGGTTTGATGGCAGCCGTGTTGATAATCTATCGGAAAGTCAGCTGGCAAAATGGCGCGCCAACAATATCGGCTTTATTTTCCAGTTTTATAACCTGATGCCGATGCTGAATGCCGCCCGCAATGTAGAATTACCGCTGTTGCTGACAAATCTGTCTTCAAAGCAGCGCAAGCAAAACGTGGCGACCGCCCTAGAGCTTGTCGGTTTGTCCGACCGGGCAAAACATATGACAAGCGAGATGTCCGGCGGCCAACAGCAACGTGTCGCGATTGCGCGGGCCATTGTTTCAGATCCCAAACTCATCCTATGTGATGAGCCGACCGGCGATCTTGATCGTAAAACCGCAGACGACATCCTGTCGATGCTGCAGCTCCTCAATCGGGATTTTAATAAAAGCATTGTCATGGTGACACATGATCCGTCGGCGGCCAATTATGCCAAACGGATTTTACATCTGGACAAGGGCAAATTCGTCGAAAAGGATCTGGCCGCATGAGCGATCTCTATCTTGTCTATAAAAATCTGACGCGGAAAAAACTCAGGTTTTTTCTGACACTTTTTGCCATATTCATTGCTTTCCTGATCTATGGGGCGCTTACGGCATTTGACACCGCGTTAAATGCCGGTGTTGAGCTTTCCGCCGATAATCGTCTGGTTTCTGTCAACAAGATCAACTTTACCCAGCCGCTGCCGATTTCCTATGTACGCAAGGTGGAATCCATTGATGGCGTTGAGGCCGTTGTCCATTTCAACTGGTTCGGGGGCTATTACAAGGATCCGCGCCAGCAGGTGCTGACTTTTGCGGTGGATCCGGATAAATTATTTGCGGTTTACGGCGATGATCTTGCCCTTGATGAGGCCCATTTTAAAAACTGGCAAAATAATCAACAGGGTATTCTGGTCGGCAAATCTGTTGCCGATTTATATGGCTGGAAGGTGGGGGACCGGATTCCCCTGAATTCCAACATTTTTTCCAAACGCGATGGCTCAACCACTTGGGATTTTGATATTGAAGGTATTTACACCGGAAAGCGCCCGCAGGCCGATACCAACGGTGTCTATATTCACTATAAATATTTTAATGAAACCCAGTCTTTTGGCGGCAATTATATCGGCTGGATGGGAATAAAAACCAAAGACCCGGCTCTCAATGAGCAGGTCATTAAAACCCTTGACGGGATGTTTGTAAACACGCCCTTTGAAACCGAAACAGTCCCTGAAAAAGCCTTTAACAAAAGCTTCATCGCCCAGCTTGGCAATATTGGCCTGATTATTTCGTCGGTGGTCTTCGCGGCTTTTTTTATTATTCTGGTGATTGTCGGCTTTTCCATGGTTCTGGCCATTCGGGAGAGAACCGGGGAAATCGGCGTGATGAAAACGCTTGGTTTTTCATCACCCAGAATATTTAAAATGGTTTTGATGGAATCATTTATGCTGACTTTTCTGGGCGGCATTCTCGGGTTATCGTCGGCGTCATTATTTTTGGGTTTCCTGAATAATGTCCCACAATTCCCGATGGCAGACCTGATCCTGACGCCGGATATTATTCTGCTGTCTGTGGTTGTCATGATTGGCCTGAGCTTGATCACGGGAATAGTTCCGGCGGTAAACGCCCTTCGGTTAAATATTGTCACCGCGTTAGCGCGCCGCTAAAGGAATATAAAATGACGAGCATCTTTTCCCAGATTATAACGGTCATCATGATGAATCTCCGCAGTCTTCCGCAACGTTTTTGGATGTCCTTTGCGGCTACTCTGGCGATAGCCGTGGTCGTCGCAGTTCTGCTGTCTTTCCTGTCCATGTCCAACGGCTTCCGGAAAACTCTTGAAGGGGCCGGATCTGACAGAACCGCAATCATAACCCGCAGCGGATCAAAATCAGAACTCAATAGCGTGCTGTCAAATGATGTGATTAATATCATTACAACGGCCCCCGGTATTGCAAAGAATGACCAGGGCAAGCCGATTTATTCTGCGGAACTTTATGTGGTCGTAGATGGCATTAAACGCAGCACCAAGACCAAGGCTAATATTCCGCTGCGGGGTATTTCCAAAACGGGTTTCGCCTTGCGCGACAATATCAAAATAACAGCCGGGCGCATGTTTGAGTCGGGCAGGAATGAAATTATTGCAGGCGAATCAATCCAGCGCGAATTTTCGGGTTTCGCCTTAGGAAAAACGGTTAAACTAGGCAAAAGTACATGGACTATCGTTGGTGTTTTTAGCACAGGCGGCTCTGCCTTTGAAAGTGAATTATGGGCCGATGCCCGCACGGTGCAAAGTCAGTTCCGTCGGGGCAACAGTTTTCAGACCGTACGGGTACTTCTGGCAACGCCGGGCCATATTGACGGCCTTCTGAAGGCTGTGAAGGACGACCCGCGTCTGATGCTGGATGTTCAGACCGAGGCCGATTTCTTCAAGGAGCAGGGTGAGGCATTGGGCGGCATGGTCAAGCTTGGCTGGGTGTTGAGTATTGTCATGAGCCTCGGCGCTCTGGCCGGTGCCTTGAATACCATGTATGTTTCCGTTGCAGACAGAGAGCAAGAAATTGCGACGCTTCGGGCCATCGGATTCAGCAATATTTCGGCTTTTTTCGGTACATTGGTTGAATCGCTTGTCCTGTCCCTTATCGGCGGAATAATTGGAATTTTAGCCTCATACACCTTCATGGATGGCCTGACAACCTCGACATTGGGGGGTAATTTTACACAAGTTTCCTTTAGCTTCAGTATGAGCCCTGCTCTCTTTCAGAATGGTATTATTCTGGCCCTTATTATTGGTCTTGTCGGCGGCTTCTTCCCGGCATTGCGCGCGGCGCGCCTGCCGGTAGTTCTGGCCTTTCGCGGAAGTGTTTGAATTATTTGCCAAATATAAAGAACAGCCAAAAATTTTGGGAATCTCTGAACTCCTTTATTGGATTAGAGATGTAAGTATTAATTGACTCTGACCCATTTCTGTCCCACTTAAGCGATAAATAAAGCGGTTTAAATCTCTATGGTATGTTGTCGTGGAATTGCTAAAAATGTTATTAGTAATGGCAAAGGGCCTAAGCCATGAGCCTTCCTAACACAGTGTCAGCAGGGCCAACTTACATGATATTGAGGCAACAATCGCCAGCCAAAAACATCTATCCTATCATCTTGGCAGCGGTTCGGTAAAACGAGAAAGCTTACCTAAAACCACCAAAAAACCTGAAACCCCGCCTTACAATGGAGCTATTATAAAAACTCAAAATATATAGGTATTTACCTCTATGGTTCTCAAATATTGACCTGATAGAATAAATTGCCCTATTTACCACTGAGTAATCATAGATCACGCCTCAATATAACCCTTGAAAGTATTGCGTATGACCAATGAAGAACAAATTGATGTTAATCGCGCCCCGACAATATTAGCGGTTTTTCTTCTCGCGGCGATCACGCCGGCACCTGCGGTATTAAGCCCCCTGCTTGTCGGGATCTATGTTACAGACCTCGGTTTCACGCCTCAACAAGCCGGTTATCTTATCGCGGCTGAATTAATCGGGGCGGCCTTATCGACCTTTTCAACATTATTCTTCATTGGGCGTGTGTCTTGGCATAAAATCCTCTATTGCGCTATTTCTGTTATCATTTTGGGCTATCTGATTTCCGTCACGCAAACGTCCCTTGAAATTCTTCTGCCGATAAGATTTCTTTCTGGCGTGGCTCTGGGCACCATCATGACGCAGACGATTGTCGTTTCAGGTATGATGAGGGATCAGGAAAGGGCCTTTGGTTTCTGGGCCTTAGGGCAAATCATATTTGCTGTTTTTAGCTTTGCCATCTTTCCTCTTTTGTTTCCCATCATTGGCGTGAAAGGCTTTTTTCTGATTATGGCGGCATTTATGGCGTGTCTGCTATACCCCGTCCGCTTTATGCCCTCTGCGGGACGCGCCGAGCATAAAGAAGGATTTTCCAGCATTCCGCTAAAATCTAGAAAGCTCGCGCCTGTAGGTTTACTCGCCCTCTTGTTATTTTATACCGCCATAGGCGGGGTATGGGCCTATGTTGAGCGGATTGCCCATCAAGCCGGATTTCAGGCAGATACTATTGGTTACATTCTGTCTATGTCATCCCTTGTTGGCGTCGTGGGTGCCCTCGCCGCCACATGGCTCAGCAAACGATATGGCCGTTTACTTCCCTCTCTGTGCGGTTATATGCTGATTGGCCTTAGTATCTTTTTCTTATTTGGGCTTAATAGTATCGTTTTTTACACGATGGCCTCTTTATTATTCAAATTTTCCTGGTGGTTCACCTCGCCCTACGTTCTGGCAAATATGACAAACCTTGATCCCTCAGGACGTATTGCCATCCTTGTTAATTTCGCTGTGGCCTGCGGAATGGGCCTTGGGCCAGCCGTCGCGGCCTTGGTTCTGGATTATACGCAATCTCTCAGGGGGGATTTGAACTACAATGCCGTGTTACTCTTTGGCATCGCCTGCCTTATTGTCTCTTATCCGCTGCTCTATATGATCATTCGACTTAATTCAACGCCTCAAAAAGGGGCGTTACAAGAGTCATAGAAGTCACGTTATGAGCCGAGAGACAGCGTGGATAGAAAACCGGTGAATGCCGTATCCTGCGTCGGAAAAGTGAGAAAATATTCGACCTAATGACAATTCTCGCCAGTCAGGCCGGGATTATAAAATCACACTTAAAAAAAATATCACGGACTCAAAAACGCAACATATAGAGTCCGTGATATCATAAAGTTATATGAGTTCAGATCACGCGAACTCATATAACAAAATATATTTTTTAGAATTCATAGCCCAGGGTAATCCCCCATTCACGTGGCCGGCCATAAACAGCTTCCACAGCACCAAAACTCCCCAATGTTGAAAGACCGCTGGTAATATAGCGTGTGTCCGTCAGGTTCGTCACGAGGACAGAAACAGTCCAGTTCCCCTCCGACGGCTTATAGGTTATTCTGCCATTGACCAAACTATAGGCCTTTTGTATCAACTGCGGCGTGTTGACGACATCTTTAAACGAGCTACCTGAATAGCTCCAATCCCCGCGTAAGGTCAACTGCGCATCATTGTCCAGATCAATGGCATAACTTATGCCCAGATTTGAAGACCATTTGGGGGTATTGGCTTGCTTCGTCGCCAGCGTAATATCTTGAACGCCAGGGTTAAGCTTTGTAAAGCCAAAGTCCGTATAGCCAAGGCCGCCTTCAATGGTCAGTCCGGGAACGGGCACCGCTTGTAATTCAACTTCAAAGCCTTTAACCACAGCCTTACCGCCATTTTGGATGATCAAGATAAGATTGCCTGTGCTGTCTGCCCCAACACTGCCCAATTGAATATCTTTATAGTCGTTATAGAAGGCCGCTATATTTAATCTGACACGATCTTCCGCCCATTGCGTTTTAAGGCCCACTTCATAGGCCAGAACTGTTTCCGGATTGAAGGGTTCCACTGCTGAGTTGGTTGTCGGACGTCCGTTAAAGCCGCCGCTTTTAAAGCCATGCGAGATTGACGCATAGGTCATAATATTTTCGGCGACCTGATAATCCAAACTCGCCTTGGGGGAGAAGTCGCTCCAATTCTTCGAGATTGTAGAAAGCGGAACAATCGCCGCCCCGCTGGCAATTCTCAAATGTTCAAGGGTATAGTCCTTATTTTCATAAGAATAGCGACCGCCAACTGTAAGGGATAATTTTTCTGTAATATCATAGGCCGCCTGCATAAATACCGCATAGCTTTTAATATTAATTTTATTGTTGATGTTGAAATCCAGATCAAGCAGGACGTTTATAGGATTTCCAGGCCCGCCCGGTGCGGTGGGCGCCGAAAGCGGTGAGCCATTCAATGTTCCGGGCAAGCCTTCGAGGGCATTAAAAAGTCCCGAGGCCAGGATAACATTATTATGGTCTGTGCCTTTTTCATTAAAATAAAATAATCCCGTCAGCCATCTTAATTTTTCATCTGCCGCCACGCCACTAATCTGGAATTCCTGGCTGAATTGGCTTTGGGTTTGGGTATCATCCGTATGAACGTAATTTAACGGCGAGCCATCACCATCCCGTCCAAAATGGGCATCAAACGCCCGATAGGCTGTAATGGATTTCATTGCCACATTTTCATTTAACTCATAATCGACCGTCAGGTTCGTTCCCCAAGCATTCAAATCACTCTGATTAGGCCCGGTGGAATAATTTGTATAAGGATTTCCCGTGACAAAAGCATCGGTATAGGGCAAGCCGGCAGGCCCGCCAACCAAGGCATTCCATAACGGCGCAAGACCGGTCGCACTATCGATATATTTTATCGTCCGCACGGTTGATTCTTCGCGTTTACGGGTAAAGTCAGACGTGAAATTAACCTCAAGCTTATCGCTTGCAAGCCACCGCAAAGCCAAACGTGCTGACGTGCCGTTTTCATTACCGTTATGATCGACCACTTTACCTGTGTTAAAATCAAGGACATCACCGTAGCCATCACGATTTTTACTGGAAAATGACATTTTGGCAAAAAGCTTGTCTTCAACGATGCTGACATCTGCACTGCCGCGGGCGTCAAGTCGATGAAAACGCCCCATCGTAACAGAGGCCTTGCCAGCGGTTTCTCCCGTTGGTTTTTTTGAAATCATATTCACCGCCCCGCCAATGGTATTCTTGCCAAAAACGGTGCCCTGCGGCCCCCGCAAAACTTCCACACGTTCCAGATCAAGCAGGTCAAAGACGCCCCCGACTGTTCGGGCGTAATAGACGCCATCAATATAAATGCCCACGCCCGGATCTGTCGTGAAAAGAAAGTCACTTTGCCCCACGCCGCGTATATATATCATGGCGTCGCTGCTGCTGCCGCCGCCGCCCGTGGTAAAGCTCATGAACACATTCGGTGAAAAGTTACCGATTTCTGACAAATTGGTAAGGTTACGGGCCTCTAATGCCCCCGCGCTGAGCGCCGTGATTGAGACCGGCGTATTTTGAAGGCCTTCTTCCATTTTACGTGCGGTGACGGTTATTTCTTCAAGAACAGACACAATGTCTTTTTTGGTCTTATCTTCTGCTGCCTGTGCGGTTTGAAGGGCGCATAACGACACGCCGCCTAAACATAAGGCTTTTAATATATTAAGTTTATAGTTCTTTACGTTACCCAAAGACGTTTTATTTTTCTGTTTTAACATGGTATTTCTCCCTAAGTGTGAAAAATGCTGGTTTTATATTCTTAAATCCACTATAATCTGCGGGATTGAGCTATCATATAGAGGAAAATACTTATTTCTTTCCTGAAGAGAATTTAGGTATAATTTCCCGCCGATCCAATGAAGGTTGAACGTATTAAAATCATGTGATGTAATCTTATTTTAAGCAGGGAGGAATTTTAATTTGACCCCATATAATATGCTTAGCGCGCATGATATCGATAGTGGCGTGGAACTCGGCAACAACATAGTATCTTGCCCGGACCTAGATATGTTTAAGGATGATGTTTTAAAAAATATTATTCGTTATTTAGGCGCCGAGACTGGCACGTTGTTGACTTTTTCCACTCAGAAAAAAATGAATATCGGCTTTAACTGCTCTTATGGTGTCTCCACAAGAATGCATAAAGATTATGTCGATGGTGTTTTTGAGAAGGATCCCGCCGTTGCCTTATTGTTTGATGAAAAATCCAAGCTTTTTCTTAATTGCGCGAATACATCCAAGGTAATATTACTGGAAAATCATATTGATTATGATAATTTCACAGGCGGATTTTTCTATAACAGCTTTCTTCGCCCGCTCAATATCCATCATCTTATCCTGATGAAAATTGCTTTACGGGCTGACGAGGATAATGACCTGCTGATCGGCTTACATCGACCAAAGGAAAAGGGCTGTTTCTCTGATGAATTTCTGGCAAAAGCAAATCTTATCATGCCCTCCATTACAGGAGCAATGGCCAATTTAACCTCTCGCGCCATGATAAAAGAACGACAGGCTATCATCCATTGCCTTGGGGAAGATATGCATAACTCTGGCTTGATGATATTGAACGACAGGATGGATATTTTATACCAATCTCCGCTCTTCCAACGTCATCTCAGGCTCGCGCAGCAAGACGTTCCTTCTGCCGCCTTACCAGACGAATTCTTTCAAATTTGCACTGACATGAAACGTACCTTCTCCCGTAATGGCGGCAATGTTCATCGTCAACTTTTTCTCAATGAGCATTCGCTGACCTGTGATATCAAGGCCATTGCAACGGAAAATGCCAATGACGGGTTACGGTTCGTTATTTACAGTTCAGAATCCAACAGCTTTAGAGTGAATAATCAGGTCATGGAAGACAGTCAATTAACCGACCGCGAAAGAGATATCTCCTGCCAGATCACGCTTGGCCTGACCAATATACAAATCGCCGAAAAATTGGGCATTAGCATCCGGACAGTCGAAAATCACTTAGGGGCGATTTATACCAAAGTAAACGTGCAGAACAGGACTAGCCTGACACATGTTCTCTCTCAAGGTTTCGATCGATAAAAGAGCGGGAGCTATAAAATCTGCGCTAGAATTTTATTAACGGCGCCTGAATTTTCCATATGCGGCATATGTCCGGCGTTTTCTATCTGATACTCATTGACATTTTCCCCAGTCACAATATGAGGCCCCGTCCCGCAAATAACCTTGTCATTTTTACCCCATATGATAGAGATGGGCATGTCCAAAGCCGCAATGTCATTGGCATCAAAAACAGATTTTTCTACGGTCAAACTCGCCACGGCAATGATCTTCAACGCGTCATCGACCCCATCAAGCCGTTTATATTTCAAAACATCCTCAATCAATTCAGTTGTCACAAGTTTTTCGTCTGAAAATAAAAGCTGTAATACCGGCTTGAGCTGTTTTCGTGTTCTGGCGGCCATAAAACCATTTATATAATCAGAATTTAAGATCCGTCCAACCAAGGCCGGACAAATTAATGTCAGACTTGCCGCCCTATGAGAATGATTTAAGGCATATTGCACCGCGACAGCCGCGCCCATTGAATGACCGACAAAATGGGCTTTTTCAATGCCCAAGGCATCCAGAAAAGAAGACACGACATTGGCTAATCCTTTGATTGAACCCTGTTTTATTGTTTTTGTCGAATGGCCATGTCCCGGTAAATCAAGGGCTATTACCCTGTGTGTTTCGCCAATTTTTCCCTGATTAAACAACCAATTATTCGCGTCTCCCCCATAACCATGAATCAAAATAACGGGGACGGATTCCGGCGGCAAATCATGCGGCATCGTTTCTGAATAGGAAATTTCCCTATCGTCCAACGTGACGCTAAGTAATTTGGCGGCACTGCTGTCTTCACGCGTCTCATCGCCTTGATCTTCAACCTGAAATTTTGCGATAAATGCACTAATATCCTCATCACACTGGCTGTCCTCAGCCAGCACGGCCAGTAAGGCTCCGACAGGCAGAACATCACCTTCTTCGGCGATCAGGCGGCGAACTTTACCCGATACCGCAGCTTCCACTGGGCCGGCGATTTTACTCGTTTCAATCTCGGCAATTTCTTGCCCTACGTCAATGTCTTCCCCCAATGAGATATGCCACTGAACCAATTTACCTTCGTCCATTGATAATCCCCACTTGGGGACTGTAATCGCTTTTATTGTCATTTTTTTACTTACTTTAATACGTTGCGAATGCCCGTTATCACGGAATCCACTGTTGGCACATAAGCCTCTTCGAGAGGCGGCGAGAAAGGCACCGGCGTATGTGGTGGGGTTATTTGGATAATCGGCGCTTTTAAGGCATAAAAGGCTTTCTGTGCCACTAATCCGGCAATATCAGCCGCCATGCCGCATCGAGCCGCAGCTTCATCAACGACCACCAACCGGCCCGTTTTCTCGACAGATTCCAGAATAGTTTCCTCATCTAACGGGGATGTCGTTCTCGGATCAATGACCTCGACCGAGATGCCTTCGAGGGCCATCACTTTCGCGGCTTCTTCAGCAATAAGCACCATCCGCGAGAAAGCCACGATGGTCAGGTCGCTCCCTTCCCGCACCACATTTGCCTCGCCAAAGGGAATAGCATAAGATTCATCAGGGACGTCACAAGCCTGATCATAAAGTAGCTTATTTTCAAAAAATATGACCGGGTCATTGTCACGTATGGCCTCAATAAGCAAACCCTTCGCGTCGTAGGCATTTGACGGCATCACACATTTCAGGCCAGGGACGGAGGTAAACATATGATAGAGACATTGAGAATGCTGCGCGGCCGTCCGCATACCCGCGCCGATGGTGGTGCGGATCACCAAGGGTGTCGTGGTTTTTCCGCCAAACATATAGCGAAATTTGGCGGCTTGATTGAAGATTTGATCAAAACATACCCCCATAAAATCAACGAACATAAGTTCCGCAACGGGCCGCAGGCCAGTGGCCGCCGCCCCCGCCGCCGCGCCCATTATGGCTGATTCAGTAATGGGCGTATCGATCACGCGATTTGCCCCAAACTCACCAATCAATCCTTTCGTCACCCCAAGCGGGCCGCCGTAGGCGTCAATGCTTCCCGTGCCGCCTTGCCCGCCCGCGACATCTTCACCAAGGATGATAACGTTGTTATCACGAGCCATTTCTTGCCGTAGTGCTTCATTCAAAGCTTCACGTATGGTTTTTTGAGTCATTATTTGCTACTCCGGAAATTAATATGAGACGTAAACGTCAGTCAACAGGTCATCGACGGTGGGAAAATCAGCTTTACGGGCGCTCTCAACGGAATGATTTATCAACTCTGATATATCTTTGTCGATGTGATCCAATTCCTCTTTTTCCACTAAGTTCTGGGATTCAACCCTCTGTCGAAAAATCTTTAAACAATCGCCAGTCTCTCTTATTTGCGCCAGTTCTTCTGGGGAACGATAGACCTGTGGGTCGCCTTCAAAATGACCATAGAACCGCATGGCTACGGCTTCGATCACGCTCGGGCCATGACCTGTTCTCGCCCGATCAATAGCCTCTTTAGCCGCGGCTTCAACCGCAAAGAAATCGGTGCCATCTACTTCAACAGCGGGCATTCCAAAGCCCCCTGCACGCTGAGCGATGCTCTTGGCGCCAACCGCGTAATCACATCCCGTTCCCTCCCCATAACCATTATTCTCAAAGATAAAAATGACCGGCAGCTGTAAAACAACGGCCATATTCATGGCTTCAAAAGTCGTTCCCTGATTGGACGCCCCGTCACCAGAAAAAGAAACGGCAACGCCATCAGTCCCTTTAACTTTTGCCGTCAGGGCAGCTCCGACGACGAGCGGAGGATTGCCGCCCACAATGGCGTTAGCCCCAAGCATACCTTTTTCAAAATCCGCAATATGCATGGATCCCCCCTTACCGGCACAAAGACCGGTTTTTTTGCCGTAGATTTCTGCCATCATGGCCTTCACATCACAGCCCTTGGCAATACTATGCCCATGACCTCTATGGGTACTTCCGATATAGTCACTATCTCTAAGGTGCAGACAAACACCGGTGGCAACGGCCTCTTGACCAGCATAAAGATGGACAAAACCAGGAATTTCCCCTGTCGTATTCTCAATATGAATACGTTCCTCAAATTCACGAATGGTTTTCATACGATAATAAGCGTCAAGGAGAATATTTTTACCTAAGTTCATGCGTAAGCTCCTGTTGTTATGTGGTATTACGACATTAATTTTCTATGTTTATGGCGGAGACTAACTTAGGAAATAAATTGAAAGATACATATAGAGGGAATTACTCATTTCATTGACAGCCCCTCTTCACACCCACGGCAGAGATCGACAAACTGATTAAAAGGGGCCAGTTTTAATCATATTCCAGTTTTAATCATATTAAAGGCTTTTTCGGCAATCATCATGGTTGGGGCATTGGTATTGCCGCCGATCACTGTTGGCATAATGGACGCATCAACCACCCGTAAGCCTTCAATGCCATGCAGTTTAAGGCTATCTGGCGCGACAACAGCCCTCGGATCATGGCCCATTTTACAGGTTCCCACAGGGTGATATACGCTATCCGCCCTATTGCGGATCACTTGCTCAATATCCTCATCGCTGTAACAGTCTGCGGTGAAGAGATCTTCGGTGATATAAGCACTCAAGCGCGGGCCATTCATAATGTCGCGCATGATTTTATAGCCTTTCATCATGACATCCATGTCTGCCGGCTCTTTAAAGAAAGCCGGATCAATCTTTGGCGGGCTGAAGGGGTCATCATTGTGCAAATCTACACTGCCTATACTTTTGGGCCGCAGGACACAGACATGACAACTGAACCCATGTCCCCAATGCAACGTGCGGTTATGATCATCAACCAGCCCGTTAACAAAATGCAATTGAATATCTGGTCTGGTGAGGGCGGGGTCGGTTTTTAAAAAGCCCCCCGTTTCTGCCGCACTACTCGCCAAGGCCCCGCGCCGCGTAAAAGCATACCGAAGCGCTTCGCCCGTCATTTTAATCAACCCTGGCAAAGAATAGCCAATAAGATCCAGCGATTTTGCTCTATATCCCCCGACATAATCGATATGATCCTGAAGATTTTCCCCCACACCGGACAAATCGTGATAGATATCGATGCCCTGTTTTTTCAATTTTTTCGCCGGCCCAATGCCTGAGAGCATCAATATTTGGGGCGAGCCAAACGTCCCCGCCGATAAAATGACCTCTGCGCGCGTTTTTATCGTCTTTTTTTTGCCATGTGAAATATATTCGACGCCGATACACCGCCGATCTTCAAACAATAGCCGAGATATATGCGCCTGGGTCATGATCTCCAGATTCGGATGATGTCGTATGGGTTTGAGATAGCCGACTGCCGCACTGCATCTTTGCCCGCCAATTTGCGTTACCTGAAAATCCCCGACGCCTTCTTGATCCGGCCCATTAAAATCCCCATTAAAGCGATGTTGCAAATCAAGGGCATCCCCAATAAAATTATCATTAAAGGGGTTTCTGGTTCGTTGCTCCGCCACATTCAGCGGCCCACCCACCCCATGATAGCGATCCTGTCCACGTTCGTTATTCTCAGACATTTTAAAATAGGGCAGAACATCATCATAACCCCAACCAACAGCCCCGCCCGCAGCCCAGTCATCATAATCGGTCGGATGACCGCGCACATAAAGCATGGCATTGATACTGCTTGACCCGCCAAGCGTTTTGCCGCGCGGCTGATAGCCCCGCCGACCATTAAGGCCCGGCTGAGGTTCGGTTTCAAATGCCCAATTAACGTGCTTTGTTGGCAAAATAGCCGCCATGCCAAGCGGGATATGGATCAAAGGGCTTTTATCCTTCTTTCCTGCTTCCAACAGACAAACATGATATCCGGCCTCGATCAGGCGCCGGGTCATCACGCATCCCGCAGAGCCCCCGCCTATCACGATATAATCATATTCTTTCATAGCGCGACCCTATAATGGACGATTAAATCTTCAGAAATTCTGTATGGGAGACTACAAGTAAGGCCATAAAATATGCAAGAGAGAATTTGACAAAACTGCTTTTGATGTTAGCTTAAGATTTATTTTTAAGACGAGGATATTCAATGTACCCTGCGACGAAAATGGTCACTTCTCTAGCTGGAAAAATAGCCTATTGGGACACAGAAAAAGAGGCCCCAGCTCTCTTATTTATCCATGGGAATTCAGCCTGCAAAGAGGTCTTCATTCATCAATTTGATAGCCCGTCCTTACAGGACTATCGGCTTGTCGCCCTTGATTTGCCTGGGCATGGGGAATCAGATGACTATCCGAATGCGTTAGAGAAAAGCAGTATGTCGTCTTTTGCTGAGATTGTTAGCGACGTCATTTGCCGCCTGAATTTGGAAAACCCCACGATGATCGGATGGTCTCTTGGGGGACATATCGGGATCGAAATGTTGGGACAGGGCGTAAATTTATCCGGATTGGTTCTTTCTGGAACGCCGCCTTGCGGGCCTGGGTTAGATGATATCGGCTCAGCCTTTACGCCAAGCCCCCATATGGCCCTGACCGGAAAAGACGTCTTTACCGATGAAGACGTGCAGCAATATGCAGATCATGTATATGGTTTAAGTAAGCCGATACCGAAAAAACTTATGGACAATATAAAACGTACTCAGGGCGCTGTTCGAACTGGCATTCTGGGGAATTTTATGACGCCGGGGAGCGCCCATGGACAAAAAACCGTGGTGGCAACCAGCAAGGTTCCCATTGCTGTTCTGCAAGGGGAAAATGACAGTTTTATGGGTTTGGACTATTTAGAAAGCTTAAAATGGAATAACCTCTGGCGGGATAAAATTGCCGTGGTGCAAGGTGCCGGTCATGCGCCTTTCTGGGACAAGCCAGAAGACTATAATAATCTCTTACTTAGACTTCTTACCGGCCACAAGCCGCTGAAAAAATAACTTACGCTTTGAGCAGGACATTTGGCATTGATGATTATGGAGAGTATCAAAAGATATGTTTGTAACTTTAGTATTTTAGCTTACATTGAAAAATGTATAAAAACAGTTCTATTAATATCAGGGAAAAATAAATGACGTCAAAACATAAAGCGGATGCCGATTCAGAAAAGGGGAATATTTGGTTCAGAATTCCCCTTTGGAAACGTATTTTAGCGGCGCTGATTCTCGGCGTCATCTTGGGCAGTCTATGGGGTGAAGGCGCAGAGAATATCAAATGGATCGGTGACATATTCATTCGCCTGATCCGTATGGTTGTTGTGCCGCTTGTCTTTGTTACGCTTGTTTCGGGCATTGTGGCCATGGGCGACCCTAAAAAACTCGGCTCAATCGGCCTTAAAACCATGTCTCTATATATTGGTACGACGGCAGTAGCTATTATCATTGGTCTGGCTCTTGCTGCCCTCTTTCAGCCTGGCATCGGCGTCGATATACCAAAGAATACAGCCGCTGAAACATTAGCCGCTGTCATCCCTCTGGGGGACAGATTGATCGCCATAATCCCCAAAAACCCTATTGCGGCCCTAGCGGACGGCGATATCCTCGCTGTTATCTTTTTCGCTATTATCTTTGGCACGGGTATTATGCTGGCAGGGTCCAAGGCGAAACCTGTCGCGGCGCTAATGGACGGGGCAACAGAAGTCATGTTAAAAATTATTCACCTCATTATGGAAGTGGCCCCCTTCGGCGTCTTTGCCCTTATTGCCGCATCAACAGGCGCGAAAGGCATTAATGCTCTTGCAGATGTCCTTCCCTTAGCCTTTACCCTGATCCTTGGCTTTCTACTTCATTCTATCATTACTTATGGCAGTATCATTAAATTTCTCCTTAAATTGCCTGCGAGCCGCTTTTTCAAAGACATTATCGATGCACAACTTATCGCCTTCTCCACATCATCAAGTAGTGCCACAATGCCCGTTACCATGGCTGTCGCCGAAGATAACCTAGGGATAAAGCCCGCGATTGCCTCAAGCGTTATCCCCCTTGGGGCAACCATTAATATGGATGGGACAGGAATGTATGTGGGTGTCGTGGCCGTCTTTGCTGCCCAGTCCCTTGGCATAGATTTGAATTTAGTTGATTATGGCCTCATCGCGCTTACCACGACACTTGTTTCCATCGGCACCGCCGCCGTCCCCAGCGCGAGCCTCTTTCTCCTTGCCGCCGTGTTAGGCGTCATCGGTGTGAGCGGCGAGCAAACCGCTATGATTGTTGGCTTCTTGCTGCCCTTTGATCGTCCTCTTGATATGATGCGTACCACGGTCAATGTTACGGGTGATTTAGCCGTGGCCACAGCTGTTGCCAAATTTGAAGGTGAATTTGATGAAGCTGTCTTTAGGGCTGACCCCAGAGTTTAAAGCCAGAGTTTAAAGCCAGAGTTTAAAGCCAGAGTTTAAAATAAGATTTTAAAGGCAAGCAAGCCTAAACATTTTAATCGCCGGGCGCTGTCGCACGCGGCGATTTTTATTTATTAAGAAGAAATTTTCTCCAAAAGCCTCACATAAAATATTATTAGTTTACCTTGGTGGGGTTTTTTTTGTAAAAGAACCTCAGTATATAATTCAAAATTCCAATATATATGATATGAGACACCATGTTTTACTTGATCGATAATTATGACAGCTTTACCTATAATATTTTCCATTATATGGGGGAGATCGGCGTTGATGTGGAAGTCTTCCGTAATGATGCCATCACGGTGGATGATATTTTGGCGGACAAGAAATCCGGCAAGATCGAAGGCGTTATACTTTCGCCCGGCCCCTGCACCCCAAACGAAGCGGGAATTTGCCTTGATGTAATCAGGCAAGCGGAAGGCAGCTTACCTATTTTAGGCGTCTGCCTCGGTCATCAGGCCATTGGACAAATATATGGCGGCAAAGTTATCCGTGCGCCGTACCTTATGCATGGCAAGGTAAGCGATATTCATCATAGGGGGGAAACCGTCTTTAACGGCTTTGATAGCCCCTTTCGGGCCACCCGCTATCATTCCCTTATCGTGGAAAAAGACAGCTTGCCAGACTGTTTGACTATCACGGCGGAAACAAATGACGGCCTTATCATGGGACTTTCCCATAAGAGCGATCCCGTTCATGGCGTACAATTCCATCCAGAAAGTATAGAATCCGAAAATGGTCATGGTCTTTTAAAGAATTTTGTGGAAATATCCAGAAAGTTCAACCAGACCAGAAAGTTCAATCAGAAATGAGCCCAGATTTTAAAACGCTGATCAACAAGATAGCCTCTGGCGGGACACTCACGCGGCAAGAATCATATAAGGCGTTCAATTATATGATGAGCGGGGATGCCACAGGCGCACAGATTGGCGGTTTTTTAATGGGATTACGTTTGCGCGGGGAAACCATCGAAGAAATCGTCGGTGCCGCAGAAGCTATGCGGGCCAAGGCGCTTTTTATCACGGCACCTGACAATGCGGTCGATACCTGCGGTACGGGCGGTGACGGCGCGCATACCTATAATATATCGACGGCGGTGGCCATCGTTTTGGCGGCTGCGGGCGTTAGTGTCGCCAAACACGGCAATCGGGCCATATCATCAAAATCCGGCTCGGCTGATGTTCTGGAATATCTTGGCGTTAATATCGATGCGGACATGGCGGTTGTCGAACGTAATCTTGCAGAGATTGGCATTGGCTTTATGATGGCCCCGCGTCATCACAGCGCCATGCGCCATGTTGGCCCCTCGCGCACATCGTTAGGAACGCGCACTATTTTTAACCTGCTTGGGCCATTATCCAACCCCGCAGGGGCCAAATATCAGGTGATCGGCGTTTTTGATAAAAAATGGACGGCCCCGTTGGCCGACGTCCTGGGCAAACTTGGTTCCGCCAGAGTTTGGGTTGTTCATGGGGCTGACGGCCTTGATGAATTGAGCATTTCTGGCCCCTCGTTTGTTGCTGAATATCATGGGGGAAAAATTTCCTCATTTGAGGTTTCGCCCGAAGATGCGGGCCTCAGCCGTCATCCTGTTTCAGATCTTAAAGGCGGAGATGCCGCCTATAATGCACGCGCCCTAAAACAAGTTCTGCAAGGGAAAAAGAATGCTTACCGTGATATTGTCCTGCTTAATTGCGCCGCCGCCTTACTGGTGGCAGGAAAAGCCAAAGACTTAGCCGACGGGGCGCAGCAGGCCGCCCAAGCCATCGATAGCGGCGGCGCGGCAGAGAAGCTTAAACAATGGGTGGAAATGTCCAATGGCTAATATTCTTGACAAGATTGCGGCGGATAAACGCCGACATGTGGCTGCCTGCCAGAAGAAAACCTCCCTTGCCAATGTGGAAAAACTGGCTCAGAAATCCTCTCCCCCACGGGGTTTTTATAAGAGCCTTCTTAATGCCCAAAAAGCAGGCCGCTTTGGACTGATTACCGAAATCAAGAAAGCCAGCCCCAGCAAGGGATTAATCAGGGAGGATTTCGATCCGGCCGCCCTCGCCCGCGCTTACGAAAATGGCGGCGCAAGTTGCTTATCTGTTTTGACCGACATGCCGTATTTTCAGGGCCATGATGATTATCTGATCGCCGCCCGCAGCGCGTGTGCCTTACCCGTTTTGCGTAAAGACTTTATGATTGATCCCTATCAGGTGGTCGAGGCCCGCGCCTTAGGTGCCGACTGTATTTTGCTCATTATGGCCCTATTGGACGCCGTACAGGCCGCAGAGCTGGAACAAACGGCACGAGAGTACGGCCTAGACGTGCTCATCGAAGTCCATGATGAGGCGGAAATGGCACAGGCCTTGCAGCTAAAAAGCCCCATGATCGGGATAAATAACCGTAATTTAAAGACCTTCGAGGTTTCTCTTGATGTGACGCTTCGGCTATCAAAGCTGGCCGATCCCCAAAGAATGCTCATCAGCGAGAGCGGCATTAACAGCCATGACGACCTTATCATGTTGCGTGATAAGGCGGACATCAACAGCTTCCTCATCGGGGAATCCTTGATGCGGCAAGAGAATGTCTGCGCAGCAACGCGCGGCTTATTGGGAGAGAAATAATGACAAAATTAACCCACCTAGATGCCGACGGCAAAGCCAGCATGGTTGATGTGTCCTTGAAAGCAGAAACTCATCGGCGGGCCGTTGCCAAAGGCCGCATCACCATGAATGCTGAAACATTGGCCCTTATCCAGGAAGGCGGGTTGAAAAAAGGGGATGTATTTTCCGTGGCAAGACTTGCAGGCATCATGGCGGCCAAGAAAACCGCTGACCTGATCCCGCTGTGTCATCCCCTGCCCCTCCATAATGTGCAGGTTGATCTGACCTGCAACCCAGAAGAAAATTGCGTTGAGATTTCCGCCGAGGCCACCCTCTATGGCCGCACGGGTATTGAGATGGAAGCCTTAACAGCCGTCTGCGTCGCCGCGCTCGCCATTTATGATATGTGCAAAGCCGTTGATCGGAGCATGTGCCTATCAGACATTCGTCTCACCCATAAATCCGGCGGCAAATCCGGCGACTATAACGCAGAGTAGCCCCTCAATACGTAAGGATCCAAGATGTCCCTTTTGCCCGTCGAAAAAGCCCTCCAGATTATCTGCCAATCCTGCTCTCCCTTGGAGGCGGAAAATGTCCCTTTATCAGAAGCCCTAGGGCGGACGACAGCAGAGGATCATTTCGCCGCCATCACGCAGCCGCCCTTTGACGCCTCTGCCATGGATGGCTATGCTTTGCGCGCAGAAGATGTCTCGACCTGCCCCGCTATCCTTGAAATTATTGGCGAAGCCCCTGCAGGCAAATCCTACGAAGGGGAGCTGCTCCCCCAAACAACGGTGCGGATCTTCACCGGCGGCCCCGTCCCAAAGGGCGCGGATGCCGTCATCATGCAGGAAAATACAGAAAAGCTAGATGACAATACCGTTAAGATTATCACCGGCGCCGCCAAGGGACGCAATATCCGCCCCGCTGGCAATGATTTCACCCAAGGGCAGATGTTGGTTCCCGCCGGAACGCGCCTCACATCGCGGCATATTGGTATGATGGCGGCGGCCAATATTTCCATCGTCACCGTTAGCCGTAAACCACGCGTGGCGATTCTGTCAACGGGCGATGAATTGGTGCCCGTAGGGCAAGACGTCGGACCGGATCAAATCGTTAACTCCAACAATCTGCTCCTCTCCAGCCTCATAAGAGAAAATGGCGGAGACCCCATTGATCTTGATGTGGCGCGGGACAATATCGCCTCTCTGGAAGAAAAAATTTTCCTGCTTGAAAGCTATGACTCCATTGATCTTTTCATCACCATTGGCGGTGCGTCCGTAGGGGATCATGACCTTATACAGAAAGTCCTCGGCCGGCATGGCTTAAAAGTAGATTTTTGGAAAATTGCCATTCGGCCTGGAAAACCTATGATTTTTGGAAAATTTAAAGGAATTCCAATGATTGGTTTGCCGGGCAATCCTGCCTCTGCCTATGTCTGCGCCATAAATTTTATGGTGCCTGCCCTCCATATCATGCTGGGGAGAACAGAAATAGGCGCGGAAAAATCCGTGGCAAACCTCGGCCTTGACCTGCCTGAAAATGGCGGACGGCAAGATTATATGCGCGCCCATTATGTGGAAAATCGGGCCGGTGAGAAAATTGTCACCCCTGCACCAAAACAGGATAGCGCAAAGCTCAGCAGCCTCGCCTCTGCCAATTGCCTCCTTGTGCGCCCGCCCCATGCCCCAAAAGCCGCCCTTGGCGACAAAGTAGATATTGTTCTTTTGACCCCTTGACAAAAGAATAAAAATAGAACATAAATAATACATATGAGGTATAATAAAGGTAGGAGCCGTGATATGTTAACCAAAAAGCAGCGCGATTTATTGCTTTTCATCCATGAAAAATTGCAAGAAAATGGTGTGGCCCCTTCCTTTGATGAAATGAAAGAGGCGCTAAATTTAAAATCCAAATCGGGTATTCATCGTCTCATTGGGGCGTTGGAGGAACGGCAATTCATCCGCCGTTTGCCGAACCGCGCCCGCGCATTGGAAATTCTGCGCCTGCCTGATAATGATAACAGCATGGCGGCACCGACGGGCACGCTCTTTAAACCTGATTTTGGCGCAAAATCCGTTCAAGACGTCGTATCAGACCCCAATACTGTTGATATTCCCCTTCACGGCAAGATTGCCGCAGGAACGCCCATTGAGGCCTTGGAACAATTCGAAAACATCCCCGTTCCCACTTCGATGGTCGGACATGGCAGCCATTATGCCTTGGAAATTGACGGTGATTCCATGATGGAATCAGGTATTTTGGACGGCGATACCATCGTGGTGCAGCGGTGCGACACCGCCGAGAATGGCACCGTCGTTGTGGCGCTGATTGATGAACAAGAGGCCACCCTCAAAACCCTCTATAAAAAAGGCCCCGACATTTCCCTAAGGCCCTCTAACCGGGACTATGAAACCCAAACCTACCCCGCCAACCGCGTAAGAATACAAGGCCGCCTCGTGGGACTATTACGGCAATATTAGGCGGGAACCGTTTTCACCACAGAAACTGTTTGCACCATCAGTCTGACATGGGGTACAATCCAGCCATTGAGCGGCGATGCTATGGGCCCCCTGCAAGAAAATTTCTCGGCCCAGCCACGTTGACCGCCTGAAGATCCGCTTCCCGCGCAGCCACGGAAGGTGCCATAATGTCGAAGCGATTTATTCGAGGATCTCTCGGACGCAGCCGAAGGCGGCCTGATGTATCTGCCTGTACTCAGGCGTCACAAAAGGCGCATAAGACAAGAGATTTACAGGCCAAAAGTGGGGGGATTTGGACATGGGGAGGTTTAGGTAGATCTATGATCCTCGGTGGGTGGTTTGCCGGGGGAATGGCCGGTGCTATGGGGGGACCTGGAGGCATCGGAATGGGGATACTAGGCGGCGGGTTAATTGGCGGCGCAACATACCTTATGGGAACTTATCTATAGTAATTGCCATTTTGTAAAATGTCTAAAATTTGAGAAGATATAAGTCGCTGCTGGTGAAATTCATCACTAGCGGAGTGGGACTTTAACAATTGCATTTAATGAGTAAATTATAATATGGAGATTATTTATGACAAAATTAAGAGGATTCTTATATGCCTTAGCCACTGGGATGCTTATTGCTGCTCTTACAGTCATTGGAGGGAAACTTTTTTTCCCTGTCTGGACAGCTGAAAACCTCATGTTACTAGCCTTTATCTTGGGTGGGATTGGTGGCTTACTTAATAGTTTTTTTATGAGATGGGGACAGAAAAAAGAATAAAGCCCCGGCGAAGATGCCAACCGATGGGGAAGCTTCGATACTTCCCCATCGAACTCGAACGACAACATCGCCGCTCTCGGAGGCAGCGGCATGAGAACGCTTTCACTTGATGAACTCGATTTCATTAGTGGGGGGACCTGGCGGCTTCGGATTGGGGATAGTAAGCGGTGCCTTAATAGGTGGTGCCGGTTATTATTCATATACCATGTTTCGTCATCTCGTTTAGTGATTATAAATTGTTCAATGAAACATCATAAGGAGATATCATATGACTTGGCAGAAAGCTTTTTTATACTCTTTAATTGTTGCCATATTTGTTGGCGGCCTTGCCGCATTTGGTGAAAAATATTTTTTCCCTGACTGGGCTTCCCATAATAAGATGCTGATAGCTATCGCAATAGGTGTAATTCTCGGCCCATTTTGTACTATTTTAGTGAGATGGGGAAAGAAAAAAGAATAAAGCCCAGGCGAAGATGCCAACCGATGGGGAAGCTTCGATACTTCCCCATCGAACTCGAACATAAATTTTTTTAAGGAGAGGAAGCATAATAATGACGTTAATGTCAAAATCTGGAATTGATCCAATGAATTTGTTGGCTGTTGCTGTTACTGCTGCCATCGTTGGAATCGTAGCGGTGACAGCTATCCCCGTTCCTGTTGCAGCGGGAATAGCAATTGCCGTTTCTATGTTGCTTGTTCCTACGTCAGGTGAGCCGCCAAAGATAAAATTCAGCTTTAACATTCGGGCAATATGGCGTGCGGCTTTGGCTGGCGGTGGGGCGACTGCTGGAATATACATCGTGGATATGTTCTTTGTCAGATAACATCACAGATATAGCAAGTACAGATGCTTGCATGTATTGAGATAATTTTTGGCTTATAAACTGACTGAGCATAGAAAAAAATAAACCGCTGAGGGTGAGGTCATCCTCAGCGGCGGATTGACGTATTGTCACAGTCTCGTTTATGAAATATGATAAGGAAATACTACATGACAAAATTAAGAGGATTCTTATATGCCTTAGCCACTGGAATGCTTATTGCGGCTGTTACTGTCATTGGAGGGCACCTTTTTTTCCCTGTCTGGACAGCTGAAAACCTCATGTTACTAGCCTTTATCTTGGGTGGGATTGGTGGCTTACTTAATAGTTTTTTTATGAGATGGGGACAGAGAAAAAAATAAAGCTCCGGCGAACACCCAAACCGATGGGAAAGCCTCGACACTTTCCCATCGAACTCAAGATACAACATCGCCGCTCTCGGAGGCAGCGGCATGAGAACTCTTTTACTTGATGAACTCGATTTCATTAGTGGTGGGATTTTTTCATGGTCAGACCTCGGTGCCTCAATGTTCGGTCGCTTTGATAGGCACAAATCGCATGGTTGGGCGGGTGACAGCTTCACAGATGGCTTCTGCATCGGCGGCATCATTTTTATCGCGTTTGACATAGGGTTTAACATATTGAGGCGGCATCAAGCGGACTTCATGGCCGAAGTGTTTAAGTTCCCGCGCCCAGTGATGGGCACTGCCGCAAGCTTCCATGCCCACAAGGCAGGGCGACAGTTTGGCAAAAAAATTATTTACCATAGTACGACGTAATTTTTTACGGACGATCACGCGCCCTTTTTGGTCAACAGCATGAACCTGAAAAACGTTCTTTGCGAGATCAAGTCCGATTGTGGTAATATTCATGGTGGATGGCCCTCCTTTAATGAAGTTAAAAACAACTCTCATTATGGCACACTTGATGCCGATAATGGGGGCCGTCCACATCAGTTAACAGGATAGACTCAGCATGGCATTCATTTTTTCAGAACCAGAACCGAATTCCGGTGACGAGGGATAAAATAGCAACATCACCGCCTTCGCGCGGGTTAATTTGGCGGTATCACCTATTTTTCGGCTCCATTCCAAACCCACATAAGGCGCAAATTTTCGGCGTATTTCATAGCGCAGTCGTAGGCCAAGCTGAACGTCATTAATTCCTTTACCAATTCCATATTCCCGAACCTCGCTTGCGGCGACGTTACTCTCAAAACGGGATTGCAAAATTAAACGCTGCGTGAAAAGCATATCGTATGTGGCGACGAGACGGGCGGAAATATCACCCTTGCTACTCACGAAGATTGCCGGCTCCATTTCAAACCAATAGGGGGCCAGCCCCTGAAATCCGATGACGGCAAAAACCCGATCGCCGGGCGCGAGCGCACCGAAAGCGTTATCATAACGTGCCCCAACCTGGAAGTCCCAGAATGCCGTGATCGTCTTGCTGTAAAGTGCCTGTAATTCCATTCCGCCGGCATTGGAGGATAGCTCAGACTCGCCTTCAAATTTGACCCAAAGTTTTTTATAGTCCGTTCCTGTCCAACCCTGCATATCCCACCGCAACACATCAGTTCCTTTGGTGTTCCGATATTCGAACTGATCGGCAATGACTTTGCTGACTGACATCATATCGGTCTCTTCAAAGCCCGCCATATGCCGATATTCATAGCCACCTGAGTTTGCATGAGGATCCCGCGCATCTGCCGGGGCACTGCCCCCTTGCATGGGAGGCATATTCATGGGTTTCATTTTCCCCGCGCCCGTTTTTATCTTGCCAGAATATACGCCACCCGAATGCAAATAGAAGAAAGCTTCAGAGACCTGAAATCAGGCCTGAAAATGAATGCTTGCGGCACGCGAAATATGAAAAGGCTGGAAGTTCTGCTCATCATTGCCGCCGTGGCCCAATATCTGCTCTATTGGCTCGGTCTCGCGGTCAAGGAAGCCGGACAGAATTGGCAATATCAGGCCAACTCGACCAGATCCCGAAATATATTGTCCAACCAGTTTATCGGGCTGCGGGCCTATAAAGATATCACCCTGAAATTGACCAAACACCACTGGCAATCCGCCTTGAATACCCTAAGATCATTAACGGAAAACCCCAATGCAATTTATTGATCAATTTCGTGGGGATCCCTCAGACTCTGACCCCATTGATCACTACAACACTATGAAAATTGAAAAAACTTAAACAATATAGTAAGTAGAACCTGCACCTCCATGAAAAAGTGACAAATATAAGCACATACCTTGCAAGCTTATATGGAACCTGGTAGTTTTGCATCTGCAAATATATATAACTAAACTGGGTGAAAATCTTGAAAAAAATAAGTATAATTGATTTGTTTGCAGGCCCAGGAGGTTTAGGGGAAGGTTTTTCTGAATTCAGAAAAAACCATAGGAAGCCTTTTAAAATTGCGATCTCAATTGAAAAAGAAAAGTTTGCTCACCAGACCCTTTCACTTAGGAGTTTTTACCGTCAATTTGTTAATAGGCATGCAAAAGTGACCCACTTTGGTGGGTAAATGGCGTTTAAAATTGACCCACCTTATCTGTTAACATCCTCGCGGGATTAGCGAGGAGGATATAAGGGTGATTTTAATGGAAAGCGC
>Ga0316204_10002427_pt1 | contig 42253 bp, 39 predicted proteins | sample 6monrhotite_MG_2_FD_205661 | JGI IMG/M metagenome (GOLD analysis project Ga0316204, IMG submission 205661) | Microbial mat bacterial communities from mineral coupon in-situ incubated in ocean water Damariscotta River, Maine, United States -... | ecosystem: Environmental > Aquatic > Marine >... | reverse complement strand
TGCGATGACGCTATCGCAATGCAAGGCGGAGCAACAAGAGGAGCATTCATGTCTGATCAGGCTCAATCGGGGACCCACGCCCCGTCGGCGGATTTCGTTGCGAAGGCACATATCGACGCTGCAAAATATGATGCGATGTACGCGGCGTCTATTCAGGACCCGGATGCATTCTGGGCCGAGCACGGGCAGCGGATCGACTGGATCAAGCCCTTCACCAAGGTCAAGAATGTCAGCTATGACTTCGGCAACGTGGGTATCAACTGGTACGAAGACGGCACGCTGAACGTTTCGGCCAACTGTATTGACCGCCATTTGGCGACCCGGGGCGAGCAGACGGCAATCATCTGGGAGCCCGACAGCCCCGACGAGGCCGCGCAGCACATTACCTATAACGAATTGCACGCGCAGGTCAGCAAGATGGCCAACGTGTTCAAAAGCCTGGGTGTGGGCAAAGGCGACCGGGTCGTTTTGTACCTGCCGATGATCCCCGAAGCCGCGTATGCGATGCTGGCCTGCTCACGCATCGGCGCCATCCATTCCATCGTGTTTGCCGGGTTCAGCCCGGATGCGCTGGGCGCACGGGTGAACGGATGTGACGCGAAACTGGTCATCACTGCCGACCACGCCCCGCGTGGCGGCCGCGCGACCAAGCTGAAAGACAACGTCAACCAGGCGCTGCTGCACGACACGCGCGACGTGAAATGCCTGGTGGTCAAGCGCACTGGCGGTCAGATCGCCTGGCGGGATGGGCTGGATTTCTGGTGGCACGAAGAATCCGCCAAGGTCAGCGCCGAGTGCGCGCCCGAAGAAATGAACGCCGAGGATCCGCTGTTCATCCTCTACACGTCCGGCTCCACCGGCCAACCCAAAGGTGTCGTGCACACGACGGGCGGGTATCTGGTTTACGCCGCGATGACCCATGAGATCACCTTCGATTATCACGATGGGGATGTGTATTGGTGCACCGCGGATGTTGGCTGGGTCACCGGGCACAGCTATATCGTTTATGGCCCGCTGGCCAATGGCGCGACAACGCTGATGTTTGAGGGGGTTCCGACCTATCCGGATGCCGGCCGGTTCTGGGCCGTGTGCGAAAAACACAAGGTCAACCAGTTCTACACCGCGCCCACCGCGATCCGTGCGCTGATGGGGCAGGGGCCGGACTTTGTCACCAAATATGACCTGAGCAGCCTGAAGGTGCTGGGCACCGTCGGTGAGCCGATCAACCCCGAGGCCTGGAACTGGTACAACGACGTGGTCGGCAAAGGGACTTGCCCGATCGTCGATACCTGGTGGCAGACAGAAACTGGCGGCCACCTGATGACCCCGTTGCCCGGCGCACATGCGACCAAACCGGGGGCGGCGATGAAGCCGTTCTTCGGCATTGAGCCTGTCATTCTGGACCCCGCCGCGGGCACCATCGTCGAGGGCAACGGCGTCGAAGGGGTGTTGTGCATCGCCGACAGTTGGCCGGGTCAGATGCGCACGGTTTGGGGCGATCATGAGCGGTTCGAGAAAACCTATTTCGCGGACTACAAAGGCTACTACTTCACCGGTGACGGGTGCCGCCGCGATGAGGGTGGTGACTACTGGATCACCGGCCGTGTCGATGACGTGATCAACGTATCGGGCCACCGTATGGGCACCGCCGAAGTGGAAAGCGCGCTGGTGGCGCACTCCAAGGTCGCTGAAGCTGCGGTCGTGGGCTATCCACACGACATCAAGGGGCAGGGCATCTATTGTTATGTGACTTTGATGACGGGCGAGGAGCCGTCGGAAGAGTTGCGCAAGGAATTGCGCACCTGGGTCCGCACGGAAATCGGCCCGATTGCCAGCCCGGATCTGCTGCAATGGGCGCCGGGCTTGCCGAAAACCCGTTCAGGCAAGATCATGCGCCGCATCCTGCGCAAGATCGCTGAAGACGACTTCGGTGCGCTGGGCGATACTTCGACCCTGGCGGATCCGTCGGTTGTCGATGACCTGATCGCCAATCGCATGAACAAACGCTGATCGGGGGCCCAGGCATGAATGACACCATGACCAGCCCCGCCGTGTTGATCTTGCTGGGCCCTCCGGGGGCCGGCAAGGGCACACAAGCCCGGAAACTGGAAACGTCATTCGGTTTGGTACAGCTGTCCACCGGTGATTTGTTGCGCGCGGCTGTCGCTGCGGGCACCGACGCCGGAAAGGCCGCCAAGGCGGTGATGGAGGCTGGCGAACTGGTGTCTGATGACATCGTCCTGGCCATTCTGAAGGACCGCATGGCCGAGCCGGACACAGCGCGCGGCGTGATCCTGGACGGCTTCCCACGCACGCCCGGTCAGGCGCGAGCGTTGGATGACTTGATGGGTGCGCAGGGGCTGAAGATCGGCGCCGCGATTTCGATGGAGGTCGATGACGCGGCGATGGTCAAGCGGGTTTCGGGCCGCTTCACCTGCGCCAACTGCGGCGAGGGCTACCATGATGAATTCAAGTTGCCGGCAAAAGCGGCGACCTGTGACGTCTGTGGCGGCACAGAAATGAAACGCCGGGCCGATGACAACGCGGAAACCGTGGGCGCACGGCTGACAGCGTACCATGAACAAACCGCCCCGTTGATCGCCTATTACGCGGGTCGTGGCGTGCTGCAGACGGTCGACGGGATGGGCGCCATTGACGCCATCGCCGGCGATTTGGGCGCGATCGTGGCCAAAGTGACGACATAGCCGCCGGCCCCAATCGCGGGGCGCGGCGGTTTCCCCCAGCGCGGGAGGCGCAGGGTGGTGGAGTATGGCCCGGGGGGTGTGACTTGGAGGAGGCACGTCACCCGGGGCCCATGCCCCTGATGCCCCCGCGCGACAGGCGAGGAGACCGGACATGAGCGAGGGACCAGCACGCAAGCGCATTCTGGTTGTCGAGGACGAGGACAATATCGCCGTCGCCCTGGACTATCTGATGAGCCGCGAAGGCTATGAGCAACGGCGCACGGCGACCGGGGCCGGGGCCGTGGATTTGATCCGCGAGATGCATCCGGATCTGGTGTTGCTGGACGTGATGTTGCCAGAGGTGTCCGGCTATGAGATCTGCCAGAGTGTCAGGATGGATCCAGCGCTGAATGACGTGAAGATCCTGATGATGACCGCGCGCGGCTCTGCGATGGAGCGCCGCAAGGGAATGGCGATGGGGGCGGACGGGTTCATCTCGAAACCGTTTGAACTCAAGGCCCTGCGCTCGGAAGTGCGCCGCATTCTGGCGGGCGAAACGCTGCCCGACGGTGGTTCAACACCAGAGCCCGGTGACGCAGAAGGTGCGCGCCGCGCCTAGGCGATCCGGGCAATATTGCGTCTTGGGCACCTGCTGCAATCGGCCGGGGCCCGGCTTTCGCGTCGGCGTCGCTTGAATGTGGCGATGCCTCGGCCTAGCGTTGGGGCCATGACGCATTACATCGACCCCACCCGTGAAACCTTTGGCCAGTTCAAGGCGCTACCGCGCGATGAACCTGTGCAGATGCTCAACCTCGTCAGATTGCGGGCTGCGGCCGCCTATCCGGATGGCCGCACCGCAACAGGCGCGCAGGCCTATGCGGCCTACAGTGCGGAAAGTGGGCCGATTTTTCGGCGGTTGGGCGGCACAATCCTGTGGTCCGGTGATCCGAAACTCATGCTGATCGGCCCGGTTGAGGAGCTTTGGCACAAGGCGTTCATCGCGGTCTATCCGACCGCGCAGGCCTTTATCGACATGGTGCGTGACCCTGATTACCGTGCCGCCGTCGTGCACCGGCAGGCCGCAGTTGCAGACTCGCGGCTGATCCGGTTGGCGCCGAATCCGGCCGGGGACGGGTTCGGCTGACGTCTTAACCCTTGCGGGTTTCCTTGAGCTTGTCGATGCCCATGGTCTTGAGCGCAAAGGATTCGTAGAACGGTTCAGACGTGCCCTTCCTGATCTTGCGGATGAAGTATTTTTCAAACCCAACCTTGGCCAGATGCACCCATTTGCCCGATGATGACCAGTTGACGTTGCGTGGTGGGATTTGCGGTTGCGCGATGAAGGCGATGCCGGAATCGCCGAAATCCGCCAGGCAGAAGGCGTTCCAGGTGGCCAGTTCGTCCGGTTCCTGCCCCTTCAGAATCGCCGCCAGGTTATGCGCTGTCGCGGTGACCATGCTTTCGATCATGAAGCCGGTCTTGGGCACACCGCACGGCACCGGCGTGGGACCGGTGGGCGGGATGGCAATGCAGACACCGACACCAAAGATGTTGGGGTATTTCGGGTTGCGTTGGTGCTCATCGACGATCACGAAGCCACGCGGATTGACCAGGCCCTCCAGCCCCATCAGCGGCTTGATGCCGCGGAACGCCGGCAGCATCATGGCAAAGCCAAAGGGCAGTTCCTGCTCTGCCGCGACCGACCCGTCATCAGCGATGTTCTGAACGTGCATTTTGCCGGCTTCGACCTTTGTCACCTTGGTCGAGGTCATCCATTTGATGTGCTTGTCGCGTAATTCGCTTTCCAGCAGGCCCTTGGTGTCACCAACCCCGTCCAGGCCCAGATGCCCGACATAGGGTTCCGACGTGACAAACGTCATCGGCACCTTGTCGCGGATCTTGCGGCGGCGCAGTTCGGTTTCCAGGATGAAACAGAATTCATAGGCCGGGCCAAAGCAAGAGGCCCCCTGAACAGCGCCAACGATGATCGGGCCGGGGTTTTTGCAAAACTCTTCGAATTTTTCGCGGGCTTGCATGGCATGATCGACGTGGCACACCGACGTTGTGTGACCGTCCGGTCCCAGCCCCTCCAACTCGTCGAACGCAAGTTCGGGGCCGGTGGCAATGATCAGGTAGTCATAGTCGATATTTTGACCGTCGACCAACTCCAGGCGGTTTTGGTCCGGATGCAGCTTTTCCGCGGCGACCGGAATGAAATCGATCTTCTTGCGGGCCAGAACGGGTGCCAAGTCGACAGCGATGTCCTCGGGCTTGCGCCAGCCGACAGCGATCCAGGGGTTCGAGGGCACGAAATGGTATTTCGGGTCTTTGGTGACGACAGTGATCTTGTGATCCTTGCCGATCGCATCGCGCAGTTCGTAGGCCATGATTGACCCCCCGAGACCCGCACCCAGTACGACGATATGCGCCATTACTCATTTCTCCTGATCGAGCGTCCTTATCCTTGCCGGATAAAAGCGAGTCTCATGCAGGATATCAAGAAGAATATGAATATGTTTATCTTAGAAGGTAGCGGCATTTTCGCCGCTACCTTTGGGTTCGGCGTTTCAGTCGTTCGAACTGGCCAATTTCACCGCAGCTGTCCGCGATTTCGCCGCTTTCCCAGATGGGCGCTGCGCGTGGTGATCCATGAATTCAAATACCAGCGGGCGGATATTGTTGCGCCAGCTGCGCCCGGCGAAGATGCCGTAATGCCCGGCGCCGTCTTCCAGGTGATGCGCTTTCATGTCCTCTGGCAGGCCAGTCAGCAGGTCCAGCGCGGCCAGGCACTGGCCCGGCGCGGAAATATCGTCCTTCGAGCCTTCGACGATTTTCACAGCAACACTGTTGATGGCACCGATATCGACCTTGTGGCCATTCACCACGAACGCGTTGCGCGCAATTTCCCGGTCTTTGAAGATCCGCTCTACCGTCGACAGATAGAATTCCGCGGTCATGTCCATGACGGACAGATATTCATCATAAAACCGGTTGTGCGCGTCATGCTCGCTGTCTTCACCGCGGGCCGCGGCGACGATCTTGTCCGAGAACGCCTGCGCATGGCGATCCATGTTCATTGAAATAAACCCGGCCAACTGCAACAAACCCGGATAGACCAAGCGCCCGGCGCCCGCGAATTTGAAGCCGACGCGCTGAATGGACAGATGCTCCAACTGGCCCATCGTGACGCGGCGACCAAAGTCGGTCACCTCGGTCGGGGCGGCGTCGGGGTCAACGGGGCCACCGATCAGGGTCAGGGTCAGGGGCTGGGCTTCGGGTTCCTGTTCTGCCAGAAGGGCGGTCGCGGCCAGCGCCAGCGGCACCGGTTGGCACACCGCGACGACATGGGTGTCGGGGCCAAGGTGCTTCATGAAATCGACGACATACTGCGTGTAGTCTTCAATATCGAATTTGCCTTCGGACACCGGGATGTCACGGGCGTTATGCCAATCGGTGATCCAGACTTCGGCATCTGGCAGCAGGCTGGCAACCGTCGATCGCAGCAGCGTGGAATAATGCCCCGACATCGGCGCGCAGACCAGAATGCGGCGTTTCTTCTCGGTCCGGTTCTGCACCTTGAAACGCAGCAGGTCCCCAAATGGGCGCTTGATCTCGATAAACTCTTCAACCAGATGATCGCGGTCGTCGTCACCAACAACGGTGCGGATGTCCCACGCCGGCTTGATCACCATGCGGGCAAAGCTGCGTTCCGTCACGCGGCCCCAGGCTGACATGGCTTTGAACATCGGATGCGGGACCAGTCCCCAGACAGGGTAAGAGGCCATCGCACGCGCCGAGGCACCCCACCATTCGTTGGTGTTGCGCATCGTCTCCATCAAGTCATACGTGGCCATCTGTTTCATAGGGAACTCCATCTACGCCATTGGCGAACGATTCCACGCTTCCCCAAAAGGGCAGGGCGGTTTATGCTGCAGTGCAGGATGATAGGCGGAGAGTGTGGACATGGCAACTTCTGAATATGAAAATTCGGAGAATCTGGACAAAATGAACGCAAATCTTGCGCGCATTGAGACCCTGACGCAGCGCCTGATCGAAGCGTTCGCCTCTAAGAAGCCGCAGCGCAGCGAATTGCAGGGGCCAGATGCATCGCTGTATATGCACGCCGCGACCGCCTATTGGGCGAAAATGGCGCAAAACCCGTCTGCGGTGCTTGAGAACCAGGTCGAATACTGGGGCCGCACGCTGAAGCATTTCGTCGAAGCGCAAGAGGCCCTGCGCGCCGGCCAATTGGCAGCGCCCGAAGATCACACCCCCGACGACAAGCGGTTCACCAACCCGCTGTGGAAGTCTCATCCCTATTTCAACTACATCAAGCAACAGTACTTGATGTCGAGCGAGGCGATTGAGAAGGCCATCGCCGATCTGGATACGCTGGACCCGCGCGAAAAGACCCGGCTGGAGTATTTCGGCAAGCAGATCATCGACATGATGGCCCCAACGAATTTCCTGGGCACCAACCCTGACGCGCTGATGAAGGCGGTCGAGACCGAGGGCGAAAGCCTGGTCAAAGGGTTGGAGAACCTGGTGGCCGATCTGGAGCGCAACAAAGGTGAACTGCTGGTGACGCTGGCAGACCGTGAGGCGTTCAAGGTCGGCGGCAACATCGGCACCACCGAGGGCGAAGTGGTGTTCCGCAATCGCATGTTCGAGTTGATCCAATACAAGCCCCAAACCGAGAAGGTTCACGAAACCCCGCTGTTGATTTTTCCGCCTTGGATCAACAAGTTCTACATCCTGGACCTGAAGGCGCAGAACAGCCTCATCAAATGGATCGTCGAGCAGGGCTATACGCTGTTCGTGGTCAGTTGGGTCAACCCGGGGCCAGAGTACGCGGATGTCGGCATGGACACCTATGTCGAGGAAGGCTTCCTGACGGCCATCGCCAAGGTCAAGGAGATCTGCGGCGTCAAGACGATCAACACGGTCGGCTACTGCATTGCCGGCACCACATTGAGCCTCACGCTGGCATTGTTGAACAAGCGCAAGGACCGGTCGGTCAAGTCCGCGACCTTCTTTACCGCCTTGACCGATTTTTCGAACCAGGGCGAAACGGGCGTCTTTCTGGAGGATGATTTCGTCGACGGGATTGAGGCCGAGGCGCGGGAAACGGGCTACTTGAAGTCCTACTACATGACAAAGACCTTCAGCTATCTGCGCTCGAACGACCTGATCTACGGTCCGGCGATCCGCAGTTACATGTTGGGCGAGGCCCCGCCTGCGTTCGATTTGCTGTATTGGAACGGTGACGGCTCCAACCTGCCGGGGCGTATGACAGTCGAATATCTGCGGGGGCTGTGCCAATCGAACGAGTTTTGCGAAGACGGCTACACGATGCTGGGGGAAACCCTGCATGTGCGTGACGTGAAGGTGCCGTTGTGCTCGATTGCCTGTGAAACGGACCACATTGCCGCCTGGAAATCCTGTTTCCGGGGGGTGGCGCAGATGGGTTCTACGAACAAGACGTTCATTCTGTCCGAATCGGGGCATATCGCCGGGATCGTCAATCCGCCCAGCAAGAACAAGTACGGACACTACACGTCCGACGCAGCGATCGCTGCGCCCGAGGATTGGAAAGAGGCCGCCGAATACCATCAAGGGTCCTGGTGGCCACGCTGGGAAGAGTGGCTGAGCAGTCGCGCGGGCAAGATGATTCCCGCCCGTGAGATCACTACTGAGTCGCTGGCGCCGGCACCGGGCACCTATGTGGTGATGAATCCTGACGTTTGATCAATGGCTTAGAAAAATATGCTGCAGCGCAGAAAAAACACTTGAAATACTGCGCTGCAGCATGCATATTCTCTTCATACGCAGCGCACCGGATCATCGGGCTGCGAACATGGAGAAGAGCAATGGCTAACACTGATTTCACCAAGACGATGCAAGACATGATGGGTGCTTTCCCGGTTGATATGTCCTCCATGCAGGACATGTTCAAAAGCCAGGCTGCCCTGGGCGAAAAGATGACCAAGGTTGTTCTGGAAGCCGCTGAAAAGTCGACCGACATCTCGTCGAAGTGGGCCAAAGACGCGCTGACCAAAATCGGTGAAGTCTCGGTCGTCAAAGAAGACCCGGCAGAGTATTCGAAGTCGGCCACCGATTTCGCTTCGAACTCGGCCGAAATGGCTGCAGAGCACATGGCTGCCTTCGCTGAAATCGCCAAGCGCGTTCAGATGGACACCGTTGAGCTGATGCTGGCTGCTGGCAAAGACGCTTCGGCTGAAGCCACTGCCGCAGTGCAGAAGGCCACCGCCGACGTGACCGCCGCTGCCAAGAAGGCCACTGCTGAAGTGACCTCGGCTGCGAAGAAGGCCACCGCTTCTGCGAAGTAAGCGTTTCTCCCTGTCAGCGGCACCGGGATCCGGGGCCGCTGACAACGCAGGGATCTTGTATCTCCTCCCCATCAAGATCCCTCTGGGCGGACCTTTGGTCCGCCTTTTTTCGTGGTTTTTCGAAAAATGCAGGCTTTCCGCCCATTTTCTGGGCGTCTATAGGCGCTGCGGCAAAGAATCCTGTTTCCCAAGCCTGTTTCGCGGTCTAATCTTGCCGCAACGCAACAAACACAACGGGGAGCGACGCGATGACGGAAAGCCAACAGCCGCTTTTGATCAAACGCTACGCCAGCCGCCGCCTGTATAACACTGAAAGCAGCGACTACGTCACGCTGGAGGATATCGCTGGCTTCATCCGGGCCGGGCGCGAGGTCAAGATTATCGACTTGAAAAGCGGCGATGACCTGACGCGCCAGTATCTGCTGCAAATCGTAGCGGACCACGAAAGCCGGGGCGAAAATGTCCTGCCGCTGGACGTGCTGACCGACTTGGTGCGCAGCTACACGTCCCAGGCGCAAAGCGTGGTGCCAGAATTCCTGGCGATGTCATTCGACATTCTGCGGCAGGGCCCCGGCAAGATCGCAGAGCAAATGACCGCGATAAACCCGGTAATGGCCCAGATGACGAAGATGCCCGGATTTGAAGCCATGCAGCGGCAACAACAGGCGTTCATGGAAACCATGATGTCCGGTTGGCCCAAGACACCCGCCGCGACCCCGCCAGAGGCATCCCCCTCTGCTGAGGACGGCGAAGACTTGGCGGAAATTCGCAATCAACTGGCGGCACTGGAAGCCAAGTTGAGCAAGATGGGCCGCTGACCGCGTTTCAATGGACCTGAAAGATTTCAAAACGGGCGGGGTTTTCCCCGCCCGTTTTGCAATTCCGCTCAGCTGCGCCGCCGCCTGCGTCCGCCGCCACCTTCGCCGCCGGCCGCGTTGTGGCTGACCTGTGGCAGGGTCACCACCGTTGACAGATTCGGGAAGGTGTCGGTCGCATGTGGGATCGCCGAGGCGTTGATGAAATGCTCCTGAAAGCGGGGCTCAATCGCGGTTTCCACCTTGTGAATGTGGGTTACCTGCTCCTCGATCCCCGACCGCGCGGCAATGTTGCACAACGCCAGGCGCGCGCCCGTGCCCGCCGCGTTCCCCGCGCTGGTCACCTTGTCCAACGGCGCATCTGGGATCATGCCCAAAACCATGGCGTGCTTGGCGCTGATATGCGCGCCAAAGGCCCCGGCCAGGACAATCCGGTCCACGGTGTCGGCGCCAAATTCATCCATCAACAAGCGCGCGCCGGCATAAAGCGCCGACTTGGCCAATTGGATGGCGCGAATGTCGCCCTGCGTGACGGTGATGCGTGGCCCGTTCTGAAGGGTGCCGTCATGGACCAGGTAGGAATGCGTGCGCCCGTCTGCCTCGCTGCGGGACGTTCCGGTCTGCGCCGGGCTTCCAATCAGCCCTGCGCCGTCAACGATACCGGCGATGCGCATTTCGGCCACCGCTTCTATGATGCCCGATCCGCAAATCCCGGTGACGCCGGTTTGCTCGGTTGCGGCGGCAAAAGCCGGGTCATCAGACCACAAATCGCAGCCGATGACGCGAAAACGCGGCTCTTTGCTGACCGGGTCGATTTCGATGTGCTCAATGGCGCCAGGGGCAGCGCGCTGCCCGCTGGAGATCTGAGCGCCTTCAAACGCGGGCCCGGTGGGCGATGAGCAAGCCAGGACGCGCTCGGTGTTGCCCAGCATGAGTTCGGCGTTGGTGCCAACATCGACGATCAACACCAGGTCTTTCGACTCTTGCGGGGCCTCGGAAAGCGCAACGGCTGCGGCATCGGCGCCAACGTGCCCGGCAATACAGGGCAGGGTATAAAGCCGCGCCTCTGGATTCAGGGCGCTCAGTCCGACTTCGCTGGCTGGCATATGCAACGCCGATGAAACCGCCAGCGCAAAGGGGGCCTGCCCCAGTTCAACAGGATCGATGCCCAGGAACAAATGGTGCATGACCGGGTTGCAGACCACTACGGCTTCCATAATCGCGGCCGGCTCAATCCCGGCCTCGGCCGCGACGGATTGCGCCAAGGCATTCATCGACAACCGAACGGCCTCGGTCATTTCGACATCGCCACCGGGGTTCATCATGGCATACGAAACGCGGCTCATCAGATCCTCGCCAAAGCGGATCTGCGGGTTCATCACCCCGCCTGATGCCAGAACACTGCCGTCGCGCAAATCGCACAAATGGGCCGCGATGGTGGTGGAGCCCAGGTCAATCGCCATGCCGCACAACGCGCCTTCATACAAGCCGGGCCAGATATCCAGAATGCGGGGCGTTTCGCCGGTGTGATCCGCGAACACTGCCACGGTGACCGCCCATTTCCCCTTGCGCAGAACGGGTTGCAGTTTGCGCAAGATCGCTGGCGGCGCTTGAATACTGTTGATCTGCCATTGGGCACGCAGCGCATCGGCCAGCCGTTCAAGATCGCCTGAGGGTTCGTGCATATCCGGTTCTGCGACTTCGACGTAATACAGACGCGTGGCAGGATCCATCTTTGCCACCCGCGCCGAAGCCGCCTTGCGCACCACCTGGCGGTGCAACTGGCTTTCCGGCGGAACGTCGATCACCACATCGCCCATCACCTTGGCCTGACAGCCCAGACGCCGGCCATTGATCAGCCCGCGCTTGTCCTTGTAGCGCTGCTCAACCTTGTTCCATTCGCTGAGGGCATCAGCGGCCACGGTGACGCCGTGTTTGGAGAATTCCCCCACCCCCGGCGTGACCTGGCACTTGGAACAAATCCCGCGCCCTCCGCACACAGAGTCCAGATCCACACCCAGTTGACGCGCCGCAGTCAGAACGGGTGTGCCTTTGGCAAATCGTCCACGCTTTCCGGACGGGGTGAAAATTACCAATGCGTCGTCGGTCTTTTCGCCAGTCATGTCAGGGCCCTGTTGTTGACGCTCAGCGACCGAACATAACCTGCTGTGCGCTGGCGAACAGGGGGCTTGCGACGCGGGGGCAGCGGAAAGCGACGACCCGCGCCGCCGATTACGGCAATGAGGGCACAACCTGCGCCATCAGCCGGGCTTCGGCGATCAGCGCGATCAATACTTCGACATGCCGGGCGGGGCGCCAGGGGTTGCCGATTTCATGCGGTGGGCGGGTGCGCAGGCTTTCTTGCAGGTCTTCCAACTCGATCAGAAGTCGCACGGTTCCGGCGCCCGGCGGCGGCGTTGCAGGCAGGCGCAGGATACGCCGCAGGTCGGTCGCCCGGTTGTACTCCTGCGTTCCGTGCCGTGCAGTGCGCATCAACAAAGGGGGGCGCTTGATCGTTTTCAGGCTTTCAAGAACAGTTACAATCGACTCGATTGGCTCGCAGCTCATGGCGGATCCTTTGGTTGGGTGGTCTGCCAGCATCATTGCACAACCTAAGCGGGTGTTGCATTTTGGATCGTTTGCACCGTTCGCCGCCTTCAAAGGATGTTTTGCAAACAGACGACAAACTTGTGGGACGCGACGGAGTTAACAAACCCGTAACGAATGCACGCATAGGTTGAATCCTTAACGATTTGGAAACCTGTGTCTGTCCGGCGTCACCGGGGCTGCCACGCCGATGACGATTGCCGGAAGCGGTGTGGCAAGGCTTGCGAGGACGTGATGACAGCCAACCTTACTACGATCAGTCAGTTGCCCGGCTGGGTGCCGTCAGCCGTTCGCCTGTATTTGACGCATACCGAAGACGGATGCTCGTTGCGCGAAATCGCGCGGGCCGAAGGGGTTCATGCCTCGACCGTCATGCGCCAGGTGCGCCGCTTTGAAAACCGTCGCGATGACCCCTTGGTCGATGGCGCGTTGGGGCAGCTGAAGCAGCCCGCCGCGTCAGACCGCCCAATAGAAAGCGACGCGATGCCCCAGGACCAAGCCCCCGACAGCCCGCTCCAGGCGATCAACGAAACCCGGCTGGACGCCGAAGCGCGGCGCATTCTGCCCCGGCTGGCTGAAGCCGGCGCCGTTATGGCGGTGGCCGCTGATATGGACAAAGCGGTGGTGATGCGCGACGGGCCCGAAGGGGCTGTGCGCCTGGCCGTGCTGGACCGCGCGGTTGCCGAGGCGTTCGCGTTGCGCGACTGGATCGGGTGCCTGCACACCGGCCGTGTTGGGCGCTACCAGATAACCCAATCCGGGCGCAGCGCGTTGCGCAAACTGGGGGCCGGGCAGGGTGCGCGGTCTGACGCCATGCCCCCGCGTGACGAGGAGGACACGCGTGGCACGCGCCCCGTGACAACAGAGTCGCCCGTGACAGCATTGGCCCGGCGGCGCGACCGGGACGGAAACCCCTTTCTGACGCCGGATCTGGTTGCCGCCGCAGAGCGCCTGCGCGAAGATTTCGAGATCGCGCAGATGGGGCCGCAAGTGGCGCAGGATTGGAACCGCTTCCTGGTTGGGCCGGTGCAGGGCGGGCCCGGCGGCGGCGGAGAGGGCGGCATGGCCAGCCGCGCCGCACGTGATCGGGTCAGCGCCGCCTTGCGCGACCTTGGCCCGGGTCTGGCCGATATGGCGCTGCGGTGCTGCTGTCATATGGAAGGACTGGAAACCGCCGAGCGCAAGTTGGGCTGGTCCGCGCGGTCGGGCAAGATCGTCCTGCGCATCGCGTTGTTGCGGCTCATGCGTCACTATGAAGACCTTGGTCACGCCGGGAAAATGATCGGGTAACCACATGCCCCGGACTGGCAGAGTGGGGGCGCAAAAAGCGCCTGGTGGCCGGAAACAGAGCGCGGCGCAGGTGTCAGACGTTTACCAGCGGCGCGGCTTTGACGGCTTGGCAGGGGGGCGTGGGGCTGGTTGCAAAGATCGTTATTGTGCCACAACGGAAGGTGATCGGTCCCGTCTCTGCGCCAAAAAGTTGAAAAAGTGACAGGTCAGGAAATCGGAGCCACGGCCGCCAGCCCGGTGACCTTGGCCATCGCCGCGCCAGAATCGATCGCCTCTCGGGCCCGTTCAACACCGTCCTTCAAGCCCGTAACCAGATCCGCCACAACCAGCGCAGCTGCCGCGTTCAGCAACACCGCGTCGCGATATGCCGGGCGGCCAGCGCCCGACAGAACGGCCTTCAGTTCGGCGGCGTTTTGGGCCGGGTTGCCACCCAGCAAGTCGTCGAACGGATGGACCGGCAGACCCGCATCTTCCGGGTGGACGCTAAAGTCACGCAGCGTTCCGTTTTCCAACGCCACCACTTGCGACGGCGCGGCGATTGACAGCTCATCCGTGCCATCGCCACCATGCACCAGCCACGCTTTTTCGGACCCCAATGCCTTTAACACCTCGGCCATCGGCCGGATCAGATCGGCGGAAAACGCGCCAGTCAACTGCCGTTTGACGCCCGCCGGGTTGGTCAGCGGACCCAGAATATTGAAGATCGTACGCGTCCCCAATTCCGCCCGGACAGGCCCGACATGACGCATCGCCGGATGGTGCATTGGTGCCATCATGAAGCCGATACCGACCTGCGCCAACGCCCGCTCCACCACCGGTGCGCCGACCATCACGTCAATCCCCAGCGCCCCCAGCGCATCTGCTGCGCCGGATTTTGACGACAGGTTGCGGTTGCCGTGTTTGGCCACGGGCACCCCGGCCCCCGCCACCACAAAGGCCGTCGCGGTGGAAATGTTCAGCGTGCCTTTCCCGTCGCCGCCGGTTCCGACGATGTCCATCGCCCCATCCGGGGCCGACACCGCAACGCAGCGCGCCCGCATTACGGCGGCGGCAGCGGCGTATTCATCCACTGTTTCGCCACGCGTGCGCAGGGTCATCAGGAAGCCCCCCATTTGTGCCGGGGTGGCATCGCCGGCAAACAGGATACCGAACGCGCGCTCGGCCTCGTCTCGCGTCAAGGGGCGATCAACGGCGGTCGCGATCAGGGATTGGATGCTCATGCCGGTTCTCCCACGGTATCCAGGAAGGTTTTGAGCATCGCGTGCCCATGCTGAGAGGCGATGCTTTCAGGATGAAATTGCACGCCTTCAATGGGCAGATCCCGGTGGCGCAGGCCCATGATCATGCCGTTGTCCAGCCACGCCGTCACAGTCAGGCACGCGGGCAGGGTTTCGCGCTCAACGATCAGCGAATGATACCGTGTTGCCTCCACCGGAGAGGGCAGGCCTTTGAACACGCCGCCCCCTTCATGATGAATGTGCCCCATCTTGCCATGCACGATCTCGCCCGCGCGCACGACTTTGCCGCCAAATGCCTGACCGATCGTCTGGTGCCCAAGGCAGACCCCCAGCAGTGGTGTGCGGGTTTCCGCTGCGGCCGCGACCATCGGCAGGCAAATACCCGCCTGATCAGGATCGCACGGCCCGGGGCTGAGCACGATGGCCGACGGGTTCATCGCCATAGCCGCCTGCACATCCAGTGCGTCGTTGCGCTTGACCACGACATCCGCGCCCAACTCGCCCAGGAAATGCACGAGGTTGTAGGTGAAGCTGTCATAGTTATCGATCAACAAAAGCATCGGCAGGTCCGGGCATGGCGTCAGGTTGCCCCTTCATGCAACCGAGCCCGTGCCGGGGTCAAGCCCGGCGTGTGATTGGCCCTGTGTTGGCGCTGCATGTGGGGGTGCATCCGCGTGCAGGACGCGATATGATATGGGTCAGTATTCCGGGCGGGACACAAAGGATCATTATGGGTGGTTTCATCAAAGGGATTGTGGTCGGCACGATCAGCTTCGTGTTGGGGTTTGCGGTGTTGTCGGTGGTGATCCCTGAGGACCCCGTCGAGATGGCGCCCAGGGATGAAGCGGACGCCGGTGCCGCGCAAGATCTGCCCGCAAGCCCAGCCGAAAGCCTGCCCGAGCCCGCACAAGCCGATGCGCCCACGGCCCCGGTGGCTGATGCGCCTGCGCAGGTTGAGCCGTCGGCAGCGCCGGAGTCCTTGGAAACGGCCGTCGCGCCGCCCGCCACCGACAACGATGCACCAAACGACATCGTTGATGCGGCAACCGGCGATGGCCAGACAACGACGCAAGTGCCTGTCGTGGAACCGTCCGCCATTGACGCGGCCACGCTGGCGCCCTCAGCGGATCTGCCCTCAGCGGATCTGCCCTCAGCGGATCTGCCCGCCGCGGATTTGCCCGCCGCGGATCTGGCCGTCACCGATACGCCCGTGGACGAAGGGGCCAGCGCAGACGCGGCTACAGGTACAGTCGCAAGTTCGGCAGCAAACCCAGGCGTAGAAAGCGCAACCCCTGAGGCCAGCGATACGGCCATCAGTTCGCAGGGAACCGAGGCCGCCGCGATGGACCCGGAGCACGCTGCCACTGCCCCCTCTGTCACTGGTCCCTCTGTGGCTGTTCCAGTTGCCGATACGGCAGGTTCCGACCCGGTTGCACCCGTTGACGCCGCTGCGGATGAGGCCGCGCAAGAACTGACTGCGGCGCCGGGCGCAGACGCCGGTGTGGCGGCCGATCAAAACAGCGCCGCGCCGGGCGACGATACCGCACCGCGTGCGGACCTTGAGGCCCCGGCGTCTGACGCCGTTGGCGGAGAGTTGAGCGAAAATCTGGAGGCCGACACTCAACCCAGCGAGCCGCAGCCCTCTGATGTTCAAGGACAATCGTCAGACAACGGCGGAACAGACGTCAACGATACCGAGGCAGAAACCAACGCCGTGGCAACACCTTCTGCCCCCCTTCCAGACGCTGAACCAGCGGAGCCTGTAGCAGAGGCGAACGCGCCGGAGGTTGGCACGCCTGAGACGGATGCCCCGGATGCGGACGCTGCCGGGACACAAGCCCCAGAGGCGGTTACGCATGGTGCTGACATTGCGGCGACCGAAGGTTCCGAGGCGCAAAACACGGCACCTGGTGACGAGGCAACCGAAGTGCCGCCAAGTGCTGAGGCCGTGCCAGAGACCGTCGCAGAGGCCGCCCATGTAACCGGGGCCGCAGATGCCCCGTCGCCCGCCCAGGGCGGGCAGGATCTGGCCACCGATGCGGCGGGCACGGGGTTGGGTCAGGCCGAAGATATGGTGTCCGACGTGGCCCCTGATATGGCCGGTGTGCGGGACGATGGGATCGAGCCGCCGTCCGATGTGGGGGGCGCAGCCGACGCTGACGCCCCAGCACCCAGCCCAACCGCCGCCATAGACTCGGACGCTGCAACAGCGGGACCGCAAGACCCCGACGCAGCCGCGCCAACGGATGCCACAAACGTTGATCCCGCAGAACCGTCTAACCCAGAACCGTCGAACCCAGAACCGTCGAACACCGAGGCGGACGCCCCAGCCGACACACAGAGCGATGCACCCGAGGCGACAGCCTCTGCGGGCGCGGATGGTGTTCAACCCGAAGCCCGCGCCGTCGGCGGCGACGGGGCCACGGATTTGGCCCCTGTTTCAGAGGCTGCGATAGACGGCCCGCAGACTGAGGAGCCTGCGCCCCCGCAGGACCTGACGCAGACGACCACCGGTCTGGCGCCTGAGGTCACCGCGCCGACACCTGCCGTATCTGCACCCGCCGTATCTGAGCCAACAGTATCTGAGCCAACCGTCACTGAACCCGCCGCCACGGTACAGAGCGAAACTGCGCTGGTTGAAACCGCACCGGATGCGGGGACGGTGCCCGGCTCTGACCCAGCGACCGAACCCGGTGGCGCGCTGCAAACGGGACCTGCCGAACCAGAAACCACCCTGCGCGCCGAGGAACAACCGGCCCCCACGCCCGCCGCCCCGGCACAGGCCGGGACAGAAAGGGACCGCGCGGACCCGCCTGTGACGCCAGAGCCGCAAAACGAGCAACCCTCGGCCCCGCTTGATCCCGCGCAGACAGCCCCGGAGAATGCGCAAGGGGCGCGCCTTGAAGACGCCGATATCCCGGCAAGTCAGGCCGCCGCGCCGCTACCGCCGCGCGTGCAGACCATGCCGACAGGGGTTGCCGGCGTTGCCATTCGGCGCGGCACCGACAGCGACGCCGTCGTAGAACAGGCAGCGGGTGTCGCTGATCCCAGCGCCGCCGCCAACGATCCCCAGATGCCCGGGGTTCGGGTGGGCCGGTTGCCCAGCATCGGCGCGCAAAACAACGCCGCCGAGGACGCGCCATTGCAACCCGGTGACGCGCAGGCTGCAACGCCACTACCCGATACGGATGTGCTGACCGGTCCGGCCTATCTGCGGAACGCGGCGGTATTCGATGCCGCAGCGGGAGAGCGCGCATTGGCGGTTGTCCTGACGGAATCGGCGGCCTCGAGGGGGGCGCTTTTGGACCTGATGATGCCCGTCACCGTTGCCGTGAACCCGCTTGAGCCGGGTGCACCACAACGCGCGGCAGAGTACCGTCAGGCGGGCCACGAGGTGGCGCTGCTGGCGGTCGATGTGCCGACACTGTCCACCCCGTCAGACCTTGCCGTGACTTTGCAAATCTGGCAGCGCGACTTCCCACAAGCGGTGGCGATCATGGATGTACCGCTGAACGGAATTGCCAGCCGCCGGATTTTGGCGCGCGACATGGCACAGATGATGGCACCCGAGGGGCTGGCGGTGATTGCGCAGCGCAGCGGGCTGGACAGCTTTCGGCAATCGGCAGAAGACGCCGGGCTGCCAGCCGTTTCGATCTTCCGGGTTCTGGATGGCCGGCAGCAAAATGCGGCAACCATCCGCCGCATGATCGACCGCGCCGCGTTCGAAGCGCAGCGTCAGGACGCCATCATCATTGCCGGATCCGCGGACAACCCTGAAACCATGGCGGCACTGAACAGCTTTGCGGCAGGCGGCGGGCGCGCGGGCGTCACGCTGGCGCCGGTTTCGGTGTTTTTTGGGGCAGAGCCATTGGTCCCTTGATCACGTGGTCTTTCGCGGAAGGGCGTGGCCTATTCACCCCTGCAGGGTATCAGGGACAGAAAATAGGCGCCGAAGTGCGCAACCGCCGGGGGGTCAGGGCCGAATTACATCGAAAAGCTGATTCCGCAACCGCAACTGGAGGCGGCGTTCGGGTTTTCAATGGTGAAGCGCGCGCCGATCAGTTCTTCGGAAAAGTCGATCACGGCGTTTGACAGGAACGGCAGCGACACCGGGTCGATCACAACCTTCTGACCGTGATCTTCAAGCACGAGGTCTTCCTCGGCCTGCGTATCCAGCGCGATGTCGTATTGAAAGCCGGAACACCCGCCGCCGTTCACGGCGATCCGCAGAACCTGCGGGCTGCCGGAGGTTTCTGCGATCTCGGCCAGGCGGTCAAAGGCGCGTTGGGTCACTGTGGGTGGAAGATTCATGTGGATTCGCCAAGGTTCGGGGGCAGGGAGACGCTTTCCTTGCGGGCTGGGACAGATATAAGCGGGCCAAGCCCGTCGGACAAGCGCAGGGATCCCACACGCGATGACAAACACCGCCCTTTTCGCCGCGAACCCGCTGGACAGCCGCGGGCGGCTCTATTCTGAAGTGATCTCTACCTTCCGGTCGCCGTTTCAGCGAGACCGTGACCGGATCATCCATTCCAGCGCCTTTCGGCGGCTCAAGCACAAGACACAGGTGTTTATCGAGCACGAGGGCGATTATTACCGCACCCGGCTGACTCATTCCATCGAGGTGGCGCAGGTGGCGCGCACTTTGGCCGGCGCGCTGGGGCTGAACACCGACCTGGCCGAGGCGATCGCGCTGGCGCATGATCTGGGGCACACGCCGTTTGGCCACACCGGAGAGGACGCGCTGGCAGACCTGATGGAGCCCTTTGGCGGGTTTGATCACAATGCACAGGCGTTGCGGATCGTCACCAGCCTGGAGCGTCACTATGCCGATTTTGACGGGTTGAACCTGACCTGGGAAACGCTGGAAGGGATCGCCAAGCACAACGGGCCGCTGACCGATGTGTTGGGGGTGCCGCTGAAAGGGCCGCTTCCGGCGGCCTTGCTGGAATACAACACCAGCCACGATCTGGCCCTGCACACCCACGCCAGCGCCGAAGCCCAGGTTGCCGCCATCGCCGATGACGTGGCCTATAACCACCATGATCTGCACGATGGTCTGCGCTCGGGCCTGTTCTGTGAACGGGATCTGATGGAACTGCCGATCACCGGTCCGGCCTTTGCCGAGGTGGACGCGCGTTATCCCGGCCTGGACAAGATGCGCCGCCGCCATGAAGCGCTGCGCCGGGTATTTGGTGTCATGGTTGAAGATGTGATCGCCGTCGCCCAGCACCGCCTGCGGGCCGCCGAGCCGGAAAACGCCGATGCGATCCGGCATCTGGGCGTTACCTTCATTCGCTTTTCCGACAAGTTGTTCCGTGAATTGAAGGTGATCCGCCAGTTCCTGTTCACCCGCATGTACCGCGCCGACCGCGTGGTGGCGATGCGCGCCGAGGTGACCGAGGTGGTACGTGATCTGTTCACGCTGTTCATGGACACGCCCGGGCATTTGCCGGACGAATGGCGCGAGGATGTGGCGAGGGCAGAGGATACCGATGCGTTGGCCCGGATCGTTGCGGACTACGTGGCGGGGATGACCGACCGATTCGCGTTGCAGGAACATTCGCGCCTGCTGGGCAGCGATATGGCGCGGTTCACACGGTACATCGTATCGAGCTGAGCCGCGCAAATCGGGGACGGCGGCAGAACAATCGAAAGGGATAGACATGGCACATATCTGGGTGCGCGCCGAGCAACGCGGGCAAGAGCAGCGCGTTGGCGTCACGCCGCACGGGGTGCGCCTGTTGATGGCGTCCGGACATATTGTGACCGTTGAAGACAGCGCGGTGCGCGCCATTGGTATCGATGACTACGCGGCGACGGGCTGCGACATTGCACCCGCGCACAGCTGGGCCGATGCGCCGGATGACGCGATCATCTTCGGGCTGAAGGAGCTGGACCCGGACGGCCCCGATCTGCGCCACAGGCACATCATGTTCGGGCACGCCTATAAGGGGCAGGCGGACGGCCCGGATTTGCTGCGCCGTTTCAAACGTGGCGGCGGGACCTTGCTGGACCTGGAGTATCTGACGGACCCGAATGGTCGCCGGGTGGCGGCCTTTGGGTATTGGGCCGGGTATGCCGGGGCGGCGGTCGGGCTGATGGCCTATGCCGCGCAACGGAATGGTGGGCAGTTGGGGGCGGTGGGGGCTTACGCCGACAAGGACGCGCTGGTGGCCGATCTGCGGGCACGGTTGGACGGGGTCGCGGCCAGCAATGGAATTGTCATCGGGGCGTTGGGGCGCGTGGGCTCTGGCGCGTGTGATCTGCTGGGCGCACTGGGGGTGCCGGTCACCAAATGGGATGTCGAGGAAACCCGAAGTGGCGGGCCGTTTCCGGAAATTCTGGCGCATACGCTGTTCGTGAATTGCATTCTGGCGCGCCCCGGTGTGCCGGTCTTTGTGCCGAAATCCGCCGTGACAGCCCCGCGCGCCTTGCGCGTGATCGCCGATGTCTCGTGCGATCCGTCCAGCGATTATAACCCGGTGCCGATCTACGACCACGCCACCAGTTTCGCGGAACCGGTGATCCGTGTGGCCGGCGGGGATACGCCGCTGGATGTGATGGCAATCGACAACCTGCCGTCGATGCTGCCGGTCGAAAGCAGTCAGGATTACGCCGCGCAATTGCTGCCGCACCTGTCGGACCTGGACCGCGACCCACATGGTGTTTGGGCGCGAGCGCGCGCGGTTTTCGCAGAGCACATCGAGGGCCTTTAAGGCGCAACACACGGCATCCGTTGGGTTCAGGCGCGGTTTTTGGCGCGTCGAAACCCGCCGGGGAATTGACCTTGGCCGGGGCCGTGATAGTGCAGGGGCAACAAAGGAAGCTTGTGATGAACCTGTTCACCGATATCCGCGCGCTGGTCTTGTCGTGCCTTGAAACCATGATTGCAGACGGCGTATTGCCCGCCGGTTTGAATACCGCCAACGTCACGGTAGAGCCGCCCCGCGACGCGGCGCATGGCGATATGGCGACCAACGCGGCGATGGTGCTGGCCAAACCTGCGGGCCTGAAACCGCGTGACATCGCCGAGGCGTTGGTGGCGCAGCTGACCCAAGACCCACGGATCACCGCCGCCGAGGTGGCTGGGCCGGGCTTTTTGAACCTGCGTCTTGCGACCCCTGTCTGGCAAGATGTTGTTGGCACCGTCCTGACACAAGGCAAGGATTTCGGCCGCGCCGTTCTGGGGCAGGGCCAGAAGGTCAATGTTGAATTCGTCAGCGCCAACCCCACCGGACCGATGCACGTGGGTCACACACGCGGCGCCGTGGTGGGCGATGCGTTGGCCAGCCTGCTGGATTTCGCCGGCTATGATGTGACGCGCGAATACTACATCAACGATGGCGGTGCGCAGGTTGATGTCTTGGCGCGCTCGGCCTTTGAACGCTACCGCGAGGCCCATGGTTTGAGCCCGGAAATTGCCGAAGGCCTGTATCCCGGTGACTACCTGATCCCGGTCGGGCAGGCGCTGAAGGACACCTATGGCGACCGGTTTCTGGATCAGCCGGAAAGCGAATGGCTGGATCTTTTCCGCACCTATTCGACCGAGGCCATGATGGGCATGATCCGGTCTGACCTGGCGGCGCTGGGCGTCGAAATGGATGTCTATTCCAGCGAAAAGGCGCTGTATGGCACCGGCAAGATCGAAGCCGCTTTGAAAACCCTGCGCGATGTTGGCCTGATCTATGAGGGCGTGCTGGAGCCGCCGAAGGGCAAGAAGCCCGAGGATTGGGAACCGCGCAAGCAGACGCTGTTCAAATCCACCGCGCATGGTGATGACGTGGACCGCCCGGTGATGAAATCGGATGGGGCCTGGACCTATTTCGCGCCCGATATTGCGTATCACTACGACAAGGTGCAGCGCGGGTTTGATCTGCTGATCGACATTTTCGGCGCGGATCATGGCGGATATGTAAAACGCATGAAAGCCGCCGTGTCGGCGCTGTCGGATGGCCGCGTTCCGCTGGACGTGAAGCTGGTGCAACTGGTCAAACTTTACAAGAACGGTGAGCCCTTCAAGATGTCGAAACGGGCGGGCACCTTTGTGACCCTGCGCGACGTGGTTGACATGGTGGGGCCGGATGTGACGCGCTTTGTCATGCTGACCCGCAAGAACGACGCGGCGCTGGATTTCGACTTTGACAAGGTGATGGAACAATCGCGCGACAACCCGGTGTGGTATGTGCAATACGCCCATGCCCGCGTGGCCTCGGTGCTGCGTAAGGCGGCTGCGGCGGGGATCGATACAACGGATGCGGCATTGGCCGGGGCGGATCTGTCGATCCTGTCTCATCCGGCGGAAATAGCCCTGATCCGCAAGATTGCCGACTGGCCCCGGCGCGTCGAAATCGCCGCACGGGCGCATGAACCGCACCGCATCGCCGACTATCTGTCGGAACTGGCCGCCGACCTGCATGGCCACTGGAACAAGGGAAATGACGACACGTTGCTGCGCTTCGTGCAAGACGATCCCGCCACAATGGCCGCCAAAATTGCACTGGCACGCGCAGTGGGCGTTGTTATTTCCGCAGGGCTTGCTATCCTTGGTGTCGCACCTGTCGAAGAAATGCGCTGACTCCGGCTGAAACTTAGTCTGGCCAACGGCGCGAACAGGGTCGTGTAAGTAACAAGTTAACGGCCGGTAACGCCCGGTCGACAAAGAGTACGTTAAGCCAAGACCGGAAAAATCCGGCGGGTAAATGAGGCGAGCATGGCACAATTGCACTACGAGGCGTATCACGCCCCGCAGCACAACAGGACTCCTCCGGATGCGCCGAATGGCACGCATGGCGTGGGACGTTTTGTCAATCTTGTTGGCGCGGCACTGTCCGTTGCCCTGGTGGCCGGGGTCGGCATCTGGGGCTATCGGTTGATGGTCCGCGATGTCGCCGGCGTGCCGGTGATCCAGGCCATGGCCGGCCCCAGCCGGATCTCGCCTGAGGATCCGGGCGGGCGGCAAGCGGCGTATCAGGGCCTGGCAGTCAACAACGTGGCCGCCGAAGGGGGCGCCGCAGATGCCGCGCAAACCATCGCGCTGGCCCCGCCGCCGGTTCAATTGAGCGCCGAGGACCGTGCGGTCGCCGCGCTGGTTGCGCAGCAACAGCCGATCACCGCCCCGGCACTGGTGGGTCAATCCACGTCCATTCAGGCCCCTGCCGCCGACGGCCAAACCCAGACATTGCAATTCGCCGCCCCGGCTCAGCAGCAGGTGGCTCAGCAGCAGGTGGCCCAACAGAACGTGGCGCAGCCCTTGGATCTGGCCTTGATCCCGGCGTCCGCACCGGGCGTGTCCCGGTCTCTTGTCCCGCGCCGCCGCCCAAGCACCCGCACTGGCACCCGCACTGGCACCCGCCCAGGCACCGGCATTGCCATCGTGGCACCTGTCGCGCCGGCCGCCCCGCTTGCCGAAGCTTCCGACCCGCAGGCCGAGGCCGTGTTGCAAGAACTGGTGACCCGGCTTGGTCCGGTACAGGCCATCGACATCGACCCCAGCACCTTGGCCCCCGGCACGCGTCTGGTTCAACTGGGTGCTTACGATTCGGAAGCCGACGCGCAAGCACAATGGAACATGCTGGCCGCCCGGTTCCCCGCCTATCTGGAGGGCCGCGGCCGTATCATCGAGGCCGCGTCGGCGGGGGGGCGTACCTTCTACCGCCTGCGCGCGCATGGCTTCGCGGACGAGCCCGAGGCCCGGCGCTTTTGCTCGATCTTCCTGGCCGAGAATGCCGATTGTATCCCTGTCCTGATCCGCTGATCGCATCATGACCGGCGCGACGATCTTTGGGTGTCAGGGCCTGCGGCTGACCCCGCAGGAAGCGGCCTTTTTTGCCGAAGCTCAGCCCTGGGGCTTCATTCTGTTCAAGCGAAACGTGCAGGACACCGCGCAATTGCGTGCGTTGACCGACAGCTTACGCGCCGTGGTCGGGCGGGATGCACCGATTTTCATGGACCAGGAAGGCGGCACCGTTCAGCGCTTGCGCCCGCCACTGGCCCGCAACTGGCCAGACGCCAGCAGCCAGCCCGGTGGGGCCCGCGCCGTCTGGCTGCGGCACCGTTTGATGGCCGCCGAATTGCGCGCCGTCGGCGTGGACGGCAACTGCGCCCCGGTGATCGACGTGGGCGGACCCGCGACGCACCCCTTCTTGTTGCGCCGCATCTGGTCGCGGGATCCAGTGCGCGTGATCGAACTGGCGCAGGCGGCCGCGCAGGGCTTGTTGGATGGCGGCGTGCTGCCGGTCATCAAGCATCTTCCCGGTCACGGCGCGGCCAACGCCGACAGCCACGTCGATCTGGCCCGATGCCCCGCCCCGCTGGCCAGCCTGAAAGCCCATGATTTTCTGCCGGTACAGGCGATGGCCGGGCAGGCGGCGGGTATGACCTCGCATGTGATTTATGACGCTCTGGACCCCGAGACGCCGGCCACGATCTCGCCCAGGGTTGTGTCCTATCTGCGCACCGACCTGGGCTTTGACGGCCTTTTGATGACCGATGATCTGAACATGGAGGCGCTGGGCGGATCCTTGGCCCAGCGCGCTGAACGCGCGGTCGCGGCCGGGTGCGACGTGGTGTTGCATTGCACCGGCGATCTGGCGGAAATGCAGGCTGTGGCCGGGGCCTCGGGGCGGCTCACCGGGGCCTCAGTGCAGCGTGCACAAAAGGCGCAGAACGCCCGCGGCGTGCCCCAACCGATTGACATTGACGCCCTCGCCGCCGAATTTGACGCCCTGACCTGACCGCATTCAGGAACTTGACAGGGGCCAGAGCCACCATGACCGATCCGCAACCGACTGACCTGACGGCCGCAAATACCGCGCCAGAAAGCGTCGCTGCGCGGCTGGAGGACGAGGCCCTGATCGTCGATGTGGACGGGTTTGAGGGGCCGCTGGATTTGCTGCTGACCCTGTCGCGCCGCCAGAAGGTGGATCTGCGGCGCATCTCCGTCTTGCAACTGGCCGAACAATATCTGGGCTTCGTCGAAGCTGCGCGTAAATTGCGCATCGAACTGGCCGCGGATTACCTGGTGATGGCCGCCTGGCTGGCGTTCCTGAAATCCCGCCTGCTGTTGCCGCCAGACCCCGGCGAGGATGGCCCCAGCGCCGAGGACATGGCCGCGCATCTGGCCTTTCAGTTGGAGCGGCTGGAAGCCATGCGCGATGCCTCGGGGCGGCTGATGGGGCGGGACCGGCTGGGGCGGGACTTCTTTGCCCGCGGCATGCCCGAAACGATGTCCATCGAAAAACGCACACGGCATACGGCGGCGCTGTTGGATCTGGTGCAGGCCTACGCACGGATCCGCACCAAGGATGAATTCCGCCCCTATGCCTTTGACCGCACGGATGTGTATCCGCTGGAAACCGCGCTGGACCGATTGCGCGGGATCATTGGCACAACGCGCGACTGGGCGGATCTGGCGGGCTTTTTGCCGCCGGGCTGGCGCAAGGCCGGCAACCGCCGCCGCTCGGCGCTGGCATCCACCTTTGCGGCGTCGCTGGAACTGGCCAAACAGGGGCAACTTGAGCTGCAACAATCCGAAACCTTCGCCCCCCTTCGCGTGCGGGCCAAACCAGGACGCACGCCATGACGGACGAACCCACGCCGCCCCCTGCCAAAACGCTGCCATCGGGCAACCCGGATGCGGACCCGAATGCGACGCCGGGGCTCTTCCCGGTGCCCCCCATGGCCGAACAGGAACGCATGGTCGAGGCTGTGCTCTTTGCCACGGCGGAACCGGTCAGCGTGGCGGAGCTGGTCAAACGCCTGCCCGAAGGGTGCGACCCGGCCGAAGCCATCAGCCACCTGCGCAACCGCTACACCGGGCGCGGTGTACGGCTGGTCAAGGTTGGTGACGGCTGGGCTTTGCGCACCGCCCCGGATCTGGGCTGGCTGATGCACACGGAACTGGTTGAAACCCGCCGCCTCAGCCGTGCGGCTACCGAAACACTGGCAATCATCGCCTACCATCAACCGGCAACCCGCGCCGAGATCGAGGAAATCCGCGGCGTGTCACTGTCGCGCGGAACAATTGACCAGTTGATGGAATTGGACTGGATCCGCTTTGGCCGCCGGCGTATGACCCCAGGCCGCCCCCTGACGTTTGTTGTCACCGACACATTTCTGGACCACTTCGGCCTTGAAACCACGCGCGATCTGCCGGGCGTCAAGGAATTGCGCGACGCAGGGCTTCTGGACAGCCGGGGCATGCCCGGGGCCCAGCACGGGGTGGATGAGGATGAAGAAGACGGCGCCGAAGGCCAAACCGAGCTTTTTGAAGACTGACCCCGGCTTCATCTTTCCCCAAATACTCAAAACGGCCAAACGCCCACCACGCAGTGGACGGCCCCAGAACGCCGCACCAGCGGGCCAACCGGCGCAAGCCCGTTCCAACGGGCTTGTCCCTCCAGGCGGCGCTCAGTCGAACAGGGTCATCTGGTCCCCTGCGCGGGGTGGCGCACGAAAACGGCTGCAATCGAGGTCAGGCAGCGCGGGGGCATATCCATATCGTTTGCGCGCCAGCTTGACGCGGTTGCGCAGCAACGTGGCATAGGTGCCTGAGCCCCGAAAGCGGCTGTGAAACGCGCCGTCGTCTTCGCGCCCGCCGCGCATGTCGCGGACCTTGCCCATCACTTTTTCCACGTGATTGGGTCGGTGCTGCGCCAGCCAGTCCTTGAACAGTGGCGCCACCTCATGCGGCAGGCGCAACAGGCTCCACCACGCCGTTGTCGCGCCGGCATCGCGCGCGGCCTGCATGATCGGCTCGATCTCGTGGTCGGTCAACCCTGGTATGACCGGCGCCATCATCAACCGCACCGGCACACCCGCATCGGCCAACGCCCTGATCATTGCCAACCGCCGGTGCGGTGTGGGCGCGCGCGGCTCCATCGCGCGGGCCAACCCGGCGTCCAGCGTCGTCAGGCTGATCCCCACCTGGGCCAGCCCCAGCGCTGCCATCTCGGACAGGATATCCAGATCCCGTTCGATCAGCGCGCCGCGTGTGGTGATTGTGACCGGGTGCTGCCAGTCGCGTAGCACCTCCAACAGCGACCGGGTGATGCGGTGCTGCGCCTCGATCGGTTGCCAGGGGTCAGTGTTCGATCCCAGCGCCATGGGGGCCACGCGGTAGCCTTTGCGCCGCAGTTCGCGCTCCAACACCTTGGCGGCGTCCGGGCGGGCGATCAGGCGGGTTTCAAAATCCAGCCCGGGCGACAGGCCAAGGTAGCTGTGGGTTGGCCGGGCGTAGCAATAGATGCAACCGTGCTCGCAGCCCCGGTACGGGTTGATCGCGCGATCAAATCCCAGATCGGGTGATTGGTTCCACGCGATCACGCTGCGCGGGGCCTCCAGGCTGACCTCGCGGTCGATGGCGGTTTCCTCTTCCTCGATATCCCAGCCGTCATGCTGCCATTCGCGTGTTTGCCGGTCGAACCGGGGGGCAGGCTGCGCGTCGGTCCCGCGGGCACGGGTGCGGCGGGTCGGATCAATGGGGGGAAGGGGGCCAGAGGCGCGAGTCATGAGGGGGATGATGAACAGATGATGAACATTTTTCAAGGTGCAGACGCAAACAATTGCTTGCTGTCGCCTTTCCACTTGGGCATGTCGGGATTGGAACATCAGCCTGTGCGGTTCTGCCGCATCCACGATAAAACATCTTAGTTCAGGGAACTACGCCATGTCCGAGGACGCCGACATCATCCTGTCCGATCTCAACGACGAAGAACTTGTTCTTCAAATGATGGACGACCTTTACGACGGGCTCAAAGAAGAGATCGAGGATGCCGTCAACATCCTGCTCGGGCGCGGTTGGGCCCCTTATGATGTTCTGACCAAGGCGCTGGTTGCGGGCATGACGATCGTTGGCCATGACTTCCGCGACGGGATCCTGTTCGTGCCAGAGGTTTTGCTGGCCGCCAACGCGATGAAGGGCGGCATGTTCATCCTCAAGCCGCTCTTGGCCGAAACCGGCGCGCCGCGCATGGGCAAGATGGTCATCGGCACCGTCAAGGGTGACATCCACGACATCGGCAAGAACCTTGTCGGCATGATGATGGAAGGTGCGGGCTTTGAAGTTGTTGATCTGGGCATCAACAACCCGGTTGAAAAGTATCTGGAGGCGATCATCGCCGAAGATGCGGACATTCTGGGCATGTCGGCCCTGCTGACCACGACGATGCCGTATATGAAGGTCGTGATCGACACGATGAAGGAAAACGGCACCCGTGATGACATGATCATTCTGGTCGGCGGCGCGCCGTTGAACGAGGAATTCGGCAAGGCCATTGGTGCCGACGCGTATTGCCGCGATGCTGCCGTCGCAGTGGAAACCGCCAAGACGCTGGTCGCCGCGCGCAAGCATAACCAAGGGGCGAACGCCTGATCTGACCTGATCGGGCGGATTACGTGGTGAATGATGTGAAAACCGCCCCCGGTTCAGCCCCGGGGGCGGTTTGCCATTCAGCTGCTGCGCATGTCGCGCAATATGACCGTCAGGAACAGGACCACCGACGCCACGGCAAGGACAGAGCCCCCTTTGGCCAAGGCATCCCCCCCGCCAGTCAGTGCCATGACAATCCCCGGCACCAGCGTTACAACCGCCAGCAGATGAACGGCCAGATGCAACTTGGCCCAAAGCGTGCGCGCCTGCGTCGGTGACAGCGCGTAATAGGCGCCAAACACGGACATCAGCACGAATCCCACCAGATTGAGATGCGCATGCGCCGAAGACAGTCTGTGATCACCGCTGGCCGACATCTGGATACCCCAGACCATGCCGATCAGCACACAGACCGTGCCGGCCGCGAAGAAAAGGCTGGAAATGCGCGTCATGATACCCTCGCAGGCAGGGGGCAAAACTCTGTGCGGCTATCGGGCACAGAGACGACGTCGGTGGCGGAATTGGTGCCGCGCGGCGCCGTCATCGACGCGTGGGGTTTGAAAATAAAGTCTTGCCAATCAATGGCATGCGGCCTCGGGTAGTCGTGTTTCATCGTTTCCTCCTGTTTGGAAACGAAAGCGCTTTCGTTGCGCTCTAGCCTAGCACGGCAGACTCTATTTCAAAAATCGATAAAAAATATATAAAACATAAGCATGATAAATATACGAACGTTCGACCTCAATTTGTTGCGGGTTCTGGACGCGTTGCTGCAAGATGGCTCCACCACCGGCGCGGCGCGGCGTTTGGGACTGTCACAACCCGCAGTGTCAGCGGCGCTTGGGCGGCTGCGCGTGGCGCTGAACGACCCGCTGTTTTTTCGGCAAGGGCAAAGGTTGGAGGCCACCGACCGCGCCCGCGCGCTGGAAGAGCCGGTTCGCAAGATATTGGATCAAGCTGGCGCCATTGTGCAAGGGCCCGCCGCCTTTGATCCCAGCAGATCGGCAGATCGGTTCCGGATTTCGGGCAGCGATTTTTTTGCCGAAACCTTGATGCCCCCTTTGGTGGATCTGTTGGAGCGACAGGCACCTGGGATGCGGGTGCATCTGGTGGATCTTGTCCCCGATAACTATCTTGATACGTTGGAGAAATACGAGGTCGATCTGGCGATGATCCCGGACATGCAGATGCCGGGATGGATCGAAGCCCAACCCCTGTTCCGGTCGGATTTCGTGGTGATTGCCCGGACGGGCCATCCCCGTCTGTTGCGTGCCAATGTCCAGCCCGGTGCGACAATCCCGATGGATCTGTTTTGCGACCTGGGGCATGTGCTGTTTTCGCCCGAAGGGAACGAGCGCGCACTGGGCGATGCGGCGTTGGCGGCGGTTGGGCGTGAACGCCGCGTGGTGACCACGATGCCAGTGTTTTCAGGTGTCTACCGCGCGGTTGCCGGGTCAGACCTGATTGCCTTGCTGCCATCGCGTCTTGCGCAACGGGTCGCCAGGACGGCGGGCCTGGAGGTGTGTCTTCCACCGATGACGGTGCCACGCGCGCAGTTGATGATGATCTGGCATCGCCGACACGGCGCGAACCCGGCGCATCGCTGGTTGCGCGCGCGTATCGCTCAGATCATGGCCCCATTGGATGTGGATGCTGGCGGTTCACTGTCTTGATGAGCGGGCAGGCTCGGATCGAGGTATGCGCTGCCGATGCCGCTGCCGCTGCGTATTGGGCCGACGACAAGTCAAAATCCGGGCGGCCCAAGTCCGCCCAGCCAGAAGCAGCCCCGCGCATCGCAAGTTATCGGTGAAATCGGCGATCGGGCTTTGTGATGAACAAGCGGTCAGTCGAAGGGATCAACCGGGTACCCGACGCTGGTCAGATAAAGGCCAAATGGCGGACAAACCGGGCCGCAGGCAGCGCGGTCCCGGGCGTCCAGCGCCTCACGAACGCGGTCTGGCTGCCACGCGCCCGCGCCGACCCGTTCCAGCGTGCCGACAATCGACCGCACCTGATTGTGCAGGAACGACCGTGCGCGCAAATGGAACCTGAATTCAGCCCCGGCGGGGTAGGGATGGGCGTCGATGGTGATCTCGTCCAGCGTTTTGACCGGTGATTTCGCCTGGCACAGACTGGCGCGGAAGGTGGTGAAGTCGTGTTGGCCAATCAGGTGCGCGGCCCCCTGGCGCATGGCTTGAAGGTCCAGCGTCTGGCGCACATGCCAGACCAGACCGACGTCATGCACCACCGGCGCACGCCGGGCGATCAGGCGGAAGGTATAGCGCCGCTCAACCGCGCTGAAGCGGGCGTGAAAGTCATCCGGCACCCGGGCGCAAGCGGTGATCGCAACGGGGCTTGGGCGCAGGTGGGCGTTCAGCGCCTCCATCAGCTTGCCTGGGGCCCAGTCCCGGTCCATGTCAGCGTGGGCCACCTGTCCGGTGGCATGGACCCCGGTATCGGTGCGCCCGGCGGCAGCGATGCGCGGCTCTGACGGGTTCAGGCGCCCCAGCGCAGCCTCCACCGTTGCCTGAACCGACGGCTGATCCAACTGGCGCTGCCAGCCGTTGAACGGGCGGCCGTCATATTCGACCCGTAGGGCAAAACGGGGCATCAGGTGTCCCCTGACAAAATCGCGCGCAGCCCGGTCTTGTAGTCGGGGAAACGCAAGGCCACGCCCAGGTCCGGCCCCACCCGAATTGAACGCAGGCGCTTGTTTTCCGCGTAAAAACTACGCGCCATGGGGCTGAGGTCGGCGCTGTCGAAATCCACGACGGGTGGGGCGGGCAGGCCCGCCAATTCCGCACCATACGCGACGACATCCGCCAACGGTGCGGGCAGGTCGTCGGACAGGATCAACGGCCCGTCCAGACGCGCCTGCGCGGCGGCGGCCACGATCGCCCCCAGATCCTGCACATGGATGCGGTTGAACACCTGCCCGGGCTTGATCACCCGCTTCGCGCGCCCTTCGCTTAGCGCGTCAAACACCGACCGCCCCGGGCCGTAAATCCCGGCGATGCGAAACAGCGCGCAGGGCACGCCGCGCGCTTGCGCAAAGGCCTGCCAGGCCTGTTCGGACTCCTGTCTGCGGAACCCGCGCTCTGTGCTGGGGGCATCTGGCGCGGTTTCATCGATCCACGCGCCGCCGGTATCACCATAAAGGCTGCTGGCCGAGGCATAGCCAACCCATTGCAGACGCGGCGTGGGCAGGTCTGTCAGCACCGGCAGAACCGGGTCGGCCCCGGCCCCCGGCGGCACCCAGCTGATCACATGCGTCGCCTGCGCCAGCGCCTGTGCTGCGCCATCGGGCCAGGTCACGGCGGCCTGCCCGCTGCGCGAGGTGCCCAGAACCCGCCAACCAGCGCCCGTTGCCGCCTCGGTCGCGCGGCCGCTGTAGCCGTGTCCGATGGAAAGTAGCGTTTGTGTCATCGCGCAAATATGCGGGCGATGACGACCTTGGCAAGGCCATTGGCCTTCAAAACCGCCGCGTGGATGCCTATTGTGTGACAAACAGCCACGACGTTGGCCTCCTTAGAGCATCCCGTCCTCATGATCCTTGATATCCCGGGCCGCATTGCCCAATCCCTTGAATCCATGGGTGATACCGTGTCCGAGGCCTTTTTTGAGCCGGTCGTGCGCGTGGGCGTCACCGGGCTCAGCCGGGCGGGCAAGACGGTGTTCATCACCGCCTTGGTGCACAATTTGATGGAACCGGGGCGCATGCAACGGATGCGGGCGGTGCAGTCGGGCACAATTACCGGGGTGTATTTGCAGCCTCAGCCAGACATGACCTTGCCGCGCTTTGACTATGAAAGCCATCTGGCCGCGTTGACCGGACCCGAGCCCAGTTGGCCGGATGGCACGCGCGCGGTCAGTGAATTGCGGTTGTCCTTTCGGCTGGCTCCGTCTGGTTGGTTTGGGTCACTGACCGGGCCGCGAAAGTTGCATCTGGATATCGTGGATTATCCCGGCGAATGGATATTGGACCTGGGGTTGATGGGCAAAAGTTATGCGCAATGGTCGGCCGAGGTGCTGGGCCGGTTGCCAGACCGCCCGCAAGCGGCGGCCTATCTGGCCGCGCAAGGGGATGTAGACGCGGGTGCGCGCCATGACGAAGCCACCGCGCAGACATTGGCGCGGGCCTTCACCGCCTATCTGACCGACGCCCGCGCGGCGGGGTGGTCTGATTGCACGCCGGGGCGGTTTTTGTTGCCCGGTGATCTGGCGGGCTCTCCGGTCTTGACTTTCGCGCCGTTGCCGGGAACCGAAGGGCCGCGCGGCAGACTGTGGCGAGAGATGGCCAAACGGTTCGAGGCGTATAAATCCAAGGTCATCCGCCCCTTTTTTGAAACCCATTTTGCCCGGCTGGATCGGCAGGTGGTGCTGCTTGACGTGCTGGAAGCCGTGCACCGTGGCCCCGCCGCACTGGAAGATCAGCGCCGCGCCATGGCTGAGGTATTGTCAGCGTTCCGCCCCGGCGCAAACGGGTTCTTCAGCAGCCTTTTGCGCGGCAAGCGGGTGGAAAAGATCCTGTTTGCGGCGACCAAGGCCGACCATTTGCACCACAGCCAACACGACAAACTGACCGCGTTGACCGAGGCTATGCTGCGCGATGCGCGGGACCGGGCGCATTTTTCCGGGGCGGAAACACGGGCGATGTCGATCGCCGCGCTGCGTACCACGATCGAGGAAAGCCGGACGCATCGGGGGCGTGAAGTCGATCTGGTGCGGGGCCGGTTGCTGGACGGGCGGCAAGTTGCGGTCAACGCCGGTGACCTGCCGGGGGATCCCTCGCGCCTGCTGGCCCCCGCGCGGGATGGCGCGGCGCAGTGGTTGCAAGGCGACTATGACGTGATGCATTTTGCACCGCCAATCCTGAACCGCACGCCGGGGCAGGGGTTGCCGCATATCCGGCTGGATGCGGCGGCGGAATTCTTGATCGGGGATTTGTTGGTATGACTGGAACGTCGGACGAAACCCCAACGACGCAGGCTCAGGGTCCTGTGATGATCGAGTTGGACGAACCGCTGCCCGATGTTGCCGCGGCGCCCGAGATCGAGGATCCGCAGGGCCTGGCCATGCAGGCCGCGGTCGCCCATATGGCGCGGCCTGCAGGCGGGGGCGTGGGTGGGTGGATCCTGGGGGCGGCCTCGGGGTTGGTGTCGCTGATGCTGGGGGTTGCGGCGTGGGATTTTGCCACGTCGCTGATCGACCGGGTGCCGATTCTGGGTTGGCTGGCGGCGGGGCTGTCCGGGGTGCTTGTTGCGGCGCTGATCTTGTGGGCGCTACGCGAATGGCTGGGCTATCGCCGGGTGCGGCGGCTCGATCAGCTGCGCGTGCAGGCAGAGGGCGCGCTGGCCAATGGTGATCTGGCACAAGCGCGCGGCACCGTGGTCGCCCTCAAATCCCTTTACGGCGCGGCGGATCCGGATGCGTCGGACTTTCTGGATGCCGAAGCCGCGCTGGAAACGGCAGAGGCCGTGTTACTGGTGCCGTTGGATGCCCGCGTGCAGGCCGAAATCGAGGCCAGCGCGCGGCAAGTGGCGCTGGCCACGGCGTTGGTGCCAATGGCACTGGCAGACGTCGCCGTCGCACTGGCCACCAATTTGCGCATGATCCGGCGCATCGCCGAAATTTACGGGGGGCGGCCGGGGACGCTGGGCAACTGGCGGCTGGCGCGTTCGGTGGCGGTGCATCTGATGGCCACGGGCATGGTTGCGGTGGGCGATGACTTGATTGGGTCAGTCGCGGGGGGCGGCGTGCTGTCCAAGGTTTCGCGCCGGTTTGGCGAAGGCGTGGTGAATGGGGCACTGACCGCCCGCGTTGGACTTGCGGCGATGGATCTGTGCCGCCCACTGCCGTTTCGCACGGGCCGACGCCCCGGGGTCAGCGTGGTGACGGCAAAGGCGCTGCGGGGACTGTTCAGCCGGGGCTGACCCGCCGCAGGCTGCACCAGGTGCCCTGTGCCCGCAACAGCCCGGCGTTCGCGGCACCGTGGCACGTTTGCAAGGATACCGTTGCACACTGCGCATTCCGCGAAATGCGGCACTGTGCGGCTTTGTTTTCAACGGAAGTTTGCGGTAGTCGAGGGCTTTCTGACCCGGAAATGCCCGATGCCGACGATTGATGACCACCCGTTGCGCTATGCGCTGACCAATGAACTGCACGCCCGCCCCTCACCGGTCATCCCGGTGCATTCGACGGCTGTTTTTCTGGCGATGAAACCTGTGAAAGACGCGGCTGCGCGGGACCGGGATGCCGACCGCGCGCATCTGATCGCCTTGCTGGATCGATCCGGCGCGGCGCATCCGGCGCCGGGTGCGACGCAGCATACCTGCACACTGGGGCGGCACGGCGTGAAATGGGAAAACCACACCGAGTTTACCACGTGGACGGCGTTCGAAGAGGGCGCACCCCAACGCCAGTTCAACCCCGAAGCCTTTGACGTGTTTCCCGCCGATTGGTTGGCGACGGCCCCAGGGGTGCGTGTCACGTCGATCCTGTTCCAGATCGAACAGATGCCGCTGACCTCACGCAAGGCCCTGGATACGCAAGCCCTGGGCGCGAAACTGAATGACTGGTTCGTCGGTGAAAGCCTGGCTGCGGTGACCGTGCTGGACGGCGCCGCAGTTGTGGCTTCGGATTTCAGGATCGATCCGGCGGGCCATGTGCGAATGGCGATCTTTGCGCATCCCGAAACCGGCCAACGCCGGATTGGCCGGATCGTGCAACGCCTGTGCGAGATCGAAACGTATAAATCCATGTCCATGCTGGGCCTGGCGCGGGCACGGCGGGTTTCGGCAGAAATGGGACGCCTGGATCAGCGGTTGACGGCTTTGGTCGGGGATATGGCGGCACCGGGGGCGGTGGCGGAAACCACTCTTGACGCATTGATGCAGGTTTCTGCGGAATTGGAACGTCTGGAAGCCGACGCCTCGTTCCGGTTTGGTGCCACGCGCGCCTATGAGGCGATCGTGCATGACCGCATTGGCGTCCTGCGCGAAGCCCGTCTGGACGGGCGCCAAACCCTGGCCGAATTCATGCGCCGGCGTTACGATCCGGCCATGCGCACCGTGAAGGCCGCCGAAACCCGGTTGGCGGTTTTGTCGGAGCGTGCAACCCGGGCCGGGCGCTTGTTGAGCACCCAGGTCGAGGTGGCGCGATCAGCCCAGAACCAGGCGGTGCTGCAAAGCATGGACCGGCGGGCGGACCTGCAACTGCGCCTGCAACACACGGTCGAAGGGCTGTCGGTGGTGGCCATCAGCTACTACGCAGTTGGGCTGGCTTCGAATTTGGCGCTGCCGTTTGTTGAGCCTTTGGGGATGGGAAAGCCGACCGTTATGGCGCTGTTGACCCCGTTGGTGATTGCCAGCGTCTGGTGGGCGTTGCGCCGGGTTCGGTCACGATTGCATTGAGATCCCGGGGGGTGACTGCGGCCTAGATTTGGGGCGGCGGGTTCGAGGAATGATCGGGCTTGGGCAGGGCGCAAGGCCCCACCCACGCCCGATCCGGTTTGCGGGCCTGCGGCCCTGCGGGGCGCTGCCCCCGCCCCCGTTCGGGGGCGTCCCCGGGATATTTGGTGCACAAAGATAGTAGTATTTTTTCAACATTTGATCCGCTAGCTTGGGCAGATATGGGTGAATTTATGTTACTTTTCGATTGTCTGATAAATTTCCGCGACAGCCTGCGCCAGCGCCCGATCAGCGGCGCATTCGGGCCCGTCATGACCGGGCGCAAAGCGGTGTCGGAAAGCGCGGAGCCGGTCTTCAGCAGGGGCCGGAGGATACCCGATGGTATCGAGGTTTTGGGCGAGAGACTGCACAGGATCGCCAAGACGTGTGGGCCACAGGGCAAGGGACTGCCGCGCGAGGCGCTGCCAATCGAACCGTGGACCCGGATCGACCTTGCGTGTTGGGGCCATGTCGGAATGGGCTATGACGGCGGCGGGTGTCAGGCTGTGCCGGTTGAAAAGGTCGCGCAGTAGGGATTCCAGTGACTGCATAAGCGGCGCAGAAAAGGGGCTGTGGCCGTCGTTGTCCAACTCGATGCCCAGTGAGCGGGAATTGACATCGTCGCGCCCACGCCAGGCCCCGGCACCCGCGTGCCAGGCGCGATCGGCATCCCGGACCAATTGCCAAAGCGTGCCGTCCCGCCCAATCAGATAATGTGCAGACACTTCGGCCTGGGGATCGCACAGGCGGGTCAATGCGGCCCGCGCCGAGGTCATTTCGGTGAAGTGAAGCACGACGAGGGACGGCGTCTGCCCATTCCGGCGGGGGCCGAAATTGGGCGAGGGGTGCCAAATCATCGGCGGATCAGTTCGACGCCATCGCATGTCTGAGCGCGGTGGGATCCCACCAGCACGCGTAGCCGTCGCCATCTGGATCCAGATAGCCGGGATCGCGTTCAGGTCCGCCGTTGCCAAGGAAGGCCTCTTGTGCGGCGTCCTGATTACGGAACTGCAGGCAGGCGGTTTCCCAGCGGCTCCAGCGCAGCGGATTGATGCGACGGTGAACCTGGGTACCAGGGGCATGGCTGGTCGACAAGGCATAGGCGACAATGTTGGGGCCGCCGCTGACGCTGCTGTCGGGCACCGAGGCGACCTCGATCACCTGGTACTGCGCGCGCTGCTCCTGGATGCGGGCGCGGTCGGATTCGATGCTTTCGCGTGCCGAAACGGCGGTGAAGTCCTGCTCGTCCGAGACCCCTGGGCGCAGGCTGGGGCCGGCATCAAATGTGGGCGTGGTGCCGAACGTGGCGCTGGCCGGCACCGGGCGCAGGGTGCCGAGGCTGGTGCCTTCGGCAGTTGCGGCACGGGGGCGGGCGCTTGCCGTCTGAACCACAGGGCGTTGCGCCGCCGCTGGCTGACGTTGAGGCGCGGCCAAAGGCTGGCTGGCGGCAGCGGGGAGGATCTGTGCAGAAATGACGGTGGGGGGGGGCAATGGCTGTGCCGCCACGGTTTGAACCGGAGGCTGGACAGGTTGGGCCGGCTGGGGGGCCGTGGCATAGCGCCGAGGCACCGCGTCCAGCGTGCTGGGCGCGGGCGGCATTTCGGCAGGGGCAACGAGCGCGCCCCGGGTCGGTTCAGGCGGCACGCTGTAGGGCGCGGATGCACCACGGCGAACGCTGTCGCGCTCTGCCAAAAAGCGTTGGTAATCGCCGAATCCGACGCCGGTATTCATGGGGTCGAAGGATTCAGGCGCTGAAGAACACGCGGCCAGACCCAAAAGGGCCAGCGCGCCCGCTGCTGACGTAAAACGCATATCTGCCTCTGCTCGAATTCTTATTTTTCGAGGAGGTTACCACCATTTATCGGGTTTGGAAACAAATCCCGCTGCGGTTTCCAGAACATAGGCCGTGTTGAGCAGGTCGGCCTCGCCCCAGGGGCGCCCGATCAGCTGCAGACCCAACGGCAGGCCTGCGCTGTCCAGCCCGGTGGGCAGGGCAATACCTGGCAAGCCGGCCAGGTTCACGGTCACGGTGAACACGTCGTTCAGATACATGGCGACTGGGTCTGCATCGGCCATTTCACCAAGGCCGAAAGCCGAGGATGGCGTGGCGGGGGTTAAAATGGCGTCAACTCCCGCTGCAAAGACCTCGTCAAAGTCGTGCTTGATCAGCGCGCGGACCTTGCGGGCACGGTTGTAGTAGGCGTCGTAGAAGCCTGCCGACAACACATATGTGCCGATCATGACACGGCGCTGGACCTCGGGGCCGAAGCCCTCGGCGCGGGTCTTTTCGTACATTTCCGTGATGCCATCGCCCGCATCCAGTTTGGCGCGGTGGCCATAGCGGACCCCATCATAACGGGCCAGGTTTGACGAGGCCTCGGCGGGCGCGATGACATAGTAAGTGGGCAGCGCATATTTGGTGTGCGGCAGGCTGATATCGACGATCTCGGCGCCAGCATCCTTCAGCATCGCGGTGCCGTCGGCCCACAGTTTTTCAATCTCGGCGGGCATTCCATCCATGCGATATTCGCGCGGAATGCCAATTTTCCGACCTTTGATGTCTCCGGTCAGCGCGGCCTCAAAGTCCGGAACGGGGATGTCGGCGCTGGTGGAATCCTTGGGGTCATGGCCGCTCATGGCGCCCAGCATGATCGCTGCGTCGCGCACCGTGCGGGTCATGGGACCGGCCTGATCCAGGGATGAGGCGAAGGCGATGATGCCCCAGCGCGAGCAGCGGCCATAGGTTGGCTTGATGCCGACGATGCCGGTGAAGGCGGCCGGCTGACGGATGGAGCCGCCGGTGTCGGTGCCGGTAGCGCCCAGGCACAGATCGGCGGCCACCGCAGCGGCGGATCCGCCGGACGAGCCGCCGGGCGTAAGGCGGCGATCGTCCACTTTCCAGGGGTTGACGACATCGCCGTAACACGCGGTTTCGTTGGACGATCCCATGGCGAATTCGTCCATGTTCAACTTGCCCAACATCACCGAACCGGCGTCACGCAGCTTTGCGGACACAGTGGATTCGTATTCGGGCTTGAAGCCCTTCAGGATGTTGGACGCAGCCTGCGAGGGCACGCCTTCGGTGCAAAACAGGTCCTTGATGCCCAGCGGTATGCCGCACAAGCCGGGCGCGTCGCCGGCCTGAATGCGCTGATCGGCGGCGCGCGCGCGGTCCATCGCCACCTCTGGCGTCTTGTGGGCGAAGGCGTTCAGCGTGTCTGCCTGGTCAATGGCCGTCAGGCACGCTTGTGTCAGTTCAACCGACGTGACGTCGCGTTTACGCAGGGCGTCGCGGGCGTCGGCAATGTTCAGAGCGTTCAGTTTCATTCGACCACCTTCGGAACGGCAAAAAACCCTTCGCGGGCATCGGGGGCGTTTGACAGGATCTTGTCTTGCATGTCGCCATCGGTCACCACGTCGGCGCGGCGTTTCAGGCGCATCGGGGTGACGGACGTCATCGGCTCGATCCCGTCGACATTCACCTCATTGAGCTGCTCCATGAAGCTGATGATGCCTGACAATTCGTCCGCCAGTTGCGGCAGATCGGCTTCGGGCACACGGATACGCGCCAATTTGGCGACACGGCGCGCGGTTTCTAGGTCGATGGTGGGCATGGCACTCTCCGAACGCGATCGAGACAGGGATCGGACTGCGGTTTAGCCCTGCGCGCCGGGCTGTGCAAGCGGGCGCGCCCGGGAAAAGGGCGCCCGCGTCCCGGGCGCCCAGATCGGCCGATGCTGGTTACCCGTCGCGGGCCAGGCGCAGTTCCAGACGGCGGACGGCCAGCAGCACGCGGTTGGCCTGCATGACCGGCATCAGGGACAGCTTCATCTGTGTGGCCATCAACGCCAGCGTTGCCGCGCTCAGGCCCCATTTGACGGCGCTCAGGGTTTCCGTGGCTGCGTAAAAATGCCAACCCGCCCAGACGGCGGCGGCGAACATGGCGACCTGCACGATCATCACCACCCACGTCACCCAGCCTTGTTTGCCGCCGAATATGCTGAAGGCCAGCGCGAAATACCCCGGTTCCGGCGAGGTGTCATCGCCGTCGGCCAGCGCTTGGGCGATCATACGGTCCAGATTATCCATGGTCAGTCTCCTTCAAGATATGCGCGAAGTCGTGCGCGGGCGGACATGAGCCGTGTTTTCACGGTTCCTTGCGGGATTTCGAGGGCCAGCGCCACTTCGGCTATGCTGAGCCCATCGAGGTAAAACAAGGCCAGCGCCGCCCGTTGCGGCGCGGGCAGAGCGTTGATCGCCGCCTTCAGGTCGCCGCCATCGGGTGGCAGTTCGCTCTCGGGCCGGGTTTGCGCAAAGCCGGCATCGGCGATGCGGCGGCGTTGCTTTCGCCCGACGTCCCTGGCCGCTGTCCGTGTGACAATGCGCAACGCGAACGCCAGAAACGCGTGATCATCGCGCAGGCCGGGAAGCGCGCGGGCAATGGTTATCCAGGCATCCTGCACGATGTCGCGCGCGGTGTCCGGATCATCACACAGCCGCCGTGCATGGGCACGCAGACGCGCATCACACAGCGTGACCAGCGCCCCGAAATCAGCCTGCCGCCCCAACCGCGCCCCAGCGACGTGGTAGGCAAGCAAAGCCCGGAGTTTTGGTGTCTGGCGCATGACGGCCTTTCAAGCGTGGTTCATGGTCAAGTGCGCGTCTGGGGCCAAAAGGTTCATGGCCTCGGGAAATATTGCTGGCAAACTTCACGCCCACGAAGCCCGTAGTCCGCGCAAAAATACCGGTCGGTGGGTGTGCGTGTCTTTCCCCGCGCCGCGCGATGGTGCATATGTAGCGCGTTTTCAACCGGGGCCGCGTCCCCGACCAGAGCCTTTGCAGACATTCAAGGACCATCATGCACGATATCCGCGCCATCCGCGAGAACCCGCAAGCCTTTGACACCGCGCTTCAGCGCCGGGGCCTGTCGCCGATGTCACCGGCGCTGCTGGCCCTGGACGAAGAGCGCCGCGCGCTGATCCTGGCCGCCGAAACCGCGCAGGCCGATCAGAACCGCGCCTCGAAAGACGTCGGCGCGGCCAAGGCGCGCGGCGACGAGGATGAATTCCAGCGCCTGCGTGCGTTGGTCGCTGAAAAGAAAGCCGAAATTGCCCGGATGACGGCGCAGGCCAGTGAAAAGGACGGCGCGCTTCGCGGGGCTTTGGCCGAGATCCCGAACCTGCCACTGGATGAAGTGCCTGACGGCAAGGATGAAGCCGACAACGTGGAAATCCGCCGCTGGGGCGCGCCGCGTGACTTTGACTTTGATCCGGTTGAGCATTTTGAGATCGCCGGTGTGAAGCCTGGTCTGGATCTGGCGATGGCCGCGAAGCTGTCGGGCAGCCGGTTCATGGTGCTGCGCGGCGCGGTGGCGCGGGTGCACCGGGCGCTGGCCCAATTCATGCTGGACACGCATACCCTGGAACATGGCTTGTCTGAAACCTGGACGCCGG
>Ga0316204_10002426_pt1 | contig 42256 bp, 32 predicted proteins | sample 6monrhotite_MG_2_FD_205661 | JGI IMG/M metagenome (GOLD analysis project Ga0316204, IMG submission 205661) | Microbial mat bacterial communities from mineral coupon in-situ incubated in ocean water Damariscotta River, Maine, United States -... | ecosystem: Environmental > Aquatic > Marine >... | reverse complement strand
GGGCGAAGGTGGCATTAATGTCCCCGATGATAATTATCTGAACGCCGTCCGAGAGCTATGCGATGAATACGGCTGGCTAATGATGCTCGACGAGGTCCAGACAGGCATCTGCCGTACCGGCAAATGGTTTGCCTGGCAGCACAGCGATATTAAGCCCGATGTAGCCACCTTGGCCAAAGGCTTAGGCAACGGCTTTCCTGTTGGCGCATGCCTCGTGCGGGGCCCCGCTGCCAACGTATTTCAGCCCGGCAATCACGGCTCAACCTTTGGTGGAAACCCACTCGCCTGCAGCGCTGCATTGACGGTGCTAAAGACAATCGAAGACGAACAACTCGTCGCTCGCACCGAGCAGCTCGGCAAACGCATCCGCGAAAATCTGAAGCAGGCCTTTGCTGAAGAAGCCGCAGTCGTCGACATTCGCGGCAAAGGGCTGATGATTGGTGTTGAGCTCGATCGTCCATGCGGCGTTCTTTTAAAGGACGCGCTAAATGCCGGACTACTCATCAGTATTCAAGCGGATAAAACGATTCGCCTGCTACCACCGTTCATCCTCAGCGATGAGGAAGCGGACGAGCTGGTCGCGCGCCTAACCAACGTAATCACAACATTCCTGGCCACCGAGAAAACGTCATGACACGTCATTTTTTAACGCTGAACGACCTGACGCCAGCGGAACTGGAAACGTTACTTCAACGCGCGATTGAATTAAAACGGATGCGCGCCGAAGGTGAAATCTACGCACCCTTCCGCGGTAAAGTGCTGGGGATGCTGTTTGAAAAATCATCGACCCGCACACGTGTTTCGTTTGAAGCCGGCATGTCTCACTTTGGTGGCGACGCTATCTTTCTGTCACCACGCGACACCCAATTTGGGCGCGGCGAGCCGATTGAAGATACCGCCCGCGTGCTTTCCAGCATGGTTGATATCATCATGATCCGCACCTACGCCCATGAGACGATTGAAACCTTTGCCGCACATTCCAGCGTACCGGTGATTAATGCACTGACCGATATGTACCATCCATGCCAGTTATTAGCAGATATGCAAACCTGGTTTGAGCAGCGTGGTAGTATCCGCGGCAAAAAAGTCGCATGGATTGGTGATGGCAACAACATGTGTCATTCCTATATCAATGCGGCACGTCAATTTGGTTTTGATTTACACATCGCGTCACCAACAGGCTATGAACCTGATGCGACACTGCTTGCTGCAAACAAAGATTGCGTTACGCTCACCACCGAACCACAGGCAGCCGCTCACAGTGCGGATCTCGTCGTCACCGATGTCTGGGCAAGCATGGGGCAAGAAGAGGAAAGTAAAAAGCGAGCGCTCGCCTTTGCTGACTTTCAAGTCAATAGTGAAATCATGGCGCTTGCCAATAGCGGTGCACTCTTTATGCACTGCCTTCCCGCTCATCGCGGTGAAGAGGTGAGCGCTGCGGTCCTCGATGGCAAGCAAAGCGTTGTTTGGGATGAGGCTGAAAATCGGCTGCATGCGCAAAAGGCACTCATCGAGTTTCTACTCACACAATAAGATCTCACTAAGATGCCTGCGTTACTTGATATCAAAAATATTGAATGTCACTACCAGGGGCAGACGATTATTCGCGAGCTCTCATTTCACATTAATCAAGGTGATATCGCCTGCCTGCTTGGCCCCAGTGGCTGTGGTAAAACAACGGCGCTACGCGCCATCGCAGGCTTTGAACCGATAAAGAGTGGCAGCATCTCATTACGCTCAGAAAAAGTCTCCACCCCTGGCAGCATGCTGGCGCCTGAAAAACGCAAGCTCGGCATGGTGTTTCAGGACTATGCGCTTTTCCCGCATCTCAGTGTTTATGACAATATCACCTTTGGCCTTCGCCAAATGGGAAAACAAGAAAAACAGCAGCGCGCAGATGAACTATTGGAGCTGGTTAGCCTGGAAGGCTTTGGCAAACGTTACCCTCACGAACTTTCAGGCGGACAACAACAGCGCATTGCACTAGCGCGCGCCATCGCAAATAAGCCTGATCTTTTACTACTCGACGAGCCATTTTCCAATCTTGATATCGATCTGCGAGAAAAACTCGGCCTGGAGATCCGCAGTATCCTGAAAACACAGGGCATTACCGCACTCCTGGTAACACATGACCAGCAAGAGGCCTTCGCGCTGGGCGATATGGTTGGCGTCATGAACGAAGGACGTATTTTTCAGTGGGACACGCCATTTAATCTCTACCATGAACCGAGCAACCGCTTTGTCGCCAACTTTATAGGTCAGGGGATCTTTCTCAAGGGAACACTATTAGCCCCCAACCTGGTGCGCACGGATATCGGCGAGATACAAGGAGATCGCGCCTACCCCTGGCCAATCAGATCTAATGTCGAAGTGCTGATACGACCAGATGACATCATTCCTGAAGCGACGAGCAAACTGCGCGCAGAAGTTGTCGACAAAGCATTTAAGGGTGCCGAAATCATGTACACCTTAAAACTCTCAAATGGCAGCCGAGTGCTATCACTCTTCCCCAGCCACTTTCACCATAATATTGGGGAACAAGTAGGCATCAGCATCGCCGCCGATCACCTGGTCGCCTTTCCCACTGAATAATCATAATTTTTAGGCATAAAAAAAACGGCAGGTTGATTATCAACCTGCCGTTTTTTTATTCAATACTCAAGCCTAACCAGAGGCTAAGTCAAAACAACCAGCCGTTACGGCAGCTGTGCTGACAAGTAATGAGATACTTCTATAATTTCGTTATCAGATAGTTTTTTCGCAATATCAGCCATCATTCCAGCAGGATCATTGGCACGAGAAGCGCTCTTAAAATCCTTCAGCTGCTTGATAATGTAGTCACGATGCTGGCCACCAATACGTGGAAAGATAGAGATATTTGCAGACTTACCCTTTCCCCGCTCACCATGGCAGTTTACACAGCCATATACACCCGATTTAGGATTACCATTGTAAAAAAGCTTCTTACCTTTTGCTGCCAATTTTTTATCAACAGTCGCGATTGGTTTTTTTGCCATTTTCTGTTTTTCAAAAAATGCCCCAATATCTTTTGCGTCCTGCAATGATGCGACCATTGCCGCCATACCCGCCATGGTATCGTTATTTGCGCGGTGGCCTTTCTGGAAGTCTCTGATTTGCTTAACAATATACATCTCATATTGTCCAGCTAGACGAGGAAAACTCGCATCAGGACTATTCCCATCAAAACCGTGACAACCGCCACATAACCCTGCTTGCATCTCACCAGCAACAGGATCACCTGGTTTACCAGCATGCGCCCCACTAACTAGCACCAATGACGCTAGCCCCCCCAAAAGTGCTATCAAAATGCGTGATTTCTTGATCATAAAATGGACCCTTTTATTTTTATATTGTGCTCCCCAAACACCACCCTCTCATGGATGCACATGAACTCGTTTACACTAACAATCTCTCCGCCCTACGTCAATCTGAAGCTGGCCATAATTATCTCTTTTCACACTATATCCCATCGAGACGCCCTACTTCGAGGACCACAGCCCTGTTAGCTTAGATTTATGCGATTTCAAACCACCCTCAAGCTCCCCAACCTTTTCTTCCAGCACACATAACCGCTGCTCCACATCAATCATCTTTTGACTAACTTTATTATCCCTACGAGGCACCTCTTCCCCATCCCCTGGCGCATAGGTAATTTCACCCCGCAACTCAGTCGTTACCGCCTTGACCACAGACGCATCAATTTTATGAATTTCTTCTAGATACCCAAACAACATCAAACGGTCACATAATGTGTTGATTCGCCTTGGCGTACCAGCCGTATAGTCATATATCTCATCATAGGCTGAAACATCAAATTCAGGGTCATTCTTCCAGCCAGAGGATTGCAAACGATGATCGATATACCCCTGCACCTCATCACGCTCTAGCGCCTTAAGGTAATACGAGGCAATCACACGCTGGCGTAACTGCTCCAACCCATCCGCTTGCAAGGTTTTAACAAACTCTCGCTGGCCAAGTAAGAAAATCTGTAAAAGTGCAACACCACCGATCTGGAAATTTGATAGCATTCGCAACTCTTCCAGCGATTTTAGCGGAATATTCTGCACCTCATCAACCACAAGCAACACACGTTTACCAGCCCTCGCCTGTTTCACAAAAAAAGCTTCCAATGCTTTCAATAACGACGTTTTATCCAAACCTTCATGGCGAAGACCAAATGCAGAGGAGACCATGCGCAACATATCATCTGCTTCTAATTGCGTTGTCACAATTTTAGCTGCAACAAGATTATCTTCTAAAAGATGATCGAACATGTTTTGCACCAGCGTCGTCTTGCCGGTACCTATATCACCCATAATAACGATAAAGCCTTCACCTTGCGTAATACCATAACGCAAGTAAGACATAGCACGCTTATGTCCACGACTGTTATAAAAGAAACGCGCGTCAGGGCTTAACTGGAATGGCTTAGAATGAAGCTTGTAAAAGGACTCATACATACACTACTATAAACTTCTCATTAATTATCAAACATTAAAGGTAACTTGCTATATTACTGAAATGAGCAAGCCTGACTACCTCTCAATACAGAGGAAACTATAGCCACTCCAAAGAAAGCTACAGGGACAGTCTCATCTGAATACTAACATTGTTTTGACGATATACATTCTCACTTACTGTAGAATCACCACTAACATTCCAAAGCGCATAAGTACTCGTTAGCCTTCGACCCAACGCTACACGCAGCGCTACTCTCGACCTAAAAACCTTATCTTCCTGCTCACGAAGAAAAAACCGCTGCCGCTCTTCACTCAATTCAAATACAATGTCACTGCGCCGGGTCAATGAATGACTTAACGCTAACGACCCACCATGACTCTGCTCTATGTTGTTAGTTACCAAAAAATCACGCCGATCATCAAACCCCCTAACCCCCAAAGAAATTCTTCGCCCTATAGGAATCTCTAGATCGATTGTTAACCTTTTTTGGACAAACCCCTCAGTACCCTGCTGGGACATACTCGGAGATATAGCACTATTTTGTCGATTCTCAATAATACCAAGCTGCAACTGAGACACCGAGGCTATATCTTCTATATAATCTATATTTGCAGTCATTCCTCGGTGGCTACTTGCAAGCCTCAGAGAATATGTTTTACCAAAAAAACGCTCTCCATACTTACTCTCAATCGATGTGCTAGCACTGGGATACCAAGAGAAACCAACCAACCAAAAAGACTCGTCTATTTCCGTAGGCTCAGCCCCTATTCCCAGATCAAATTCATTCGACTCCCAACCAGAATCCACTAATAACCGAAACGTCGAATTAATGGCATACCAGACATCAAACTCTAGCAACCTGGATTCTGAATACGCCCTCACACCAAAGTCATCTCGTCGCCCAACAAATGACCCTCGCCCGCCCACGCGGCGAGCACCCGGCCATGAAACTGCATCTATAGATATGACTTCCACATCACTACGTGGCACTTGCCCCGCGTCAGAGTCAACCCTACCTCTAACATAACGAACTTCAGAACTTAAAATCTGACCAAAAGAATGGCGCAAATAAGGTGAAACTGAGACTGTCGTTACATCAGTAGTATTATTTGTGACCGAAAAGTCATCCACCACTCTAACACCAGCAGGGTCAATATTTTCCTGAGACAAAGACGCATCAACGTCGACAAAAAGCCAGTCTTCCACTAAGTCGGCATTAATATCCGATCTTAGTTGATGCAACACCCTATCCTCTCTGGAAATATCGCCAGAATAGTACGTGGCCTGCATACGATAATTAAAATCCGTGGTCATCCGGCGACCTTCACCTGATATAGATAGCTCAGGCGCAACTTGCGTAACAAACTCTTCTTCAGCCATCGACGATGAAGCAAGATTAACATTAGTTGTATAAATTTCGGTCACACTAACAGACGGAACTGTGTTCCATGTTCCGCCGACTGCAGCAAAGCTCACACAACATACTCCACACCCAATAGCCACTTTCAAGAGCCGCTGCATACAAGTCCACCAAGCCATCACAATAAACCTAACTAAGCTTCCGCCACAGAACCACCATAGTAGTAAGAACGAGATTCAATGCTAGATTTATTGAATACAAGCCCTACTATTTGCGATGGGGCAAACATCCCTACTGCCTCTATCACATCGCCTTGCTGGCTACCAGCCTCAACAACCATCACAATTTGCCCAGCCATACTGGCCAACACGACAGCTTCACTGGTCGCCAGCAAAGGGGGCAAATCCAAAATAACAATTCTGTCATCATAACGCTGAGATAATTCACTCATTAACCCAAGCATATTTTCACTCGAAAACAACTCTGTAGAATATCCATCACTTCGCCCTGCGGGTATTATTTTAAAATTGCTCAAGCTGGTATTAAAAACAACATCAGACAAGTCATCTGTTTCACCGCGTAAATATTCCACCAATCCTCGCTCATCCTTAATGCCAAAAACACTGCTAAGCGCAGATTTTTCAACATCAGCATCAATCAAGAGAACAGTTTTATTCTTTTCCATCGCGATACTAAAAGCCAGGTTGGTTGTCGTAAAAGTCTTACCCTCCCCCGACCTTGTACTCGCAACCATAATAACATTACCATTTTCAACCACATCAGCCCCTAACCCTGCTGCATTCCTAAGCAAGGGGCGCTTGATGTGTCGAAACTCTTCTTTAATCTGCTTTTGCTCGAGCACGCTCAAATCAAAGCCTTGACGCTTCAGGATTGCAAACATATCGACCTGCAACGGTAGCTTTTCCGAGCTAGCGGCAATCTCCTGCGAGCCAGCAACATCAGGCGTAACCAAGCCATCACGTTGTTTTTCAAGCTTATCAATCGCTTTTTCTATAATCGTCATCAATATTTACACTCTACGAGAAATTATTCAGACAAGACCCAAAAGGTTAATGTTAAACTTATGCGTGATTATAAGCATGCTGTAAGCTACGAGCAGAAGCATAAACAGCAAAATAAACCCGACTAATTCTAGTTTTCGCTTCCTTTTATCAGCCTTAGTAAATAATCTGGAAACCCCGCCTAACATAGGCAAACCTAACGTATTTCTTATCTCATTCGGCTCATCAAATGTCGGCCTGGCTTTAGAGACAAGCCACGCAAGCCCTAGCCCACCTCCAATTCCAAGCATCAGCACCAAAGTAACAAACAGGGGTCTATTAGGAAACACAGGCACCAGGGCAACAACAGGGGGGTCTATAATTTTGAACTGAATACTATCCACACTTTGGTCGGCATCTCGCGTAATCTTTGCGGCCTCCCTTCTACCTACAAAAACTTCATAATTATTTTTATTAATCTCATAATCACGATTCAATTTTGCCAGTTCAGCCTCAGATTTCAGAATCTTATCAATATACCCTCTAAGCTCACTCACTCTTTTCTCACGAATTCTATTGCGCTCACTAAGGGCTGACAAATCAGCCTCAGCCTTCGCAAACTCAATTTTCAATTCTTGGTAGATGGGGCTATTAACCAAAGCCACTTTATCATTTGGACCCCCATCAAACGTCATGCCTTTCTTTTTTTGCTGCTCTAGATCCGCAATGGACTGCATCACCGAAATCACATCAGGGTGCTGTTCAGTAAACTGAAGCAACAAATCATCCAACCTTTCCCGCATGGCATTTATTCGAGTATCAAGCGGGCTCTGCACATCTCTTTGGTTTTCCGCTTCCCTCATAAATGGGACTTCGCCTTCTATCTGCGCAGCAAGCACATTCCTTCGATTCTCAGCCTCACTATACTCAAGCCGTACCTCATCCAGATCATCAACAGCAGCACTTAATCGCTGAAAATAACCTCCCGCCTCGGTCGGCATAAAACCAACATTCTCCCGTTTAAACTCTTTTAGGCGTTCTTCAGCCGCCGTTAATCGCGCCTCATAATCATCTATTTGCTCATCTATAAAACCTTCCGTCATGCTTGAATCTTTACGAACGACTCCAAGCGCCGTTTCTACAAAGATATCAAGCGATGTCTCAACGACCTTTTTGGCCAACAGGGCATCTCGATTTTGATAGGAAATCGTATAAATATTATTACGACCACCACCAGAGACTTGAATACTGGTACCTAACTCGCGAATTAAGTGCTCTTTTTGCTCAGGGGTATCGAGTAACAGATCCATATCGGTATCACGAATCAACTTCTCTAAATTCGATCGCCTCAATAGTGTACGCCGAGTAGTCTCAGCAACCGTCGATCTAACATCGCTATCTATTGCCAACCCCTTCAGAACCGGCTTCAACATAGACTGAGTATCAAGATAGACTCGAGCCATTGATTCGTATTTATCTGGGATCAAATGTACGGCAAACCAACCGGCACTGCAGACCACCAGCGCCACCCCCATAGCGATCCACTTATATCGCCAACACTTTCTAATTTCACCTAAGAGAATTGCACTTTGCATCTTATGAGACTCACATCATGACCGTTATTTTCATTCACAGGATTGTACGCACTAAAGAGCATTAACCCATAAAAATATAGACGTCCCTAGACAAAAAGTATTAACCGCCACAGACTAGTCCACCACATATATTTTCACTCTAGTCACATCAAAACCATGATTCAGGAACAATTAGGATATCCCCTGGTAACATCTCAAGATTCTCATCGATATCACCGCCCCTGATCAAATCATCTAGGTACACTCGAAGAACCTCCTGCTTACCATTCACAGTTCGCACGACACTTGCTTTATTACCCGCAGCAAATTCAGTCAAACCACCCACCGCAATCATAACATCCAGCAACGTCATCTTTTCTCGAAAAGGCACACCCATTGGGGCACCAGCGGCACCAACCACCCGAACCTGCTGGCTATACAAGCCACCAAATTCCCTTACTATCACTGTAACGGCAGGCTTTTTTATATATGAAGAAAGAACATTTTCGATATCTCGGGCCAACTGAGTCGGGGTTTTACCAATCGCAGGCATATCCTCCACTAAAGGTGAAGAGACTTTACCATCTGGACGTACCGTGACCGTAATTGAAACATCTGGGTTTCGCCATACAAAAATATCAATAACATCGCCCGGCCCAATTTGGTACCCCACAATTGATGCAGGCGGCACTGAATCAACTTCGACATCTACCACTGGCTTCAGACTCGACCTAGAACAGCCTGCCAGTACCAAAACCAGAAATAATAGTATTAAAAAGCAGAAACTCTGTTGCTGAACAGGCCGCCCAGCCTGAGAAAATACCAATCCGTTAAAAACAGCCTTTCTCATAATATCTCCCGACACCAAATCAAACACACATTCTATGCTCAATTGTTAAAAAAAAAAAACCCTGGTCACATTAAAATGTGACCAGGGTTTTTCTGTACGCTTAAATCGTAATTAAATATCTATGAAGCAGCTAACGACTCATCCCTTCTAGATCGAACCGCAGCGCCACCAGCAATAAATAACATGCCTAATCCCATCAGCAACATAGTGCCAGGCTCCGGCACTGATGTCGAAGTCGTGAAACTAAGGTTAGTCAACGCACCACCAGTCATATGTAAATCAAAATAAGCGGTAGAATTTTCATACGTATTAGATGAATCACTAATAATACCTATACCAGAAATATGGTCTGTGCCTGCACCCTCAATCGAACTCAACGTGTAAGTATAGGTCCCAACTTCCCATAATGCGCCCAAAGAGCTAAAAACTAACTCCTGCATAGTCACAGGTGAACCCCAACTTGGAAACGCCATTGGACTGATCGTATCAGCAAAATCCTCAGTCGCCTCACTTACATAGTAATTAGAGAAGACAATTTTCGTTGGATCATCCGCATTCGCCGTGCCATTAATATGCACTTCACCATTAATTACCGTTGCCTGAGCCGTGCCAAGCATCATCAGACTCAAAAACAAAATACTAAATAATTTACTCATATTTTTTAAAACCTCTAAATTTACTAAAAATATCTACTCTACCCAAGACATTGCAATAACAATGCCAATCAATGATCTCATTGATTTTAAACAATAAAATAACAGGCCTTCCTCTAGGGCAAGCTGGAGTGTAAAGAATAGTGACACAAATACTACCTAACTAGCTGCCTTGCCACTTGCAGATGGTGCCTAATAGTCGCGTCCTCAGGCGCCTTTTCAAATGAAGCCTCTAGCAACTCAAGCCCCATTTTCTTGTCCCCAAATTGAATCAGAGCCCAACCATAAGTATCTAGAATGGCGGCTGAATTCGGCTGAATTTCATACGCCTTCTTAGCAAGATCAATAGCATAGCTATCTTTTTCTTCGGTATAAAGCCAAGCAAGATTATTAAGAACCGCTGGATTACGAGGCTGCTCCTGCAATATTGATTCAAAATGAGCCTTAGCCTCCGCATTACGGGAGTGATTCATATACTCAGTCGCCAGAAGCATCCTGACTCTGAAGCTTGCAGGATGCCTTTCTACCCGACGCTCTAATAAAACAATGGCAGCATCATTATCCAGCTGCTTCTGCGCCTGATAGCGCTTCAACACCAAAGGCTCAGAACTGCTCGCCTTAACTGCCTGGTCATAACTCTTAAAGGCATTTTCATAATCATTCCTAAGCATAAAAAGGTTGCCTTCCAACTCAAAGCGGCCTCCCGCCCCTACTTTCTCTCCATTTAATGACTTGGCCAGCGTAAATGCCTCATCCCACCTACCCGCTCGAGCCTCAAGATACGTCAACTTAACCACCGCTTCCACTTGCCCCGGCTCCAGCATGAGCACCCTTTCTAATAATTCTCTAGCAACATCCTCAGCACCATCTTTCTCTTCTTTATTCGCCAATAACAACATTAAATTAACATTTCTTGGCTGCAACTCGAGCACACGCTTAAAATGCACGAACGCCTGCGCCTCATTCCCCTCCATTATTGATAATTGCGCCAATAACTGGTGTGCAGGAATGCTATTTGGCTGCTTATCAACGACACCATTTATCAATGCCCGTGCCTGGCCAAACTCTTCTTTCTGCATGTAAGCAGCTGCCAACACTAACTCTCCTTTTAGTGCGGAATCCCCTTCGCCCCCCCAATCTAATTCACTAATCGCAAGATCTGGATTTCCTTCCACCAAGTGCACAGAGGCCAATTTCATACGGACATCCACACTTTCAGGGGATTTCTTCAGCGCATGAGATAAATATTTTTTGGCCCCACTCGAATCTCCCAGCTGTAACGCGACACCGCCAATCATTTCAAGTAACTGAACATCATCTGGCGTTTGTGCTAAAACAGGCTTTAGCACTTCCATCGCACCCTCAAGCTGCTGTAATTTGATCCGTGTTGCGGCCAGCAGCTTGCGTGCAGGGATATAATCTGGCATCACCGCAATGAAATTGACAAGATAGGCATTAGCCTGCTCAAATTTCCCTTGGTAGTAACTGACCGCGCCTAACAACAACTTGCTGCCACTATCGTTGGGAGCTACTTTAAGCACTTTAAGCAAAGCACCCTCCGCCGCGTCATAATTCCCAAGCTGATAAGAAGCCAAAGCACGCAAGTAATTAGGTAAGGGATGTGCCGGAGCAATTTTCAGTAAAACATCATCCACTCGTGATAGCGCATCTTGAAACTTACCTTGCGCAAGATGCGTTCTTGCCAAACTTGCATTAGCCAGAAAAAGAAGACTGGTCGTTACATTTTCAGGCTCATGCTTGATCGCCTGCTGAAAGGCCGTTTCAGCCAGCGCTAAACGCCCCCCCATAAAATCAACCCCGCCCTTCAAAAACCAGGCGTGACTATTTTCACTATCAAGCTCCAACACCTTATCTAAATAAGTGCCCGCATCAACGATCTTTTTGTCCGCTAACGCTAATTTAACCGCGCCCAGTAAAACCTCAACATTTTCAGGGGCCACTTTCAACGCCTGCTGGATAGACGCTCTCGCGTCCTCGACCTCTCCAGTCATCAAATAAGCTTCGCCTCTCAACGCTGACAACACCGGCTTTTCCGGTAAATTTGCCACAAGTGTTTCTTCCAACAACAAATCACCACGATTCTGCAACAACAATGCACGCCCAAGATAAGGTAGTATCTCCTCTCTTGCTCCCCCCGCATTCAACGCCTGCCTCAGCTCCTTTTCCGCATCAGCCCCGTAACCAAGCCGCACATGTATCTTTCCCATCCAAAAACGCGCATTACTATTAAGCGGGTTTTGCTGCAAGATGCTTTTTAAATCGATGACAGCCGCTCGCACATCACCTGATTGCCAGTAATTGAGCGCCCGTTCGAGGCGTTCCTGCTCGTCTACGCTCCCGCCACCGCTACAAGCCGTAAGCAGAATCGACAACCATGCCAACACAAAAACTGATAAAATCTTCTTTGCCATCGTTAACACCCACCTGATTGAGGCATTTCGTTCAAAACCAAACACCAAATTGTAATGCGACTAAGATACATCATTTGCATATAATGATCGGACAACCCAGTATTAACTATTCACACTTAAAACAAAAATGACTTTAGTAAGCCCACTAAATGCCGAAACGCTTTAAAATTACCGGCATCAACCCGACTCAAGCTCATCTGCAATGAGAACTAAAATCACGACCTGGCAATCGCCATTAACACTGATATCAGCCGCATTAATCGCGCTGTTACTGCTATATTCAAATGGCTTCACCACCCTTGTCACTCACTGGTGGAACTCAAGCGACTACAGCCACGGAATTCTGCTCCCATTTATCACACTATATCTCATCTGGTTAAAAAGGCTCCCGTTAGCAAACGCTGAAACATCAGCTCAACCAGCAGGTGTCATACTGCTGCTTATCCTGTCTATCGGCTGGTTGTGCGCAAAAACCATTAATATACAAGCAATTGAACAACTAACGTTAATTGCACTCATTCCCACTCTAGTGTGGACACTTTTAGGGAATAACAAAACAAAAATCATTTTATTTCCGCTTGGCTATCTGTTTTTTGCCGCCCCGATCTGGGACCTCCTCATCGTTCCACTGCAAAATCTAACGGCACTGGCCTCATTCAACATTCTACGCCTAACAAACTTGCCTATTTTACTGGAAGAACACCACATATCGATTCCCGCCGGTAAGTTCTTAATCGCAAAAGCATGTGGAGGATTACGATTTTTCATTGCAGCGGCGGCGATTAGCTCTCTTTACGCCTACTTAAACTACCAATCGATCTCACGCCGCCTAATTTTCATCTCCATCGCACTGTTAGGTGCCACCATTCTCAATTGGGTACGGGTCTGCATTATCATCTGGATTGGGCAATTAACCAATATGGAACACCCCTTGGTCGAAGATCACAACAGCCTTGGTTGGTCGTTATTTGCTGCCGCCCTGATCCCTTTATTCTACTTCGGCGCTAAATTCAAAGAGCCAACAACAGATCCAGTCCCGAAGGCAATTCTCGCATCAAAGAAATCCAGCACATCAGCTTACGTAATCACCTTTACTTTTGCGATACTGGTACTATCGACCCCACCAGCGATTCAATATTTAATCGATAAACCCACTCAAAGGATATCCCAGTCTAGCCCACTGTCACCCCCATCAAATATCAACTGGAACCCAGTTTTTATTGGTGCAGACAGCCAATCCACCAATACTTACTCTGAAAGTGGAAAAAACATACACCTCCATATTTCGCACTATTCGGAACAAACCCAAGGGGCGGAATTAATCAATGAACTTAACGTCATTTATAACAAAGAAAATTGGAGAAAGACTGGCGAACAGAGCAACTCGCTCAACCTCGAGGCTCCCCTTCCGGGTTCGATACAAGAATTACAACTTGAAGACCGGCGTCAGCATAAACGACTCATTTGGCATTGGTATCGTGTTGCTGGGGTAACAACAGCCAATCCCACATATGCAAAACTACTAGAATTACGGAAATTAATCGGGAACAGACAAGGCTCAGCTATTATAGCTATGGCAATCGATTACGATGACGAAATATCAACCGATAAGGCAAGGGATCATTTAATAACTTTTTTACAAAAAAAATATCCAACTATAGAAAACGCATTTAACAAAGATCTAAATTGAAATAAAGAAAACCACGCTAACAACTAACTAAAGGAAAATAAGGCTGGGTTACCCCCCCCGTACCCGTAAAACAAAGCGCACTGGCCACTTTAAATCACCTTACTAATAACCGAAGAAAAATCACTTTCTACCCCAGATTGACTATAAGCAGTCACAGAAAAATAGTGCATACCCGGCTTTAAACTCTCAACAACATACTCCATCTGATAAGGATCGCTAATATCTGCATGCAAAACTAACGTCGATTCACTATCGCCCACGTAAACCCTATAGCCGCCAATTTCATTCATTGAAAGCACCGTAGAATCAACCCTGGTTGATGGTGCCGCCCAAGACAAAGCGGCAGAGCCTACCTTAGCCCCCGTAACCACCGCCTTAGCTTCATTGCCGCCAACGCTGCCGCTGCCTCCACCGCCACCGCCACCGCCACAACCGAACAGCCCGGCACACATTGCCAACAAAAAACCACCTACCAGTATTTTGGGGGAATAAACTGATTTTTTTGCTTCAACTACATTCGTCATAATCGCACCTTCATGTCAGTCAATATTCATCTGTTATATTTAACGACACTGAAAATTTTATCTGCGCGACATTGATCACACATTCAAGAAGCACCCATTACAATAACTATAAATTTGCGAAGCCCATCACTAGTCTTTTTCCCTCATCAACGATTATAAGATGGATAATAAATATGCCATTTAAGCAGCGTAAAGCAGCCTTCTCATGATAATTAATCAAATACCTAACAAAGCTTTTCTGTAAAACCAGGAACCTCCCCGGGGGCCTCCCCCTGTTTTGAACACATCTTAATGAGAAATTTATTAGAGGAGTTCAAAATGCCAAGAACACCCAATCATGCTTTATCGTTGGAAAAAAGAGTATCAAGAAGGTGGCATCATGGATAAACCTAAAAGGGTTCGCTGGATTCAGCAGCAGCCAAAGAATTAAAACGTATCAAAAAGATAGAGAAAGGCTATGAGCGTCTTCAAATGGAACATTCGCTTTTAAAAAAAAGCATCCAGTATTGTTCGGATCAAAAAAAGAAATCTTCGCGTTCATAGACACGCAGCGGGGAATATATCCATTGAATGTCATGTGTGATGTCTACGATGTCAGTCGGTTTGGTTATGCCTCATGGAAGCGAAGAGGATGCTCGGCAAGGGCAGTCCACGATGTGGACCTTGCCTCTCTCATATCAAGCGAATCTTTGGTGATGTCGATGGTATCTACGGTAGTCCCAAGGTGCATGAAGCCCTTAAGCGGGAGAGTATTCCGGTGGGTTTGAATAAGGTTGCCCGCTTAATGCATGAAAATGGGTTAAAAGCACGCAGTGCGATCATCTATAGAAGCCATGTCGCAATAGATCGATTTTACGCGAGTCTCGATAATAAGATCCGGGATCTTGATATTACAGGCCCTAACCAGGTTTGGCTGGGTGATGTGACCTATTTAAAGGTCAATCAGGAACCGCGTTATCTGGCCACTGTTCTGGATAAGTATTCGCGGCGTATCGTGGGGTGGTCATTATCGAAGAAGCGAGATGTCACCTTGTCGTTGTCAGCGTTTAAACACGCATCTAGAAAGCGTTTGATGCAGCCAGGCCTGTATTTTCACTCTGACCGTGGAACGGAATATGTCGCGACTAAGCACCGAAATTGGCTAAAAGAAAATGAAGTTGTTCAGAGCGTAAACCGAAAAGGTGTGATGAATGATAATTCTGAGATGGAATCATTCTTTCGCCAATTTAAGACAGAGGGAACCTCCCCCGAATCAAAAGAATGTCGTTATACGCCCATAACCCTCTACCACTAGCGGCAAAATACTTGCCTTTAGCTTTCATATTTAAATATGAGCAAATTATATGCAATGACAGCAGCTTTCCGGCCAATACAGCCACAGGCTCGCCTTACAGATGATCAAACGCGCTCACTCACTAGCCAAAAAAACCTAACGCACTAGAAGTTTAAGAAAACAATGAGAAACAACGACACAAAAAAAGCGTCAATCCATGCTAAACTTTTGCAAATGGAAGTACGTTAAACTTAAATGACAATCTACCGCATAGGTTAGTACAGCACCATAATTCCAGTTTCACCACAAAATCAATAGCAGGCTCGAATGTTTAAACAAGCTGCCAAAAGTATAATGCGCTTTCTTGCTCGCATATTGATGCTACCGGCATATTTTATATACTCAATAGCCTACTTGGTCTTCCCTAAAGACTCGGTCTTCAGCGGCTTCTCTCAACTTTTGAGTCTGCTTCCGGGAACATGGGGGAGCTACCTTAGAGTAGGATTTTACCAGCTAACCATGAAAAAATGTCATGAAAACTTAGTCATCGGGTTTGGCACTCTGTTTTCACAGCAACAGACTGAATTATCTGAGGGGGTTTATATCGGCCCGCAATGCAATATTGGTCAATCAAGCATTGAAAAAAACTGCCTGATAGGTAGCGGCGTACATATTATGAGCGGCAAAACCCAACATACTTTCATCGACCTAAACACTCCAATTAAAGCCCAAGGCGGCACTTTTGACACAATAAGCATCGGTGAAGATAGCTGGATAGGCAATGGTTCGCTAATCATGGCAAATATTGGGAAAAAATGCGTGGTAGGTGCTGGCTCAGTTGTTATAAATGACACCCCCGATTATTCAATCGTTGCTGGCAATCCTGCAAAAATAATAAAATCGAGAATACAAACAAAAAAAACAGCCGTCTAAGCAACAAACTCATTATTCAGCAATATTTTTATTGTAGTTATAGGCAGATTATGGAAAAGCAATACGACACTATACTTATAGAAGTTTCGAGTAAAAATGAAGGTATAACTACTACAGGCATTCCTTTTCCTAAAGGACAAGTCACCTCCCTCAGTCAATTAAAATTATATCAGGCAAATAAAGAGATAGAGAATTTTTCCCGGCCACTAGGCTTGTGGCCAGATGGCAGCATTAATTGGTTAAACCTTGGCTTTTTCCATTCTTCTATAGAGCCAAGCCAGTATGAACTGGTCATCACCGATATAAAGACTATACAAGAAACTGATGATTCGCCGCCTGAAATCAAACTACAAACAACTGAAAAAGGGATTACCGTATCTAGCACCAGACACCAGTTTGTAATCGATTTTGAGTCCCTGTCAATGGACTCAACATTTGAAAAAAAACGCCTATTTAAACTCCCTATCGCCGCTGAATTAATACTAGAAAAAGAACAAAAAGCCAGGGGCAAGTTAAACCACTGGTCTTCCCATGTCTTTCAGGACATAAATCGAAAATCGGACAGCGCCATTGAACTCGTGCTCGAAGGAACATATGAATACCCAACTAATAAACTAAAACTTCAATTTAAAACACATATCACATTACACGCAGCCATTCCTTTTGTAAAAGTAGACACTACAATACACAACCCTAATCCAGCGAGGCATCCAGGTGGGGTTTGGGATCAGGGAGACGAAGGGGCCGAGCTATTTAACTCTGCTAGCTTCAATCTTAATTTAACTGAAAACAACATAATCACCTACCAAACCACTCAAAACGAAGAGTGGCTTACTGCCAAGCCAAATACACTGATCAAACAACATGCTAGCGGCGGGGAAAATTGGCAAAGCCCGGTGCATGTCGATAAAGATAATCGTGTTACGCTAAAAACCAATGGATTTGAAGTATCCAACGACGATATTAAGCTTGCTTGTGGAGATAGAGCATCACCAATTATACATAGCACTAATGGAGTAGGCCTTTCAATTGAGAAGTTCTGGCAGAATTTTCCAACTTCAATTGAAATCAACAACAATACTTGCCAGGTTTCATTATTCCCACATTCCAGCGAAACACCTTATGAGCTTCAAGGTGGCGAGAAAAAGACACATACGTTTTGGCTAAGCTTAAACAATCAAACTGACCGGTTAGACTGGATCCACTCTCCACCAACCACTAAACCTGCCATAACCTGGCTAACCAAAGGCGGTGCATTACCCACATTTATTGCCACAACCAAGTCTGATGGTATTGCGAACTTAATCAGGGCTGGATTAGAAAGTAAACAAAACTTTTTTGCAAAACGTGAAACCATTGATGAATATGGCTGGCGCAACTTCGGGGATTTATACGCAGACCACGAAACAGCGGGCTATGAAGGAGATGAATTATTTATCTCTCACTACAATAATCAATACGATCCCATTTATGGATTCTTAAGGCAATTCCTGCTCAGCGGTGATAGTCGCTGGTTTGAATTAGCGGATGATCTTACAAAACATGTAAAAGATATTGACATCTACCACACGACAGGAGATAAAGCAGAGCTCAATGGCGGCCTATTCTGGCACACTGACCATTACTGCAAGGCCCACACTGCTACTCACCGCAGCCACTCTAAGTTACAACCCATTGACGCCTACCGAGGACGCCAAGGTGGTGGAGGCCCCGGAGGACAACACTGTTACACCACAGGACTGACCTATCATTACTTTTTAACTGGCTCTGAAAGCTCCAAGCAAGTAGTGCTAGCATTAACTAAGTGGATAACCAACGTCTATGAAGGTAAAAACACATGCATAGAGCTGCTGTTAGCTGTCAAAAGACGTAAAGCACCTGGCTACAAAAACCACCTTAACGGCCAATACTCATTTGACCGAGGTACAGCGTATTACATCGTTGCATTACTCGATAGCTATCAATTAACACAAGACCTACAGTACCTTCAACGCGCCGAACATGTCATTAAAAACACCATACACCCAGCAGACGACATCAATAGCCGAGATCTTTCTAATATCGAAGGCTGCTGGTATTACACAGTATTCCTTCAGGCCGTTTGCCGTTATTTAGAAATCAAAGAAACTTACAACCAGCTTGATGATAGTTTTTATTATGCTCGAGATACGCTATTGCACTATGCGGAATGGATGCTCTCGAATGAATACCCTTATCTGGAAAAGCCTGAAATATTAGACTTCCCTAATGACACATGGACAGCTCAAGAACTAAGAAAAACCCACGTGCTGGCTGCCGCCTTTTATTACTCCACGAAAAATAAACAAGCATATTTAGATAAAGCCAAGTATTTCTATGACTATATCGTTGCACAACTCACCACATCGAAAGAGCTTAGCTACACAAGGATATTGGTATTGTTAATGCAAAGCCACGGGCCATTGGAGTACTATACAGCAAAGGGAATGACCACTGATTTTGCCAAATGCAACCATAACTGGCCGGCACCGAATTATCAACAAAACCCAGGACTAGTCATCAGCGTGATAAAAGCGCTTGGTAAACGACTATTAAAATTTTCCATCACTAATGAGATTAACTGGCTAAAGACGCACGTCGGAAGATAGAACCGTAGCTATAATGAACACAAATAATCATATTTCTTTTGTTATTCCTCACAAGGGTCGTTTCGACATGCTAGAGCAGACCTTGGCGTCCATTGCCAAGCTATCGTACCCCCTTGATAATATAGAAGTAATTGTGGTCAGCCAAACACCTGAGATCACAGATAAGCAGCTTATAGGTAATTGTGGTTTTTCCTTGCAGGTTTTACTACAACCGGAAGAGAAGAACATCTCTACGCTGCGCAACTTGGGAGTAAAACATTCATCTGGGCAATATTTGGCCTTTCTAGATGCCGACATTGCCATCTCTCCCAACTGGGCTTCAACTGTATTATCCCTCTTAGATAGCACACCCAAAAGAGCAATAATCAGCGGAATGCAGGTTAGCGAGCCGACAGCACCACCACTAGAGCATATTAGAACCTGTATTAGCAGCGCCGAACGTGACACTAATGTCGCTTTTTTACCGGGGTGCAACCTGTTCTTGACCCGTGAGACTTTTGATAGAACGGGGGGATTTCCAGAACACCTTATCACCTGCGAAGATTATTATTTCACAGACAAGGCATCACAGTTCGGTGACTTATACCGCACATCAGAAGCCACTTACCTCCACCTGGGTGAGGATAAAACATTTTCCCAAATGTTTAAAAAGGAACTCTGGCGCGGTCAATCAAACTTACAGTCCACAAAGGGACGACGTATTCCATTGCGTGAAATGCCTAGTTTTATTATCCCACTATGGATTTGTCTCTTTTTCACACTGACATTAATAAGTTTACTTATACAAGCCCTCCCGATGGCATTACTGTTCTGTACACTTGGAACAGGGCCTTTACTCGCCTACAGTATTAGATTATACCGCCTGTCAAAGCACACAATTAATTTTGGCTCAATAGTTAAATTCTACGCAGTCTACTTTCTCGCCAGGGCCACGGGCACTCTGATCGGACTTTTCACATCCATTGGCACCCACCACAAGTAGTAAACTATTTTATGAAAAAAACCATTAATGTCCTGCAGTTTATTTGCCCCACTGGCTTTTATGGCGCTGAACGTTGGATTCTAGCGCTTAGCAAACATCTAGATCCAGATAGAGTACGATGCGACCTGGTAGTGACAACTGAGCCCGGAAATCAAGACTTAAAAATCAGTCATGAGTACAAATCATTAGGATTAAATGCTTATGAAGTCCCCATGAGCAACAGACTCGACATCTCCGCCATTCCAAAACTGGCAACTCTCATCCGCGAAAAACAAATTGATATCATCCATACTCATGGTTACAAATCAGATGTTATTGGTGTCTTAGCAGCACGTAAGGCAGGGATTCCTTGTGTCGTGACTCCTCATGGCTTTGAGAATTCAAGTGATATCAAACTCAGGCTTTTTATATGGCTAGGCTGCCAGGCCATGCGTTTTTCCGCGAAAGCGGTACCCCTATCACGCCAGCTAGTCGAAGACTGTAAACGCCTTGGTGTTCCGGAGAATAAAACGACATATATTCAGAATGGAGTAGACCTATCTGAAGTAGAGGCCCAACCAAAACCAGAGCGCGATCCAAAAGGTGAAAAACGAATCGGTTTTGTTGGCCAAATGATTAGCCGCAAGAACATCTTTGACCTGCTAGATATCTTTGATGCTTTACATGCAAAACACCCCAACACTCGCCTAATCCTGCTCGGCGATGGCGATGAGCGTAAGAATTTAGAACAATACGCAGAAAAGCTGGATAGCAATAGTCACATCGAATTTCTTGGCTTCAGAGATGACCGTTTAGAACTGCTAATGTCATTTGACCTCTTTGCCATGACGTCCACCCTGGAAGGGATTCCCCGCTGCCTGATGGAAGCGACCGCGGCTGAAATACCCGTCGCTGCCTACGACATCCCAGGCATAGACCAATTAATTACTCACAATAAAACAGGACTACTGGCCCCATTAGGTGAGAAACAGCAACTTCAAGCTCACTGGGAGACACTCCTATTTGAACCTGACACGGCAAAGAAATTAGCCGCTGCAGCGAAAGAGTTTGTTTACGCTCATTATTCTGCTCAACGTATGGCAGATGAATACACAGAATTATTTACGCAATTAACAGAGAAGTAGCAATGGCACTAGAAGCAATAAACTGGGATTTCTCTGTTTGTTTATTACTGCCGCTCAAGGAACAGAGCTAATGGCGCTAATAATTTCCCCGGTCAAGAATACTGATAAAGAGCGCTGGAACCAATACATACATACTCACCCGCAAGCAACCGCGTACCATAACTTTGCCTGGGTTGAGAGCATAGAACAAGCATACGGCCACCCCAATGTCAGTTTAATTGCATTAACTGATAACAAAGTCGTTGGCATACTGCCAATATCAAAAATGCTGACACCACTATCTGGACACTTTCTATGCTCATCACCTTTCTGCGATTTAGGCTATGCCGTGGCTGATAATGCGCAAATCACTCACGCTCTATTAGCCGAATTGCAGAAATTAAAAGATGCCTCGGGTGCAAAAAAGATTGAATATAGGGATACTGAGTCTTTTACGCCAGATGTCGTTACGGTAGACGATATGCAAGGTAAAAAAGTCCGCATGCTGCTCACCTTACCCGAGACATCTGAAGCGCTATTAAAGGGCTTTAAATCCAAACTCCGCAGCCAGGTTCGTAAGGCTGAAAAAAATGGCCTTACCAGCCAAATTGGCTACAGCGCCAGGTTATTAGATGATTTCTATCAGGTGTTTATTTACAATATGCGTAAACTCGGGTCGCCGGTACACAGCAAAGCCTGGTTCCAGGCGTTATGCAAAAACTATCAAGACGACTTAATAATCTCTGTTGTATATTCTGGCAACACGCCCATTGGCGCGGGTATTGTTCTGCGTAATAGTAGCAAAACCTGCATACCATGGGCATCGACTCTCTCGGAATTCAATCACCTGGCTCCCAATATGATGCTGTACTGGTCACTGCTTAAAGAGGTAACCGACTCTGGCAGCAAAGAGTTTGACTTTGGTCGGTCAACATATGGGGAAGGAACATTTAAATTTAAACAGCAGTGGGGAGCGCGGCCACTGCCGTTAAATTGGTGCCTACCGGGACAAAAGCCCCTCCCATCGAATCAATCGACAGAATCAAGCCGACTAAGGGAGCTCGTAGAGCGATCCTGGTCAAGGCTACCGATTAGTATCACGACGCTAATTGGCCCTAAAATAAGAAAATATATTAGTTTATAAGTTAGCGTTAGTCCGCACTTAAAAAACAAGATTTATAACAATAGGAATTTGCAGGTATGTGCGGGATAGCTGGATTCACCCAATTCACTCAGCGTGAGGGAACACTCGATACCCTAAAAACAATGGGTAACGCCATATACCACCGCGGCCCAGATGCCGGCGGCGAATTTTTAGATGACAACGTAGGCTTGGCTCATCGACGCTTGAGCATTATTGATCTATCCGAAGCCGGTAACCAGCCCATGTTTTCCGCTGACCAACAGTTAGTGATCGCCTTCAACGGTGAAATATATAATTTTCTCGAACTACGCGAACAGCTAGAGCAACAAGGCTATCAGTTTAACACCCACACCGACACCGAAGTAATTCTCGCACTGTATCAACAAGAAGGTGTCGCCTGTCTGGAAAAACTAAACGGCATGTTTGCATTTGCCTTATGGGATAAGCAACAACAACAACTTTTTATTGCACGTGACAGGATTGGAAAGAAACCACTATATTACTTTCAACAAGACAGTCGCTTCGCCTTCGCTTCAGAGATAAAAGCACTGCTAACCCTGCCAGATATTCCTCGTGAAATCCGTTTAGACGCGGTCTACGATTTTTTTGCCTACCAATACATACCCGACCCTAAAAGCATATTTAAACACATTCACAAGCTACCACCAGGTCACTATATGACGGTAAATGCAGAAGGAATTGAAATTAAACAATATTGGGATATTTCTTTCAAACATGTCAGCGATAAAAATGAAAATGAACTGACCGATCAACTTTTCAAATTACTCACCCGCAGCACTAAAAGACGCATGATCAGTGATGTTCCTTTAGGGGCATTTTTAAGCGGCGGTATTGACTCTAGTGGTGTAGTCGCGATAATGGCTGAAAATAGTGACTCCCCAGTAAAAACCTGTTCCATTGGGTTTGATGAAAAGCGCTTCAATGAAACCGAGTTTGCAAAAGCCGTTGCCGAGCAGTACAAAACAGAACACCACGAATTCACCGTTCATCAAAATGTGAAAGACAATCTGGAAAAAATTGTCCGCTTCTTCGATGAGCCCTTTGCCGATCCATCTTTAGTACCTACCTATTTTGTCTCTGAATTAGCGCGCCAACAAGTCACCGTAGCGATCGCGGGAGATGGTGGCGACGAAGTTTTTGCAGGTTATGAGAAGTACTCAATCGATGCCATTGAAAACCGCCTACGCAACAAGATTCCACGCTGGCTACGTAAAAATACATTCCCCAAACTTGCTAACTTACTGGCCAAAAGTAACGCCACTGTCTGCCGCAAAGGCAAATCATTATTGACAAGCTTAAGCCTGGAACCAGATATGGGGTTCTACATATCAAATGCGATGATCGAAGACCGGCACTGGAATGCGCTAGTGAAACCAGAAGTTAAAAACGAACTTGGAGATTACCACCCCTCAAAGGTAACCACCGACGCCTATAGAAAATCAGATGGCCCAGACCATCTAGCAAAGATTTTATATACGGATATGAAAACTTATTTACCAGGAGGTATTTTAGTCAAGGTTGACCGTATGAGCATGGCCAACTCCCTGGAAGTTCGCGCACCCATTCTAGACAAAGAGGTAATAGAATTCTCAGCCACACTACCGTCTAGTTTAAAATTCAATAATGGGGAAAAGAAGTACATACTCAAGCAAGTATTCAAGCCTTTGCTTTCCAATGATATTTTATATCGTAAAAAAATGGGTTTTTCTGTTCCCCTTGCAGAGTGGCTTAGGGGTGAAATCAAGGAGCTCACTAAAGGCTATTTATTCTCAACGTCTGGTGGTATTCAACAAATCTTCGATATGGCAATGGTAAAACAACTTTGGCAAGAACATCAGAGCGCTAAGGCAGATCATTCAACACTGCTATGGAGCATGCTAATGTACCAAATGTGGTGGAATAACTACATGCAAACTAGCGCTGATGTAGAATAGACGCCTAGATTAATACAGCAGGGCTAGAAGAACTATGGCAAAGATCAAGGTAACTCACCTCACCTTTGATATGCGCATTGGTGGCACAGAGCAGGTAATTAAAAACCTGGTTGAAAATTCTGATCCGCAACAAGTAGAGTCATCTATTTTATGCATAGAGTCACCTCTAGGCCCTTTTGCAGATGACCTACTTAACAACGGGGTGGAAATTACAGCATTCTCTCGTTCACCTGGATTTGACAGGTCATTAATCAAACAGATTCGTGGTTATATTAAAGAGAACAAGATAGACATACTCCACTGCCATCAATATACACCCTGGGTATATGGCGCCCTAGCCGCCATTGCAACCAAAACTCGGGTGATTTTCACTGAGCATGGTCGCTTCTATCCTGACTCCACCACCTGGAAGCGGAAGTTGATCAACCCTTGGCTACATAAAATCACTGCGGCCACTACTGTAATTTCCAAGGCAACCAAAGACGCCCTGATAACTTATGAATATCTACCCGCTAAAGATATTCAAGTGATTTACAATGGAATAGCCCCCCTTGTTATCGATCAACTACAAGCTGATCAACTCAAACAAGAACTAAACATTGAAGAAAATATGCTTATATTAGGGACTATCGCTAGATTAGACCCAATAAAAAACCACCCTATGATGCTACATGCATTTAGAAAGGTTCTGAATAATGGAGTAGATGCAAAGTTACTCATCGTTGGGGATGGCGAAATGCGACCTATCATTACATCTTTAATTAATGATTTAGAACTATCTCAGCATGTCATTATGACCGGCTACAAATCCAAACCACACAATTATCTGGCCTTGATGGACATATACCTTTTGTCATCACTAAGCGAAGGAACCTCCATGACATTACTTGAAGCCATGTCTATTGGTAAACCCTGCGTAGTCACCAATGCCGGAGGGAACCCTGAGATCATTGAGCACAATGTAAATGGCTTGGTAACAAACAATGACGATTCTGATGCCTTTGCTACCGCAATTATAGCCTTATCTAGAGCCCCTAAATTAAGAACAAAAATGGCTGGAAAATCTCGCTACAATTTTGAACAAAAATTTTCAGCCACCTCAATGGTGAATAAGTTCCTGTCGCTATACCAGAAAATCACTAAATTTTAGTTAAGGAAGGTCTGATTAATTCACGCTGACAGCTATATTCAAGTACATCTTTGACTTCGCCTTCCAGTATTTAAGAAATGCCTAGTATTTTAGAGCATTTATGGCTTCATAATGACCACTGAACCTGACTGATGGGGCCGAGGAAAACCCCGGCGACATGCTTCTATGTGAGTTGTAACAACTGCCTTCGTGCCATGTATAAATTAACCAGTCCACAGGCCACCAACAACCGATTGGCATTCTTATCTAATCCTCGGTAACGCACCTTGTTGAAACCGAAGCGTCGTTTAAGCACCAGAAACGGATGCGCTACTTTTGCGCGGACTTTTGATTTGGTGCTGTTTTTAGCGGCATCCATTTCACTCAGTGGGCGATTGCGAAATCCTTTTTTATGGGTAAAGTCTTTCGCCCTGGGGGCGTGCTGGCGAATGACATCGCCTTGCCCTGTATAGGCCGAATCACCCCATACGCGGGTTTCATCACCATGTAACAGATCGCCAAGCAATTGGCTGTCATGAACATTCGCGGCGGTGGCGGCGACCGAATGGATCAACTTGGTTTGGCTATCGACACCGATGTGTGCCTTCATGCCAAAATACCATTGATTCCCTTTTCGGGTTTGATGCATCTCTGGATCTCGCTTGCCTTCATTGTTTTTTGTCGAACTCGGTGCATTAATGATCGTCGCATCGACAATGGTGCCGGTACTGACTTTCAATCCATTCTCTTGAAGATAGCCATTGATCAAGGCAAACAGTTGATCGCCCAGATTGTGCTTCTCCAGCAGGTGACGAAAGTTGCACACAGTGGTTTCATCAGGCGCAGGCTCACGTCCCAGATCAATGTCGACAAAACGACGCATGGCACGTGAGTCATACAGCGCTTCTTCCACCGCAGGGTCGGAGAGGTTAAACCAATGTTGTAAAAAATGAATGCGCAGCATCCGTTCTAGCCCGACCGGCGGACGACCAGCCCCTTTGGATTGGGGATAAAATGGCTTGATGACGTTGCACAGCTCTGACCAGGGAATCACGGCTTCCATTTCAGCGAGAAACTGATCTCGACGAGTGGGTTTGCGAAAACGTTCGAAGCCTTCATCGGCAAGGGCCTTTTGGCGCATTCCGTTATCCTCTAGCACGTGTATATCGATAAATCGTATTATGAACGAAATGAGGAATAAATCAGAGGTTCCTTAATTCTTATATAACTTCCATATGTATTTTAGAAACCTAAAAGTCTTAACCACGGCTACTCAGGGAACTATATTTTTTTAGTAGGCTCTGACAATAATCTTGGCATCATTTTCTGCAAAATACCCCATGATTTATTACAAAGTAATTTCATATTTATAAATTTTTGGATTATTTCAGAGGCTATCGCTATTCCAACATATAGAATAAATACCCAGATTAACCTTCTCAATGAAATTACATCGAGAAGTTCATATATATAAATGGAAAATGCGTGAATAATTGGCATATGCATTATAAATATAATTAACGTATTGCGCGCAAAAAAACTGACGATACGGAGTCTAGGTAGATATCTTACAATTTCCATAATCACTAATGTATTTGCTATATAAATAATAGAAATTAGAAGTGACTGGAATGGTGTTTCCCAGTAATTACCAAAAGACAACTCAAGAAAAGGAAAAGCCTTTTCAAAAGGTAATGAATTGAATGAACTTGACCAGAAAGCCAAGACCACACCCCATGCAATAACCAATAACAATACCTTCGGGTTCCACCCTGCATCACGTTTTTTATGTAAATAGCCACCAAGCAAAAAAATAGTGAGCCAGTTTGGTAACATCATGTATGCAACCGTATTCTGATCCATTGCAATGACCAAAGATCGAAGTATGTTTTCTACCAGAAAAGCTGCGACAAGATGACGCTTACGAATTTCTCGCCCTCTAATAAAAAAGAACCAAAAAAGAACCAGATGTAGATATGTACCAATGTACCAAGTTGTTGGGTTTGCAGGAAAATAGTTAAAGAAAACGTTTATTCCACCAAAAAATGGAAGATAATTACTTTCATTTATATCCATACCATTAACAAAAAAAATTGCACTCAGAAAAAGAGCGGATGTTATGCCATAGAAATAAATTGGGAATATTCTATTGAAAACAACTTTCCTGCCTGGCCTGGCATCGTTTGCCAGACTCCATCCTGTTATAAAAACAAAAAAAGCAACTCCTAACTGCTTTGTATATACAGGCAAACTTACCGAATTAAAAATATGATAGGGGTCACCATAGATATGCCCAGTAACAATTAAGAGCATACCGAGTGCTTTCATCCAGTCAACAAAGCTTTGGTGTTCCATACCATCCTCTAGCTAGATTAAACTCACCAAACCCAGTTCAATCTAATTGAGTTTTTTCACAAAACGCGCTGGATTACCAACAACAAGAATATGGGGTTTAATACTTGTAGTGACAACCGTACCAGCGCCAATCATGCTCCCCTCACCAATATCAGCCATGATTAATGCAGCTTCCCCCACCCAAACATTTTTAGCTATTGATACTTTCACCAACTGATCAGCAGAAAAGGGTGTCCAACGCCCATCATCACCAAGCTCATGCAACGCTTCACCATTTAAGATGCTTGCCCTACTCCCTATTAACGAATATTCACCAATATCAACACTACCTAATAAAACATAATTACCAATATAAACATGTTGTTCAATCGTTACTGTGCGATGAGAGCATATAGACCCAAAACCAATATGACAGTGCAATGAACAACTTTCGAGAGTTAAAGAATAGAACGCTCTTCTCAAGAAGGCTCCTGGCAGCCCAGGAAGCACAGCCATAATTTGGCCACAAGCATTAAAGATAGTTTCAGACCCCTTAGGCATAAACCTCTCTTCAAGCAGACAAGGAATAGCAAAGGGAAGGACCAGAATCTTACTGACCAGATTAAGGATAAATTTTAAAGCAACTTTCATGATCCACTCTTTTCCAAACGTCTCTAGCGTTAAAATTCAGCTTTCAGAAAATGGCCTCAACGACTATCTTTATCCAAGCGCCTCATACGCTTAAATCGCTCATTGTAAGTACCATCCTCTGTTACAACGACCCTAGTTGGGATTTTATATGCCTGTAACTTATCTTTACAAAACTTAAGCATACGAGCTTTCAATACGCGCGGGGTATCTGGGGTATCAAGCTTAAATTTGGCTACTACTGTTTTTCCCGTTATAGGATTGTCTTCTCCAAAAACAACAACATCCTCAACATCTTCCATGTCAAGCAAGACACTCTCAACTTCAGCAGGAAAAACCTTTAAACCCCCGACATTAATAATCTCACTTTTTCTACCAAGAATTCTAAGCCACTCTCCATCTTGCTCAACCATATCACCCGTATCAAGAAACCCCTCATCATCAAAGGGCGATGGAGCATTGAGATAACCTAGCATTGCAGAATCTGATTTTATCCAGAGGGTTCCGCCCACGATCTTAGTCACAAACTCTTCACCCCCAACCTTCATCCACAAAGAATCTGACGAGCGCGATTTTGATCGCAGTATACCGACTTCACTTAGACCATATGTTTGTTGAAACTGCACATCTGGAAACAGTGCCTTTAGTCTCCCAAGCGTACTTTCTTGCATAGGCTCAGTGCCATAAGTAATCAGTTTCAAAGATGAAAGATCATAGGCGTCGTACGCTTTGGATAAAACAAGTAAATTGAGAAATGTAGGGGAAGTAGGTAAAACCTCGCCATTAAAGGAATCTATTGCCTCACAAACTTTCGCTGGTGATCTGCCTTCGGAAACTATGACAGTTCCTCTATTTGCCAGACAGAACAATAATGAGTTTATTCCACCAATATGATCCAGCTGCAAAAAAATAAGCATTCTCAAAGGAGCTCGCGGCTTCTGAAACTTGTCCATCAATTTATTTAAATCTTGAACTATCGCTTTACTTTTCCCTGTTGAACCAGATGAAAAAAGCACAAGCCCTGGATTTCGTTCTTCTCTAAGCTTCTTGTATAGCTCATTCTCAGCCTTTCTATTAGAAACAGATAGGTTTGCTTCATTTCCAGATAGTGAAATATCAAATTCAGTCGATGCTATATCGCGAAATTCAACAAAATGACGGCGTGAATCGTGAGAAAGGGGGACCAAAATATTTTTATTTTTAGCAAGCGCCAAAAACAATGCGATTGATGCTGGAGAATAATCACCATCAAATGAAACTACAGCCCCTTCAGGAATATCTTTTTCTTTTAACCAGCGTGAAAACTCATCCATCAGTTCCAGCAGCTGGCCATAACTTGCAGAAAACTCACCTGAGACCACCGCCTCATGTGCTGGAGCTTGCCGCATTTTATCTAAAAAATAATCGATCATCAGGACGCGCCACCAAGGTAGATAACTTGTCCACTAATCATCGAACTCTCTGGCCGTAAATAAAACTCAACTAAGTTTATTACATCTGCTGGAGTGGCCATTCGTCGAATAGCCTGTTGCTTCACCATGCCTGCAATTTTATCTTTCGGCACACCTCTTATTAAATTAGTATCGACTGGAGACGGCCCTATTGCATTACATGTTATGCCGAAATACCCATACTCTTTTGCAATAATTTTCGTTAAGGTTTCAACGGCACTTTTGCTGGCAGCATAAATCGACTCACCTTCAAGCTGCAACGGCACTGCTACAGTGCTCATGTTGATAATTCTAGGATGCGGTGATTTTTTCAATAACCCTAAAGACTTCTGACAGAATAAAAATGTACCCTGCACATTAACGTCAAATATTTTTTCAAAAGTTTTAGCTGGCGTTAATGCAAATGCATTCATGCTGGCAACTCCAGCATTATTTATAACCGCATCTAAGTGCTTAAATTCTTTTCGTAACTCGAAAAATAGGGTCGCTACTTGGTCCGAAGATGCAACATCTACTTGAAAGTGACGGTAGTTAGCATGCTGAATATCACCTACTGAGCGAGAACAACCGATAACATTACAACCATTATTCAAAAAATGCTCGGCAATTTCTTTTCCCAAGCCTCGGCTAGAACCAGTAATAAGAATATTCTTTACAGTCATTACTTCGACTCATTGATAAGAGTATCGATATAACTTGTTAATGTTTGAACATCACGGAACGGACTCTGCGTTTGTGACATTGCCCGCTCATCACTCAATGAGACCATGATGTCACTATCTTGCAACGACTCTTCAATGTCAGTAAGGAAAGAAACTAACCCCATGGAGTCGAGATAGCCATCATTACCATATAAAGCTGTAGCTTCAGCAATGGGAATCTGCTCATTATCTTCTCTAAGATTATTGGCCATTTCTATAGCATCAAAAATTATTTTTTGAACGTCTGCTTTTTTCATCCCACTCTCTCATTCAAGTTAATCGGCGACTTAAAAGCCAAGTATAGCCTAAAGTGCATGCGATAAGCATCATTTTATATCTACAAACAGTTTAATATGGCGAACCGCCCCGAAACAACTCTGGCCAGACTGGATACTCTCTAAGTGAGATGACGATTTCACGAGACACAGTAGCTATTGCGCCACCACCCCATTAAAATTATTCAGCACCCACACTAACACCGCTCTCATTTAGGTGAAAGCTATTTCCTTTTCCTTCCCATCCTACACGCAGCATTGTCGTACAACTGAAGACACCTCGCCGTCCATGGCGGTCAACAGGTTTACTCCCGAGATAATCCTACTTTTGAATTCACTCAACTGGCGGATAGGTTACTGGAATCTCCGGATCTAGCAAGGGAGGACTCATTCGCGGCACTGAAAAATCCTTTTCAACAAATTCCATCGTGCGCTTAATTTTCTGATGATTACCAGCTAAATCGTATGCTACAGCCGTAACCTGTAACGGTGTATCTAGTGTAACCGCACTTGCATCAACATCAACATCTAAAAAGCCAACTTTGGAACTCAAACCAAAGGGAATTATGCTAAAAGGTATTGTAATATCAGCCGCACCACTCTGAGTTATTTGAACCAGAGAATCGCTATAGTCGATGCCGGACTCGATATCAACAGCGCCGACGCGAAGATAAACGTTACCCGCAGGGTTTTCAAGAATGGCCAATGTCAGCGAAGGGGCCAATGTGTCATCAGTATAACGCATACGAGGTCGATCAAGGTTAATGGGGGCCCCAAGGTCAACCCAGCGGCTAATCAACCCTTTTTCGTCATTGGTCAATACGCTTGCTGCCGTACACGCGACGGGAGAGACAAAATCCAGGTCTTCATAACTACTTGAAAACCCACCCGGCAGGTCACTGTTGGCACGCCCATCGAGGCGAGCATTGTAGATTTGCCAAGTAAAATAACTGGAACGTGCCTGCAACGCTCGCACATATCGGCTTTCCTGAGGTGGGTGATAGACTGATTGCCCTGCAGGAATAGTTGTACCATGAGTAAATTGCTCACGGTTATCCCTTGCAATTGCACGATATGTCCGAACATCAGCTTCAAATCCGCTCAACGTACTATCAAACATTGCCAATTTCGCATTATTCGCTGGCGGTTGATTGTTGGGAGTCGTATGGCATGAAGAACATTTACTCTTTAGAACTGGTAAAACATCACGACGAAATTCAACTCCCCACAACCCTGTGGTGGACCGACTAACCAGCTGGCTACTACCGTCATTATCTAGTTTCACCATCGGCGTCTGATTCACAAGATCCCACGGCTGGTAGCTCGAACGATCAGCCCACTTACCAGTAAAAGGAACTCCCTCAAGGGAATGAGCATGACACCCTCCGCAAGAAGCGACAGTATCACCGGGATTCACGTGACGCCAAGTCTGTTCAGTTGAAAGCGTCATTCCAAAGCGGTCAATTGACTGAATTAGGTGAGGGGTATTGGCTGGAATCTTTGCTAACCATGATGTGTCTTCTTCACCATCAGGGTCATCCAGCCCGGCACTATTGCGCACAGGGAATTCACCCAATATTTTCCAATTTTCAGACATATGAGTGTAATAACCTTTAATATGCTGAGAAGATCGTGTGTCCCTCAATAATCTTTCATTTCTTTCAATAGTAGATCTCGCCCACGGAGCATGATAGCGATCGGGGGACATTACCAAGATCCGCACCCCCCAAAGGTCATCATTTCTTACCAGGCCAGCATCGGCGCCCTGAACAGCCCAACCAGATTCCGCGCCATCCTTTCCACGCGCACGATTAAAGCGATCATTACCTAATGGCGCTGATTCCCTGTTTTGCATTGAACTTGTACCAGTCAATCCAGTGGGGGTTCCAGCAAATAGCCCACGGTCACGCTCAGTTGGGGCATACTCTTCAGCAGTAAGAGGGGTCAGCGACGGTCTCGTAACTCCATGAATATTAACGTATGGGATTACTGCGCGAGGCCACATCTCATTGTAATTTGGGTTATTGACTAACTCCACTAAATCCGTATCAGGGTTAGTCACTTTAGAACTATCCGCATTCCTAATGAAGTAAATACCTGCGTCTAAATGCGGCTCATCAACGCAAGCGCTACAAGGCGGATTAAATGAAACAGGTCCATCACTATAACTCACAAGCAAAGTATTATTCGGTGCTGCCGAAGGAGTGGAATAACGACCACTCAAATCGCTCGGCGCCCGATGAGAGCCTGTAGTGTGAGGGGTGAGCGCTTCAGTACCAATGCGCGTAAAATAACGACTCTTATCTTCAGCCGAATCCCCGCGCTCAGCTACATAATCTGGCCCATCAATATCAACTGGCATCTGCAACAACGTGCCAAAGCCCCAGGTAGCCATTCTAGGGTAATAGCTACTAACAACCACGTTCCCCGAAGTAAGCTGGGTAGCAAAATGCTCCACTCTTTTAGTAGTGTTATGAGGCTCTAAAAATTGCTCTAAATGGCCACCATCAGGATGATCAACATAAAGTGTGGCCGTAGCATATTCTTCACGCAACCCAGCATCATCCCAGTTAGTAAAAAGCACTCGACCATCCTCTAGCATTGTAGGATGTTGCGCCTGATGAAGAATGCTATGACCAACTAGATGAAGGTTTTTATTTGGAGTACCACCATCATGATCATCCATAACGTAAATTTGTGAGACTGTTGAAGCGGAAACTCTACTAAGGCTATCTTTTACACCCTGCCTAAATGCAACAACAGCATCACGATTGGATGTAAATAGCAGACGCCCATCCGGCAGCGGGGTAGGGCCAAGGTCACGGATGCCAAACTCTCTCACTTCGTCAACAGAACTATTTCCAGCTAATTTATCGGTAGCAAAACCATCACCAACCGTCGTAATCTGGATTTCGGCTCGCTCATTGGCTGGCACGTCAAGCCTCATTTTAAAGAGTAGGCTATGAGCCTCCAGCCTTCGCCAAGCATTACGAAGAGATGACGTAGATATCGCCCCCATATCAACATACTTGGCGTAATATACCCACTTACCATCGTAAGAAATGACAGGATCCTGTACCGAGCAGTCCGCCTCCCCTCCGCTACTACTCTCTTGCCCCGTAGCGCGACAATCCACCAAAATTTCTTCCGCCCCATCAGGCTTAAGCAGCATCAAATCCGCACCTGGCTCAATACTATATGGGTTCTCGCCATCAGGAAGCTCAACAACACCGCCTGAACCGGTATCTCCTCTACGTGGATACCGCACATAAACAATATCATAATCAATGCCCGCAGCCTGGGGCGCAACAGCACTGGCTGGAGGGGAAACACTAACTAGTGTTATCGCTGCACAAAACAGCAATAACCCCATAATGAAATGACTCAGATTGACATCAAATTTATTCCTAGCCATATTCAACATCTCCATAGCATTCTCCTCCAAACTAACGTACACGAACCTCAATAGTAATAGCGCATCCAAAAATCAAGCGGTTAAATAACATTAAAAACACAACCCTTTAACATCTACATGCTTATTTCCGGCTTCAAACAAAAAATCACACACACTAGCTATCCTGTAAACTTTTTTGATCTTGCGCTCTTCAATTAATGTTTTCCTTGATGGGTTTCAAACAATACTAAAGAGCATTAAAATGGTATGTTTTATATATCCCCATTCACTCAAAGCACGTATGAAAAACAACCCTAATAATAACAAGGAGTACAAACGGCATCCAATTATTCGCCCGCGCGAATACCCATCTCGACACCCTGCAAACACGAAGCATTCCCAATCAAAAAACGACTGATAGTAGCTCCACTACCGGGATTCAGAGGGTAATAGCACTTATATATCGACAGGCTCCCACTAAATAGAAAGCAAAATTTCAATTGTCAGCACTCACAAAGAGCCAAATAGAGACTCCGCTCACAGATAGAGAAAGCCTCCCTTTTGTGATTGCGCTCGCTAACCAACGGTAAGTAGACGATATTTTAACAGCCACAGGGACGTGACAACATGAGCGCGGAAAAGTAATAATTCAACAGCGCGGCTAACTTGAACAGCAGGTGCATGCGTCCATCAAAAAGTACACTTCTTGAGCATTCAAGGCTACAACAGCCTATCTAACCTCATTTCGCATCCATTTCAGCCCAACATTCGTTATCTGAGCTAGTTCCATTCTTGAAGGCAACGACAATAAATCACGCATCGCATGCCCACCCACAAGATGAATAACAGCGTTATACGCCATAACCGCCTTAAAAAATGGTGCCTCAACAATATCCAGCGGCAACCCATTATTCACCAGAAAGCCGTCCCTCACCTCCTGGAACAATCGTTTACGGTGCTTACTGGTATGAGAAATAGCCCATATGTTCTGATAAAACCTGGCAACATCCTCGATCGAGCTTGAAATTCGTGTATCACCAAAATCAAGCACATGAAGATCATCATTATCATCAACCAACATGTTATACACTATAAAATCACCATGAACCCTACATATCCGCACTCTATTTTCTTGGCGATAGCCTTCTTTTTTTATGTTCAGTATTTCAGCAACAAACTTTCGTTCGACTAAATCCACTATTTTTTTACTGATCAGACCATTGTCGCGTGCAAAACTTAATTTATTGATAAAAGAATCGGTCAACCACTTAGCCGCGTGCTCGGACTTGTCAGGATGAGACTCGGAATTATGGTATTTCGCAAGCCACTCCCCCAACTCCTGCAATCTGGACAACAGCACGTCCTGATTTCTTATCCCCCCTCCTTTTATTCGCCCAAGGAATGAGGTCGGATTCCAAATCGAATTAAACAAATCCTGACCATGTATAAGCTTTGTAGTTAATGAATTTTCCGCCTCATTATACGCCACAGCCCTTACTGGAAATACATGTTCAGTATGGATTGATTGTTCAGCACACCGAACTAACTCATCAGCCTCAGCCTTTAGCGATAACTCTGTCGTTGTCTTTGTGTAGGTTTCATCACTAACTAAACCAACACTCCTCGGGTTAACTTTACGCGTGTGATTACTTGTCATTTGATTATATAGTCCCGCACCAGCATTTCGAAAACCAGGATACCCAGGCCACTTTACCTAATTGGGTCTGAAAGCTCGATGGTACATGTCCATGTCAGGTAAACGAGAAAAGGAAAGACCTTAAGTAGAGCATCATCTAATTTCTCCAACACCCCACAGACTTTTTTCATCAGGCGCGGGGCAAACATAAGAACCAGAGAAAATATAGAGGTAAGTACATACCCTTTGACTTTAACAGATCTAAAGTGTTTTCTTAGAAAAGCAATATCGCTAGGCACAAGCGGATGCTCATCGGCAGTTCTCATCGATGGTGTTAAAACCCTAAAAATAAAGACCAGTGGATTCATAGCCATTGGCTCCAGCATGACAACCTTCCCATTGTCAGTCATCACTTTTTTCCATGACGCTATTGCATTAGGTATATCAAGATGATGAAGGACACCGGAACAGCATATTAAGTCAATCGACCGCTCTGGGAGGTCTATATTTTCAGCGTTCCCTACAAATGCCGAGGCCACCTCTGTCAGCCCCTCTTTTTCAATCGCCTCATTAAGTTTTTCAATCGGTTCATTTGCAATATCAATTCCGTAGACAGCAGCAGCGCCAGCCTTGGCTAATGGCGTTACACCACCTTCTGAGCAACCTGTTACCAGAACTTTCTTGCCAACACATAGCTTCAGCGTTAACGCATTATAATGGCCCATTGCCCGGTAAGCCAAAAAATAGAACCGATTTCTAAGCTCCGTTTTGCCTTCGCTAGAATTTAGCGTTCTTTTATTTTGAAACTCTGCTTCTAATTCAAGTCGCTTAGAGAGCTTGTTTTTCATTTAAGAGTCCGTTTGTTATATTATTAATATTCGGATAATTCTATCATGATTTTCAATGCCAGTACCAACAGACGCCCCTCCCCCACACCCAACCACCTGGGAACTTAGCTTCCTTGCTTAGCATCCTGTATTATTAGAATGCGGCCTTAACGGCATGATTATTGGATACTTTTAAGATGCTTAATGTACTGATGTTTATCACGGTTTATGTTACAGGCTTTTATGCCAGTCTGTTCCGTAACCCTGCGTATGCATTTGTCCTGTATGAGATTGTTTACTTCTTCTTTCCAGCAGGGCGCTGGTGGGGCTACATGATACCAGCCATAAGCTACTCCTTTTTTGTCGTAGTGCTTATGGTGGGAGTGCTGATTCTCAACTATCAACAAGCAAAACAGAACAGACTACTCCAAGTCCCCCATTTTAGATGGATGTATGTCGTACTCATTGCCTATCTTTGCGCCTATTTTGTCGCTGTCAATCCTGATGATCACTGGCGGTTTTCAGTTTATTACCTCAAATCAATCATTATTATCTCAATCGCTTACAAGCTAATCGACTCTGACACAAAACTAGACATGGCACTGTATGGGTATATTATTGGCGCCTGGTATATCGGCTTTTCTGCCTACCAAGTCGGTAGAAACTCAGGAGATCGTGTAGAGGGGATCGGCACATCAGCTGCGCCAGATGCTAACGATATAGCAGCTGCAATTGCACCCGCCCTGGTGATTTGCCTCTATTATTTCTGGACAAGCGAGAAGTGGTGGGCTAAAGGCCTGGTTGTTGTTGCAGGCGTATTTATTGCTAATGGCCTAGTATTAATTAATAGCAGAGGCGCCTTTCTGGGCGCCATTATAGGCATTAGTTACTTTATGCTTTATATGCTCACCTCCCCAATTCAAAAAAAGTTCCAAAAATCTTTAGCCATATTTTTAATGGTTGTAGGCCTGGCAGGAACCGCAACCCTTGTTGATGAAACAACCATGGAGCGCTTTAATTCTATTTTTCAGGAATCCAAACTAACCGAAGAAGAGGCCTCAGGCTCGACTCGTGTTTATTTCTGGATAGCAGCATGGGAGATGGCAAAAGACCACCCGTTTGGTGCCGGACGCCTTGGATTTAATTACTATGCTCCTTACTATCTTCCCGAGGATCTTGATACCGGCACCACAAGCAGAAATATATCCATTCATTCAAGCTGGTTTGAGGCGCTTACTGAAGCAGGGTATTTGGGGGCTTTTGCTTTTATAATGATGATTTATGGAGCCTTTCGTGCACTTGGCCAATGTAAAAAGAAGCTTCGAAACTCAAATCAGGTAGATCAGTACTTTAAAATGGTCGCCATTCAGGCCGCAATCATTACATTCATCATTGCGATGTCATTTCTCAATCGAATGCGCGCTGAAGTACTTTGCTGGCTAATGCTATACGCCGCATGCGCATATAACATTTACATTTTAAAAGCACAGATGGCATTATCTAAATCACAGAAAGATATTAGTGTTAAACTGACTAAATAAGGGTTGATAATTTCAATATTAAACTGGCCATATGCTTGATATTAGCTTAATTACAGACACAAGCACTCAGAGTACTGACACAACTGACGAAGGCAATTAATCATACACACTTAAGTATGACCAATAAATATAGCGGTTCAAGAGGACGGGAAATAGGTGATTTATAGCCTATTAAACGATACCACCTTAGTGGTGCCCCACCAGGTCACCCTAAAATACAACGTAAATCAACATATTCCTCCCCTATAATAGAAGAGACCAATCCAGCATGAGTCAAGTACTACTAAAGGAGGAGCTGTGACCAAGGTTCGTAGCGCGCTGGTGTTTTCCATTCTCACTCAGCATTCCAGACAGGTTATCAATCTTTTCACCATTATCATATTGGCACGTCTTCTGACTCCAACAGAGATTGGTGTTTTTGCAGTAGCTTCCTCACTTGTGTTTTTGGCCATTGAGTTACGTGCATTAGGCGTAGGGCAATATCTCATTAGGGAAAAGGAGATCGACAAGGAAAAAATCCGCTCAGCCCTGGGGCTGATGATCCTTGTTTCCTGGGGGATGGCGCTCATAATTGCTATCAGCGCCCCTTATATTGCTGATTTTTATAATGAACAGGCTTTGACAGTTATTCTCTGGATCATCGCAGGGACATTTCTTTTTACTCCCTTTTCTAGCCTGCCAGATGCCCTGCTTACTCGTGAAATGAAGTTCAAACCACTGTTTATAGTAAAGATTTCCAGCACCATCATTCTATCTAGCAGCTCCATAATTCTGGTATTGCTCGGCTACAGTTACTACGGCCTGGCGATGGGAGTCATGATTGGCGGCATTGCTCACGTACTGCTTATCTCATTTTATCGCCCCAAAGACATGCCCTGGCTACCATCATTCTCCGGACTCAAAAAACTTCTGAAGTTCGGCGCCCTCACTAGTACAGCAAGCACATTACAGCAGTTCTCGTTAAGCATTCCTGACCTGGTATTAGGCCGCGTTGCAACGATGGCAGATGTTGGGCTATTTTCACGAGGCCTGGGCGTGGTTGTTTTTCTAAATAACATACTAGGAAAGGCTGTTGCCCCAGTAGTGCTACCCCATTTATCTGAGATTAAAAGAGCAGGCGGTGATGTTGGCGAAGCATACCTGCGGGCTGTCGTGTTGTTAACCGCGATTTGCTGGCCAATTTTTGCCGTTGTTAACTTATGTGCTTACTCCTTGATTCGTGCATTATTTGGCGACCAATGGGATGTGGCCGTACCTATCGCCTCAGCACTGGCTATTTGGGCGGTACTTCAAGTAACCCATAGCTTTTCATCCTATGCACTGATCGCGGTTGGAAAAGAAAAGTTGATGCTTAAGAAAGAGGTCATTATTTTCATCATTCGCTTTGCAGCGGTGCTTTCTGCCGCACCCTATGGGATTTTAATGGTCGCATGGGCAATGGTTATGGCAGGAATTGCTGAGCTTTTAATTAATTCCTGGGCAATAAAAAAATCTATCGGCATAGGCTATCGTCGCTTAGCACAGGACTTATTACCAAGTCTCATTGTAACTGTAATTTGCTGGGGATTCTTAAAATTGCTCTCTTTATTCATCCCATTTGAAAGTCTAAACTCATGGATATCTTTGATTATTGTTGGCATAACAATGATACCTGTATGGCTACTTTCACTGCGCATAACAAAACATGAAGCATGGACAGTAGTTATTCAGATGACAAACCGATTGATACCAAGTAAATAACAGAAATAACAGCCCCAGACTTGGGTAGATAATAGGACTGCAAGCATATTGAAGTGCTTTATAATGAAATCAGTCGTCACCAACACCTGAGTAGCATTAGCTCAGTGGCATTTACTTAAATAGGGCACAAGGCACGACTGCCTGCTAAAACGAAGGAAGCCCACTAGAAGTGAACTGGATAAAGAAGACGTTTGAAATTTCCCACGCCAATCACAGACCCATACTGGCAATGGAGGGTATTCGTGGTTTTGCGGTCTTCCTAGTGTTCCTAGTGCACTATGCAACCTTAGTAGAACCCTGGGTTAATGAAAATAGTTCAACATATCTAATATTAGAGTACATGAGAAGCGCTGGAGACGTGGGCGTAGATCTGTTTTTCGTATTGAGTGGTTATCTCATTTACGGGATGCTCATCAGGAAGCACAAATCCTTCACCCCTTACCTTATCCGACGAATTCAGCGTATATATCCAGTATTTTCAGTCGTATTTATCATTTATCTTTCATTATCTGTAATTTTTCCAGCAGAATCAAAAATCCCTGATGGCTGGTCCGGCCTAATTTATTTAATTCAAAACTTCTTATTATTGCCTGGGTTGTTTGATATCAATGCAATGATTACGGTTGCATGGTCCTTAAGCTATGAGTTCTTCTACTACTTACTCATTCCCTTGTTAATTGCGCTATCTGGAATGCGATCATGGACTCCGTTAACTCGAATTTCATTCTTTCTTTCTGCAAGCCTATTAGCATTTTTGTATTTTTACATTTATGACGGGCACATTCGGTTGTTAATGTTCGTATCAGGAATATTGCTATTTGATGTTATTGAATCAAAGATCATTAAGAAGGTTCCCCCCATAGGCATACCCGCACTTCTAGTCGCTATTGCAGCCGCAATTTTATTCAAAGAATTTAGTATTAATGGCTGGTGGAAATACATCCTGCTCTATTGTCTGTTTTTTATTTTTTGCTTAGAGTGTTTTATATCACCCGGGGTTACTACCCGGTTATTTTCTTTCTCACCAATGAGATGGCTTGGTAATATGAGCTACTCATACTATTTGATTCACGGATTAGCCTTAAAGTTTATATTTTTAGTGCTTGGGGTTATCTATCCAGCCCATAATAGCGGGGACTTGCTATTCTGGCTGCTATTGCCAATAGTATTTTTTTTAACTCTTATTCCATCTACCTTATTGTTTATTTATGTTGAGAAACCATTCTCACTGGTTCGCAGACACAATTGAATCGTTTAACAATGCAATATTCAAAGCGGCCGAGGCACAAAAAGGTCCATGCACATACAGTAATAAGACAAACCTAAATTGCTTTCGCTGAGATTTGTAATCCCCCCATTAATAACCGTCGTTAGAAGTAGAGGTTAGGCCGCATTCAGTAATTGCCTAGGTGGCACGCCACCAATTGCTGTATGTGGACGTTCATTATTGTATGTCCAAAGCCACTGCGTAGCCAATAATTGGGCATGTTCTATTGTTTTAAAAAGATGTAAATCTAACCATTCATGCCTGGCGGTACGATTAAAACACTCGATATAGGCATTTTGAGTCGGTTTACCTGGTTGGATATAAAGCAACGTAATCTGATGCTTCATTGCCCAGTCTTTGAGTCTATGGCTAATGTACTCTGGGCCATTATCACACCGAATAGCGCGGGGTGCCCCTCTCCATTCAATGATCTGTTCTAACGATCGAATGACTCGCATACTGGGCAATGAAAGACCCACATCAATGCCTAAACCCTCTCGATTATAATCATCGATGACGTTGAAGGTACGAATACTGCGGCCATCCATTAACGAGTCACTCATGAAATCCATTGACCAGACTTGATTGATGGTGTCAGGCACGCTTAGCGCTTCTGGCTTATCTCGTTTAATACGGCGCCTAGGTTTAATGCGTAAGTTTAATTCAAGCGCTCGGTATATGCGGTAGACGCGCTTATGATTCCAGCCGTAGCCTTGCGTATTTCTAAGAT
>Ga0316204_10002425_pt1 | contig 42273 bp, 43 predicted proteins | sample 6monrhotite_MG_2_FD_205661 | JGI IMG/M metagenome (GOLD analysis project Ga0316204, IMG submission 205661) | Microbial mat bacterial communities from mineral coupon in-situ incubated in ocean water Damariscotta River, Maine, United States -... | ecosystem: Environmental > Aquatic > Marine >... | reverse complement strand
GAATCGCTTCCAGCTTAAACTCTTTGCTGTAGGTGGTATAGGGCTTACGTTTAACACTCATTGGGACACTCCTCTGAGAGACTTTTGTCTCTGATTAAAAGTGTCCGTTAAACTGGGGGAGCTTCAAGACGTCCGTAATTTACCTTATTATACGAACAGCCGTATAATACCCAATAAAGCTGCAAATACAGACGTTGGTTATAAATAACACATTATTTTTGGTAGGACTACTAATGAATTTTGCTGTATTTATGTGTAATTAGTATGGAAATAGTAGAAAGGTAAAAAAGGGCGAGGTTGCTGCGGTGATCAGCCTCGCAATGACAACAAAAATATTAGTTCGGTAATTGATCCGGTGTTAGCACACCTGACACTGCTGTGCGTTGATGACCTTTGTCAAAAATATAACTCCTTGGTACTTCTCCATACCACAATGGATCAATTTCATATCGTAGTGTTTGTAAGGAGTGTTCTTCGAATAACCAGGCATCAACCGTCTGTAAAGCATACTTTTTCAGCACGGCTTCAACTTCATTCTTTGCCTCTGCGCCATCCACCGAAATCAGTACCAGATTAATGTTACGCTTTTGACGTTCTTCTGCCAGCATAGTCAGTTCTTTGTAACAGGAGGGACAATCCAGCGACCACAAGGCAATAACAAACGGTTTACCCTGATACTGTTTGACGATTTCAGTGTGGCTGCCCTGCGTAAAAGATTTTATCAGCGACTCAGCGATGACATTACCTATAGTGCAAGCCGTTAGTAGACCAAATACTACGGTGCGATACCAATGCTTAATCATTAATCGCGATCAAACGGTAGTCTTCACCACGGCGATGCCAAACGGCATACACCTGCTCACCATTATGGATTAACAATGGATGGTCTGTAGTACTGGTCGTTTTCATGAGCAGATTTGCTTTTGACCAATGCACACCTTTATCGTTGGACTGCATGCTCATAAGACTGGAATGCTTGCCATCAAACTCTTTCCAGAGCAAATACACCTTATTCCGAAAACTTAAGACCTGTGGGTGTGCCGCTGCCGCCTTGTAGTTTCCAAAATTAATTGTTTTGGAAAATGTCTGGCCCTGATTTTGCGTGTTTGCATAAAAAAGACCATGCTGTTTTGGGGCATTATTAAACCACGCTAAATGATAGACGCCTTGATTACTTATCGATATGTCTGGACCATGATGCGGGCAACCATCAACTTGCCATTGCTCAAAACTTACACGTCGCACATCACCAAACTGTTTAGTTGAAGTCAGCTTAACCAATGCATGATCGCGTGTATTTTTATCAAAGATGTGACGCCATAAAATTACCGGCAAGCCATCGTTATCGATGGCCATTGCCGTTCGGCAACACTCACAGCTATGATCAATAACTTTATTATTTCGATGAAAGCTTTTACCCCCATCGGTCGAAACCGCATAATATAGTGCAGCACCGGTGTAGTCCTGGCCTTTCGCTTTACTTGCTAACTTATCGCGCTTATCCAGCCAGGCAATATAAATATCACCTTTTGTATTTACGGCAAGTGATTCAAATCGATGGCTGGTAATCTCAAGGTGATCATTTACCGTTATGGGTTGACTAAAATATTTGCCGCCATTAATGGATCGGCTAAAGCGTATATGGCCACTAAAACGTTTGGGTAGTTTTTGCGTCCAGGAAACAAAAACCCAACCCACACTATTAATGACGATCTTGGGACGATTCTCACCTCTGGCGGCAATTTTCTCTGGAACCTTGTTTACCGCTACTGGTGGGCTATATGTCATGCCTTTATCATCTGAAAAATTGACATAAACATGCCCACCGAAAGCCCATGCTAACCATAGCCTGCCTTTGACATCAAAGGTCGCACTTGGCGCTCGGGCACATTGTAATGATGCAACAGCATCTGCTTTGGTGCACATTTCGGGCACCTTGTCAGCCTTATGCTTACCATGCTGTTGCATGCCTGCCTGTGCATTCATCGTCAGACAAATCATGGCAAAGAATATAATGTGCTGTAATTTCTTCATGGTCATATTTTCAACCCATTAAAAGTGGTAGCTGGCACCGGCATAAACCGTGCGAGGCAAGCCCGGTGCATATTCACTATTCCCAGAAGCACTATACGCCGCTGCTGTCGCATAGCGCTCGTCAGTAAGATTCATAATGCGACCGTAAAATTCCCACTTTTTACCAAGTAAATAATTGCCACGCACATGCAACAGGTCATGGCCGTCGTATTTTGTCGTATTGGCCTGATCCATCCAGTAACTTCCTAAACGCTCCCATTCCAGTTCCATGCGACCACCGTTTAAATATGATGGCTTATATGACAAACGGGTGTTGGCAACAAGCCGTGGCGCTGAATCCATTTCATTGCCACTATAGTCCGTCGTCGCATTTGGTTTCCAGTCTTCGTATGTATGCTTAGCGTAAGACACTGACATACCTAGCGCCATATTTTTCGGCAATGAAATATTTAAACTGGCTTCGATACCCTTGTGCGAGGTCTCACCTCCGTTCATCACCTCACGACTATTATCTGGATGACGGAAAGTGAGAATGTCATCTTCCTTGCTCATGTAATACAACGATATTTCGTATTGGACACCACTGTTATTTTTTCCACGTAAGCCCGTCTCATAGCTATTTACTTTTACTGGTTTCAGATTAATTGTATTGGTTGCACGACCAGGACGAAATATCTGTCCCTCTGAAGGTGCGCGAAAGGCATGACGATACGAGGCAAAACCATTTAAGTTTTTATTAAACGTATAGGTCGCGCCCAACTTGGGGCTGAGATGCGAAAAGCTCACTGATGTATCACCAGGATGATTGTAACGTACAGGAAATGATGTACTGCTCGGATTAATGATTAATAAACCATCTGCCATTTTGTTATCGTAGTCATATTCAATATGATCGTAACGCAAGCCTACGGTTGTGCGTAATTTATCACTCAATGATGTCTCCATATGCACATAAGGTGAGACACCCTGAAAAGTAACATCGTAATCATAGATTTTTGTCGAATTGGTATAGCTTGTGTAGATATTTCCAACCCTGATGGCATCAATACTATTTTCCAGACGGCTCCCCGGGCTGTGGTCAATATCGGCACCAACAATCAGGCGTGTACGCATAGGGGCAAAATCTTTACGATACTTTAGCTGAACTCCAAACGATTGATTCTCTGTTCGAGAAATATTCGGATCATAGGTAAACGACCAGTTTGGCATATACTCCATACTGTTATCACGAAAGTATGGGGTAATACTTAACAAACTGTCGCTGGATTCTTTCTCATAGGCCGATGACACACGCAGGGCATCCACCTGACGATAGGAGATCGGAGTGTAGTTGAGCGTCGGATTATTTTCATAATCGGTTTGCAAGAGACGCGAACTACCGGCGGTCTGCTGATCAATATTTGATACGGCCATCACTGTCTTAAGACTCGCACCATTATTCAGCACTTTATCCCAACGCAGTGTGCCACTTTGACGATCATAGTCTGTCGAATCTCGCCAACCATCTGTGTGCGTCAGGTTAAGATCAGCACGTATACCATCAGCGCCCCAGGTGTTACCACCACTCAATAATAGACGCTGCCAGCCATGCTCACCCACTTCAGCATTGACGCTGGCCTCCGCTTGCAATGGCGATGGCTTTGTCAGGACATTAATAACACCCCCTATGGCATCACTACCATACAGTGATGTGCCTGGGCCTTTAAAAATTTCGATAGCCTCGGCTTGCGGCAGGTTGATCTCATACAGTGCATTATGATTAAAAAACCCAGTAGAACGTGTCGGAATACCATCCTCAAGATAAAGATAAAGTGGTGAGGTCGAGATTGGCTGTCGTATTGCGGTCATGTGGCCTTCACCACCGGTGACATTAATATGTACCCCGGCAATGCGATTACCAATTTCCGATGGGTGTGCCGGCTTGACTTCATTTATCGTTTCTTTTTTAACGCTGCCAATGGTGGCTGGCGTTTCTGCCCGGGTACTACTTTCCCGTGTACCCGTAACGGTAATCTCTCCTAATACTGCCTTCTCGGCGGCCACATACCCACTCAGGCTCATAAGACAAACAAATATAAAAATAGATATTGTCGACATCACTTATTCCCCAACGTTTAATTTTATAATTTTCTTAATTCATGCGCCCGGTAATTGAAATTGCATGACAAAACTCACCTCAAATGGCAATCGCATTTTCTCCGGCGCTGGCAACATGGGTAGTGCTTGCTGCACCGCGGACTCTGCTGCCTTTTGCAATATCAAATGCGCCCCAGACACACGCAGATTTTCGATGACGCCATCACGCAACATACGAAACGACACCGTTACGACACCTTCGATCTCTCGACGTTGCGCGACGCGCGGGTAATACTTATAGCTTTCAATATGTATCAGAAGCTTTGATAAATACTGCTCGCTTACTGTTACCGTCTGCTGTCCAGTGCCGCGGACTATATGCCTGGCAAGATTTGGCGCGGTTACCTTTACTGCTCTGACCGGGCGGTTACGCTCTGCCGTGATATTTTGTTCAACTACACGCTTCGATCTGGCCTTACTTTTAGCTTCTGTCACCAGAAGGTTTTGTTTTACCAATATCTTCTCTTCGACTTGCTTTTTTAGTACTGACGTTTCATCAATCAATAAAATAGATTGCTGCTGCAAAAAGCTTAGCGATACATCAATAGCGCTATGTCTCGCCTGTGCTGCCATACCTGTCTCAGGCTGTTCTGGCTCCAGGAACACCAGGCTATGTATGATCACCGAAGCAATCACTGCCCATCTAAACCAGCGGTCTTCCGGGTTATTAGCATAAGATGGAAAATGTAACGACAATTCCCCCACAACAAACACCAGACATCATATATACAGATGTAAATCCTAACGAAGATGCCATGCGCAAGGAATGTGGCACAGTGTCGCGCGACAATCTGTCGCGGCTTTACGACTAATGTATAATGGTGAAAATTTTATGAGGAAATTGCTATGACTCGCATCGGTACGCCATTATCCCCTTCTGCAACCCGTGTCATGCTGCTCGGCTGCGGCGAGTTAGGTAAAGAAGTCATCATCGCCCTGCAACGCCTCGGTGTGGAAGTGATTGGTGTAGACCGTTATGCCAATGCCCCTGGTCATCAGGTCGCCCATCGTTTTCATGTCATTGACATGACCGATGCCAGCGCCTTACGTAAACTGATAAAACTTGAACAACCACATTTTATTATTCCCGAGATCGAAGCTATTGCGACAAATGAACTCGCTGACATCGAAGCTGATGGCTTGGCCACGGTAATTCCCGTTGCTCGTGCGACACAACTGACGATGAATCGTGAAGGTATTCGTTGCCTTGCCGCTGAAACATTAGGATTGGCAACTTCGAAGTACGCCTTTGCTGAGAGCATGGAAGAATTGCAAACGGCAATCGACAGTGTTGTGGGTTATCCCTGTATTGTTAAGCCGGTCATGTCGTCATCCGGTAAAGGCCAATCAACGATTAATGGACCAGACGATGTGCAGACGGCCTGGGATTATGCCAAATCCGGTGGCCGCGTCAATCAGGGTCGAATTATTGTTGAAGAAATGATCCAGTTTGATTATGAAATTACGTTACTCACTGTTCGAGCTATTAATGAACTAGGCGTCGTTGAAACGTACTATTGCGAACCAATAGGTCATCGACAGGAAAATGGTGATTATGTCGAGAGCTGGCAACCGCAGGCCATGAGCAATATCGCAATCACGAAAGCAAAGGACATTGCAAAAGCCGTGACGAGTAATCTTGGTGGTATGGGACTGTTTGGTGTTGAGCTATTCATTAAAGGTGACGATGTCTGGTTTAGTGAAATCAGCCCACGTCCACATGACACCGGTATGGTCACCATGATCACGCAAATGCAAAATGAATTTGAATTACACGCCCGGGCGATCCTCGGCCTGCCGGTGAATACCGACTTGCGCAACCCCGGTGCCAGTGCGGTAATCTATGGCGGTATGGATGCGACCGGCATTGCCTTTGACCATGTCGACGAGGCTCTGGCTATTCCTCAAACGGATATTCGCCTGTTTGGCAAACCAGAATCCTTTATCCGCCGTCGCATGGGCGTTGCATTGGCCTATGGTGATGACATTACAGACTGTCGTACTCGAGCAAAACAGGCGGCAAACTGTGTAGAACCCTTAAAATCCTAAAGCCATTTTCTTAAATGCCGATACTTTAGTCTGCAGATTCTGCAGATACATATAAAAAACAAGGAGTTTAGAGATGAGCAATAAAATCAAGGTCGCTATATTAGGCTTGGGTAATGTCGGTCAGGAGTTTGCCGAACACCTGCTGGAACGCATTCAGGAAGGAGGCATGCCCATCGAAATCGTCGGTGTTGCTCATCGTCATCTGGATGCCCCTGTGGCACTGGGGTTTCAACAAAATGGTGTGCCCGTATTTGAAGATGCACTGGAAATTACCAGTCTCGGTGAATCTGTGGATATCATTTTTGACCTCACCGGTAATACAGATACACGTCAAGGCTTACGAGAGCGTTTACAGCAATCAGGCAATCGTCACAGTGTTATCGCCCCTGAAACTTTTGCCAAGCTATTATGGTGTTTCTTTGATGCCGACAATACTATGCTAGAAACTGCCGCTGGCGGATATTGAAACAGGTTGCCTTAACAGGATTATAAAAAGGTACCTGAGGGTACCTTTTTATTGAAGGGACATACTAACTTGCCTGTTGTTTTCCATTTTTTCGAATACTGTCCAATAAGTAGCTAAAATCACCACCACTACGGTATAGCGTTTCAAACTCCGCCACTGGTAAGGGTTTGCTAAACAAAAACCCCTGTATCGTGGTGCATCGCATTGCATTTAAAAAAGTTAGCTCTTCAATGGTTTCAACACCCTCAGCAACAATATCCATTTTTAGTCCGTGAGCAAAGCTTATGATCGCAGTAATAATAGAACGGTGTTCTTTACTGTTATTCAAGTTCATCACAAACGATCGATCAATTTTTAATGTGCTTACTGGTAGTTTACATAGATAGCTTAAGGATGAATAACCTGTACCAAAATCATCAATGGTAATACCAATGCCTCGAGCTTTTAGTGCATTAAGAATTTCAACATTCGTATCAACATCATCAATCAAACAACTTTCGGTTAATTCCAGCTCAAGGTGTTTTGGTGGTAAACAGGTATCTAAAAGAATTTTTTCTACTGTCTCAACAAAGTCGTTTCGTTTAAATTGCAGTGCCGACACATTAACAGCAACCTTTAAGGGGGCTAGACCTTCATCTTGCCACTTGCGACTGTATTCACAACTCTGATGTAATATCGATTCACCCAGTTTATCAATTAATCCTGTTTCTTCTAACACTGAAATAAATTTACCCGGCAAGACAATACCTTCTGAAGCATGCTCCCAGCGCGCCAGGGCTTCCATACTTTGCATCTTCCAATTATTAAGATTTACTTTCGGTTGAAAAAACACGCGGAACTCATTATTTTCCAGTGCCTGATGTAAATCACTTTCGATAGAGAAATTTGCATTGCCCTTCTTCTTTGCCATGTCCCCAATAAAATAGACATAATTATTACGTCCACGCTGCTTAGCGTCATACATGGCCGTATCAGCTTTTTTGATCAGACTCGTCGCACTATCCTCTTCATCAAAAGGATACACTGAAATTCCAACACTACAGGTAACAATTGCAGTCTCATCTCCAAAATCGACAGGCTTGCCAATCGAATAAACAATACGCTTTGCGATCTCTGTAATACGATCAATGGTTCGCAAACCTTCAAGCACGACCATAAACTCATCGCCTGATAAACGCGCTACGGTGTCCGTTGGACGCAAACACTCGGATATCCGTTTTGCAACTTCGCAAATCACCATGTCACCTTTGTCATGACCCAGATTATCGTTTATTGATTTAAAATGATCTAAATCAATAAACATGACACCCAATAAGCGCTCATCACGTTTAGCAAGTTCTATGGCATGTTCAAGACGGTCTAACAAAAGAAGTCGGTTAGGTAAGCCTGTCAAGCTATCATGATAAGCCTGATGCTCCATTTTCTCTTTGCTCTTTTGCTGAGCACGATTGAATTTCTGGATGATGTTGTCAGCATGACGAATGACAAAAAATAAAACTAAAAATAATATGGCAAGGATTCCCGACACGCCAATAATCACATCATAATGTGTCTGCTTAATTTCATGTACCAGAGGTGTAACATCTTTATATACCTCAAAGACACCCTCAACAGGTGTGGCTGCTGAATGCCTAATCGGAATATAACTGGCAACAATATTTAAATTAGAGATTAGCTCCTCGCGAGCGTAAAATTTATCCCGAAAGGACATTTTACTGGCGACCCTTCCCTTTATCGCAGATTCTAAAGAGGGACGCTCTTTTTTGGAATCTCCTATTTGAGAAACATCTGATGAAAATACGGTGTAGCCATTAACATCATATATTTTGATTTTTAGTATCCCAAGGCCCTTGAATTGTTCCGCGAGGTACTCATCGATCTCTTTCGTAACACGATGCGCACGTAATTCTTCTACGGAGAGTGCCGAAGCCGATTGCAAAAATTTGGAATATTTTGACCAAACCGATTGGGACATGAAATGCGCCAGGGCTACATTATTGCGCTCTTCACTACTGACTAGGTTTTCAACTGAGATCGTACGAAACCAGGCACCAAGAACAATACTTGCCACCACAATGCTCACCAGACTAATAAGCGTAAAATAACGTAATAACCGAAAAGGCATGGCCTTGTCGGGTTCTGTCACGGGGATTTTCTTCATATGAAATTTGTACGCAGTATAAATAAGTATGAGTTATGTATCGGCCAACGCACTCATTCTTTTAGGAATTTACTGTGATTATATTACGCTCAAATATTATTCAAGAGCATTCAAATAGTAGGTATAAATAATGTCCTGATGCTCTGCTAACACTGCTCCCAGGGCAAACCTTCATAGCGCCAACCCGCCAGAGTACTTCGGTGGTGTGTGTCATCCAGCTCACCTTCAAAGCCGTCACCAACACTGTACACATTTTCAAAGCCCGCTTTGTGCAATGCGGCTCCAGCCTCCAGCGAGCGGCGGCCACTACGACAGATTAAGACCACGGGTACGCTATGGCTGGTATTTCCATCGTGCATCAAGCCACCCAAAAGCAGCTGCCGAACCTCACGGACAAAATGAGGGTTTATCACCCAATCCGGCTCATCAATCCAGGGGATATTAATTGCACCTTTTGGGTGGCCTATAAACAAATATTCCATGTGCGAGCGCACATCGACGAAAACAGCCTGTGACTCATTATTTAACAGTTCTGCCGCTTGCTTGGCAGGAAAAACCTTCACATCATTAATCGCCATTTTTTCGCCTTTATGCTCAGCCCCATTAAACATAGCCTAATACAGAATACTGTGCTTTTGCTAAATTTAAGGGTTAAAAAAACCCCGTCGCAAGATTAATATGACGGGGCTATGTGCCTATTTTTACAACAAAAATACTATTCGGTTCTGCTGGTAACCTCAAGCAAATGATAACCAAACTGAGTTTGTACCGGACCCTGGACAGTGTTCGGCTCAGCTGAAAATACAACCTCATCAAATTCCTTAACCATTTGGCCAGGACCAAATTCACCCAAATCACCACCCTGTTTACCTGATGGGCAACTTGAAAATTCTTTTGCCAAATCGGCAAAATCCGCACCTGCTTCAATCTTGGCCTTCAAATCTTCACATTGTTCCCTGGTATCCACCAGAATATGTCTTGCACTTGCTTTTGCCATTGTATACTCCTGTTCAGCTACATATATTGCGATATCTATCAATAATATGAGTATAACTAATATTGCCTTTCATGTGCCAGTTACCATCTATGGGACAGTAAAATCTCAGATTTTGCGCAGGAAATCACTTAATCTTTTAGTCACAAAAGACTGTTATCTAGTATCCTTGTTCAAATAATTGGAACGGAAAAACGCCATGACACCAGCTTTAAAAGAAATCGTACAAAAACAACGTATGGCACTTGAAGCAACGCTGACAGAACCACTCGCGATGCTTGCTTCTGCCTGCGCACCGCACTGGTCCGATCGTGAAGCACTGGATGACATCCTAATGCAACACATCAGTGATGTGCCCAATTGTACTTTTCTGTATGCACTGAATACACAGGGCATGCAAATCACTGACAACATTTCTCACGGCGGATTATTGCCTGAGCATTTTGGTCGTGATCGCTCACAACGCCCTTACATGAAAGAGGCTGTACCTGCGAATGGTTTTTTGTTGTCCGAGGCCTACATCAGTCTGCGAGTACAACGACCATCTCTAACCGCCTTACAACTGGTCAAAAATTATGATGCGGTACTCGGCTTTGTGGGAGCAGATTTTGATTTACGCAATTTACCCGTAACCGCAGACCTCTATGAAGAGTCAACTCAATGGCTACAGATCAAAGGCGATGCAGCCATTCGCGGTACCTTGTTTCAGCAAACACGCGTCGACAGTCTGCTGGACAAGGACATTGATCAAGGCATGTCCATTCTCAGAGAGCTAATTCAGGCGCATGGTATGTTTCAGTGTGTACTGCACTTCTCAAGCAGTCGCGCGACTATCTGGCTAATGGATGACCCATATCGTTACCGTATTTTGCAACATGAAGACCTGTCCGATCCGGATATCTGTCTCGCTTACCCTGTACGCCCTTATCCTGAAGATGCAAGTATTCCTAAAAATGCCATACGTCCTATTCTTGAGAACTTGAAAGAATTGCGTTTTACCGATGAAACTATTTATCTACGCTCAGCCTCGATCAATATTTTCAATGGCATGATCAGCCTGACCTTTTCCTGCGATGGTTCACATTACATGTCATATCAGGAATTTATTGATAAAAATATCGGTTTCTGGATTGGAAGCACTGGTTAAATTAATGCAGGCTTTTATAAATTAGTCTCTTTTCCTGAACCAACCGGTAATACTAATACGTTGCCGATTTGCAGATAACACCTCATGAGGGAATTCAGAGCTCAAAAAAACAACTAACTTTCCCCCCAACGGTATTATCTTTTTAAAAACCTTGTCATCATCCATTTCCTGATAGATTAATAACTCACCACCATCTTCTTCAGTCCATGTATTGTTTAGATACAGAATTACCGTAATTTCCCTGAGACTAGTGTCCTGAAACTGATCAAGGTGTTTTTTGTAAAACGAACCTTCTTCGTACAAAGCCAAATGCGTTTCGAAATCTACCAGGCCAAGAAAAAGCTGCCGGTTTAAGAGTAAGCGTAAATTCTCCATTGACTGGTAGTAATAAGACTGCGCCGCTGTCATCGTCCTTACGTCTAACCATTTAATCTCATCATTACGGATTGAAGCATTAATAGTACGTTTCTCACCTTTACCAATCGCTGCTGACCGAAATCCACCTATACCCCACTGTTGTAATAACTCATTCCGCAACTGACTAATAATATTAGTTGCTAAAAAATCTTCCACTATACAAAAACCATCACTTTCCAGGCAAAGAGCAATACGATCATAAATTTCAGGATGAATGGGAGCTGTCATGTTTATTTCACTGTATATAGGACAACATATCCTACCAGAATCAGTCAATTTAATGACCAGCGTATCATTGTTGCTCTATTAATGATTAGCAGCATCACATTTTTTAACCATTGATTCCAAAATTATTTGTATTCTATTAAGATTTTTATCGGCAAATTCTACTAATTAGCGTTTTAACTCGAAGCTCAATTTCCTGAAGTATCTGTATATTTTCAACTGGGTTTGCTTTATCCATACCCAGGCGTTTAAATGCCGGTAAATCACATAAGGCAGGGCCATTTATTTTTTCACCACCAACAAGATGTGAGTGCATTAGCGCCACCTGCACCACATCGCAATAACCAGACTGGCTGATCTGCCGATCCCAGTGATAAGCATGTTTTGCGATATCAACATACTCATCTGCAAAACCCCATTGCTGTAACACAATACCACCAATAGAGCTTTTTAACTGTGTCAGTACTGTATCCAGATTACTTGCTTTATACGCAATTTCCTCATGCCGATCGGCGACAACCAAAACAGGGATAACCCCTATGTCATGAAGTACCCCTGTCAAAAACGCATGGTCTTTATCGAATCCAGGTAAACGTTTCGCCAGTTCATAACAAATAACACCTATGCGAATGCTATGCTCATAAAATTTATTCAATCGTTTTACGATCAATTCTGTCCCTGGCATAAACAAATCACGCAGCACGACACCGTTTACAATTGTTCGTACGCCAGCAACACCCATTTTTTCAATGGCCATTCTTATTGAATCACAGTATTCACTACTATTCTTCACATCGCTGTTCGCAACATAAATCACTCTGGCCGTAATAATGGGGTCCATCTGTATTATTTTGGCAAGTTTTTTTCTATTCATGCCCTCTTTATCAACAGCTGCATTTATATAGAGCGCAACCTCTGGAATACTGGGTAGGCTGATTGCTTTACTTTTAAATAGTTCTGTAATTTCATTCATTAATGCTAAACTGGCATTATTTGCGGGCACTGTATCAAACTCACCATAATTAAGATCACTGCTTTCACGATTACGTTTAATGCCAAATTTTTTTATAATACTTTGTTCTATCGAGAGTATTTTGCAGGCTGACTGACAACGCCCATAATGACCTGGAGCGTCAACCAAAAAAACAGGATTTTGAGAACGTGCAGATTTTGCCACAATGGTCTGATGCACGCCGCCCGTTGTCTGTACCTCGATAGAACCTTTTAAAAGATAAAGCGTCCGGCCAGCCATTTTCTCAGCAACAATTCTATCTCCCAGTTTAAAATCATCGAGCAGTGCATGTTCTGCTACTTCAATGAGGGCCACATCATCTAAATCTTTCAAGTCATCCAGTGCCAATAAAACTTTCAGGTCCAACATGATATATCCTGCTTTTTTTAGTTATCTATATCTTAGCCAATCACCGATGTAATACAAATCATTGAACCATATCTGCTTTGCATAAAACTCATATTATTAATACACCAAATAAAAAAAGGCCGGTAAAAAACCGGCCTTTTAACTTACTGATGCAGACTGCTTTATTTTTTCTTAGCAGCTTCACGTTCCAGTGTTTCCTTAATAACTTCATCTGCAACATTCTTCGGACATTGCATATAGTGCAGAAATTCCATGGAGAACTGACCACGACCCGATGTCATCGTGCGCAAGTCACCAATGTAACCAAACATTTCTGATAGTGGACATTCAGCTTTAATGCGTACACCTGTTGGACCCGCTTCCTGACCTTGAATCATGCCACGACGACGATTTAAATCACCGATAACATCACCTACGTTATCATCAGGCGAGAACACATCAACCTTCATGATAGGTTCCATTATCTGAGGACCCGCTTTTGGCATGGTCTGACGATAGGCTGCTTTAGCTGCAATTTCATAGGCAATGGCAGAGGAGTCTACCGCATGATAAGCACCATCAAACAGTGTTACCTTGAAATCAAGACAGGGATAACCGGCAAGCACGCCTCTTACCATGCTCATCTTAAAGCCCTTCTCAACAGCAGGCCAAAATTCGCGAGGAACATTACCACCCGTTACTTTGGACTCAAATTCAAAACCGCTGCCCGGCTCACCTGGCTCGATGATGTAATCGATCTTACCGTATTGACCAGAACCACCCGATTGTTTCTTATGCGTGTAGCTATCTTCCACACGTTTAGTAATCGTTTCGCGATAAGCCACCTGGGGTTTACCAACAATCACTTCAACACCGTGAGTACGTTTGAGAATATCGACTTTGATATCAAGATGCAGTTCACCCATACCTTTAAGAATGGTTTCACCACTGTCTTCATCAGTCTCAACACGGAAAGAGGGATCTTCCTGAATCATTTTACCAATCGCAATGCCCAGTTTTTCTGAAGCGGCTTTGTCTTTTGGTGCAACGGCAATCGAAATGACCGGATCAGGGAAGATCATTGGCTCAAGTGTTGCTGGATGTTTTGGATCACAGAGGGTATGACCCGTCTGTACATTTTTCATACCGATAAAGGCGACAATGTCACCAGCACTACAACCATCCAGTTCGATACGATCATCCGCATGCATTTCTACGATACGCCCAATACGCTCGGTCTTGCCGGTAAAAGTATTTAAAACGTTGTCACCTTTTTTCAGGCTACCTGAATAAACACGAACAAAGGTCAGTGCGCCAAAGCGGTCATCCATAATCTTGAATGCCAGGGCACGAAATGGCTCGCTAGCATCAACAATCGCAGATTCACCTGTTTCATTACCTTCTTCATCAGTCAACGGCTGAGGTGTAACTTCAGTAGGGTTCGGCAGGTAATCAACCACGGCATCCAGTACTAATTGGATACCCTTGTTCTTAAATGCTGAACCACAATATGTCGGGAAAAAGTCCAGTGCGATAGTACCTTTACGGATACAACGCTTAATATCATCAACAGAGGGTTCTTCACCATCCAGATATTTTTCCATCAGGTCATCGTCTTGCTCAACGGCAGTCTCGATAAGCTTTTCACGCCACTCTTCAATCTTGTCGGCCATGTCCGCAGGCGGCTCAACGATTTCAAAGTTTTCTGGCAGACCAGTGTCATCCCAGATATAGGCTTTACGGCTTAACAGATCAACAACACCTTTAAAGTCTTCTTCGATACCAATCGGCAGTACCATCACCAGCGGATTTGCTGCCAGTACCTTTTCAACCTGATCAACAACACGGTAAAAATCAGCACCCATACGGTCCATTTTGTTGACGAAAATGACACGGGCAACTTCTGATTCATTGGCATAGCGCCAGTTGGTTTCTGACTGAGGCTCAACACCACCAGAACCACAGAAAACACCCACACCACCATCGAGTACCTTCAATGAACGATAAACTTCAATAGTAAAGTCAACGTGTCCGGGGGTGTCGATGATGTTCATACGGTGTCCATCCCACTCACAAGAGGTCGCCGCTGACTGAATCGTAATACCGCGCTCACGCTCCTGGTCCATGAAGTCAGTGGTGGCTTCACCATCATGTACTTCGCCAGTTTTATGTACCTTACCGGTCAATTTCAGAATACGTTCCGTGGTCGTGGTTTTACCGGCATCCACGTGGGCGAAAATACCAATGTTTCTATAATTTGATAAATCAGTCATTTGCTTACTACTCTATATAGTTAAATGTATGCGAATGCAGTCCGCGACCACGACCAAAACAGTCTCGAGAAGGAATACAATCAGCGGAAAAATAGCGGCGCATTATACCCAAACTGACGTGAAATGTGCACAAGAAAGCGAGTTTTGCGGAGATTTTTATCTTCGAGGACCCGTTTCGTAAAATACGCCTTTACACAAGATTCTGTGGGGAAGACCCGAGGATAAGGCATTTAGTAACAATCCAGGCATTTAATTCTCGGTATTACATCAATATTTGGTCTTAAAATGGCGCTTCGCTGTTATAAAAGACCACATCTCCACTCGTGGGATGCTGAAAACAAATCGATTCGGCATGCAATAAAAGACGTTCTACCCTGGTCTGAATGATCTCCGAGCCATATAAAGCATCTCCCAATATAGGATGCCCCAGTGCCTCCATATGCACACGCAACTGGTGCGAACGACCCGTAACAGGCTCCAGTTCCACTCGACTCGTCTCTTCATCGGCATTGTACTGAAGCAACCGATATCGGGTTAGCGAGGGCTTACCCTGCTCGTGGTCTACCTTCTGCCGGGGTCGATTTGGCCAGTCACGCATTAGTGGCAGGTTAACCTCGCCATGCTGTGGCTCCAGCCGACCTTCTACTATCGCAATATACTTTTTACTGACTTCCCGTTGCTCAAAAAGACGTTGCATGTATCGCTGATTCGACGGCCCCAGCGCCATCAACATAATGCCTGAAGTCGCCATATCCAGCCGGTGTACTGAGAGTGCTTCTGGGTAAAATGCTTGCACCCGGGATGTCAGGCAATCCTGTTTGTCCTCGCCACGGCCCGGCACCGATAACAAGCCAGCCGGTTTATTAAGCACCAACAAGGCATCATCTTTATTTAACAGCTCAATAGAATCCGAACGGTTCAGTATATTATCAACGGATTTGTTATTCATACGGATGTATTACCAGAAGGGAAAACTAATGCACATAGCGTTGCAGATTTTTTCGATACAAGTCCACCAAAGGATGACCCGCGCCAATAATCGCAAACAATCTTAACATGGCCTGCTGGGCATAATTCTCCTCGTAGCCAGGGTCTATCTCCATAATCTCAACCAATAATTTCAATGCCTCTTCAAACTGAGACTCAGTCACCATGACGGTCAGTTGTTTACGTTTTAGCGAGAGATCATCCGGCAAAGCTTCTGATTGTTGCTTCAAGCTTTCTATATCAACCATTACATCCAGATCATTGAAAAAACCCAATAGTGCATAAAACTGTTGCACTTCTGCATTCGAACGAATATCAGCATGCAAGGATTCAATCAGTTTTATGGCTTCTTCATGACGACCTTCGTGTTTTAGTAATTTACACATCGTCAATGGCAGTCGTGGGCTGATCGGGTCTTCGACAATCAGTTCGGCAATCTTTTCATAAGCTGCCCTGGCATTTCCGTTTGTAAATAACTCAATGGCATCTGCCAATTTCAAATCAGAATCTCGCGTCACGTACCGCTCAAGTATCTTTTTTAAATCCGCCTCAGATTGAAAACCGTGCATTGTCTCAACCACTTGTTCATTTCGAAACAACTTGAGTGTGGGCACGCTGGCGATGCCATATTCTTTTGTAAAAACAAACTCACTCTCTGTATCAACATTGACGAGCAACAGTCGCCCATCATACTGATGGACTAATTGATCGAGTATAGGATACTGACGTAAACAGGAGTCCGCCTTTTTAGACCAGAAGTTAACCAATACAGGACCACGATGTGAATTTTCTAACACCAGAGATTTAAAGTTTTCAGACGTACCTGCGTATATATAAGGTGAACTAACGCCATCAATCATTCTAAGACTCGGGTAATTTTATTGTTCTGTTCAAAGCAAACCCCTGGTCATATGTAACCTGACTTCGGGCTCCTCGGTAATAGCATGAAAAAGATGATGCGGCCCAGTGGCGGCATTAATTTTTTCCTGCAAATCATCACGCACTTCTGCGTAAAGTTTTAACAGACGTCGATCAAAGCGATTCAAAGCCAGCGTCAACGGGTCCTTTCGTTGCCGTGACATAATAATATCAAAGCCATCTTTATAGATATCGCCAAGACAAATATGCACCGCATTAAATAGTGTGACCCAGCCGTTAAACCATATCATCATATCAACATCAAAGCTTTCACCCGCCGGGGGACCTTGTTCAATGACCTGTTGTAAAAGATCTTTTTCCTTAATTGTTTCCCACTCTTCAAGCAATGCGGCTCTACCATAACCATCAATAGTGGAGCTTGTTAATAACACAGGGCTATGCGGATGTTTATCCAGAATAAACGTTGCATCTTTTAAAACACTAGACTTTTTATCCGATGCTTTTGGATTAAGTTTGAGTCTGGCGGAGGCTTTTATATCAAGTACCTGAATCTGATAGCCTCGACTTGTCAGCGCATGCCCCAATCGTGCGAATACGCCCTTTTGCAAAACATCATTGCTAAAGTTATGGCCCGTTTGTTTATGTAACAATGCCAATTGAATCTGTTCTGAATATTTTGGATAACAGGCAACAATGTTGGCAATTTTCACTACGGGGATACGCTCTGCCAATAGGCCATGCTTATCCACATAGACTTCCTGATGAAATTCATCGAAACTGATTTGTAATAAAACTTTAGCCTGTGGCCATTTCTTCGGCCGATTCTTAATCGCCTTTGCCATCTCACCCAGTATCTCGTTAGTAATTTCCGGGCTGTCAGCAAAATCACCATTCAGTAAAATCGCAAAGTTTTTTACGTGGCGCATTTGACCTATAGCATCGTAAAAATATTGTATTTGTTTTGTCAGGTCGCCACCGGTGAACAAGACACTATCGGTATGTTGATCAACCAGATTAAATACCCGTTGAGGGTCTTCATTTTTAGGTTTTGGTGGCCGCCAGGTAAACATGCAGTGGCGGCAGGTTTGCGGACATCCCATCGCCGGTATGATGCCCATTTTACTGTAGCGCGGTGCCTTATCAATCGAGTCTGGTTCAGGCAAAGCATCTACTAATGCCAGACGTTGTTGGTCTTCTGCACCCAGCATCCCTTCATAACGATCACGTTCTTCGCGCCCAACCTGTTTGAATTGCACCATATACGTGTCATTAAATAAATTCAGTGACGTCCATGTATATAGTATGTCTTCAATTAACATTTCAGGATTCTGCTGACGGTTGCCTAGCAGGTATTGAAATTCCTGCTGCTGCTTCATCCCATCCGCCTGAGAATTTAACCAATGTGCAACATAACCACTGACGAACTCTTCAGCAGAATCCAGTAACAAAAGATCCATCAGAAAATTAAATTTAGGGCCACGAAATGGCTCAAGCAATTTTTCGCGATAATTTACATGAACGTTATGTTGTAACCAGTGAAAGGCATAGAGATACGTCAGAGGGAAACTAAGTTCAACAGCCTCTTCCTGTGCGTGCAACATGTCTTGCATGGCACCATTGGTGAGACGGTTCACTTCGTCTTTAAATCGTTGTCGCATATTGCCAAGATATATTGGCAATAACATCTGCTGATCCGCCAGGTTCGCAACCTTGCTGCCGCCACTGACAACGGCAATACCATGAATACCATTTTTGTCGGCTACGCTGCTGGCGGACATTTTAACTTACCTACATATTCACCTGAAAAGATACGCAGTATATTAGAAACGGATTGTCATCGTCTGCATTATTTGGCTCAAAAATGCTATTTCGTTATAAGCCTTTATAGATCACCATTTGCACCCGCCTGCAGAATATCCATTAAAACATCACGGACTTTCGTCGCTCTTATTTTTAGATCTTTGCTTACGGTCGCACCTTGCAACATCATATCGAGGTTCATCATAACCAACCAGGACTTGCCTTTGTTATCCTCAACAAGCGCTATGCGACAAGGCAAATACGCGGCAAAGTGAATATTGGCTTCAACCATGCGTTGAGCGGTTAGCGCATCACAAAATTGATATATGCTCATGTGACGAGCTTTTTTACCCATCGCCTCAACCTGTTTGGATAAGGGTAATTCGGCAACCAGTTTCATATTATGGCTATTCGCACGTAATTTCATTGACGCAACGGCATCTTCAAGTCCAACACCATCCGCTAGCGGCATTTTCACCACCGTATCTTCAATGTTCATTTTAGGTGGCACTGCCTGCACAACCATAGGTAGAGCCAGAATCAATGCGGTTACCGCTATTAACCGTTTCATTTATCGATCTCCTTATCCAATTTGGCCAACAAGGCCCACACTTTATATAGATAGCATACAGGACTTTGACAAGGCGAATTCAAAGTAGTGACCACTGAGAAATTAGGTATTTAAGTATCTAAGGGGCTAAACGTTCGATTACCCATTCATATGATTTGTTTTGGCGATAGATAAATCGATCATGTAAGCGATCATCACGTGCTTGCCAAAATTCTACGGTATCAGAACTGACACGATAACCACCCCAAAAGGATGGTAATGGAATTTCTCCCTGCTTGAATTTTTGCTTCATCTCATCCACTTTGGCATCCAAAGTGGCGCGACCCGTAATGACTTGACTTTGAGGTGATGCCCAGGCACCAATCTGGCTACCGCGCGGACGTGTGATGAAATATTTCAGTGATTCTGCGGTACTTATCTTACTCGCTGTACCTGTAATCTTCACCTGCCGACCCAGTGCGTGCCAGGGAAACAATAAACTCACTTTACTATTTTCAGCAATATGTGCAGCCTTACGACTAGAGTAATTGGTAAAAAAAACAAAACCTTTCTCATCATAAAATTTTAGCAACACCATGCGTTGCCAGGGCTGACCGCTCACATCAACCGTTGCCAGACTCATTGCTGAGGGCTCAGGAATTCCGCTATTAATGCTCTGTTCGAACCAGGCTTCAAACATCTGGTACGGATTATTTGACAGTAAGCTGCGTTGCAAACCCTCTTGCATATACTGTTGTCGTAGTGTTTCGATATTCATTACAATTATTTTCTTAATCGTTGTCTGCTAGAATGTGTTTTTTAATATTCTTAAATTATATACGCATATCCATCAAGTGATTTGAAATCATGTTAATCATTTCCACCAATGTTAGCTTACCGGATGATGAGATCGATCTGCAGGCGATCCGTGCTCAGGGCGCGGGCGGGCAAAACGTCAATAAGGTTTCCTCCGCCATTCATTTACGTTTTGATATTAACGCCTCTAGCTTACCTGATTTCTACAAACAACGGCTGCTCAAACTCAAGGATCAGCGCATCACCAAAGACGGCGTGGTCGTTATCAAGGCACAACAATTTCGCACTCAGGACAAAAATAGAGTTGCCGCCCTGACACGGCTTCAGGAACTCATTAGAAGTGTCGCTGTGACACAGAAAAAACGCATTCCGACAAAAATATCGAAGGGTAAAAAACAACAACGTCTGGATAGTAAAAACCGGCGGGGAAAAATCAAAGACCTTCGAAAAAAAATCACTAGTGAATAAAAAAGGGACCGAAAAGGTCCCTTTTTAATTTCTAACGTCTGTACAGTTTAGTAGACAATAACACGCGCCAAAGTGATTGCTGCAGCCAAAAATACACCCAGACCAGCGGCCATTATGTACATATTACGCATTACTGTGGAATCTTGCTGACTCATTTTACTACCCTCACATTATAACTAGTTGATATTTAGACTCTTTTTGAGTCATTCTAAATTTGAGTCTAAAGTATACTTATTTACTCTGAAATTGGTATTTGAGAATTTCTATACCGCGATAAACTTATATGAGTATTTTGCTGGGTTATAAAAAATCTGGAGTAATACACTAAGGAATATAATTGAGAAAAGTTTCAATGGCCTGTTCATACTCAGGCTGGCTTTTAACAAAACCGTTGTTATGACTACCACTCAATTCATATGAATATTTTGGACTATTGGCAGCTTCGAAGATTTTTACCCCTAAGGAATACGGTATCACGTCATCATCAGGGCTGTGCATCAACAATAATGGTACCTTAACTTTCGAAATTAATGTCTCTGTATCAAATTCGTAACGCAAATAAACCAGCCTGGAAATGAGCGGCATCATAATCCGCGCCATGTCTTTCACGGAGCTAAAGGTGGATTCAATAATAAGACCACGAGGTTGTACCTGACTCGCTAATTGAGTTGCGACTGCACCACCAAGAGAACGACCGAAAACAATAATGTCATTTGCCTGAAAACCTTTTTTTTCGATCAAATACTCCCAGGCTGCTTTAGCGTCACGATAAAAACCTTGCTCGCTAGCACTACCTTCACTTTTACCGTAACCCCGATAGTCCACAATCAAAACGTTTAGTCCCAGGCGATTAAAAATCTCCAGCGATTCTCCGCGGTGTGAAATATTACCCGCATTACCATGAAAAAAGAGTACTACGTGTTTTGCCCCTTTCACAGGTAAAAACCAGCCATGTAATTTGAGCTTATCCGTTGTTGTTATATCGACATCTTCATAGGCTAAATTCCAGCTTGCAGGCGTCACCTCTAAGTCTGCATATGGGTAAAACAACATCCTGGGTTGCTGTAGGTACAACCAGGCATTAAGAAGTAATAATCCAATAACAGGAGTAAGTAAAATTCTTGGTAAACGTTTCAGCACAACATTACTCACTATCATATAAACCCTGAACAATATTCCATGCCTCTCTGGCGTACCAAAGATATGAAATGGTAAACATAATACGTTGAATAAGACCACCTATCTCTAACCACACCAACATCCCAACAGGAATAACGATTGAAGAAACAATAGCCATAATATCAACAGCTCTTGAAAAGTGATCTGTCTTCTTTCGCTGAAAAAAGGTAGCCAATACCCCTAAGGCAAATGTCGTACCCACCAGACCTGACATCCATGAATGCAACATATCTTCCATAAGATCGAACGGCAGATCATCTAACCACGGACGACTCGAAAATACCGCATTGCCAATCATGCAAACACCAAAAGAGGCATGCATTAAAAATGTGGCACGTCCCCACTGATGCCGACATGCCATTGTCAGTAACAATACTGCAAATCCATAAAGTGAAAAACCCAGGCGTGCCAGCCAGGCACCTTCTATACCCTGTGCAGCGGATTCGCTAGTAGTATGTACAAGCCAATGATAACTGGCTGGCATTAGCAAGGGAGCATAGAGCAATGCTATCACTGAACACAACAATATAAATAAAACCAGATAAGCGACCGGGCGATAACTTGTAACTTCAAACGGCTTACTCAAATATTCGGAATTTAAATGCATTACGTTTAATCCCGGTTTTCGGAAAATTATTATTGGAAAAGATCCGAACTGACTTCGTTAACTGTTTCCGTATCAATACTTGTAACATAGGGCATTTCATTTTTTGAAAGTGGTTTGAGATTGTCGAGCTGTTGTTGTAAAACCGCCAAATCCGCATCTGAGACATCATGCTTACGCTGTTGAATACGTTGGCGCAATATGTCAGTTGATGCTACAAAATCCAGTATTGTAAAAGACACTTTCTTTTCTTTTGCAAGCCGCCTAAACATATCCCGCTTTTCTTTTTCCAGAAAGGTTGCATCAACTATTACCGAAAAACCGGCATCGATAATCTTGCCTGCGATATCGAGTAAATGCTGGTATGTCTCATCACTGAAATTTTTTGCATAAATTCCCTCACCCGGTTTGGCCTGGCTGCTCTCACTGGATTTCATTCCTGCTAAACGTTTACGTTCTACGTCTGAACGCAGGCGAATCGCATTTATTTTTTCAGGGAGCGACTGCGTCAAAGTGGATTTTCCTGAGCCAGATAAACCTCGGGTAATAATTAATCTTTTCTCTCTACCCTCTATATATGACTGCGCTAATCGCAAATAGCCAACGAATTCCTGATTAATACTATCTCGTTCTTTGTCCTCTAACGTGTCCTGATTAAGTCGAATGGCATTTACCTTGGCACGCACCAGTGCTCGATACACGGCATAAAAGGGTAATAATCTTATCCCTTTATAGTCGCCGGTAATCTCCAGATAAGCATTTAAAAAGCGCTGCGCCAGTTCTGGCTGCTGCCGATCCTGTAAATCCATCACCAGGAATGCTATCTCGCTGATAACATCAATCCAGCGTAAGTTTGCGTTGAATTCAATACAATCAAAGGCAACCGGTTTGTTATCAATCCAGGCAAGATTGCGCAAATGCATATCACCATGGCATTCACGTATGTACCCCTGTTGCTTACGCTGCTCCAATAATGGTAGTAATATTTTGTATTGTTCTAAAGACCATTTCTCTATTGCATCAAGTATCTGGATCGCATCAATGCTTTTAATGCATTCACGAATTTGCTCAAAATTCTCTTCAATAGGCTGTACAACATGCTCAGGATCACCAAAGGATAACGTCGTATCTGCCACTGCTATCTGAGCATGGAACTCAGCAACCAAACGCGCAAACGCATCCATATGTTGAACCGTAAGAGCATTGTTTCCCAGCATGCGGTCGAGCTGTGCTTCTTGTGGAAACTGTCGCATTTTAACGGCATATTCAATGACCTCTTCTTCACCACCCAACTTTGGCCTTTCAACAGTACCCGTAATGGGTAACACCTCCAGATAGATTGAAGCTGCGGTGCGTTGATTTAATCGTAGTTCTTCTTCACAGAAAAAACGACGTTTTGCCAATGTTGAAAAATCCAGAAAGCCAAGGTCTATAGGCTTCTTGATCTTATAGGCGTAAGGACCCGTTAGAATTACCCAGGAAATATGCGTTTCGATTAATTGCAAATCATCAATCGGATGAGTGTACCAATCTGTACTCAGCAAAGAGGCGATAAGCGAACCATGTTGTTTGGCTATGTGTGTCATAGAATCAATCATGCCATGTCGACCAGATCGTTACTGCCTGACCATAACTGCCCCTGCCTCGACAATATGATATGCAGACAAAGCTACATTGAACCGCTATTTTATAATCTTCCAGCTACCATCAGCCTGACGACAGGCCGTGCCATAGACCTGCTGTGTTTTACCGCCAACGATTGCATCCATAGTGAACTCGCGGCAAGGCCCCTGCGCGACCTCATAGGTACGGGTTGGTGTCACTGTGTAATCATAGCCGCTATCTGGGTTATTCCAGGTAGTTGCCTGATTGGTACGATTATTTTCCAGAATCACGGAAGTACGAATACGATCCTGTTCATCCATGTACCTGCCAACGGTCTGACCAATCTGAGCCCCAACGACCGCGCCCAGCCATATCGCCAAAGCCTGACCACGCCCACTGCCCAGAGTAGAACCTACCGCAGCACCAACAGCCATCCCTGTTAAGGTACCGGCCTCTTCCTTAGTGGCACAACCGCCAAGGCTGACCGTGAGTAAGGCCACAATTGCAAGGGTAATAATTTTTTTCATACATACACCTTCTTTTAGTGTTAGAAATAGATGGCGTAAAGCGGCTCGACTGCAACCCACACACCATTATAAATCTAGAACGTTATTTGATTCTCTGCCATGATCTGAGTCATCTAAGTCTGAAATAAAAAATCACCTGATAGCCCGAACTATCACCGACATTCCATTAAATCGACAAACAGGAAATACTCAAAAAAATATACGCCTTGAATTACACTAACATTGTAAAAGAGAAAGGTCAGAGACATATCACGAGTAAGCTTAGAATAAAACATGTCCTACCCAGGCGATCCAAATCCTGTTATGACATTAATATACGATCAAGGTTATTATGAATCACATTCTTTGCTTAAATAATCCTGCAATGTGCGGCCTTCTTTTATCTTAAATTTAATATTCGTTTTATCACAATCCAGCATGCGATCCAGGCGAAAGTTTCGAAACGCATCACGTAGTTCACACCAGCCGACCAGTGTCCAGACCTTTCCCCAGTAGAACAGCCCCAGCGGTTGAATAGTCCGTTTCGACTGTTGTCCATCTTCTCTGGTATACGCAAACGTGAGTTTGCATTGTTCTTTTACCGCACGCCGCACGATGAGCAGTTGTTCTCCCGCCATGCCCTCCATGGGAAAATCCGGCACGATCATATCCTGTCGATCCAGTTCCGGTTTTAATTTATCAGGTATCGCATGTTCAATCTTTTGCAAGGCTTGATGCGCTGCTTTTGCAAGATCTTTATCTGTCCAGGCGCGCACCATACGTGCGCCCAGTAATAAGGCTTCAAGCTCCTCTGCATTAAACATTAGTGGTGGCAATTGAAAGCCTGGCATCAGACGATAACCCACACCAACCTCGCCGGTAACCGGTACACCTGACAGGCTTAAATCCTGTATGTCCCGATATATTGTGCGTTCCGAGACTTGAAGTTCTTGCGCCAGATCCTGTGCCCTGATCACACGTTCATGGTGGAGGTTTTGTATAATCTGGAATAGGCGATCAGCACGACGCATAATTAATATCGAAGCTCCAAAGCCTTACACAAAAATTGCATATAACCCTCTGCTCTCTTAAAATTCTCAAACACTTGCTTCATGCATTGCTTGCTTAAAATACTCTCGTCGCTCATTTTAGTGATAGCAATAAAATCCTTCCTCTTGAGATCCTCAATCATAGGATGATCTTTCGCATAGCCACGTGGGGCATTAACAAGTGCATCGCCGCTTAAATCAAAGCGTTTGTTGAATGGCTTGTCATTAATGACAGACTGCCATTGTTCGCTTTGTTCACATATCCTGTCCCGGATCTTGCCAAGCGCCAGTGAGTCCGGCCGCCATATCCCTGCACCAACAAAACATTCACCCGGTTCGATATGCAAGTAGAAACCTGGCGCATGTACATCTCGACCCTGCTCATGACGAAACTGAATTCCAATATTGGTTTTATAAGGGCGTTTGTCTTTACCGAAACGGACATCCCGGTAAATACGCATTAATGATCCCCCCACTTTCCTGGGCTGTGCCAGAAAGTGAGGGGAAAGTGCTGCCAGGTCATCACCAATATCGGTAATAAACTGTAACGCTGGACTACGAACCGTATCTTCATAACGCAATTTATTTTCATTGAACCAGTCACGATTATTATTCCGCGACAAGTTGTGTAGAAATTTCATTGTTTCAGCGGTGAAGTACGGCTTCTTGAGCATGACTATCCCTGTTTTACATACGTTATCAGCGTCAACATGGCTCCCTGTGGATCGCTGATCACCGCAAAGCGTCCAATGTCAGGTATATCCCGAGGAGGCAAGATAATTTTCCCACCCAGAGTTTCAGCCTGTTTTGCCTGTGTATCAACATCCGCTACGGTGACATAACCACCCCAGGCAGGCGGTGTACCCTTTGCTTCCGGGGGTATCGCCATCATGCCCCCCACTTCCTTGCCACCAGCTTTTAGCATGGTATAGGTCATATCACCGGTCTGGTCATCATGCATATCCCAGCCAAACAGCTCACCATAAAAGGCTTTCGCCGCTGGCACGTCAGTGGTCATTAACTCATTCCAGCTAAAAGCGCCATGTTGCATCATTGCTTGTTGGTCCATTATTTTTCTCTCCTCAGTGTTAGATGGAAATAACACACTAGCAAAGCCCTCCTGACAGCATTATGTCAGTAAGTTTCAGGAGGAATACTTTTAATTCTCCACGAAAGAAAGCCGCTACTCCTGTTACCAGAGTAGCTGTCTACCTTCGCAATATATTTTAAAGAAGTAAGGAGAACACATCATGCTTTCTCGGATTATTTCAGAGCCGGCCTCCGCAGCATTAACATTTAACGTCAAAATTTATACTCGCCATTAAGACTAACCATCGTCCCGACACTCGAAAGAGTGGTATTACTATATTCATATCAGAACAAGACTGTAAAAAAATTGACCTCATAAGTATGAATAAATATTTCTTATTGAGTTTCAATTTTTTCCACCCCGAGTTAACTGTTTTCCTCACAGACCTATGAGTTTCGTGCAAGTTGTCTCGCAATTGTTGTTGGCGTTGTGCCACTGTATTCAATGACTTTTCAACATCAAGGTTTAGTGTGTCAATAAACAGGGGCTCCAACTCCTTCTTACCAGTCACTTTAAATCATCAACTTAAATTTAACTTATTAAACTATGATTGTGTTTTTTAAAAATCGCATGACAGGAATATCCAATAATCAAGATTATGTCTATGCTGATACTCTGAAACGATAGTAGCCTCTGGCTAAAAAAGGACTATATCCAGCACAAGGTTCGCTGCCAGCCTGGCCATAGGCCAAGTCTCTTTATTTTGGAGATTAGTGCGCCATAAACACAGACGGCAGACGGCTATAACGACACTAAAATACCTTAAAAATGGATGTGCAAAAAGGCCGTTATTCATGAACAATTTCTTAGACTTAGTCGAAATATTTTACACCGTTATCGATTTCTTGCATTGGAAATCTATAAGCACATGAAAAACCAAACAAAATACTCATGGTATGCTTATTGCATTATTTTTATATAATCAAAAATAATAAACCGTTACTACTATAGAACCGTTTATATCAATTAGTCTGGGCATATTCCAGATTCGGCAGTACTTGCAAATTTAGGTTGTCATCTCAGCTTACTGGGAATGATTTACCACACTAAACCATACATTTTATGAACCTGGATCAAAGCTAAGCATACGGATTATGCTTAATGCAGAACGGATGGACTGACGACATTTAAGTGGGGTTTCATTGTGAAGAATTATCGTAATCTACCAGTCATACTTACCTTTATATCCTTATTACTCACTGCCTGTGGCGGCGGTGGTGCTCCCGCAAACAGCCCTCCCCCAGCTGGTACGTTTTCATTATCAAATGAGTTAACCTCGACTGATACAGCAACTGTTTTATCCTTTCCTGCCATGACGGGATCCGATAACAATGACAATCAATACACAGCATCATTAAAAATTACCAACGGTCCTGCTCAATATTTCCCAAATTTAGACGTCTTCGCCGTGCCTGTCGTTTCTGAAGCAGAACTCGTTAATACCACCTTAAGGGAAAACATTAATTCTAAAGGCACTAGCTGGTACGCGGCTGGATATAAACTGCTTTTTACTGTTGCTGGTGATGATAATAATTTAATACGTTGTGATCCTGACAGTTATCAAGCCCCACCCGCCAATCCTGCCATAGGCGACCAGGGTGATCTTGCAGTACTCACATGTCCAACAAGTGGCACTAAGGCCGTGCTCACCTGGAGGCTCGACGCGGGTGACACAGAAGATGAAGCCAAATTTGTCATTATGGAGACAAGAACGATTGGTCCCGATTTTGAATCTTCTGAAGAAAATCGCTACATCATCGATAAAGCCGGCAATGTCAAAGGTATCGAAATCAGTGTTAAAAGGGCTACTGGCGAAGAGCTGGACCTTTCTGGCGACAGGCAATAAGTCCGTAATAGTGATGTAAGTTTATGCTTATTTGATAAGGGATGAATGCGGTTTATAACTGACGACGGCAGGTATGACTCACTTAAATCCTAAGCAATAGTTCCAGGCTTTGGAATATCAAAAATTCGCTGGCCTTCAAACATTGTTCGACATTCACTTGTTGATGACTTCACAATCGCACGCTTTAATGTTCTATCCGCATCAAGCCACTCTTCGCGAATTTCATCAGCAATGCCAGCGTCCTTAATCGACTGCGATAAAATTTTACTGCGCATCTCAAACATATCATCGGTAATTAAAATATTTTGATGCGCCATTTTTGGTGTCTTGCCTGCATATATTTTTGGCCCTCCCATCAAACCAGCCATAAAGTTTGTTTGCTGATTTTCAAATATCTCTTGTGGATGGTCGACAAAAAATTGTTTAAGCCAGGGATGCGCAAACATTTTATCATAAAATGTCTTGTGCACTTTACGCAAACCTTCAAGTCCCCCTATGCGATTAAATAGTGTCGGGTCTATCCCCATATCAGCTTATCCCCTTCATCGATAACGATTAAATGTCGAATTAAAAACTCAGTGCTATATATATCGACATAAACTATATAGACATTAATTCTGATTAAATAACCAACAATAATTCTCAGGCATATAGCTTCTCAGCTATGGCTTCTGCGTTATCTTCAAGGTAATCTAGTTTTCTACTCTTAATCTATTAGTGATAACAGCAATGTTAACAGCAACAATCTGGCTCGCTTTTGCCTATAGCCTGGGACTGTTAATGCGTCTCATCGGCCTTCCTCCCCTGGTGGGATATCTTGCCGCCGGTTTTGCATTAAGTAGCTATGGTTATGAAAGTAATACAATTTTAAAAGAAGTCGCACATGCGGGTGTGCTGCTATTGTTATTCAGTGTAGGGCTTAAATTACGCATTAAATCACTGTTCAGAACAGAGATCCTTGTCGGTTCAGTTCTACATATGCTGATCACTGCTACGTTAATATATTTTGTCGCAATTTCAGTTTTTAACATTGCCACTGAAGTCGCCATCATGGCGGGAATTGCACTTTCGTTCTCCAGTACAGTCGTTGCGGCTAAAGTCCTGGAGAGCAAACGTGAACTACAGGCATTTCATGGCCGTGTTGCCATCGGCATCCTTATTGTCCAGGACTTGATCGCTGTCGTCTTTCTCAGTGCTGGCAACGGCGCATTACCTTCGCCGTGGGCATTTTTACTTCTCGGGTTACTCTTCATAAAACCATTAATGCACCGCTTACTCGATGTCAGTGGTCATGGTGAGCTTGTCGTACTTTACGGCTTATTACTTGCTATTGTCATTGGTGGTTCAAGCTTTGAATATGTTGGCTTAAGCTCAGAACTGGGCGCTTTATTACTTGGTGTTATGCTCGCAAGCCATAAGCGCGCCGAAGAATTGTCGAATTCATTGTGGAGTCTAAAGGAGATTTTACTCGTTGGATTTTTCTTGCAAATCGGTCTGATGGGTCAACCAACATTAGAAACGGTTGAGCAAGCCTTATTGCTTAATTTATTAGTGCCCGCAAAAGCGTTGCTATTCTTCTTTATACTTGTCATGTTCCGATTGCGTTCACGCAGCGCCTTCCTCACCAGCCTAAGTTTAGCGACATATAGTGAATTTGGCTTAATCGTAGCCAGCATGGGGGTTACTCAAGGCTGGTTTAGTAACGAATGGATGGTATTGCTCGCTGTTGCTGTGGCGATGTCATTTGCCGTTGCTGCCCCACTAAATCGGTACGCACATGAAATCTATAACCTACTGGAGTCTTTCCTAAAACGTTTTGAAACAAGCAAACGTCATCCCGATGATGAACCCATTAACGTTGGTCTTTCTCATATTATGATTTTAGGTATGGGCCGTGTCGGTAGTGGTGCTTATGACTGGCTTACACAACAGAAGGTACGTGTTATAGGACTTGACTCTGACCCAATGAGAGTATCACAACACCGCCAGGAAGGACGACGCTCACTCTATGCTGATGCAGAAGATCCAGGTCTATGGACAAACCTGAATCTCGACGATGTGCGCACTATTTTATTAACCATACCTGAAGTTTCTGCAAAAATTATGGCCACACGACAACTACGTAAAATAGGTTTTGCCGGTATTATCTGCACAACTGTAGAATTCAAAGAAGAAATTGATTCATTAAAAAAAGCTGGAGCCGACTATATCTATAATTATTATGACGGCATAGGTGCCAGCTTTGCACAACATTCTCTAGAACAAATGATGGAGCCAAAAGAAGAACCCTCGAGAAATTAACGTTTATCCAATCCGGAGGATAACTTCATTTTTTATAACACAAATAAAAATTATGAGGTGCGAATTTTATGAAAAAAATCAAAAATGAAGCTGAGCTTGTAAAGGCTGCAATTATTGCAGGCGTTAAATATGCCGAGGATAGAGGTGCCGCTGTATTTGATGAAACCGACTCGCAAAGCGAAAAGATTCTTTATATTTACCGCCTGTTGATACACGATAAAATCATTCAACCTCTGCCTGAGGATCAGGTATCTCAAAAATCGATGCGACATAAACTTGCAATATGGCACTCAAAACAATTACCAAAAGACCATCCGCTCCTCAAATAATTCACCAGCTATTTAAGAATACTGGATATTTGGCCAGATTTTTCTTCAACTTTAAGTTATAAAAGTACTGGTATACTACGGTATGCTAAATTTCACCAATCTGTCTTTACGCCGCTCTAGCCGCGAACTTTTACACAAAGTTAATTGCACCATTCATCAGGGCCAAAAAGTTGGCCTCACTGGTGCAAATGGTACTGGCAAATCCAGCTTGTTTGCACTGATCCAAAATGAGCTACAAGCGGATACCGGCGAGTTATCCTTGCCTCCAAAGACTATCATTGCCCATGTTGCACAGGAAATCTCCGCCGTCGATGCCCCGGCGATTGAATATGTTATGGATGGTGATATTGAAATGCGGGCGTTGGAACAAAAAATTACGCTAGCCGAACAACAGAATGCCGGTGAACGGCTTGCAACGCTCTATATGCAAATGGAGGCCATTGATGGTTATCGCGCGCGTAGTCGTGCTGCCATTTTGATGCATGGTCTGGGTTTTACCAATGTGCAGGAAACAAATTCTGTGCAAAGTTTTTCAGGTGGCTGGCGCATGCGCCTTAATCTTGCCCAGGCCCTGATGTGTCGCTCTGATCTGTTACTCCTGGATGAACCCACCAACCATCTCGATCTTGAAGCCGTTATCTGGCTTGAAGATTGGTTACGAAATTATGCTGGCACCTTGTTGTTAATCTCACATGACCGGGATTTTCTCGACAAAATTGCCACACACATTGCCCATATCGAGCAAAATCAGTTAACACTATATACTGGAAACTATACTGCCTTCGAAGTACTACGCGCCGCAAAGTTAGCCAATCAACAATCGGCCTATGAAAAACAACAACGCGAAGTTGCACATATGCAATCCTTTATCACCCGTTTTAAAGCCAAGGCCAGCAAAGCCAGGCAGGCACAGAGCCGTGTCAAAGCGCTTGAACGTATGGAGTTGATTGCTCAGGCGCATGTGGATTCACCCTTTGACTTTGAATTCAAGTCGCCAGATAAAATGCCGGATATGCTCCTAAAATTAGAGAATGCAGCAGCCGGATACAATGAAACACGCCTGCTTGATGATATCGAAATGGTCATCACAGCGGGTGACCGTATTGGCCTGCTGGGTCATAACGGCGCCGGCAAGTCGACACTGATTAAATTACTTGCGGGTGAATTGGCATTACAAGCTGGCGAACGTACTGATGCCAAAGACATAAGAATCGGCTATTTTGCACAACATCAATTAGAACAACTCGATGGACAGGCAACACCTCTATTGCATTTACAGCGCCTTGATTCACAGGCAAGGGAACAGGAACTGCGTAATTTTCTGGGTGGTTTCGCCTTTAACGGGGATTTTGCGATCTCTCCAGTCGCGCCAATGTCTGGCGGGGAAAAAGCGCGACTGGTACTGGCATTACTGGTTTATCAAAAACCCAACTTATTATTGCTTGATGAACCGACCAATCATCTTGATCTGGAGATGCGTCATGCGCTAAGTGTCGCCCTGCAAGACTATGTTGGTGCCATGGTGATTGTTTCTCATGATCGGCATCTATTACGCACTGTTACCGATACGCTGCTACTTGTGGATAATGGCCAGGTCATCCCCTTTAACGGTGACCTGGAAGATTATCGACAGTGGGTAAAAGAATCTCTAAAAGAAAAAAATGCTTGTCTTTCCGGACAAACTAATAGTAGTGCCAATAAAAAACAACAGCGTCAAGATGCTGCCGTGACACGGAAATTGTTACAGCCTTTACGCAACAAACTAAAAACACTTGAAAAACAGATCGAAAAACTCAGTCTTGAACAAATCGAAATACAAACCAAACTGGCAGACAACACCATTTACGATGAAGGTAATAAGCAGCAATTAAAGACATTATTATCGGGACAGGCCAATGTGTCACAGTCGCTAACCAAGACCGAAGAAGACTGGCTTGTTATCAGTGAAGAACTGGAAAAATTACAGTCAGAGGCTGATGGATCCCCACAAAATTGAAATATTGTGTCATTGCGAGGAGACACTGAAAAATAAGTGTTTTTCAGTATCGACGTGGCAATCTGGAACGTTGAGTCTGATATCACGAGATTGCTTCAGTTACCGGAGGGGTATCCTTTAGGGCACTTCGTTCTTTTGCAATGACAGATTTTCTCCGAGATTTTTCGCTAAATCGAGTTAACTATTGTTTTTTTATTCAATTGTTTGTGGGGATACCTCAGAGTCAGAGGTATAAAAAAAATACGGATACATTTATGTCTTCATGCACTTTCTATATAATAAATCAAACCGGCATACCTACCACATCAAATCGTCGGGCACTTTATAGTCAGCGTATTCATCATCTTCGTCACTGACCTGCTCTGCTTCGTTGATAAGAACAACAAAACTGGCATCACGTTGCATAATTTTCTCTGCAACAACCGTAGGGACAAGTGCGTAGGACTCGTCCAGTTTAACAATGGATAAACGTCCATTGACAATCCGGTTACGCAGATTCTCGGTCACATAAATGTGTTTAATCTTATTTGTATCTTCAAAATTATAAACTGTCTCACCATCATCAGTAGCAATTTGGTTTAATTCAACCAGTTGTCGGATTTGTGCGACAACAGCTTTTTTATTTTCTTCTTCAAGGTTTTGACGATTCAGTTCCCGGTCACGCTCAGCCTTTTCTATCGCCACCTGTTTCACCTGCTGTTTGACTTTATCAGACTCAGTTACAGCATCTTTCGACTGCTGTTTGGCCTGCTTATGCCTGGTCTTGTTGGTCTTATTCAGTTTATCTTTCGAGACCAGACCGGCCTTGAGCAACTGTTCCTGCAGTGGATTAGCCATATTTTATTCTCCAAAACCCTATAACAATTCAATAGATAATATATAGATATTAACATGCTGCATACTAATGAATATCAACAAATCGCATCTCTCCGGCAATTGTATTTATAAAAAGGCCAGATTAACTCTGGCCTTTTTATATTGGCGTTTATTTTCCAGTGAAGTTTGCTGCAATATAATGACCATCAAGGCTATAGAAAATATACAGAGACGCCTTGCTCTTATCCGTCACCCGGTCATTCTTAAAGACCACTACCCATTCACGTCCTTTAGCAAATTCCTTTTGTTCAACGCTATCGGGTTTTATTGATTTCCAACTCTTATCTAACTTTCCCTTTTTGATTAATTCGTTGACTTTCTTTGTTGCCCTGGCGGCTGCTTTTTCATCACTAATAGGACCATGACCAGGTCCATGATTACTGTGCCCACCATCTTTGTCATGCGAGTGACCAATTCCTGCAACGGCTGGTGCTGATACCACCAATGCAGCTATTACTAAAGTAGTAATTTTCATTATCAAATCTCCTGATGATATTAATCAATACTGTCATGTATGGTATTTAGTTTAATTTGCAATGCACGTTGCTCGTCCATACGAATATGCTCATGAGCATGATTATCCGCACTAAAGCCAAATTCATCTGGGTCAGTCACATGACTATAACCATGTAATTGCATTAAACAAAGATAAAAGCCTGCAACAATTAAAAACATGTTTGCTATTCGACTAAAGGGTTGAAATGCTGGCCGTTTACGCCATCCCGCCAGTACTAGCAGCATCACGGATAATGCCAGGATCTGCCCCAATTCAATCCCAACATTAAAAGCAACAATGTTCATGAATAAATTATCTTCACTCAATGGCAACTGCTGTAATCGCGTCGAGAGCCCAAGACCATGAATCAACCCAAGTACCACAATCATCCATAAAAGATTTGGTGCTTTAATATCCCAATACTTTTTAAAACCATCCAGGTTAGCAAAAGCGATATAAGCCACGCTCAGTCCAATCACAGCATCTATTAAGAAGTAGTTGACCTGAATCGCATTAAACGTTGCATAGATCAGAGTTAAACTGTGTCCCAGGGTAAATGCTGTAATGTATTTTACAATATCTCTAAATCGCGTTAGAAAAAAGATAATACCGAATACAAAGAGTAAATGGTCATACCCCGACAACATATGGGTCGCACCAATCCACATGTAACGCAAATTGCCACCTTCTATTATAGATTGCTTTTCAGCTTCTGACATGCCATGACCAAAGGCCTGACTCACAAACAACATACCGAGAACCACCAATAACCAGCGCCCATCTTGTAATGGGAATTTTAAAATAGCTAACATACATACCTCACCAATTATTCATACAAATGAATAAATTCGTTATAAAAATGAAACAACGACTACAGACAATCAAGTAGTTAGCGGTGGGCCACGTGTATTTTGTATGCTGTATTCAAGATAATCATGGGGAGGTTGATCTGTACTGGCTTCTTGAATCTCACATGAAAAACAAGCTCGATCAAACAGGTCAAAATTTGAGGTATTAGTAATAACAGCATGCTTCAGAAGTTTGGTAATACTTGCCGTGCAGGTATGTTCAAGCTCTACCACATTCGAATGATCTAAATCTACTGAAGCTGCAATATCAAACGCATCACTGTGATGGTTAGTTAGCAGATGCTTGTGGGCCGTAGCAGCATGTCGGTGTTGCCCACCATCATGCTCATGTTGCTCTGCAAGGTGTATATGCGTCGAAGACCACTGCAAGGAAAGAAAGGCAGCAACCAGACTGAATAATAAAAACTTATTGAGATAGAGTTTTTTCATTAATACATATTTCAGTTAAAACAGTATGAGTATATATAAAAGTTAAACAAAGGGAAATATTGGAGCCAATTTGGCTCAATTCATGAGATTAAAAGGCTACTCCTCCGGTAACTGAAGCAATCTCGTGGTACCAGACTCAATGTTCCAGATTGCCACGTCGATACTGAAAAACACTTGTTTTTCAGTATCTCCTCGCAATGACAAAATATTTCAATTTTGTGGGGACATCTCAGCATCTGCAACATTATATTGTCGATAATAGCACGGCATTTAAAATCCATTTCAAGAATCACTCTAAGGTTTGATGTTTAGCGAATAAAATTTAGCTCCCGCTTATGGCTTTTAACTTGATATGCACATCCATTTCCACATACCCGTCCTGTCTTGAGTCATTCAGATAATTAAATATGGCAGGATAATCATCTGGCTCATAGCCACTATTGGGGAACCAGTGTGAGCATAGCTCAGTCATGAAGTTACTAATCTTGTCTGCATCGCCTTTGTAATAGGCGATGACATACTTACCTTCAGGTATAGAGGACTGACGATAAGGTCCTGTTACCTCGAACTCAGGGGGAATCACAATGGCGGCATCATAACGACACTTGTCTTCGGGTGTAATCATAGGATTATCATGACAAATCGCAAATCGTGCATGCCTTCCATCATCTATGCCTTTCACATTTGCCCATTGAATGACTTTATCCCAGGTAGCATAGACTGACTCCAGTTCATAGCCTTTGGGTGAACTCAAATAAGCGATTGGTTTTTCATGCTGTTCTTTTACTTTAAGTTTCATTAATAGTTCCTCTAGTTTGTCGGTATCAAATACCGCGGATTGCGTGACAAACTGAGAATAGAGTTCCTGCGGGTTAAACGCCTTTCCATACTTGCTATAGAGTTTTCCATTCTTGCCATTATTGTTATCTTGACTTTGAGACTGGCAATTACGTAATTCAGTGGGACTTACGCCAAAATACAATTTAAATGCCTTGGCAAAATTCGCACTTGATGAAAAGCCACCGGCCTCTGCCACATCGGTCACACTCAACGCCGGCTTGTATACCAATCTGCTTGCGGCTTTCTCCATACGTTTACGAGAAACATAAGCATTTACAGTTTCACCTACCAAAGCATGAAAAATACGATGAAAATGATAGGCAGAGAAATAGCTTGCGTTAGCAACATCGTTAAGCTGAATGGTTTGATCGAGATGCTTATCAATAAATTCGAGGGCTTTGTTTATACGCCGAATATATTCAGCTGATGTGTTTGTTTTACTCATGCAAGCATAAGATATCAAAGAACCAGGGAAAACGGTGAGATTGACACTTTTCCGATCTTGCTAAAAAATAAATAAATAAGCTTGACCGCTTTTATATTAAAACCCCATATGCAATTTAGTGCTTTCCAGTTCCACATAAAACTATGGAGCCACCTTTTCGGTTAACTGTTTCATAGTATTATCAGCCCATTATGCGAATTTTAAGATCTTTACCATATACCTGGAATCAATCGATAAACAGTTTGTCTGGTGTACTCAGGATAACCCACCAACTCTTTATATAATGTACGGTCCTCAAAATAAGTCCGCACAACCAGTAACAACATCATAAATACAGAAAGCAATAACCCAAAACGTGAGCCAAGTGCTATAGGTACGGCAAACAGTAAAATGATGGCGATGGTATACATGGGGTGACGCGCCAGTGCGTAAGGCCCAGTCGTGATCAGCTGATGGTCACGTTCCTTATCAATTTTTACTACCTGCGATAGATAGGTATTCTCTCGCATTATCCATCCCAAAAACACGAAACAAGGTAGATGTATCAAGATTGCAGCGATCCGCAACCACACTGGCAAAGGCTCACTCCATTCATAATGCACTACGTCAAAGCTGGGAATAATATACAGTCCAATGCCTGCAATAAAAAACAACAGCATGATACCTTTGTCCCAAACCTCCTGCTCCTTGTGCAGTGGTACAAGCTTCAATCTTTCTATAAGTAAGTCAGTATCGTAGCGCAGCAAATAATTTGTCATCACTAGCCTAAAGACAAACTATAGACCAACCACTACCCATGCCTCCCACCAACACCAGGTACCCGCTGGCCACAGCAATGCAACAGCGAAGAATCACATGCGTATGGCAAGGCTCATCCAAACCATGGATGGTTTTGGCTTATTCATTACTTAATTCAACTGAATCACCTGTCTGCAAAACAGTACATCTAAGGCCTAAGGCTTCCACTTCCTTCTTAAACTTCACATCATCAGCAGGATTGTATTTTTTCGTAAAAAAGGCCGGGCAGTTGTAATGACAGGGAATCACCAATTTTGGTTTCATAATTTCTACCGCTCTTAAAGCCTCTGCCTCATCCATGGTGTTATGTATCACTCTGCCGCCAATGGGTATCATCAATACATCAGGTTCATTAATTTTTTGCCATTCTTTTTCATGCAGGAGTGTGTCACCAAGATTAACGATTCTTTTACCTTCCAGTTCAATATCAAAGCCAATCGCACCCCAACCCACTCTTTCATCAGGTCCTGGCTTCACCGTTTTAGAAATGGGCCCCAATTTCAAGGTCAACACACCATGGGTCGTCTTAATTCCTGTAACGGTTAAACCATCCACTTCAATTGTCTCATCAACATCAAGGGTGTGAATATTGTCAAATGCTGTGGTAAATGCCAGTCCCTTATCCCGCGGCCCAAGCATCAGTTCTTTACCATTAACATTCCTCACCATGGTTCTGTTACATATGACGGCTGCATGTGAGGCTTTAGCGACTCGATCTGTATGCCAATAGTGGTCAGGGTCACCGTGAGTAACAAAGATATGGGTAATGCCTCCCCATTCAGTTTTAGGAATAAGGGATGTAAACCTGAACCAGTAAAAAAAGAGTGCCCCAGGATCAATAGCAATTTTTTTATCGCCAGACCAAATTAAGAAAGCATTGTAACCAAAAAATCTAATTTTCATGATGCCTTGATCTCAGTTATTCCTTTTCAGCCCATTCTCTAATTTTTCGCTTAAGTTTACTTTCAACCTTGTCACCAATCTCATCCCATTCAGCATCTTTGTCTTTGCCTTCCTCGTCCGCAGCCCAGTCTTTTAATTTGCGCATGACTTTTAACTCAACCTTGTCACCAATTTCTTCCCATTCTTTATCATGCTTTTTCTGTGCAGTGGATTTACATTTAACATGGCAGCCGCCACCCCAAATGATAATAACGCCCATTAAAAAACCAAAGTCATACCAACCACCAGTATTATTGATCTCATACACCACAACGGTCTCGATAAAAATATGCACAACTAGAGTAATAATCGAGATTGCCCCATGCCACACTCCATACCAGAATCCTGCCGGGGATTGATCGGTGAACTGGCCATCACCTGCGGTACAAGCTGTTATTAGAAAGACTGCACCAAGAAATAAACCAATTCGAATACTTTTAGAATACTGTAAATTCATTGCCGACTCCCCCCGATGTTCACTACTACTATAGTACAAACAAAAAATTGTTTATCTGTGCAACTAATATCACCTCGATTTGTTGAGTAAAGATATACGGTATATAGCCAATATTAATCCATTCGATATCATTTTTTTGTAAATATATCATTCCCCTTTAGGCTATTATTGTGTGATCATGCTAAGCAAAGAACTAAAAAGTATTTAAGGGGACTTTTCTTCACATGCCATTCGATATTCGCTCTCTAATAATAGCCGTGGCACTGGCTAGTCTATTTTGTGCAGGCGCAAGATTCCTACTGTGGCGTATGCACCCCAGTATCCCGGGACTCGGGCGCTGGGCGCTAGCGGGTGGTGCAGGTGCACTTGCCCTCTTTATGGTCCTTTCCTATGGCATTACCCATTGGCAACCCGCATTATCGTTAGCGCAAATCGTCGTCGTCATGGGCCTTGTCCTCGCCTGGGATGGTTTTCGTCGTTTTATCGGTCAAACTCCAATCTCATCTCTGACTTTAGGCTTACTCGCCAGCATCGTCATTATCTGGATCTCAACAGCACATATACTCGATTCGCTACTCATTCGTGCTCTTGGCAATTCCATCCTTGTCGCAACATTGTCTACACTTATTGCACGTGAGTTACTCTCTTCACCTAAACCGATCCCATCTGCGATGCGAGCAACAGGATGGTGCTATGCACTCAATGCCGTCATTTTCCTAATACGCACTGTCGCCGCGGACCACAGTGCTCCATCAACAGGCCCATTAAATCCCGATGGATTCGCTGCATTCATGCTACTTTGGTGGTTATGCATGACGATCGCAATAACACTAGGCATGGTCCTAATGACCGCCGAGCGGCTACAGGCAGATCTTGATAATCTGGCCAATCGTGACCCGCTGACCGGTGCACACAATCGCCGCGCCTTTTCACTCATTGCCGAAAAGACAATAGCCCAGTCACGTCGATACGAAAAACCGCTTTCAATATTAATGATGGATCTCGACAACTTTAAGCAAATTAATGACCGCCTCGGTCATAACGCTGGCGACGCGCTGTTGTGCCGGTTCGTCGCTATCGCTGATCAGGTACTGCGCGACCAGGATATTTTCTGCCGCTTCGGTGGAGAGGAATTTATTGCCTTGTTACCAAATACTTCTACTAAATTTGCTTTGGTCGCGGCTGAACGACTACGCATCGCTTTTGAAATTGAATCCGCAGCAACAGAAAACTCGAATGATAAACAACCCTTCGCCGTCACTGTCAGTATCGGAATTGCTGAACTTAGGAAAGATGAAGATATCGAAAGTATTCTCCGTCGTGCCGACACCGCGCTCTATCAGGCCAAGGACAACGGTCGCAACTGCTGTGAAATTATCAACGACATTCAAGAAGCTAGCAACGATCTAGTTGCACAAGAACCTCTGTTTCAGACCAATAATTAGTGCAGAATAAATTAAACACATCTAACTTATTATTTTCTACTTTACACCTTTATTTAGTGATATGTGATTTTTCCCAGCCTTTTATCGCCTTGATGTGATAGTCATAATAATTATCACTTAGCCAGGCCGTACCAATATGCGAGCGCATCGTAAGCTGAAAGTTGAGATATTCGAAATAACGGAATAACACAAACCAGGGCATGAGTTTTTGCTCTTGCCGTGACAGTTTTCTGGACTGTGTGTAACCACGCAAAAAAGCACGCCATGCGGATTTGCTTTTATCATTGCACGGTAGACTCCACCAGACTGTCGCCAGATCATAGGCGCGCCAGCTATAACCACACCAGTCGAAATCAAAAATTGCCAACTCTCCGTCCGGCTGCAACATAACATTATGCGTGTGCAGGTCTCCATGACATAAACCAAAATTCAATGACCCTTCCGGCTGTTCAAAAATAACGTCTTTAAGTTTTCCTGCCAGTTTGCTCAGATAGTTAAGGTCTTTTTCTCTGTGTCCCAGGACGACATGCGCATTGTTAATAAACGGTGTCACAAAAGTATCAAAATCTATCGTCCAGCGTTGTATCGGTTGCTTCATCTTGTCTGCTGCACTATGTATCTTCGCCACCAATCCACCCAACTGCACCATATTGGAATTGCGATTGCCGTAGTTAAATCCTAGTGGCCGACCAGGGATAAAACTAAACAAGGCACCATAGCGCATACCTTCTGCTGTGATGGTTTTGATATAACGTTGTTTTTTCGCCGTGCGAACCGGTTTGTTAATATTTAATTTATGCCGATGCATCGTCTCAAGAAAACGCAGCTCCTCATCCACGTCCTTCTCAGGCCACCAGTCCAGACGAAAATGTCGAAACGCATAGTCCCGACGTTTACCTTTGATATGGAAATTATCATTGCAACCCAGGGCCAGTAACTGACAGTCACTGGCACCAATCGCAGGGTAATGGCGTTGGATGACTTTTAGTATCGATGCCGGGCTGGCGATTGTGTGTTGTGCTTTAATCATCTAATAATCCTGTTGCCTGAAGACGAGTTCTAATCCTTATTATCATACTTGTCATATTCAAGCATCAAGCGTTCACCATTTTCATAAGCAACCTTACGGGCGACATCATCGGGTAGTGCCGCAAGCAAGTCTCGTTGCCACTTCATAACATTGTTAATTTGTAACCAGCGCTGTGGTTCATAAGTATCAATTCCCAACAAGAAGCGATCGGCATAATCCACCAGCAGTTCTTTCCAGCCGGGAAAAAAGCGTCCTTCATTCGCAATTTCTGTACGAAAAGACAGGTCTGCCCATAAGTTAGCTTGTGTACTCATCAGCTTTCTAACAGCCTCAGCATTTTCAAAACCCGCATGTGCCTACAAAATCCGAGCCTTGGGAT
>Ga0316204_10002424_pt1 | contig 42293 bp, 40 predicted proteins | sample 6monrhotite_MG_2_FD_205661 | JGI IMG/M metagenome (GOLD analysis project Ga0316204, IMG submission 205661) | Microbial mat bacterial communities from mineral coupon in-situ incubated in ocean water Damariscotta River, Maine, United States -... | ecosystem: Environmental > Aquatic > Marine >... | reverse complement strand
AGCTGTTGATGGACTTGATATAGTCTTCAATTAAAGTTTTATAAATACTTTCTTTATCGTAACTCATTACTATCTCCATTTAAATCTGACATATATGGTATCTGATACTAATAATATTTTTATCACTTATGAGAAGGACTAGTTGTTATATACTAATTGTTTTTTTTAAAAGCCAAAAATAGATAAGTGATTGTAATGATCTCTGCAAGTAAAAGTAAAAAATGCAAGAAGTATACTTGTGTATCAAAATCATATATCTGCATACTTAATTCCAGTCCTTTGTAAAATAGATATGAGACTAACATTCCAATAAGATAACCTACCTGTTTAGCCACATCTAAAAATGTTAATACTTTTGGATGGTTTAAGAGTAATGTCTCTGCTCGAATAAGGTAAGAGCCAAAGGCAAAAGTTGTTTGATAGCCGATATAAATGAGTAGGGCTGTTGTGTAGGAGTATGAAAAGATAAGAAAATAGACAATTAAAAAGAGCATAATAAACTCTATCATCATGGAAAGTCGGTAAAAATAGTACCGGTTTAAGATCTTAGAATAAAACTTTGCAATCAAGAGCATTGAAAGGGCTAGAAAAATCCCGCCAATAGAATAGATAGAAGGCTCAAGTGGTTTATACAGTATGAAAATAGTGCCAACGCTAATCCCTAAAAAAATGGAATTAATGCGTTTGTAGTTTATAAAGTATCGGAGATTGATATCATTGAATCGTTTCATTTCACCTCCCCAAGTTTATCATGTTGGAGATAATAGGCTTTGAGTCTAAAATCAAGTTCATTGATAAGTGCATCAATAGCTTCTTTCTTTTGCTTTATAAGGTTTTCGCTCGTGCACCAGTGAAGACGTCTATGGTCATGATGAATGGTGTCTCTAGAAGCAATCTTATTGGCAATGAGTAAGATAGCCATCATCTCAATACCACCCGATAAGACAAGGTTGAAACGTCTGGATGCGCACAGGAGAAAGCCTGCACAAAACATGAAAGCAGGGTTGGCCATGAGGCTAAGCTTTGCAAATAAGCTCATATTAGTGTTGCATTGTGAGATTAAGTTATTCAAGGCATTAGCATCTATATCTTTAAAAAAAGAGGCGTAAAAAAGGGGTGTTTGACTGCCTAAGATACTCATAGTACTGCTGGCACTTAAGTCTGAATTTTCACATAAGGCTTGAACAACAAGATACTTTCCTTCAAGGGTAAAGCTCTTCGCGTGTGCAAAACCTTTTTCAAAATTGGTTTTTGCATCAGCAGGTGAAACCTCAATCTTATGCCTTGCACTAAAAGGATGCGGTGCATAGATAAGCTTGTTCAAGCCGTCTTTATGATTGGTAGAAAGAGGGCAAGTTATTACTAAAAGATCAGCTGTACCATCGAGTATAGTGTCTTGGTCTTTTAGTACTTGCATAAGGTCTCCTAAAAACTACCGCTTAGTCCAATTTGAAAGGCACGTTGGAAGTTGATAGGATAGATGGCGTCATCTTGAATCCATAATCCATTGTTTTGATCAAAGAGGTTTTGTATTTTAGCGAAAACTTCGAGATCTTCAAACGCATAAGAAGCCGAAATATCTGTTGCGTTATAACTATCTTGTTTCTGCAAAAAGTTATTTGAAAAATCATTTAGCGCATAAGCTTGTGATCGGTAAGTGTGCGACAATATAAATTTACTCTCTTCAGTTGGGGCATATCCAACATTAGTGCTAAGATTGTGCTTAGAGACACCAGGAAGTACTGTGTCCTTAACACCAAGGCCTTTGTCCTCTTCAACACGAGCATCAACATAGGTATAGTTAGCACTTAGATAGAGGTTTTCTAAAATAAGGTACTTGTCATATAACTCCAAACCAAGTTTAGAAGACTTATCTAAGTTGGTGTTAGTGAAAGTAACAGGGTCTAAATGAATTTCATCTTGTAGATTAATATAAAAAGCAGTTGCTTTGAACTTATTTTGCTTATTAAAATAGTTATATCCTAGGTTATAGGTATCAGACTTCATTGGATTTAAAAATCCGTTGAAACTGACAACAGGGCTAAAGGTAGGTGCAGGATATGTAATGGCAAAAAACCTGTCGATATCAGGTGATTGAAAAGCGTGGGCATAAGAGGCAAACAGGGCTTGATTTTTATTTAGCTTATAGTTATATCCAAGTTCATAAGCAGTGAGGGTATCATCTTGTTCTAAATCTACGCCTGTGACGTCCTTATAGTTGTATGAAACCTTCTCTACTCTGAGCCCTGCTGTGATGTTATGATTGTTTATCAGATAATCTGCTTTTAGAAAACCTGAAATATTATCTTTACTGACGTCACTAGTAGAAGCAAAATCAGCAACGGTGTGTCTTGAACCATTAAAAATTGAGCTGCCAAAGACAAGCTTGATATCATCAGATAAGTATTTGATACTCATATCTCCAGAATTATAATCATAGGTCGCCGCACTTTTATATCCTGTCGTTGAATACTCTGATGTTTTATCTTCTATAAAAATATTTATATCAAAAGAGAAGGCTTTGTTTATGTTATAGCTTAAACCACTACTAAATAGGTTTGTATCATAAAATTGAAGATTATCACCGGTTCCTGCTTGGCTTGGGTCTTGATTGTATTTTGCAAGGCTTAATGAACCGGCATAATTGGTCTCAATCTTAGAAAGTGAATATCCTAAACGTAGTTCAAGTTCATCAGAAGGATATATTTTGGCATCTAAAGACCCATTTCTTGAATCAGCAGAATCTTTTTGTCCGGCATTTAAGTCACGTTGACCTGCTGTTTCAAAATAGTCTCCAAAGGCTGAAAGGGAGATGAGATCATCTGAATAACCTGCTGATAGAGACGCATATCCAGTTTTGAAACTTCCGGCATATGTTTTGAAACTTAGACCTGTATTGTCTTTTGTTGTAATATTAATAACACCAGCAGTCGCACCATCACCATACTCAACCACGCCTGCACCTTTGAGAATCTCAATCTTTTCAATTGAGTCAACAGGGATGGAACTTAGCAGTTGTGGAACCGTGTCTATATTGTTCATACGGCGACCATTGAGGACAACAACAATATTTTGGTTTCCATTTTCAATACCAAAGCCACGTATGTCGATTTTTTGAGAAAACTGGTTTCCAAAGGTAGGCATGGAGATGAGAGATGTTTCTTGGTTTAGAAAATCATAAATATCTTTTGGCTTTGCATTTTTAATATCGTCTTGTGTGTAGATCTCAACAGGGGCGGCGTAGCTCAGTTCATCTTGTATAAGATGTGTGGCTGTAACGACTTGTTCTTGAAGAACAAAGGCTTCTTGCGCCATCAAAGAGGCACAGACTAAAGAGGTGAGTATTGTTTTTTTCATAATATTTCCTGAATTATTTTTTTGTTAATGATGTGTTAGAAAAGGTGTTGGAGGAGAAATCCCTGATCGATTTTTATTAAAGATGAAAAAAGTCTGTTGGATGAATTTAAAGTATTGCAAGAGGGTATAAAGTCTGTTTTTAAAGATACAGTTACAATGACATGATGAGCTTTTTTGTGTGATAGAAGAGCTAGATGCTAAGAGCTCAAGCTCTTCAAGCGGATCATCCTCTTCTTCTAAAGTCTCAAATGAGAGGTTACGTGAGGTTTGGGTAAAGGCAGAGCATTGGGCATGAAGCTTTGCCCCAGTTGAGTGGGCACAAATAGCAGATAAAGAAAAATAGTTTTTACCAAAACCCTTAGGTGTACGCATTAAATACCTCTGTATGATTGTCTGGCGAATTCTAGTGAAAAACCAAATTAATGTCAATTGTTTAGAAAATGTGTAGATTAAGTGTGAATATTAATACTTTTGTAACAGAAACTTTTTATAATTCGGAAAATTATATATTTAAATATAAGGGATAGATATAATGATGAAGACAAAATTATCAGTAGCTGCTTTGTTGGCTATGACTTCACTTAGTGCAGAGGAGATAACACTTGATGCTTTAAGTGTTACTGCAACAAAGATTGCAACACCGACTAAAGAAGTTTCTCAAAGTATAGGCGTTGTTAGTAAAGAAGATATCGAAAACTTACCGATGCAAAACATTACAGAGACTTTTTCAAAAATTCCTGGTGTATCAGCAGTGAGTAAAAACGGCGGATATGACACACGTGTATTTATACGTGGTTCGGGCGTTAAAGCACGTTATGGGGTACGTGATATTATGGTTTTACGTGATGGTGTACCGATGACAGATCCTGACAGTTTTACACGTTTTGACTTTATTGATACGCAAGATATCGAGCAGGTAGAAGTGACAAAGGGTCCAGGTTCTATCTACGCATCAGGTTCTGCCGGCGGAACGATTCAGATCCTTTCTAAGTCAGTGTTTGACGAACAACAAAATCGTATTCGTGTTGGGGTAGGAAGCTTCGGTGCTATGCAAACACATATCAGAGTTGGTGGTCAAATCGATGACAATGACTTCTTTAGTGTAACTGCAACACATAAAGAGAGTAAAAACGATTGGCGTTATTGGAATGAGTTTAGCTCTGAGCAAATGAGTTTTAAACATGGTCATATCTTTTCTGACGATTCAACACTCGAGACAGAACTTTCATACTCAAAAGCTGATATACAGCTTCCAAGTTCTTTAACTGAAGCAGAGTTTGAACTGTACAAAAATACAGGCGAAGTAGAAGATAAGACTTCATCTCCATGGCAACACAGTGGACGTTATTCTGAGATTGTATTTCTTAACTCACGTTACGAAAAAGACTTTGAAGGCTTTACTTTTAAACCTCAAGTCTATTACAATCACTGGACGCATAACCACCCCGTCTCATTTATGATCAATGAGAGTCCAGATAACAATGTCTTCGGAACTGATGTCGCTTTTGAAGTACCGCATGAACTAAACTCTATGCAGTCTATGTTCCTAGCCGGTATCACTGCTAGAGCCAACCTAACTAGGGGTGAAGAAAAATATACTTATGGAGATGTCGCTACAGCAGATGTTCCTTATGGGTATAAACCAGGTACGTATGAGACGATCACTAGCACACTTAGCGATACTAAAGGAAGCCTGTCAGCAACAAGTGAATCTGATACATACTTATATGGGTTTTATCTTCAAGAAAAGACTCAGTTAACAGAAGATCTGTCAGTCGATATAATGGCTCGTCTTGAGAGAGCAGAAATGTATATCGCAGGGAATGAAATCATTGCATCTGACTATTCTACTGTGAACTACAAAGCAGGTAGAGGGGGATACGGTATTGACCGTAACTTCCTTTTAAGCTCTTACCGTTTGGGAACAAGTTATGCCGTTAATGACACGACCAATGCTTATGCAACAATCGGTTACTCTGACCAGATTCCAAATGAGAGTGAACTGAAAAGTAATGTATTCGCGTCTTGGGACATTTATGTACCAGAGTTAGAAGCATCAAAATCTACGAACTATGAGCTTGGACTTAAGCATCGTGATGAGAAACTATTTGTTGATGCAACCGTTTACTATACAACGATTAAAGATGACATTGTATATATAGTAGATGCAGTTGGTCGTGAAACATATTCGTCTTATCAAAATGCTGGAGAAGTTGAGAAGAAAGGTTTTGAACTTCAAACTGAATACAATTTCGTGCCTTCAACAAAAATCGGTGCAAGTTATGCTTACAGCGATTATCAGTTCAAAGATGCTCTTGAATATAAATATGATGGTTCATCTGTAGATCTATCAGGAAAATACTTGCCACTTGTTCCTAAAAATCAGTATACACTATATACATCATATGGTAAAAAAGAGGGTGTTCAGGCTTCAGTTGAGAGTCAGACATGGGGTTCATACTATACAGATAACGCTAACACTGAAAAGCATGAAGGCTTTAAGTTCGTAACCAACGTTAATCTAGGCTACGTCACAGGAGGACATCGTGTCAACCTTTTTGTTAATAACCTTTTTGACAAACAGTATGCTGTTGCTGCAAAGGGTGAAATCAACGATGTTTTATATACTCCAGCTGCACCACGCTCGATTATGGCAAACTATACCTACCAGTTCTAAAGGAAGATCATGAGATATTTCATCACTGTCCTACTGTTTTCCGTACTGCTTCAAGCAGAAGGTTTCATCAACTGGCAGCCGCCGGTTGTCAAAGCTAAAAAAACTGGCAAACAAGAGCACATGGGGCATGGTGGAAGAAAATCAAAACAGTTTCAAGTCAACGGTCTCAATCTTGCTGCTACAACCGAAGCATATTACCTTATGCCTACTCTAGAGAAACGAGAACTGACGTTAGAAAATGGTCTAATTTCTCTTCCTCGAACAGGTATGGAAAACTACCATGCTCTTGTTGTAAAACAGATCCAAGAAAAAAGTATAAGTAGTTCTGTACGCTATATCTACTCTCGAGGAAGACCTTCAAAGGTCTCTCCGACAAAGATTACACAGCTACAAAAAAACGAACTTGAGATTGCCCCAATTCTTCTTCCTAAAGAACATAATCATTATAAAGGCTCAGAGTCTTATAGATTTGAATTACGTTTTAAGGGTGATGTACTTGCTGATCATAATATCACCTTCACAACGAGTAATGGAACAGAAGAGACCTTTAAAAGTAATAAGAATGGCCAATTTACTGTGGCCATGCCCAATGACTTTAAAGATGTCAAAATGAAAAGACGTGCAAACAGACCGGCAGAGTTTATTCTTGCGGCTGCTTATAAAAATGAAGGCATAAGCTATAATGCTACACTTGCAATGCCGTACTACGTCAATCCTATTGATTATTGGCAAACGCAAATGCTAGCAGTTATACTTGTATTTATTGGTCTTGCACTTGGTATTTACATGCTCCGCAATATTAACAAAAAGAAAAAAAGGAAAGCCTAATGGATAAATTTTTAACACTTACATGGTTTAGACGCCTTGTGCAACTCTTCTTTTTTGTTATCATGGTCTACGGATCTCTGTTTATGACCACCTTTTACAGTGAAGATAAGTTCACGGGTGCTCTACCGGCACTTTCATGTGCTTATGATGAGCAAAGCGGTGACTACTGTACTTTAATACCATTTCAGCATCAGATGGATCACCGTGTATCTGGAATCTTTACAAGTGACCTTAGTGTTATGCAGGCACTGTTACCGACGCTGATCACTTTGGGAACCTTTATTCTTCTTATGGTCATTTTAAATAAAGCGTTTTGCGGTTGGGTCTGTCCTCTTGGTTTTTTTCAAGAGATGATCCACTCTCTTGGCGATAAGCTTGGATTTAAACGCTTTCATACCCTCGGTACTTCTACACTAAAGAAGGTACGTCCGATAAAGTGGCTAATGCTGGCATTTCTTGTCTTTATCTTCCCGCTTTTGACCGGTATCGGTTTTCTTGGACATGAGTTCGGAGATCCTTTTTGTAGAATCTGTCCAAGCCGTATCCTGACAACGCTGGCTGTAGGTGACACCTCACAGCTTTATATTGATAACTCGAGTACGGGATATATGGTCTTTTCTATCATTGCTGACCTTCTTTTTGGGTTGATGATAGCGATGGCACTGACGATCAAGCAGCCATTTTGTCGTATCTGTCCTATGCTTGCACTTCAAGCTGTGTTTAAAAAAGTGGGCCTATTACGTCTGGTTAAAAACGGATCAAGCTCTTGTGAAAAATGTGGTCTATGTGAAAAAGTCTGTCCAACAGATATCTTCGAAATAAAAGAAGCTGTAGATAAACCGACTAATATCACTTTTGCAGACTGTACACTTTGTGGACTATGTGTTGAGTTTTGTCCGGATGATGATGTCATGCAACTGCAATACGCAGGCTTCCCTGTATTTAAATCATCAAAAGATTACTTCAAAAAACGTAATAAAGACCAAAGAAACTGGGAAAAAGTAACCTGGGCAGATGTGGCACCCAAATAGATGGAAGGCCTTGCATATACCTCGCTTTTTCTAATAGGATTAAGCTATGGCGCAACAGCATGCATGCTTTCGTGTATGCCTTTTTTAAGCCCTATCTTATTGGCTAACTCACGTTCAGTCTCTCACGCTATGGCTGTTGTACTACCTTTTAGTATAGGCCGTGTTGTCAGTTATATCTTAATGGCAATGTTTGCTTCGGTGAGTATGCTGCAGGTTAAAAGTATTATCGACAATCCTGCTATCTCTCAGGTGATCTTGGGTTCAGCGACCATGCTTATTGCAGTAGTAATGTTTTATCGGACTTTTAGTGAAAGTTCTTCTCATAGCTGTTCATCAAGTTCGACAAGCTCCAAAGCAGGTATTGTTGGTTATTTCAGCATGGGCCTGGCCATATCACTTAATCCTTGCGCACCAATCATGACACTTATCGCTGCGGCAGCCAATAGCTCTTCACTGAGCAATGCAGCCTTTATGGGATTGTCATTCGGATTGGGTGCAATCGGTGCGACGCTGCTCTTTTATGGCTTCTTTATCTCTTCAGTTGCTAGAGAACTCATTAGCCAATTTGGACATCATAAAAAGACTATTGAACGCTTTGCCGCACTTTTGCTTGCTATAGTGGCTGTTTCTGTGTTTAACGGCTGGCTTGTATTATAATAGTTATACAAAGGTTTCTGCTCAGGTCCATTAAATATTAGTGGTTGCTAGAAGAGTTAAAGGTGCTTTTGTATCTCTTTAAAACTTCTATATCCTTTTAAGACATATAAATGTCCTTCTTCATCTATAAAGACTAAAGAAGGAAAAGAATTTGCTCCCATAGAACGCGCCTTATAGCTATCGGCCTGTGTTGCTTCTTTCATCTTCACACTTTCAAATAGTTGTGTAAAATCGTCTTTTTCTATACCTTGTGAATGGGCAATATCTCCAAGAATATTTGTTTGTGTGATGTCTAAGCCATCTTGATAAAAGGCTTTTTGCAAGGCATTCATAAAAGAGAAGACCTTTGCTTCTTCTATCTGTCTTACTGTAACCACAGCTCTGCATGCGGGTTCAGTGTTGTAATCAAAGTCTTTTTTATGAAATAAGGAAGTGTTGAAAGTCTGTCCTGTCTGTGTCTGTACATGTTTCCAATGCTGCGCTAAATAGGCTTTAAACTGCTCTGTCCATACTTGATCACCACTCGAGCGTAAGCCTCCCATACAAAGGCTCAGTCTTGTGTGCTCAGGAAGGTTTTCTTTTAAGTCTTTTAGTACAGGTTCAAAGCCCCAACACCAAGAACACATTGGGTCTAAGACAGCAATAATCTCTTTTTTATAAATCATTTTAGTATTATAGTCAAGAAGTCACACATAATCTACACATTCGATTATTACAATACCACCAGAAGTCAAAGAGACCTGAGTATTTTATAATACGATCGAGATTCCCTAGGTCTTGATTTATAATTTTTAATATCTAACGTCCTTATATTTTGTGATACCCCCTAATCGCAACCCTCCCTTTTTTCCCCTTTGACTTCTGTGCTACAATCTCTTCATGAATTTATTTTCCTTATTAAAAAATATCCTTTTTATCGCTTTTTTTACGAGTACTTTGTCTGCTGTGCAGTATCCCAGCCTTTATTCACAATTAGGAACGCCTTTGTATAAGCAGGTAGATGATTTTAAAGTCTTGGGGAAGATGTCTTCTTTTAAAAATGAACAGGCTCTTATAAAAGCCTATGTAAAAGATACAGATGATGTTTTAAAAAGAGGAATCTCAGCAGACAGCTCAGATGAAAGTAAAGAAAAAATAGCTTATCTTAAATCGCTTAGAAAACTTCAACAATCACATGACAAGATAGAAAAACTTTATAAACAAAAATTGTATAAAAGTATTTATGATAAGGATGAAGTGACATTTTATAGCTTGATGGAGAAACCCCTTTCTTTTATCAACTCGGATGCAAGATTAAAAAAAGAGGTAGTTAGTTTTTATCAAAAGAGTAAAAAGTCTTCTCATTCCTATCTAAAAAAACTGAGTAAAGATTATGAGCTGGATGAAAGTTCTTATGCTTACTTGGACAAGATGTTTCAAATCACGCAAGAAAAACAGAAGGTACAAACACGCCGATCTTTAGATGAGTTTTCACCTAATGAGAAGATGAAAAGACCGGTAAATGTGATCAGTGTCAGAACAAAGAACGGTTTTGATCTATATGCAGAGAACAATGCTTACTATACAGTATCCATAAAACTGGAAGGACGTAAGATTGTCAATTTACAAAGCTCACAAAGACTGCCTTATACCAACTCTTACCCACCCCGAAGTCGAAGTAAGATCTTACATCTTTCAATTATAAACCCTCAAAAAAACAGTTCTTTTCAAACCCAGTTCAGTACTATGATGGGTGGTTTAAATCCAAGATATAATAAAGACTACCTATATGCTTTGCCTTATAAAAGAGGTCAAGGGTATCAGCTTTCACAAGGCTTTAATGGAAAATACACGCATAAAGAAAATTCTGCCTATGCCTTAGACTTCATTATGCCAATAGGCACAAGTGTACATGCTATGCGAGATGGGGTGGTTACGGGTGTTGAGTCAAAACATACGGAGCATGGTTTTTCAGTGGAGTATGCGGACAAGTCAAATTATGTGATTATAGAACATGATGACGGTACAATGGCAATGTATGGGCATCTGGATACAAATGGGATAAGAGTAAAACTTGGTCAAAGAGTGTATAAACATCAGTTTATTGCCCTCTCTGGAAATACGGGTTACTCCTCAGGACCACATCTACATGTTCATATCACAGCTATACAAGATTACAGGGCAGGTTCAAAATCCGTCCCTTTTATATTTATGTCAAAAAGAGGTAGGATAGACGCTGCCGTTGAGAAGTCAATCTATACAGCGCATTAAAACCTATTTTATTAGTTTGATAAACTTGGTCATGAACTTTTGAACTTTTGGGGCAACTACGGCTTGACAGTAACCTTGTGTAGGGTTAAGTGATAAATAGTCTTGATGATAAGCTTCTGCTTCAAAAAATTCTGGCTCTGGGCTAAGTTCTGTCACAACAGGTGCAGATAAGAAACGTTGTAATTCTAGTATCTTAGCCTCAGCAGCATCTTTTTGTTCTTCATCTAGATAATAAATCACTGAACGATATTGTGTCCCTCTGTCGGCGCCTTGTTGATTAAGGGTGGTTGGATCATGAATCTCAAAAAAGATATCTAAGATATCTTCGTATGTAATGATATTCTCATCAAAAGTGATCTTAACCACTTCCGCATGACCTGTCGTCCCTGTACATATCTGTTGGTATGTAGGATTTGGGTTCTCTCCACCTGCATACCCGCTTATAGCAGACAACACACCCTTAGCACGGCTAAAAACTGCCTCGACACACCAAAAACATCCACCACCGATTATCGCTGTTTGCATAAAAAATCCTATATATAGTTAAAGTATGTATTTGTATCTAAAAGAAAAGAAGAAGGAGTTTAAAAATTATTTTGTAGATAAAGAGGTAGGAAACTTTTAAAGGAAGACTGAAGAAGAGGTGTGTTGAGGAAGCTTGTTCTTTTTAATATAGGTGTATCACCATATAGAAGCATTTTTTCACACATATGTAGATTAAAATGCCTTTATACGAAATAAGAAGGAAAGATCATGGAACTTACAAATATAGTGTTACTTGGACTTTATGTAGTAAGTTTGTTTTCATCTACGGCTTTGGCTATTTACCTTTCGGATAAAATCACTTCAGGTAAAAACTAGTCCGCGTATTTGTCTCGTATCTCTAAAAACATTCCAAAGTTGTCCATAAAAAGGTTAACTAAGCGGGGATCAAAATGTTTTCCGCTTTGAGATTTTAAAAAAGAAAAGATATCTTCTAGGTCCCAACCTTTTTTATATTTTCGTGAAGACGAGAGTGCATCCAGGACATCAGCTAAGGCGACAATACGACCTAAGATATGAATATCTTGACCTTGCAGTCCCCGTGGATATCCTGAGCCATCCCACTTTTCATGATGTTGGTGTGCAATGATAGAGGCGACTTGCATCATAGGGAGTTTTGACTTGTGCAGGATCTCGTAACCGGCTTGGGCATGTTCTTTCATGATCTCAAATTCATCATCTGTGTGTTTGCTTGGTTTATGCAGGATATGATCGGGTGTTGTGACCTTTCCAATATCATGCATGGCAGAGGCTCTTTTGATAAGCTCAGCCTGTTCTTCACCATAACCTAAAAGACGTGCGAGCAAACGGGAATATTCAGAAACTCTCTCGACATGACCGGAGGTTTCTTCACAGTGTTTATCAGCGAGGGTACTCATCATATAAACAAGTTCAAGTTCAGTCTGTTCAAGTTTACGCTCTTCATAATAGCGCAGTTTAAGATGTGTTTGTATGCGCATACGAAGCTCTTGAGGACGAAAAGGTTTGGTAATATAATCAACGCCTCCTACTTCAAAACCGGTATTCATACCTTCTATGTCTGTGACGGCAGTTAGAAAAACAACGGGAATTCTACGGATCTTTAGAGAACTTTTTTTAAGAATTCTACACACTTCAAAACCATCCATCCCCGGCATCATGACATCGAGTAAGATAAGGTCAATAGTGTTATGTCGAGACTTTAAGTAGGAGATGGCTTCCGCACCGCTTTCAACAAGGGTGACTTTATAACCATGTTTATCAAGAACATTTTTTACTAGATGAAGGTTGGTAGGTGTGTCATCAACACATAATATATGAAATACCTTATCCTTGAAATCCATGAGTACTTTCCGAGTCTATTAAGACGTTTTAATCAATTATAGGGAAATTCACTTGAAATAAAGACACCGTATAAAAAACAGCTTTTTATTTTAAAGAAAATAGATGTGATATAATCGAAAACAAAATCACAAGGGGAGTAGGAAGATATTGGTAAAGAATAAATACGTATATACAACTTTACACAAACAAATTCCTGTTATGATAGGACTCTCTATCTTTCCTGGACTAGGTTATATTTTTCTTGGTTGGATAAATAATATTATTGCGCCTGCACTTATTTGGTATGGTCTTTTATGTATACTTTCTGTATGGGGATGGAAACTATATAGAAGCTTTGAATACACATCTATGTCAAGTATCGAACTGACATCATGGCATAGAAAACTTTCACTGTTTTATGCACTTATATTTGGGTCATGGGCATTGATATTTATCTTATATGCGAATGAAGTAGAAAGCAAGATGCATTACATAGCTATTTTTACAGAGTTAGGTGCATCTGTTGTAGCAACAACTTTACTCTTTTCTGATAGAAAAGTACTGACGCCTACACTTCTTATTCTGATGTTGCCACTTGCCGGTTACTTCTTTCTTATAGGTGAGTTTTATGCTTATGTCCTTTGTGTGTTTTCACTCACCTTTATGGGTGTATTGTTCTATTCTGCATATGGTTCAGATAAGCTTTTAGAAAAAACACAGTATCAAGCTTCACATGATCAATTGACCAAGCTTTATAATAGGCATAGTTTTATTGACTTTCTGCAAAGAAAGGTGAATGAATTAGAAAGAACTAAAAAATATTCGTATTTATTACTCATTGATCTGGACCATTTCAAAACGGTAAATGACTCTTTGGGACATGATATTGGTGATAAACTTCTAGAAGAAGTGGCCTTAAGATTAAAGACTGTTGCGGGCAGTAAAAATATGATTGCTCGCTTGGGCGGAGATGAATTTGTTCTTTTAGCTGAAGCTTTTTCCAGTGCCTCTGATAGTATTGAACAAGCAGAGAAAGTTTCAAACACCTTGCTTGAAAGTTTAAAAGCTGCCTATATCATAGAAGGTCATAATTTATATATTAGTGCGAGTATAGGGGTGAGTCTTCTTTCACCTGAAAATTTGAATGCTAATACCTTTATTAAAGAAGCTGATATAGCTATGTATGAGGTTAAGAACCAAGGTAGGGATGGGGTGATTCTTTTTAATGAGGAGTTGTCTAAACGCGTTGTAAGTCATCTTTTGATTGAGAAAAACCTTCATTTTGCTTTAGAAAAAAATGAGATATATTTACATTATCAACCCCAACTTAATCTTGAACAAGAAGTGATAGGGTGTGAGGTCTTGGTCCGTTGGCAAAATGATGAACTTGGGTTTGTGCCACCTGATGTTTTTATACCTCTTGCTGAACAAACAGGTTTTATCATAGCTTTGGGTGAATATATATTAGAAGAGGCTTTTAAAACATTTCAAAGATGGAACAGTGAAGGTCTTGTTTTAGATAAGTTTTCTATCAACATAAGTATGCGGCAGTTTTTTCATTTCTCTTTCAGTACTGATGTTGAACGTTTATGTCAGAAGTATTTGGATAAAGAGTTGCAAAAAAAGATTGTTTTTGAAGTAACAGAGACCTTGTTGGCAGAAGATATAACAAAGGTGGTCTCTGTGATGAATGAAATACGAGACAATTTAGGTATCCGTTTTTCTATGGATGATTTTGGAACAGGGTACTCATCTTTAAGTTATTTACAACAGATGCCCATAGATGAGTTGAAAATCGATCGTTCTTTTATCTCCGAACTTACTGAAGATAAACAAGATCAACAGATGGTTAAGATTATCTTAGCAATGGCACAGACCTTTGACTTAAAGGTAGTTGCTGAAGGCGTAGAAACACTAGACCACTACAAGTTCTTAGCGCAAAATAATTGTGATACTCTTCAGGGATATTTCTATTCAAAGCCTCTAAGTGAAGAAGACTTTGAAACATATTACCAAACACGTAAGTCTTACTGTTTATTGCACCATTAAGAAGTTTCCGCCGACAACCATCATAAAGAATTCTTTAAAAAAACTGCTTCTAATTACTTTTATAAAGAGTTTTGACTCTTTTCAGCGGCATTGTTTTGGCGGTCATATGATTTTTGATCAAAAGACCCTTGATCAGACTTGGATGCACAGCCACTTAGTATTGCTAAACCAAGTAGCGCTAAAATAATAATTTTACTCATGTTTAAACCTTTTATTTATTTTACTGCTTCAATGGCAGTGATAACTTTTGTTTCGAGTTTTTTAAGTATAGCATACGCTGTGGAATCTTTAGGTGCCACACTGGGTCTAACAAAAAGAATTGATGTTTTTCCATCTTTTTCAATTACCGTTAAACGTATAGGACAAAATCCCATCATTAATGGGTCGGCATTAGCTATCTCATTGCCAAACCAGCCATTACATGCGATAATTGCTTTGATGCCTGTAAGCTCATTGGTATTGAAGTTCTTTGCAAACTTTTCAGGTAAACCTGCTTTTTTGAACTTTTCTAAGATATTGATTTCTGAAACAACAATAAGGTCTGCATGGCCTAAAGTACTTAGCACCTTTTCATATACAGTTGTCATTGGGGCATCTATAGTTTTAACATACACGCTCTCAGCCCAGAGGCTAAGGCTAAGAGTTAGTAGTAAGATTATTTTTTTCATTTTTATCCTTTTGTTAATCAAGTTTTTGTGATTATAGCAAAAATCTAAAGACGTTTTAGTGATATGGATGTGATGGCTTTGTTTTATAATAGTGCAGACAGACGCAATAGTAAATTATTTCTCTAAAATAATTTCTCCACCTACTTAGGCTCTCCCTAGTGACCTATCATTTTATACATATTTCGTCTGTTGAAAATATGTTTTATAAAGTTTCTCTTCATAATTTTAGCATATCCTCAATTTGCGAAGCCGGTTTGGGTTCGCTGATATAATATCCTTGTGCGTAATCAACTCCTAAGTTTTTTATAGATTCAAATATCTCTTTATCCGCAACAAACTCTGCTATAGATAAGGCACCTGTCATATGCGCGAATGCATTAATGGTCTTAGTGATATTTTGACTCTGTTTATCTTTAATGATATCTTTGACAAACTGCCCATCAATTTTGATATAGTCTACCTGCATTAACATAAGGTGTGCAAAGTTTGAGTTTCCTGTACCAAAGTCATCAATAGCAATTTTAAAGCCCATATTTTTCAAGTCATTAATCGTCTTGATAACATGCTTTTCATCTTTATATTTTCCTGTCTCTAAGATTTCAAGGATAATTTTTTGGGTGTTGATACCAAACTCTGCCACAAGGTTTTGTATATCACTCATCAAGCCCGCTTCTTCAAAGTCTTCAAAAGAGGTGTTGACCGAAAATTCGACATCCGTATATACCTGTGCCTGCTTAAAGACATGCCTTAACATCAACAAAGTGATGTCAGAAAGCTTCCCCATCTGTTTAGCCACACCCAAAAAGTAGTAAGGCGAGATGACGTCATCACCTTCTATCATCCGTACTAAAGACTCAAACTTATGAACGCGCTTTTCTTTGATATCGTAAATAGGTTGAAAAAATGCAACAAGTCTGTTTTCGTGTAGAGCTGACTGAAGACGTTTTGCCCATTGTTGGTGCTGTTTGAAGAGTTCTTTTTCATTACTGTTTTCATCAAAGCTTAGGTATTTTCTATGTTCTTGTTTTTTTGCCTCATCAAGGGCAATGTCTGCACGAGAAAAAAGAGGCAACTCACTTTTGGCACAAGGAAAAGAGATGGAAAGCGCATAGTTTAAGGAAATGTCAAAGTCATTTAAATGAATATGCTCTAGAGAAAGCCTGTTGTAAAGATAGTGCAGTTCATCTTGAAGATGTACTTTGGCGTTTGAGAGCAGGGCAAAGGTATCATTATAAATTCGGTACAGGCTCATTTGAGAGCGGGGAAAGGTCTCTAGCATTTGAGTTAGCTTTTTTAAAACTTCTAAAGAGACTTTTGGCCCATAGATGTTTTGAATCCGTTTATAGTTTTCCACACAAATAAGAAGCAATGTTGAGTTTTCATTGATGTCTAAATGCAGTTTATTAAGGTTAGGTAACTGGGTCTGATAATCAACATATAACTGTTCTATAAGCTTATCATGTGCCTTATACAAGTTGGCTTGCAAGGTGTCAAACTCATGAATATTACTTTTTCCCAAGCTTAGTTTTTTCTCATTAAAAAGTTGTTGCGATATCTCAGCGATTTGTGAGATAGGTTTTGAAATAACCTGCGAAACCTTTTTCGTTTTAGAACGAATGTAGAAAAAGAGTAAAAAATGAATAAAGGCGATGATGATTAAGGAGATAAAACCATATTTTCTTGTTTGAAAATAAACGGCATTTATCTCTGCATGAATATTGTCTTTTTTTGCAATAAGTATGAGGTTTAGACCCGTGTCTTTTAAATCTTTTTGAAAGAAGACAAAGTTGGATTCTGGGCTTGGGTCACAGACGAAGGGTGTTAAAGATGCATCAGATTTTTGCTGATGCAAGGCGTTAAAAGAGTTGATCTTAAAGTCCTTATAAAACTCTTTTTCATCAGAAGAAAAAAGGACATGACCCTTTTCTCCTAAGAGGATAATATAAGCGTCAAAGGGTAAAGAAATATCGCTTAACTCTCTTGTGTTTTCAGTGGTCAGTGTCATACCAATTACACCTGCCATCTTATCTCCTTTATAAATAGGAGAAACGACTGAGCCAATCTGGCCAAGACTAAGGGCCCATGGTTCTTGAAATAGAGGAATAAAGATGGTCCTTTTTTCGGGATTATGTTCTTCGTTGGCTTTATAATAATACGACTGTTCAGTAGGATTTAGATTTGAAGAAAGTTCTTCTTTGACATTAATAATTGGATAATACAAAGAATAATTCGCCCCAATGTTCACCCAAGCAGAGTCGACGATACCTTTATATTGATGCATTACAGCGTCAAGCGCGACTTCTGTCATGTTGAGGATCTTTAGGGCCTCCTTGTCCTTATCGTTTAAGCTGTTTAAATTCGTAGTGTAAATGGTAGATAGTTCATTTTTTTTACGTATAAAAAAACCTTCATCATATGTATAAGATAGGTTTGAACCATCATAAAACTGGCTGTGCTTAAAAAGTGATTCTATTATAAGTTTTAAGGCAGTTGCATCCTTTTCAACACGCTCGATTTTTGCGTTCATTCTTTGTGTGACTTGCGAAGCGACTTCTTCAAAACTTTCAGCCGCGGTATTTTGTAGAAGTTCTTCATTTTTTTCTTCTTGTAAAAACCCAAAGATAAAGATGAGCACAATAAGAAGTAATTCAATAAAAAGTATAGGGAGTATAGAAGATTTAAATATTTTTTCCAAAACAAAACTATGAAGACTCTGCATTATCTTACCTGACAAATAGAAAATTAATTAACGTAGATATATATTACCATTTTTTATATCTAATGTTTAGCTTATGCATCATATTAATATTTTTTTCAATGTTCATTTTATTAACTGGCTTTTCTCATTAAAATTTATGCTCAAGTTGGCTAAAATGGCGCCCATTATCTTTACGTAGATATATAAAAAGTATAACTACGTGAAGATAAGCATTTTTTTGAAAAGAGAAACATGTCAGTTAAACAGTATATTTTAGACACAATTAAAAAGCGTCCCCTTATTATTGACGGGGCTATGGGTACTCAGTTACAAGACAGAGCAGATCGTATTTCAGAAGCACAGTGGGAAGGCATTGAAGGATGTAATGAACTTCTTAATGTAACAGCTCCTGAGATTTTAGAAGAGATCTTTAGCGGATATCTGACAGCAGGTGCTGACCTTATCACAACAAATACCTTTGGGGCATTTGACTGGGTTTTAGATGAATATCAAATTGGTAACAGAGCTTATGAACTAGCTAAAGCAGGAGCTGAAGTCGTTAAGAAGATGTGTGAGAAGTTCTCCACACCTGAACATCCTCGTTTTGTTTTAGGTTCTATAGGACCGGGTACAAAACTTCCTTCTTTGGGACATATGCATTATGATGAGATGCTTTCAGGGTATACGGAGTGTGCACTTGCGTTAATTGACGGGGGCACAGATATCTTCTTGCTTGAGACCTGTCAGGACCCGCTTCAGATCAAAGCCGCACTTCATGCGTGTGAGGCAGCGAACAAAGAACGTGGAACAGAGCTTCCTATTATGGTCTCTGCCACGATTGAGCTTGCGGGGACTATGCTTATTGGAACGGATGCTCAGACTATTGCGGCCATCTTAGAGCCTTTTGATATCTTGTCACTTGGTTTTAACTGTGGAACAGGACCGGAGCAATACGGTAAACATATCAAAGCACTCTCTGAGGTTTGGGGTAAACCTATCTCTGTACATGCCAATGCAGGTCTTCCTCAAAACAGAGGGGGGTATTCATATTATCCGATGGGGCCTGATGAATTTGCCCAGCAACAAGAAGGTTTTTTAAAGTATGATGGTGTCTCATTTTTAGGAGGATGTTGTGGAACAACGCCTCAGCATATTCGTGCGCTAACGGATAAAGTTTCAAGCACGGCTCCTAAGCCTGCAAGTGGTTCACAGCCAACATCATTAGCCTCACTGTTTAACACGGTTCCATTGATGCAAGACCCGGCACCTCTGCTTATAGGCGAACGTTCAAATGCAACGGGTTCGAAGGCCTTTAGAGAGCTTTTACTGGCTGAGGACTATGAAGGAACGCTAAGTGTTGGGCAGCAACAAGTCCGCGCGGGTGCCCATGTTCTAGATGTCTCTGTCGGTTTTGCCGGACGTGATGAGAAAAAAGATATGAACAAGGTTATGGCACTTTATGCTCAAAAGATTCCTTTGCCTTTAATGCCAGATTCAACACAAACCGATGCGCTTGAAGAGGCACTGAAGATGATAGGCGGAAAGCCTATTATTAACTCGGTCAATCTTGAAGATGGGATTGAGAAGTTTGATATCGTGACAGGTCTTGCTAAAAAGTACGGAGCTTCATTAGTATGTCTTACTATTGATGAGGTTGGTATGGCAAAGACACTAGAGACAAAGATGGAAGTGGCAGAACGTATTTATGAGCGTGCTACTAAACTTCACGGGATGAACCCAGAAGACCTTGTCTTTGATGTACTGACCTTTACCCTTGGATCAGGTGATGAAGAATATAGAGACGCAGCGATTCAGACGATTGACGCTATACGTGAACTTCGTCGTCGTCATCCTGAGGTTGGAACAACACTTGGTCTTTCAAATATCTCATTTGGACTAGATAAAGATGCAAGACCGTATCTAAACTCAATCTTTTTAGACCACTGTATCAAAGCGGGATTGACTTCAGTTATTATCAATGTTAAGCATATCATTCCGCTGAATAAAATTGGCCAAAAAGAACAAGACTTATGTAATGACTTACTTTTTGATAAACTGCCTAATGGGCAAGCCTTATTTGATTTTATTGAGCATTTTGACAGTAAAGAAGCGGTTAATAATGAAGAAGAAGATGCTGCTTATAATGCCCTAAATGAAGAAGAAAAAATAGCCAAACTGCTTATGGATGGTGATAAAGAGCGAATGATACCTCTTGTAGAGATAGCGAGACATAATATCAAACCTGAAGTCATAGTAAATGAGATCTTGATTGACGCGATGAAGGTTGTTGGTGAGCTTTTTGGTTCAGGCCAGATGCAACTGCCTTTTGTACTTCAATCGGCAGAGACTATGAAAAAGACGGTTGATCATCTTAATCCATACCTTCCAAAAGTAGAAAAGACGGTTGATACAACGCTTGTACTTGGAACAGTGAAGGGGGATGTACATGATGTTGGTAAAAACCTTGTAGATATCATCCTTTCTAACAATGGTTTCAAGGTCATTAACCTTGGGATCAAAGTGGAGCTTGATAACTTTATCCAAACACTTAAAGAGTCTGGTGCTTCAGCAGTGGGGATGTCAGGCCTTCTTGTTAAGTCAACACAGGTGATGAAAGACAATCTTGAAGCGATGAAAGAAGCAGGTATTACGATACCTGTTCTCTTAGGTGGAGCAGCACTTACACGAACTTTTATTGATGACTTCTGTAGACCGTTTTATGATGGTCCTATCTTTTACTGTAAAGATGCCTTTGATGGTGTGACGGCAATGGCTAGGATTGAAAAGGGTGGTGAGCTTGATACGAACCTTCATGGAGACGCCGGCTTAGAAAAAGAGGCAGTAGAGAAAAAAGAGGTCATTATCCCTCCTTTTGAAGAGCTTACTATGCCATCTCGTGATATTAAGGTGCCTACACCTCCATTTTGGGGACGACGTGTGATGGAAGTGGGTAAAGATTTTCCATTAGAACTCGCCTTTGAATGGATTAACCATAAGATACTGTTTAAGCAGCGTTGGGGTTACAACTCTAAGGGGCTTAGTAAAGAAGCCTACGAAAAGCAGTTAGAAGAGAAAGTATGGCCAGCCTATGAGCGTATTAAAAAACAATTTTTAGATGAAGAACTTTTTGATGCGACGGCGATCTATGGATATTACCCTGTTCGTTCTGATGATAACACACTGCTTATCTTTGATGAGAGTGAGGGATGGACTTCGGAAAAAGATGTCAACCGTGAGCCTTTAATTGAATGTATAGGCAGAGCTGAACACACTATGTCTTTCCCACGTCAAAGTAAAAAGCCGCATCGTGCACTCTCAGACTTTTACCATAAAGATAGACATGATGTTATCGCTATGACCTGTGTATCTGCAGGCTCAAAGCTGAGCGCTTATGAGAAAGAACTCTATGATAAGGGCGAGTATACGGAATACTATATGGTTCATGGACTTGGTGTTGAGTTGGCTGAAGCCCTTGCCGAGATCGTACATAAGCAAGTCAGACTGGATCTAAATATCTGTGAGAATGAAAAACCTGTTCTTTCTGATGTTAGAATGAATAAGTACGAAGGTGCACGTTACTCCTTTGGTTACCCTGCCTGTCCTGATCTAGAGTTAAACAGACCACTGTTTGATCTTCTTAAGCCGGAAGAGTTTGGGATAGAGCTGAGTGAGACTTTTCAGATCCATCCAGAACAATCTACTTCCGCATTGGTAGTTTATCATCCGAATGCAACCTACTATAACGTTTAGGTACTGAAAAGTTTCTATTCAGCAACCTTACTCCCTAAAAAACTAAGGTGACTTAGGTTTTTAAGGAGATATCTTTTCAAATACATCCAGAAGCGAAGCGGACTTTAGAGAACAATTTTACTTCTGCATTGGTCGTTTATCATCCAAAACTAGCCTGGCGGTTTCACAAGGTGAAAAGTTTCTTTAGTAAATGCAAGCTACTACAACGTTTGAAAAAGCTAAGTATATTAGGATCATAAGAGAGTTTATGTATCCTGCAAGTATTTTAAAAAAGCAAAGCAACTAAACCCCTTAATATAATTATTAGTTATTGTTAATTATAATTGTTTTTCATTTCTTAAAGGGGAAGCTATGTATCTTCATAATCTTCAGACCGTCTTACCTGACTTTAAATCAAATCAATCCGTTATCTTGACACGTTGGATGCAAAAACATTCTGTTGTTCAGTTTTTACAAAACTACAATATCAAACCAAGTTATTTTATCCAAGAGTATGCATCACGGCTTATATCAAATGTGATAAACATGATAGAAAATGATTTTCCCGCACATCAGTACCTGGTTACGAAAGAGGCCTTAGTAAGTTTTGAAGGTAAGGATATTAACCCGCATGATGTTTTTTGCTTGTATCAAGCCCTTAAAGATGTTTGCATAGAGTTGATTGAGGAGGGCGAGATCCTTTCATCAGGTCTACTATTGAATAAAGAGCGTATAGTTATTGATATCTACAAGGTCTTTGAGCGATTAACCCATGATATTTTGTATTTTTATGCAGAAGAATTTTACAATATTAGTGAAGACTATATACAACCTGCTTAAGTGATATAAAGGATAGCAATATCTTTGATAAAAGGTTATAATGGCGAAAAGGAAAAAAATGAAAATTTATCTTACGCTATTAATAGCAACACTATCTCTTTTTGCAGGAGAAATTGACACCAAACCATTTAAGTCAATGAAAATGTTTTCACCTGAACATATCAATGTAGTAAGTGTGTATGAACACGAACTTGTTTATGAGGTAAGCCTTGAAGTAGCCACACCGCGTGGAAACCAATATACAAGTGCTTATGTAAGTAAGGATAAAAAGCTTGTTATTTTAGGGGATGTATTAGACGCCAAAACAGGTGAGTCAATCAAACGTCCTTTGGATATGAAAAGTATTCGTGAGAGTGCAGATATTGTTTATGGAACGGGTCCAAGAGAGTTAATAGTATTTACAGATCCTGAATGTCCTTATTGTGTTAAGTTTGAGAAGATGTGGCCAGCAATGAGTAAAAAAGTTAAGTTATATGTATATTTTATGCCTTTATCAAACCATCGTAATGCGACGCAGATGTCTTATCATGTTATGAAGCAAAAGACACAAGAGGCTAAAGCCAAAGCAATCTTAGATATGGCGCATGGTGATAAAAGTTATGAAAGACTAAGTATGACACAGCAGATTCATGATCTTTTTGGTAAAAAGATCAATGAGAACCAAGAGCTTGCAAACAAGTTCGGCGTACGTGGAACACCTGCTGTATTTGATACCAAAGGTGCAAGTGTAAACTGGTCAACATTAGCACAATAGTTTAATGATGACTTATCTTCAATGGTTTAAGAGCCATGGGCAAAAGCACCATCTCTTAAATCAGAAACTTCAAGAACAAAATCTTTCGCAAGAACAGATCATTGCCTATTATAAATTCGAAAATATGCTTGTAAAAGAACCCGATTTTTGTGAGTTATACAAGACGAAGACTAAGTGCCATGATATGGCTGAGCTTAACTGTTATCTGTGTGCCTGTCCCAATTTTCGTTTTACTATGAAGCCAAGTACAAAAGAAGGCAAAAAGATACATTCTCACTGCTCAATAGACTCTAAGGATGGTTCAGTTTTTGAGCATGAAAACAATGTTCATCAAGACTGTTCAGGATGTGGTGTCCCTCATCATGAAGCTTATATTTCTAAACATTTTGATATACGGTGGTCAGAGATTATGAAAGCGTGTGAAGAAGACTTAGAGCCCTAAAAGTTCTATGATCTCTTCAGCAATACTAGCAGAAGTCTTGCCGGCCGTTTGAATAACTGTGTCAGCGCTTGCAAGGTATTTTGGATGACGTTCAGCTATCAGAGATTTTGCTTTTTGCATATCTTGGAGTAAGGGACGTTTTTTTAGCTTTTTTTCTGCATTATGTGAAGATTTTATACGATCGAGTATAGCATCAAATGAAGATTCGAGGTAGATGACATGCCCAATGTCTTGCAGATTGCCAACATGATAAAAGCCTCCACCGATAGAGATGATACTATTTTTAACACTGGATTCAAGCCAAAGTGAAAGTTTTTTTTCACGTTCTCTAAAATAAGCTTCACTCTCATTTTCAAAGATCTTTTTAACCTTTGTATTTTCCAAACTTTCTATTAAATCGTCAGTATCAATGGCAATTCTGTCAGTACGTTTTACAAGTTCTCTAGCAAGAGAACCTTTTCCTACACCCATAAAACCCATAAGTATAATATTGTTATTTTTCATAAACGCATCATAGCTAAAAAAGATTACATCAAAGATATATTATTGTGACTTCTCATACAAAGGACGGCATGTCATGCAAAACTTTGCATAGGGTTTTGCTTTTAAGCGAGAGATACCTATGGGTTCTGAACACATTTCACAGGTGTTATAACTTCCATCCTCAATACGTTTTAAGGCATGCTCAATATCTGCAAGTTCAGATTTTTGTTGATCTGAGACAACTTGTTCAATCATGGCATCACTACGCATAGATGCAAAATCCATATCATCATTATTCTCTTGTGTTTGAAGTTCGTTAAGTTCTTTGGATGCAAGGTCAACATTTTGAAGTATATGTTCTTTAGCATCGATAAGCTGCTCTTTAAAATATTCTAATTCTTGAGGTTGCATGTGAATTCCTTCATTTATCTTTTTAAAAATATTTTTTGTAAAAAAAGATGTATTCCTTTATTGAACCCAATTTTTACATAAAGTTTTCTTATAAAATAAAATTGATATTTGTTTATGCGAAAAAAATAGATATGATAAGAAAATAAAAAAACAGAGGAAATAGAATGAAAAAAATAGTGGTATTGATTTTATTAAGTAGTTTAGCACTTTTTGCTTGTCCTAACGGCAAAAATTGTGACGGTGCATGTATGCAAAAAGGCGAGACAGCAAAGACGTGTCCTCAAAAAGAAAATTGTCACAGTAATAGTGAGGCAAGTTGTCAATGTGCAACGAAGTGTGAATGTGAAGGTAAATCTTCTTGCGACTGTAAGGATGATTGTACCTGCCCAAAATGTAAGGCAAAAAAATAATCAGCAAGCTTAGCTAATGGCAGAAAAGTTTTTATTAAAAAACATCTTTAATAAAGAGATGGTCTCCTTTATAGGTCAAAATATTAAAGATGTTTATCCTGATTTTAAACTGGACTCTTTTATTGACGAGGTGATGCTAGGTTTTGACCTGCTTAGTTTTAGTGAAAGGGCTGAGCATATCGCTTCGAAACTTCATGCCTATCTTCCTGCTAATTATCTCGAAGCGATCGATATTATTGAAAAATCTTTGGGTCCCGTTATTGAAGAAGAAGAGCTTGAAGGTTTTGATTGTTTTTATGTAATGCCCTTAGGTGTTTATGTCAAAAACTATGGTCTACATGAATATGACAGGTCTATGCACGCACTAAAAGAGATGACCATGCGATTTACCTCAGAGTGGCCTATTCGTGTCTTTATAGAAACAGATGAAAAACGCGCACTATACTTTTTTGGAATTTGGGCACAGGACGAAAACTGTCATGTCCGCCGTTTAGTGAGCGAAGGAACCCGTCCAAGACTCCCCTTGGGTACACGACTTAAAAAATACGTAAAAGACCCTTCTACGGTACTAAACCTACTTGAATCTTTGAAAAATGAACGAACACGCCTAGTTCAGCGCTCTATTGCAAACTCTTTAAATGATATTGCAAAAGACCATCCTCTACGTGTTACAGGTTTTTTAAGTCGGTGGAAAGAGGAAAAGGTTAACGATATTGATTGGATAATATCACATGCTTGCCGTTCTTTAATCAAAGAGGGTGATGTGGAAGCGATGAAGCTTATGGGATATAAAACAGATGTGAAGATTAAAAGGCTTGAGCTAGAACTTGATAAAGGTGAGATTAGCTTAGGTGATAATCTTGAATTTAGACTCTGTTTTGAACTTGAAGAAAAAAGTGATCTTATCATTGATTATTTATTGTATTTTAAAAAGGCCAACGGGAGCTTAAAAGCGAAGGTCTTTAAAATTAAAAGTAAGTCTTTTTCTAAAGGCAAGGTGGAGATTACTAAAAAGCATCCTCTTAAAGAAGCAACAACAAGACAGTATTATGAAGGTATACATGCCATAGCCTTACAGATAAATGGCAAGGTATATGCCCCGCAAAAAGAGTTTTTACTTAAACTTTAAATCTAATGTAATGATACTCACGTACAAACTCCTTGGTTTGATGTATAATTGTGACACAAGGGGTGTCCATGTTCAGTAAGTCTATTTTTATTGTTTTATTTGTAATTATAGCTTCGGCTAATGCACGTCAAAATTATTCGGAACAAGGTATTATTACTTATAAAAAACTTTGTAAACAGTGTCATGGAAACCCTTATAAGGGTGCTTCTATGTTGAAGAAGAAAGAGTGGAAGAAGATCTTTGAAAATGCTGATGAAAAGTTTTTAGCAGTGCATATGAAAAATGAAAAAGCAATGCATGTTCTACAAAAATCTTATTATAAAAACCGCCGTCATCATCTAATGAAGTTCTTGATCTCTAGTGCGAGTGATTCAGGTGTAGTTCCTGCCTGTGATGGAAACTTTTGTGGAAACTAGAGGGTAGTTTTTAGCATGTGTCACTTTTGATGGTTTTGTTAAAAGAAGTCTTGTTGCTCTTTTTATGTATAATTGAACTATGATTAAAAAACTTCTTATCTCATTTTTTCTTATTGTCTTGGTTCAACTCTCCTTTATTAAAGTTGTAGATACTACAAGTTCTGAGCAGTTAAACAAGGCATTCGCCCGTTCGGTGAGTGTTTTTGCCATTGCCAGAGGATTAAACGGTCTGCTTTCTGTTGTTCAAGGCACAGAGATCTATGCAACACCAGCAGGTGTGGGGTTTAACCTTGCCGTTGGACAGATTGTTGATCCTATGAATGATATGGTGGAGCGTTTTTCATGGATCATGTTGATGAGTTCAGTCTCCTTAGGTATACAAGAGATAATGTTACATTTTGGACAGACTGTGTTGGTGCAGAGTTTGTTAGCTATCAGCGTCTTGAGTTTACTGTTTATGTTGTGGATACCAAAACTTCGGCACAAACAGATTTTCAATCTTTTATTTAAAGGGTTTGTATTATTTACATTTTTACGTTTTTTTGTTCCAATAATGATTTTGATAAATGAGGGAGTTTATACCTATGGACTTGAATCACAATATGAGACAGCAAAACATTCCTTGGAAGTAACACAACACCAGACAGAAGTGATAGTGCATAAGGTTCGTCAAAACCAAAACACTCAAAACAACTCTTGGCTAGACTCTTTAAACATTAATGCTCAAGTGAATATCTTTAGAGTGAAAATGGAAGCATTATGGAATGATTTAAGAAATAAGTTTGAGCATGCTATAGATTATATGCTTGCCTTGATCTCTATTTTTATTGTCCAAAGTGTCTTGCTTCCTCTTTTATATCTTTGGCTGTTTTTGAAGCTCTTCAGACAATTTATGCAAGCCGATGTTAGTGAGCTTTTAAAGCTATAGGAGTTTAAATCTTTTGCAGGTTTAAGGTCTCTGTCAAACCCAGGTCATCTAAAAGTTCATATAAAATATCATTTCCGGCAAGCAGGTTAATTGTAATACCATCTCGTTTGACTATTTTAACAAGATAGCCGATGAGTGATGAGTTTATAATAAGTGAGTCAGGTATCTTTAAAATGATTTTTTCATGCTGCGTACGCATTTCCTCTAAACTGGTTTTTATCATCTCAAAGTCGCTGAGTGAAGCGATATTTCCTTTTACGGTGATGACATGAGCGTTTTTTTCAAGTTTCATTATAATTCCTTTGGTATGTATTTGTGTAAGATGACATGATCGCCCTTAGGTGAATAATAAATAGCATCTACCATTTTTTTAGCGATTTTAAAACCGCGACCGCTTACACTGGAAGTGTCAAAAATTAGTTTTTTAAAGATATTTGTATCAAATCCTTCCCCCTCATCTTTGATATCAAATGTCAAGGACTTGCCTTCACCATGTGCTTGGATGCAATAATTGACATTAATAAGGCGTTTTCCGTACAACCCTTCACGTTTTGCAAACTCATCTGCCAGCTCTCCTTTTTTAATAAGTTCTTTCTTCTGGTTATGTGAGACATTTAAGTTGCCGTGTTCATAAGCATTCATCATCATTTCTGTAAAGATCATGCCCAACTTTGCAGTATGTATTGGGTCAACATCATTGTCTTTAAGATAGGTGTGAAAGTTTAAACTAACTTCTTCTACCTTACTTATATAACTTTCGCAGCTAAGTGAGACCATCTTCTTATCATTATCAGGTATGCGCTTTTGAAAGAACAGTAAGGTGATATCATCATCTGGCTTAGTAACTTTTGTGTAAAGTTTTTTTAAAAAAGAAGAACGAGACTTAGAGTTAGCAAAATCTTGCTTTAGGTGTGAAAAATATAGCTCACCATTATCTAGCTTACTCTCAACTAAGCCATCACTATAAAAGAGCATCTTATCAATAGTGTCGATTTTATGGCAGTTGATATTAAAACTGGCATTGTGTTTTGAAAGGGGGAGGTTATTGGTCTTGATCTTGATGATCTCATTTTTATCATTAAACATGAGTACAGGTGGCATACCATAAGAAGATATACATATCTCTTGCGCATTAAAATCTATCTCTGCAAAAACAACAGCCAATACCTCTTCTTCAAGAAGGATCTTGATGATATAAGCATTAAAGTCACTTAATAACTTTGCTAAATCTAAAGGACCTTGTTGATTGTCAATCATATGGTTGATATAACTTGAAGCAACGATAGATGTAACGGAGGCTGAAACACCTTTCCCCATAGCATCAATAATAAAGAAAAAGGCTTTATTGTCATCTGTACAACGTATAGAATAGGTGTCACCGCTTAAAATATCATGAGGTCGATACGACCCGTCCAAATACCATAGGTTACCATTACTGTGATTTTTATAATAACTGTAATAAAAATCATTTCTAATAGCTTGGTGTTCTTTTAAAAAAGCTTGTTTCTGTTGTTGGTTATCATAGTCTTTTTGATTTTTTAAGGTACTGAGTTCATTGTTCTCAATCTGTTTTGATCTTTGATAAAAATAGATAGAATCAACAACTTTTTCTAAAACTTTTTCTACCTGATCTTTTTGGATCGGCTTGAGAAGTGAATGGGTGACATTTAGGTTTATAGCTTGGCGATAAACATTATGTTCTTTACTTGAACTCATTAAAATAATAGGGATAGTCTTATTTATGTCTCGGATGGAAGATATCAGCTCAAGCCCATCAAGATAAGGCATCTTGTAATCAGTTAGTATCAGATCAAAGCTTTGCTTATTAAACTGTTCTAAAGCGTCTTTTCCATTGCTAGCGAGAACAAGTGTTTTAAAAACATCTTTAAGCAGGACTTCGAACAAATGTAAAATAACCTGATCATCATCAACCACTAATATACTCATATCATGATAGATATTCGTCGCTTTTTTGTTTGTCATCTTATAACTTTATCTTAATAATGTTAAGAAATATTGAGTTAAGTGATTAATGTGAATTTTTTATTGCTGTGTTATACTTTCTTATGTTGATATCACGTATTTTTGTCTTTTTACAATTCTTTTTTTTATTACTTCTATTTATGCCGGTATATCTGATTCCTCTGCAGTATGGTTGGGTGCTCTCTTTTATATGCATTAGTCTGTGTGTAAAACTATTATTATGGACTTCGTATCACAATAAAGTAGGTAATTTTAATATTGTGCCTGAGATTAAAGAAGGCTGTGAACTTATCCAAACGGGTCCTTACCATTTTATTCGCCATCCTATGTATACTGCTGTAGTTTTAGCGGGACTTGGTGCGCTGTTTTATGGCTTTGCACTGTTTAAACTTATGCTTATTTCGGGATTGATCTTAGTATTGTTTCTAAAGGCAAAGAGAGAAGAGAAATTTTGGTGTGAACATACCTTGGACTACACTGCTTATAAGAAAAAAACAAAAATGTTTATTCCTTTTATCTTGTAAAGTAAATTGGCGGTATGGTGAAATTTTTAAAAAGTAATGCTCTTCCAATCGCTTTGAAGTGCTTGTGTGAGCATCTCTCCTGTGTGAGTAAGTTCTACTCCAAGATCTTGAAGTTTTTCAGAAACGCCATACTCATCGGTACAGACAACACAGGCTTGAAGTTTAACCCCCGTTTTAGCTATCTCTTTTATCTTTGTTTGCAATTCAATATTTGTACTTAAAAGCCTTGCTGATGGCCCCCATATCATCAAGATTGCCTCATCCCAATATCCTCTAGGAAGCATAACCCCCGAGTATAAAAGCACCATCTTTTTAGCTACTTCAAGTTCTTCTGTACTCCAGATTATTAAAAGTTTATTAGACATTGAGACTTCCTGTTTCTTCATTTTATATGAGCTGTATTCTAAGGAGTATACCATTTAATCTTTTTAATGAACAAAATTGCTTGAGAAAAGGGAGATAAAATATATTTTTCTTTGAGGTAGCGTATAAGCGCTTTTATACCTTAGGTTTTGTATAATTCGCGCAATTTAATCTAGGATAAACTTTATGATTACCTTTAGCGACTTACTTTTAAAACTACAGATGTTCTGGAAAGAGCAGGGATGTAACATTGTTCAACCTTATGATATATCAGCAGGTGCTGGAACCTTCCACCCTGCAACTTTTTTACGTTCTCTTGATTCTAAACCATGGTCAGTTGCTTATGTAGCACCTTCACGCCGTCCGACTGACGGTCGTTATGGTGAAAACCCAAATCGTCTTGGTTCATACTATCAGTTTCAAGCCCTTATCAAACCAAGTCCTGACAATATACAAGAACTTTATCTTAAAAGTTTAGAATACCTAGGTCTTGATCTAAGTGAGCATGATATTCGTTTTGTAGAAGATAACTGGGAGTCACCAACACTTGGTGCCTGGGGACTTGGCTGGGAAGTATGGCTAAACGGTATGGAAGTGACACAGTTTACCTACTTCCAACAAGTTGGAGGAATCGCTTGTGACCCTGTAGCCGTTGAGATCACTTACGGAACAGAGCGTTTAGCCATGTATCTTCAAGGCGTTGATTCTATCTTTGATATTGTGTGGAATGAAAATGAACATGGTAAAACGCTCTATAGAGATATCCATAAAGAGAGCGAAATCGAGTTTTCGAAATACAACTTTGAAGTAGCCGATACAGACATGTTGTTTAAAGACTTTGATGCTAAGGCAGCAGAGTGTAAACGTACACTAGAAGCAGAGCTTCCATTACCGGCATATGACTTATGTATGGCTGCGTCAAATACCTTTAACGTCCTTGATGCAAGAAAAGCAATCTCAGCAACGGAAAGAGCAAATTATATCTTACAAATCCGTGAACTCTCAAAGGGGTGTGCGGAACTTTACAAAGCCCAAGAAAATGAGAGAAATACAAGGGTTAGTTCTAACTAATCCTTATGTCTATGACGTATAGACATATACCCTCAACTTCAAGGGATGTTTTAGTACAATACTTCTTATGAATACCCCTAATAAACTTATCGGTCAGATCGACACTATAATATATCAAAACAAGCCATGGCGGTCGCGAAGCGATGTTTCAGGCGCAGCCGCATTGTTCAAATGGTTTGTAAAATGAATGCTCTAAATACAAAACTCATCGGTCAAATTGATACTATAATTTATCAGAATGAGAGCTTTTTTATTGCTGTTTTATCAGATAAGACAAAGATATCAGGTGAATATGTTGAAGCTCCTATAGATAGTTTAAAAGGCGCTGCAGTAACCCTTGAAGGTGAGATGGTTGAGCATAAAAAACATGGGGGGACTTTTAAATGTACTTCTGTTAAAGTCAACCAATCTGAACTCTTTTTCTTTTTAAACCGTGTTGTCAAAGGTTTTACAAAAAAGCTTACGACGGACTTGATTGAAAAGTTTGGTGAAGAGGGTTTAATAGATGTCCTGGATAACAATATCGAAAAGCTTCTAGAGTTTAAGGGCGTAAAAGAGAAGAAGTTAGAACGTATACAAAAAAGCTGGAAACAGTTTCGTTCTGTACGAGAACTGGGTGAGTTCCTGGCACCTTTTGATGTTAGTTCAGCCATGATACACCTGATAGCAACGCAACTTAAAGAAGTTCCCAACCCCGCAGAAAAAATAAAGAAAAATCCTTATGTCCTTACACACATTAAAGGCATTGGCTTTAAGCGCGCAGATGAGATCGCAAAAAAAATGGGAGTAGGTGACTTAGATGAAAATCGTCTTCATGCTGCAACTAATTATTTAATCCGAGAACTTTGTGATATGCAGGGAAACTCCTGTATACCTAAATACACACTCTTTGAACGACTAGATGAAGAACTGGCTATGTTCAACCAACAAGCCATATATGAAAATACTATCTTAGAGATGGTACATGATGGGCACCTGCATATGTTTGGTGATTTACTTGCTCCTGACATCTATTTTTATGCGGAAGAGTTTATTCTTAACTACATAAAGAAAAAATGTAAACAAGATTTTGGAGAGATCAAGAAAGACCTAAATGCTTTCATCAAACTTCGCGAACAAAAGGCAGGGTTTGAACTTTCAGATGAACAGCGTCGCGCAGTTGAGATCTTAAATGAAGGCTCATCCATCTTGCTTTTAGTGGGTTACGCAGGAACAGGTAAGTCAACATCAGCGAGGCTCATTCTTGATTTGATGGCAGAAAAAGTGGGCGAGAACTCTATTATGTGTACAGCACTTTCAGGTATCGCTTCTCAACGTATATCAGAAACTACGGGTTATCAAAGTCAGACCATTCAAAGTCTTATTGTACGTTATGAAGACAAAGATGAGGGGATGCCTTATAAGGTTGTTTTACTGGATGAGGCTTCCATGGTAAACTCTATGCTCTTTTTTCAATTGATAAAGATGGTGGATGATGATGCTGTTTTTATTATTGTAGGTGATGATGGTCAGCTTCCTCCTATTGGTGCAGGTAATGTTCTTTCTGATATGATAAATCTGGAGTTGGCACCTATGGTGAAATTGACTAAGCTCTATAGGCAAAGTGAAAAACAGGCTATTGCCTTAATTGCACATGAGATCCGCCGCGGGCAGGTTCCAAGTTTTTATGAGAGCTATGATGACTTTCATTTTCAAGAAGTCAATATACAAAACTACTATCAACTTAAGAACACACTGACAAAACCACAGTTACATGATTTAAGAGAAGAGCATGCTCAAAGAATTTTAGCTTCCATCATGCACTTAGCGGTAGAAGAGATTCCGCATTCAAGAAAACTTTTAAAAGAGAAAGAGATTTTAAAATACCTTAATGCTTTTCAGGTGATAACGCCGATGAAGGGCGGACCTTTAGGAAGTGAAAATCTTAATAATATGCTTCAGCAATATTTTAACCCCTCCAAAAAAGAGCAGGTAAAAGCGGGTAAGTATGAGTATCGCGTTATGGATAAGGTAGTACATGTTAAAAATGAAAACATGCCGGCCAATACACCTGAAGGTTTTAAAGAAGGTGCAGAGGGATTTGAAAAACGTATTTTTAATGGGATGGTCGGTTTAGTATTCAAGATAGAAAGCGATGAAGAGCAGGCCTTTGTATTTTACCCCAATGAAGACTTGGTGGTTCAATATGAGTTTGATCAGTTGAAATCGCATCTATCTCTTTCGTATGCACTCACCATTCATAAGGTTCAGGGAATGGAGTATGAGACGGTGGTCATTCCTATCACCTTTTCACATTTTATTATGCATAATACAAAGCTTTTATATACGGCAATAACCAGAGCAAAAGGCCAATGCCACCTTGTGGGTGAAGGGGCTGCATTCGAGTCAGGTTGCAAGAAGCTTGATACGACCAAAAGACAGACTGTTTTGCAAGCTTTAGTGCTTAAGTGATCCACAAGCATAAAATATATTTTATAGTGAAGCTAAATAAGCTTTATTTATAACTTCATCTGTTACTATCGAACATGATTTTTTTAAAGTACAAACAACCTAAGGCTGAATATGTACAGTTTCAGCGTCTCATATCCGGGGTGATCGTTTTATTAGCTGTTTTGTTTGAAAACATTCAATTTGTTGAGTTGTTTATGGTTCTTTCTGTTGTCAGTTTTATTACAACTATAAGTTATTCACCTACGACTCTATTGTTTAAATTTTTATCTTATATCTTAACTGAGCCTCTTTTTACAACCGCACCACAATATGCACATTCGTACATTACCTATAGACTTGCCGAAGTTTTTGAAGATCTTATGCGAATTGGCGGGGGTGCTTGTTTACTCTATCTGTATACGTTTTCTCCATTAGCTGCATGGATGGCTTCTTCATTAATGTCTATAGCTATGTTGATCTCAAGCTTTTTTGGGTTTTGTCTCTCTTCTTTGATGTATATAGGATACAAAAGGTTAGTTAAGTGTTTTGGTGATAAAGATGAATGAAAGACAAGACCGAGACAACACCAATATTTTTATCAAACAAGAGGGCAAGATAAATAAAAATTGTGCCTTGGCCAGAAATGGTTTTAAACCTTATGAACGTTGTAATTATTGCGAGCTTAATGTTAAATCATGTACGGGAATGCATCTTAACCTGTTTACGTTTTTGATTGGTTTTTCTGTGCTTATGTTTTTATTTCTTGATGATATAGTGTTGATTCGGATGAACATTATTTTTGTGATTGCTATGTTTTTTGCCTTTGGGTATGAGGTGACTATCAATACGGACTCTTTAGCAAGAGCTGACTTTATGAATCAAAACCTTAATGAGCAGTTGCATAAACATTCACACAACTTAGAAAATGAGATAAAAAATCGCACAAAAGAACTTCAAAACCTTGCTGTTCATGACACCATTACAGGCTTATATAATCGATACGAGTTTGAAAGACGCCTTTCTTTTGCTTTAAAATACTCTTCTAAAGCCGCGGGGCAAAGTATCATGTGTTATGTTGATCTTGATCAGTTTAAGGTAGTAAATGACACCTCAGGACATGCCGCAGGGGATGAGCTTTTAAAACATATCTCATTGATCTTGCAAAAAGGTGTGGGTAAAAAAGACATTGTAGCCCGCTTAGGAGGCGATGAATTTGGTATTTTATTTTTAGGCTCACCAATGGAAGAGGTTTTAAGAAAGGCCAATAAAATATTACGTGCTATTAAAGAGTACCGGTTTTCGTATGACGGAAAAATATTTGTTATCGGAGCGAGTATGGGAATGGTGGCCATCGAAAGAGACTGCTGCTCTTTAGTCGACATTATCTCAGCAGCGGATTCTGCTTGTTATGAGGCAAAAGAGAAGGGACGAAACTGTATACATGTTGCTTCCAGAGACGATAAAAAAATGCAGGAAAAGCGTGGTGAGATGCAATGGCTTGCTAAGTTGGCACAAGCACTTGAAGAGGAAAAATTTCGTTTATATATACAACCTATCAAATCTTTACAAGATGATTCCGCGTCAATGCAGCATTTTGAGGTCTTGATCCGTTTAGAAGAGAGGAATGGAAAGATCATATCACCCATGGCTTTTATACCTCCTGCCGAGCGCTATGGGATGATGAGCCGAATTGATAAGTGGGTGATCGAGGCCGTGTTTAAAGAGTACACGCGACTGCATGAAAAAAACAATGCCTTGTACCGCTTTAGTATTAACCTTTCAGGCTTGTCATTAAATGATGAAGGTTTAAGTACTTATATATACGATATGTTTAAGCGTTATCAAGTGCCCTATCAAGCAATCTGCTTTGAAATTACTGAGACAGCTGCTGTAGGAAACTTGAATGTTGCATTAAAGTTTATAAACACTATGCAGGCATTAGGATGTAAGTTTTCTTTGGATGATTTTGGATCAGGCCTTTCATCATTTTCTTACTTACAAAATATGCCGGTTGATTACTTGAAGATTGATGGCGCCTTTGTTAATGACATAGATACCAATGAGATAAACAGGGCAATGGTGAAGTCAATTAATGAGATCTCGCATGTTATGGGGATGAAAACAATTTGTGAGTTTGTTGAAACACAAGAGGTGGAAGTCATTCTAAAAGAGATGGGCATCGACTTTGCCCAAGGGTATTATTACGCGCGACCTGAGCCAATTGGAAACTTATATTTAAATAATACAATATAAGAAATATAAATATTAATTTCTATGCTAGAATAAGGGTCATAATATCAAGCTTGAAAGTTATATTAAAGGGAAATATATGGATTTTAGTACAATTAAATCAAAATTGGTTTTATATTTAGTTGTCTCTTTACTGAGTATAGCATCAGGGGTCGTGTTTGCTTACTTTATAGCCTCATATGAGATTAAAAAAATTATGATCAATGATATATCTGATGTTGCGACTACCCTAGAAAAAAGTATAAATTATATGGCTAAGCAAGATAGAGAAGCTTATGCAAAAGAGGCGTTTTCACAGTATCTAAATCAGATCAAAATAGGAAAAAGTGGTTACGTTTATTTGATAGATGCCAGTGGTAAACTTATATCTCATCCTTCAAAACAGGGTAAGAGTTTAGCTGGGAAATCGTATGCAGATCATATTATTAATGATAAAAGAGGGGGAATACATGAGTATGTATCAGCAACTTCAGGACAGGAGAAAATCGCCGCATATCGTTATATCAAAAAATGGGATATGTGGATAGTCCCCGGGGTAAACAAAGCCGATTATTTTGAAGACTTAAAGGGTAACTTTTTAAAATGGATGATCTTATGTGGTCTAGTTATCTCAGCCTTGCTTGCTTTATTGGGTAAGATCTTAGAACGCCGTATTGTAAAACCGGTAGAAAACCTTATCGAGGTGGCAGAAGAGTTGGCGCAAGGTGATGGTGACCTTAAAAAACGCCTTGACTTTCCCGGTACCTCAGAAATGGCGCATGCCAGTAATTTTGTAGATAAGTTCATTAACCGTATACAAGAGGTGGTGAATATTGCCAAAACAACCGTTAGGGCTTCGGTTGCTTCAGCCGAAGAGCTGGGTCAACTTTCAAATCATATAACGACACAAATCGAACAACAGCATCAATTGACAACAGCTTCAAATAACCTTGTTTTAGAGATCAGTCGTTCTTTAGATGAGGGTGAAAATGCCGCTATTAAAACAGCAGATGACTTAAGTGTAACGGCTACATCGCTGGAACAGATGATTGAAAAACTCTCCTCTATCTCAAATTATGTCAATGAGGCCAGCCTTAAACAAGTTGACTTCTCAGATAAGTTAATGCAGTTAAATGAAGATGCTTCTCAGGTCAAAGATGTTTTATTAGTTATCAATGATATTGCTGATCAAACTAACTTATTGGCTTTAAATGCAGCGATTGAAGCGGCACGTGCAGGTGAACATGGGCGAGGGTTTGCAGTGGTCGCTGATGAGGTAAGAAAATTAGCAGAACGTACACAAAAATCTTTATCTGAAATCAATGCAACAATCAATGTGGTTGTTCAAGCAATTTCAGATGCAAGTGATGAGATGAAAGAAAGTTCTCAACATATGTCAGAGATCAGTTTGATAAGTGATGAGATCCAAGGCGAAACAACATCAACAAAATCAGCTATGGAACAGACTATCACTTATGCGCAAAATTCAGCTAAACTTGCAACAACCATTGCGTACAGAACAAAAACACTTATTACGAATATGGACGATGTAACAGCTTTATCAACTCAAAGTGAAGCTATTATTCATGATGTGCACAATACAGTCGAAACGATTGTACAGCACTCACATGATCTAGAACTACGTCTTAACGAGTTTAAATCTTAAAGGAAAATATTGCGTTATTTTTTACTTCTTCTAATTGCCTTAGTATCATACTCCTCAGAATTTCCAGATATCTTCTCTTCTGCTGGAGATGATGTATATAAAAACATGAAACGATATACTCAAATCAAAGACCTTGAAATCTATAAAGACAGACCTGAACTTCTTGAAGCTTATTGTTTAGATGCAAGCGAGGCGATGCAAAGAGGTTTTGCCTTGGATGCTATTAAAAATGATCCTGAACAAGTAATCGATAAGGCTATGGTTAAGTCATACGCCAAAGAACTACGAAGTTTAAGTAATAAAAATGATGCCATTATGCAACAACTTGATAGAGATGTTCAAGTCCTTATTGATGCAAAAGATTATATGACCCTGTCAAAGATAAATGCAGCGGGCTTTTTATTAAGTGATGAGGTGATGGCAAAGGTAGTTGAGGCTGAAAGAAATGCCAAATTAAAAAGTGATATTCAAACCTTAAGCAAGGCAAGTGCTGTGACCGTTAAGAGGACAGCTGTCGAAGAAAAGAAAGCACCTGAGGCTATTAAAAAAGAAGCTGCTGTTGTTGAACTAAAACAACAAAAAATTAAAGAAGTGGCAATCCTTAAAAAGCCTGAACAAAAAGTTGAAGTTATAAAAGAAGTAATACCTGAAATAGTAGACAAACCTGAAACACCTGTGCAGGAGACACCAAAAAAAGAACTGACCGAAATCGAGTACTATAGACAAAGCCTAGCGGGCCTGAAAGAAGAACTTTATGCTTTACGTGAGGAACAAAATGAAGAAAAAATGGCCTGTTTAAATGACATTACGGCCATTAATTACTGGATGATCAAGGTCTTAGAGCATGAAAATGAAGCCTGTGAAAGAAGAGACGCTATAAAACAGATGAAGTCTTATGATAAAGCATCGGCAACATCGTGTGGACGAAGCTCTATGCGTTATATTGAATGGCATGGACGCATTAAACCTTATGTAGGGAAAAGACTCTTTGAAGCGGAAGCCGGGTGTACACGTTAATCAAACTTTTGATGATAAGGGAGTTGAAGCAGCACGGGATGCTTAGAAAACTTCAACCACTTCATGATCTTTAACAGTTTATCTTTAGCCAGTGAAGTACAGCCGGCTGTAGGTGAGTTTACATTTCGTTGTATATGAATAAAGATACAAGACCCAGCCTTTTTAATGCCTTTTTTATTATGCCCTACAACAATCCCTAACTCATACAGATTATCCTTACGTCTCATTTGTTCAAAACTTTTGTATGATGATATTTCATCAGTTTTAATGAGTTTGTTGTACTCTTTTGAAGAACTGTCATCCACACAGATATCTTGTGAAGTGATTTGTAAATAGGGAAAGTCAAAGTCTTGTTTTTCATAACCAAAAAAAGTATCTAAGCTAAACAGACCTGCGGGTGCTTTGCCATCACCTTCTTGTTTTATAAGATCAGATCTCTTGTGCTTAAAATTCACTTCGCCTTCTCCCCAAGCCAGACCATTTCTTCCAAGGTTTACGGGGATTTCTTCAAAAACTTTCTTCCAAGTTCCCTCTATTTTTTCATAGGCCTGTAAGGACGCAGCTGAATTATTAAAGTCGTTTGTGGTGACAAGTAGAAGTTGCTGGCTCTGTTTTGCAATGGTGATATCTGCGAACAAGTTCGTAATAAGTAGTGCTAAAAGTAGAACTTTCATAAATATATGCATCCTAATTGTAATAACTTAGTTTGATTTAAAGATAACTATAATACCATAATCGTAATTTAACATCTTAGGAAAAAGATTATGAATATTCGTACAGCCAAGATCGAAGATGCAGCATTCATAGCATGGGGTATTTTAGAGTCTTCACGTGCAGGAAAAAAACATGGACTCTTTGATCTCATCTTTTCTCCTTCAAATGATATTTTAAAGAGTTTAGAAAAACTTGTAACTAATGATATAAAGACTATCTGTCATTACAGTAATTTTTTAATTGCTGAAGTTGATGGTAAACAAGCCGGTACTTTATGTGGTTATGATGGTTATAAGATCTCTTGGGAAAACATGAGTGATGCCTTAGAGACAATGGGCTGTCAAGGTGACTATAAAGAACGTATCTCTGCGTACTTGATGTGTGAACCCACTGTTGAAAAAAATACTATCGTTTTAAATTTTATGATTACCAAAGAAGAATTTCGCGGTCTGGGTGTTGTAAAGGCCTTAGTTAAAAAAGTACTTTTAACAGCGCGTTTAAAAGGATTTAGACGTGCACAAACAGATATAGAGATCGGTTCAATAGAAACTCAATTGGCTTATGAAAAAATGGGCTTTAGTAAAAAAGAAGAGAAAAAGAGTGATTATTATCTCCAGGAGTTCGGTCGTCCTGGAATCACTTCTTATGTAGCGGAGTTATAAGATCCAGACTTTAGACGAACTTTCTGTTCTTTCTCTTTTTCCCCCACTCTTAGCCATTTTTATGGCGCTTCTTACACGACAGGTCTTTGTTTCTCTTCTTAGCGGTATTATCTTAGGTGAACTTATTTTACTGGGTGGAAATCTTTTTGAGTTTATACCTGTTACTATTGAAAGACTATTGAGCCAATTTCATGAAGACTGGAAACTAAAGACACTTTTTTTTGTGATTATGGTGGGTGCCATAATTCGTCTTATCTCCGTCTCCGGTGGTATTGAAGCCTTTATCACTTATGTCAGTAAAAAACGTATTAAAAGTAAAAGAGACACACTTTTAATGGGGTATTTTATAGGTGTCCTGATCTTTTTAGAGTCTTCTATCACTGCTCTTGTCGTTGGTACATTAACAAAGCCTCTGGCCTCCAAGTATAAGATATCAAAAGCAAAGCTTGCTTATTTATGTGACTGTACTTCTTCACCTGTATGTTCGCTGTTTCCTTTTAACGGTTGGGGCGCTTTACTCTTGGGACTTATTGGTGTACAGATAGCAGAAGGGGTGATAGAGGGTAACAAGCTTTCCCTTCTAGTGTATGCGATTCCTCTTAATTTTTATGCCATCATCACTATGTTAGTGCTTTTTACTGTTATTTATACCAACAAAGACTTTGGAGCTATGAAACAGGCAGAAGAAGAAGCAGCAGTGCTAAAAGAAGATGAGTCTATACTGGTTATTAAAGATGCCAAGGGTAACATGAGGGCTATGTTTTATCCTATAGCAGTTATGTTGTTGAGTGTACCTCTTTTTTTATTTTTAAGTGGGAAAGGAAACATTCTGGAAGGAAGCGGTTCGTCGTCAATCTTTTATTCTGTATTATCTACCCTAGTATTTATAGCCGTGTATTATGTTTATAAAAAGATAATGGATATACAGACGTATTTTCATGAATTAAAGATCGGAGCAGGAAGTATGATAGGAATCGGTGCTATTTTACTGCTTGCCTTTGCTTTAGGCGAGGTGACGGTTCAGCTGCAAACTGGCCCCTTTTTAGCTTCCTTGGTTGAAGGTGTTTTAAATCCTTCATATTTAGCAGGTCTGATATTTATTATTGCAGCACTTATCTCTTTTTCAACAGGAACATCATGGGGGACTTTTAGTATTATGATCCCTATTGCCTTGCCAATGGCGGCAGTACTCGATGCCAATATTCCTCTTGTCATTGCCGCCGTCATCTCCGGAGGTGTTTTTGGAGATCACTGTTCACCTATTTCAGACACCACCATCATCTCTGCTATGGCAGCAGATTGTGAGACAATTGAACATGTAAGAACACAGCTTCCTTATGCCCTTTTAAGTGGAAGTCTTTCTTTGGTCTTGTTTATGGTCTTTGGGATAGTGCTGTAGATTACTAAAAGATCTCTTCTTCTACTACGCGTTCAATTTGTGCCATTGCATCATAAAGGGCAAAGTTGGCCTCATAAAAGTTCACCTGTGTCTGTGCTAAAAACCTTTGTGCATCCAACATCAAAGAAGTGTTGGCGATGTTAGCATCAAACTGGTTCTTGGTGATTCTAAAGTTCTCTTTTGCCTGTTCAAGTGCCTTGGTAGCAACTATGATTTGGTTTTGTGACAGTTCATAAGCTTCTATGGCTTCTTCAAGTTGAAAGTCAAGTTCAAGGTACAGATCATTCAGACGTTCATTACTGGCACTTTCTTGATACATCAAAGAAGCACGAGTCGCTTCATCTGCGCCTCCTTGATAGAGGTTCCATGAGAGATTTAAGGTGGTGGTTGTCTGATCATGGATCTGAAAGGTTGCTCCCCCATTAGGAATAGGATCTTCTCCCGCCATTTGGTATTTTGCCTGTACATCTACTTTTGGATAGTAGTTTGATGCGGCTGCACCATAGGCGTAGGTTAAGGCTCTTTTTTGAGCATTTAGAACTTTGAGTTCACTTCGGTTCTTAAGCATCATATCTTTAAGCGGGTCGATAAAAACCTTTTTTTGCTCTCTAGATACATCTTCTAATGTCTCAT